>Ga0209472_1000464_pt1 | contig 24185 bp, 20 predicted proteins | sample GraSoiAngelo_130_FD_185887 | JGI IMG/M metagenome (GOLD analysis project Ga0209472, IMG submission 185887) | Grasslands soil microbial communities from the Angelo Coastal Reserve, California, USA - 14_0929_02_20cm (SPAdes) (version 2) | ecosystem: Environmental > Terrestrial > Soil > Grasslands ...
AAACTTCCAATGAAACGCGCCGCCGATCACCGCCAGGACGAGGCCAAAAACCAGGTCCGTGCCGATGACTTGTGGCGGCGTCATTTCCGAGTAGTTCAAAAGCAGCACGGTCCCGAGAGCGCCGGCTCCGGCGGAGGAAAATCCAGATTCCACGCCGATGGGGAGCGCGAGCCAAGGCAACCAGCGGGAATTCTTTCGAGCGAAACCTGGATTCTGTACGCGCGGGGCGAACGTCACGCTGGAAGACGCGGCGAGCAGGATTCCGAGCAGGATGATGACGACCGGATTTCCTCCCTCCTGTCCTATGAGTCGCAGCACCAACGTGCCGAGGAGGAGACCGGGGACGGCCCCGAGGAGAAGCAACCACAAATAGCGCGCGTGAAAGTGCTTTCCCAGGAGATAGAAAGGCGCGGCGATCAGGCGCAGGACTCCAGCGAAGACGAACGCCGTGCCCACAGCTTCACCAGCCGTCAGCCCCACGATCAAGATGAGCGCGGGCACAGTGAAGCTGCCTCCGCCAATACCGGTCAGACCAACGGCGACGGCGATCAAGAAACCGATACAGAAGTTCATGCCTCGCCTCGCTTTGAGAAGGTGTGAATGCCGCATTCCAACTTCGTTCCGCCCCAGCGCCCGGATCTGGGATTGTTTGGATCAACGGGCAGCGCAGTACACGGTTGGCAGCCGATGCTGAGATAGCCCTCGTCGTACTGAGGCAGGTGGCTGATGCCGTTCGCGTTCGTGTAGTCCCAGACTTGTTCCCACTTCCAGTCCGCGAGAAGGCTTACCTTCCAGAGTTGTTTGCCAGTGGGAAGACGGTGAAGCTCAACCTTCTTGAGATTCTTGCGCGTTGGAGACTGTTCGCGGCGCAAACCGGTAAACCAAACGTCAAATGGTTCCAATGCGCCGAGGAGAGGATCGACCTTGCGCAACTGGCAGCAACGCGTGGGATCAGTTTGGTAAAGAATGCCGAATGCCGACTCTTGTTCCGGGACGGTTCTCGATGGGAGAACGTTGAGGAGACGCAGCGACCACTCCTTCGTCATCCGATCCCGATATTCGTAGGTTTGCGGAAAGTGATAGCCGGTCTCCAGGAATAGCACGGGCAAGTCGGGAATGCGTTTGCGCAGAATATGCAGGACGGCCATGTCTTCTGCTTGAAAGCTGCTGGTCAGACAAAAGCACATGCTCTCCCTGGCGGCGAGCACAGCGTCCAGGGCCTGTTCTGGCGGGAGATTTTCGACTACCTTGGCGATGTGGTCTACGTTCATTTAATTCACCTTTTGCTGAATCTTTGACTGTTCATCAACAAACCAGAGGGACCGCGCAAAGGCCTGGACGTGCCTGACGGCTTGTTCCTCGTCGAACGGGAGTTCTGGCGCGCCAGCAACGTCCAAAAAACGAATATCGAATTCCAGCGCGATCCGGTCTTTTGTTTCCCGGGAGAGAACGCCGCCGGAGTAGAGGACGATGACACCGGCCGCCCTTGCCACGCGGATCGTCTCGACAAACGCATCTCCGAAGAATTCAGAACGACTCAGATGTAAAACCTCGAGGCCGAGGTCAAAAAGGAAACGCTCCAACCGTTCTGCAAGCGCTGCTCGGCCTTCGAGTAGAACAACGCCCGGGAAATGACCATGACGTGCGTATCGTTCCTCGGGCGCAACAGGAATAGCAGGTCCGCCGGAGGCAGCAAATTCGTTTTCGGGTTCCTCCGCGAGTTGCACCGCCGCGACGGATTCCTGAATCATCCCCGCGCCCACAGTGGCGTTCGTTGCTGAGTCGATCAAAATAAAGCTTCCCATCGTCCGGTTACTGGAGTAGGGATCGAAAAACAGGGGCACATGCGTCTCGAAATCAACGGAACCGATTTCATTCAGTTTCAATCGAGTGGCAGGCTCTTTTGCCAAGGTGTTGACGTTGACGCGATGGCGGATGCGGAGCGCCCGGATCTTCGTTTGGCGAGCGGTGTGTTTGACAAGATAAGTACGGCCCAATTCGAGAGGTGTTCCGTGAAGCCAGACGACGCTGGCATGGAATTTCCTTGAGACTTTCGGCAGTCGGTCAGGCGAAACGAGCATATCGCCCCTGCTGAGGTCGATCTCATCATTCAACTGCAAGGTCACGGACATCGACGAAGACGCCTGAGGCAGTTCGCCGTCGTAGGTCACAATGGAGCGCACGCGGGTTCTTCGCCCTGAAGGAAGCGCGACGAGGGGATCCCCGGCATGAATGGCTCCACTTGCGATGCGGCCGGCGAAGCCACGAAATGTGGCGTCGGGGCGAATCACGGTTTGTACCGGGAAGCGAAAGCTTTGCAGCGAATCTCTTTCGGGAAGAGGGACAGTTTCGAGATGTTCCAGCAACGTTGGGCCGTGATACCACGGCATGCGCCTGCTGCGGTCGACAACGTTGTCACCCTCCAGCGCGCTGATCGGGATGCATTGCACGCTGGCAATTCCCAACTGAGCCGCAAGCACCAGGAAATCGTCCTGTAACTTGCGGAAGGCATCTTCGCGATACTCGGCCAAGTCCATCTTGTTCACAGCGGCCAGTACGTTGGAAATTCCGAGCAGCGAAGCGATGAAGGCGTGACGGCGCGTTTGCGGGAGTAGCCCTTTTGTTGCGTCGATCAAAATGACAGCCAAGTCTGCCGTGGACGCGCCGGTCGCCATGTTCCGGGTGTACTGCTCATGTCCCGGAGTATCGGCGATGATGAATTTGCGACGAGGCGTGGCGAAATACCGGTAAGCGACGTCGATGGTAATGCCCTGTTCGCGTTCCGCCCGCAGACCATCAGTGAGCAGCGAAAAATCGACGGGGCCGGTCGAGCGGTTAATGCGGCTCTTCTTCACCGAGGCAAGCTGGTCTTCATAGACGGCTTTGGAATCGTGCAAAAGACGCCCGATCAGCGTCGACTTGCCGTCGTCGACGCTCCCGGCAGTAGTGAAGCGAAGAAGATCGGTGTTCATATTCCGCTCTAGAAACGCGGAGAAGCCCTCATAAGCCGTGTTCTGCGCGGAAGAGATCATCAGAAGTAGCCTTCCCGTTTCTTGAGTTCCATGGAACCTTCCTCATCGTGATCGATGGCCCGGTTTTCGCGTTCGGAGCGGCGGAAGGAAAGCATTTCCGCGATGATCTGCGGCACGGTATCCGCGTCGGAGCGGATCGCCCCCGTGCACGGAACGCACCCGAGCGACCTCATCCGGCACTTCAGCCTCTGTGTTTTTTCCCCTGGCAGGAGCTGCGCGGGGGAATCGATCACCACAATGGAACCGTTGCGGAAAACCACATCGCGTTCCCTGGCGAAATACAGCGGCACGATGGGAATTTGCTCGGCGTGGATGTAGAGCCAGACGTCCAGTTCGGTCCAATTGGAAAGTGGAAATACGCGAATACTTTCGCCTTTATCGAGAAGGGAGTTGAAGATGTTCCAAAACTCAGGGCGCTGGTTTTTCGGGTCCCACTGGCCCAGGGAATCGCGGAAGGAATAGATGCGCTCTTTGGCGCGTGACTTCTCTTCGTCGCGGCGCGCCCCGCCAAACGCAGCGTCGAAGGCACCCTCGGCTAGTGCGTCCAGGAGCGACTTCGTTTTTAGCAGGCCGCAGCATTTTTGGGTGCCTAGCGAATAGGGATTTGCGCCGGCATCGAGCGCCTCCTGATTCTTGTGAACGATGAGCTCCGCGCCGATCTGCCGCGGATAAGAGTCGCGGAACTCGATCATCTCTGGGAATTTGTAACTGGTGTCCACGTGCAGGAGGGGAAAAGGAATTTTTCCGGGGAAGAAAGCTTTTTGCGCCAAGCGCAGCATGACCGAAGAGTCTTTTCCAATCGAATAGAGCATTACCGGGCGCGCGAATTCGGCGGCGGCCTCGCGGAGAATGTGGATGCTCTCGGACTCAAGCGCACGCAGGTGATTGAGCCGCCGCGGCGCGAACGTCCCCATCTTGATGGCCCTTCCGGGATCGAGTTCCGACTGCCGGACTAAGACTTCCGATGCATTGGTCATGAACGTCCCCCAAAAACAAAAAACCCACCTGCCGGAATACGTGGCGGTGGGTTCGCTTCAATCTTGGAGTAGAGAGCTGTTAGAAAGCTGGCTTCCCATCCAAACAAGACGAGGCGGCCGTCACCGTTGGGTGCGGACAACAACAAACGCCGGTCAATTGGATAGAAGTCATTCTGTTACAAGGATACCGAATAGCCTTCGGACTAGCCAATCATCTTTTTAGCTTGACGACATCAATGATTTCGATGCTTGCGTGGCGCGTCCGGTTACGCAGTTGGACGGCGCACAATCAACTTCTTCGTCGCGGGGGGCGGAATCAAAGTCGCCATTTTGCGGATCATGGCCAGCACAAGCCGCTTGTCCCCGTCAGAAAGCGTGGTGCTGTACTTCTTGATCTCCGCCAGGAAGCGAATTTCGTCCTGCGAGAGCTCGCCCAGCGCTTTTTGCGTTTCACGATCGCGCGGCGTTTCCGTACCGGGGAAGAAGTCCGCCAGGGAAATGTCCATGGCTTCCGCGATTTTGGCGAGCGTTTCAAGAGACGGGACAGTGTGCCCGTTTTCGACGCGCGAAAGGTAACAACGCAGCAGTCCGGTGCGGCGCTCGATGTCGCCCTGCGACAGACTGCGCTGGCTCCGATAACTCTTGATCACTTGTCCGATATTCACTCGAGGCTTTTCTTTTGGCATGATCTCCCCACTAGAGGGGGTAGCTTACTCACTAACAGCAGGAGTGGCAAGAGGGATTTTCGGCTGAATGGTTCCAATCCGATAACGGCAGGAGGAGGCGCGGGAACGACGGGTCTGCCATGGAAAAAGCTGTGGCAATGAAAAAAGGCGAACCGAAGCTCGCTTTTTTATCTTGTCCAAGTTCCCTTGCGTAAGTGCGGAGGCTACTTATCCTTGTGTTGCGGCTACGGTTATCGGTTGTTGCAGACGGAATTCCAGCAGTGTCTCGCTCGGTACCTTCACCTGCTGGCCTTTCGTCAAGACCTGGACGCCAGCGCCAGCCGCCGAGCCTACGCCCGCGCCGATGGCCGCGCCCTTCCCGCCGCCAGCAATCGCGCCGATGATGGCGCCGGCTACCGCGCCACCACCAACTTTCTTGGCGGTGTCCGAGCCACGGCCCTTCCCTTTCAAGCTGTAGTCGCTGCTGACGACCGGATAGTCCTTGCCATCGATCACGATGCGGCTCAGTTCAAGCTGCAGCTCACTGCTGCCGGACATGTGACCCGCTTCTTTAGCCTCGGCTAACCGGCCGTAGACATCCGCACCTTTGCGTGCAACCACGGTGTTGCCAATGGTCAGGTCTGTCTCAAGGCTGGCGTGGAAGACGTCGCCGACGTGATTTTTGGAGGAGTCAACGCCATCGATCATTCGCACCAGCAAGGATTGCCCCGCGGGGATAGTCATAGCCCCACCGGGACCAGGGCTTGCCATGTTCGCGGCAGGCGCCGGAGGCATGGCCGCAGCTGGAGCCGCGGCAGGAACGGCACGACCGGAACTGCCCGTGAAGGTGAGCGCTACAAGATCGGTGGTATTGAAAGTCTGAACTTCCCCATTGATCTCAAAGCGCATCACCGCTTGCGTGCCGCCGAGATACTTTCCCTTCAAAACGCGGCCGTCTTTCAATTCAAGTGTATCCGCCGTTGCTGCGGCCACCATGAACAGCCCGAGCCCCATCACCGCGAGAAAGCGATTTAATTTGCGCATTGTTCCCTCTCCAATGGAAACCACAAAACCTGGTGATCTCCCGACTCTCATGAAGGCCCAACGTACCCGCCCCATTCTACTCCATTGGATGAGAGCCGTATGGTTAAGGGTTGCGCGGAATGCAAAATGATCTCCGGACGCGGACTAAACGAGGTAGCCGGGAATAAATCAGCAAGGGGATAAGTCTGTTCCCACATGCGGAGCTCCGCCCGGGAACACTTAAGGATAGGTCAATTCCAGAGGAATTCCCGACGGAATAAGGATGGGCAGGTAATCCTGCTTCGAGCAGGGTAATCGCGGAGAACAACCAATGAACCACATTCAGAGTATGGCCGCCCTAGTTCGCTTCGGTGCGTTCGAGGTCAATCTCGTGTCGCGTGAGCTTCGCAAGCATGGAATGCGCATCCGTCTGGAAGAGAAACCGTTCCAGATTTTGGAAATGTTGCTGATGGATGCCGGGCGCGTGATCACCCGAAGCGCGCTCCAAGAAAGACTATGGCCCAACACAGTTGTCGGCTACGAGCATGGTTTGAACACCGCAGTCAACAAACTTCGCGATCTGCTCGGAGACTCAGCGCGGAGTCCTCGTTTCGTAGAGACGCTCCCTCGGATTGGCTATCGATTCATAGCTTCTGTGACCCCGCCCGATGCTACGGCGCCGTTGGTTCCACGTTCCAGCCATCAACCACCAGTTCAGGCGAAGCCCCTTGAAGTAAAGAGGAATCAAATTTCGCTGTGACGGACTTTTTCTCGCCAGGCAGCAAGGAGAAATAGTTATCGCTCCAGAAGATGGGAGTGACGTCGTCCCCTCTTTTGCCTCGAATGAGGCGCGGATGAACCATAAACGCTACGCTATCGCCCTTGTTTTCGGCTACTACTGTGAGGGTGGAGTTGGTTCCACTCATGTGCTCAGTCTTCGTGATTGCCACTCTTGCTTTGGGAAGGTCGTTCAGACCGGTGAGGTCGGCGAACTCCTTCTGTGGCGTGTAAACGGTGTCCGCTCGTTTCTCCCAATCGAGCACATCCGGTTTTGTCGACAACCAGTAAAAGTTTTCGCTGATCAATTTTCCAGCGGAATCATGGAGTTCCAGCTTCAGGAAATAGGTCGGCGTTAGTCCGTCCGGATTGGGGAGGGCGAAGGCCTTGGTGGCGCTGTCCGGGCTGAGATCCAGTGTTGTTTCGCGGGCAGCTTTTTCCTTGGCATCGATGTTGTAGATCTTCGCGCTAGCTTTCACACCTTTGAGCGGGTCGTAAGTTCCGTTGATCACCGCGACGGAATTGTCGTCGTACGAATATTGCACGTGGACCGGCTCGCAAGCTTTTTTTGTGCCGAAATACCCACCCGCCGGCACGAGGTAATAATCGTAGAGATGCCAGATCAAGGAGGGCCATGCGTTGTTCAGCATCCACTGAATCACGCCCGTCGACGTGTACTTGTTTCGCGCATAGGCTTCGAACATGGCCCGCTGGCCGTCGTAGGTCATCGCTTGGGCTTTGCGCTCGTAATCATCGAGTGAGGATGCTTGGCCATAGCGCCGGTTCAGTCCATCGGTAAAAACATTGACCGTCGTGAAGCGCTCGCCACCCGCGTGATAATTCCAAACCTCGTCGATCGGCCAGAGATTATCCTTGGGGATAAATTTTTCCAATGATTGTCTCGGGGGAATCGCCGGCCCCGGACTTGTCTCCGTGTTGTAGCCATAGGCGCCGCCCGCTTGCGTATCGGCGAGCCAATACACCGGAGGCACATACTCGTATGGGCCGGTCATTTTTACGCCTGACGCTCCGCTGACCGCTGCCTTTTGCTCTGAAGCGGAGGAGACGATCGGATTAGGCCACTCCAACTCCTTCTCGATACTTAGATAGACACTCTCGACTTCCGCAGGCGGTGGATTGTCGCTGCCATTCAGCCACACAAAAACGCTTGGATGATTTCGCAGCCGGGTGATTTGGTCACGCAACGAGGCTGCTGCAACTCTGTTCTGATCGCCATTCCAATTTTTCCAGCGTTCCCAGGCATCGCAGCACGTCCAACCGGGCATGACCAAAATACCTAAGTGATCCGTTTTCGCGAAAAACTCGTCGCGATCGAGACGCCCTTCCAATCGGATTGTGTTCATGCCCATATCGCGCACGTAAGCCAGATCGGCATCGAGCTTTTCCGATGACCAGCGGAAGAGAAGATCTGGCGCCCAAGCCGCTCCGCGAATCAGCACTTTTCTTCCGTTTACGTTGAACAAGCGGTGTCCCTTTTCCGTTACTTCGGAAGTAACTTCGCGTATTCCAAATGTCACGCTCGCTGTGTCTGAAACTTGCTTGCCTATTTCGAATAGCAGCTTTGCCGCATACAAATGCGGAATTCCCATTTGATACGGCCACCATAACTTCGGATGCCTTAACTTCAGCTTTGAAAATTTCTGCGGAGTAAATTTCACGATCCTCGATTCCCCAGCGGCCAATTCCACAGGCTGTTTCAGTTCTCTCCCATCGAGTTCGGCGCGGAGGACGCCTTTCACAGGCTCATTCGAAACGTTGCGCACTTCCCCGCTGATAGTCAGTTCGGCGGTCTTGTATTCCGCATCCAGCTTGGAAGCCACGAACGGATTCCGCACCGCGACATTTCCGCTTGACGTTAGAAAGACTTCCTTCCAAATCCCCATGTCCTTGTCAGGCGGTGTCGGATTCCAATCCACCCAGGTGATTCCTAAATCGTATTTTCCGGGAGCCAACACTTCAACAGCGATGGCGTTCATTCTCGCGGGTTGCAAGAACTTGGTGACATCGAATTCATACGAGCGGTAAGTACCTGCCACGTCGTTCGCGTCGGCCAACTTGTGCCCATTGATCCAAATGTTGGCCCGGTAGTTGATGCCGAGAAAATTCAGCCATTCCGTTTTCTTGGCCCCTTCCGAGGGAGGAGTAAACTCCGTGCGATACCACCACGAACAGCGAAAGGGGCTGCCCTCCGGCATGTCCTGATTGGCAAAAAGATTTTTGTCGGAATAATTCATCCCCGGAAAGGACTGCAAGTTTGTTCCATAGTTTGGATCGGGATAGGTCTTATCCGTCACCAGCGCACCGACAACCGTGGCCGGAATGTCGGCTTTATGCCAGGTCTTTGCATCAAACCCGGCCGAGGAAATTTGTTCGCCTGTTGCCGCCGCCTGACAGGAAGACTGAATCTGCCAATTCCGATGCAGATAGGTTCTTCCGGACTGGGCTTCGGGCGCGCCGGCAACCATCATTGGAAACAAGAGTGACACGAACAACCCCTCCAACAGGGGGGCTGAGAATTTCCTCGAACGTGGCATAGATCTCCTCAATCGGATTCGAAGTTTATATGGTTATCGACCGGAGTTTTCGATACGAGGAACCCGGCATACACAATATTAAACCGATTCAACGCAAGCGTTGAACATTTTTTAAGAGTGGTGAGGACACATGAGATGAAGGCGCCATCCTAGGTTCCCAACTCTGCTTGCAACTAATATTTCTGCTCGGTGTTGTACCTAATTTAGGACGTTGAGATTCTCCAGCGGACGCTGATATTCTGGGGCCCCCAGCAGCCACCACCAGCCAATACAAGTGTCCCTAAAAGGCAGCCAACATGGACCCCGACAAGCTCCGGATTGCCCGCGACAAGCTCACACGCGTCTTCCGCTACTTGGAAGCACTCAACCAGCACCGTAACCCCGCCAAGCGCCAAATTCGCGAGCAGCTTTGGAGCCTTTGGTTACGCAACCTACCCGACAATCCCTCCATAAAACGAGGGGCCGCCAAGGCTGGCTCTTCAAGAGCCAAGGCCAAAGAAAATCAAGCCACGGCTGACAACAGCGAGGGATTCGTTCTGAAGGTCCAGCGCCCATCGCTTACTCGAGTTCCTGAGCCTCCCAATGGACTTGCTGCCTGGCTTGAGCCGGGGTGGGAGGATCCCTCTGAAGAGATCCTCGTGCGCCAAACTCAAGAGCAACCGGATACGGCAGGCAATCCACGCATCGTGAACTTTGATGATGACAGGACAAGGTCCGCAGCCCTGCAACGGTGGAAGCTCTCGCGCGATGAGTGGGCAAAGAACGAAAAGCCCGCTCGTGCCGCCATGAAGATATTTGAAGCTTTGTACGCCCTATATGGGCGCATCGACCGGGAGGCGGAGCGTGTCGAGCTTGTTCTGGGTGACGGAATCCTGAGCTGGTGCCGGTCCGAAGGCAACATCTACCATCCGATTCTGCTGCAACGGCTCCAACTACAGTTCAACGCGGCTGTTCCGGAATTCACGCTCTCTGAAGCGGATTACCCCGTGGAACTCTATTCGGCGCTTTTTCAGTCGATGGCGGATGTTGACGGACGGGCCATAGGCCGGTGCCGCGAAGACCTGGAGCAGGGCGGATTTCATCCTCTGTTGAACGGATCGACCTCGGGATTCCTGAAGCGGCTGGTAGTGCAATTGTCCCCGCGCGGGGAGCTTATCGACGATGAAGCGCCGAGCGAGAACCAGAGCGATCCGCGGATAGGACGCGATCCCATTTTATTTCTGCGCGCGCGCACCCTGGGGTTCGCCGCCGCTATCGAAGGCATTCTTTCGGACCTGCGAGTTCGCGAAGACTTGCCCTGGTCTCTCTTAAATATCGTTGGAGAAGAATCGCCGGCGGCGGAACTTGGAGAAGTCGATGCCCCTGGTGGTCAGTACCATGAGGCGGACGCCGAAGTCCTTCTGAGCAAACCTGCAAATCCGGAACAGGTACGAATCGCAAAGCAACTGGAGGAGTACGGAGGCGTCTTAGTTCAAGGGCCGCCGGGCACGGGGAAAACTCACACGATCGGGAATCTAGTCGGTCATTTGCTGGCCCAAGGAAAGAGTGTGCTCGTCACCAGCCATACGACGAAGGCATTACGCATGGTGCGGCATCATATCGTCTCTGAGTTGCGCCCCTTGTGCGTAAGCTTGCTCGAAAGTGATTTGGACAGCCGCAAACAATTGGAAAGCGCCGTGGGCTCGATTGCGGAAAGACTATCGCGAGCCGATGCTGGTTCGCTGGAGATGGAAGCAAAGAAATTGGAAGCCGAGCGCCTGGACCTCCTGAAAAAACTCGAAGAAATTCGCAACCAACTTTCGGACGGCCGCGCGGACGAGTATCGGGATATCGTCATTTCAGGAAAGACGTGGGCTCCTGCCGATGCCGCTCGCAAAGTCGCGCAAGAAAAGGAAAGTCTGGGCTGGATTCCGGGCCCGGTTGCAGCAGTTGCTCCGGTGCCGCTTTCTCCGGCTGAACTGACAGACCTCTATCGCACGAACGTTTCTCTCTCCCGCGAAGACGAAAGCGAGCTTTCCAGCCATCTTCCGGACCTTCGCGATCTTCCTAGTCCAGAAGACTTCGAAGCCTCCCTTAGCGAACGAAATCGCTTAAGCATGGAGGACTTGGAATTCCGCTCGGATCTTTGGCAATCCGGTGCCGCGCAGGGCTCGCCCGAGGAACTGGAGGTTCTCTCCGCCAGTTTGAGGCAGGCCGTCGAACCTCTTTCCGAGAAGGAAAAATGGAAGCTCGCCGCAGTTTACGCTGGAAAGTACGGCGACGCGCACCGCGAGCCCTGGGACCAACTGGTCAGCTTCGTCCGTCTCGTTCACCGCGAAGCCGCGAAGTCTCAGGAATCTTTCGTCAAGCATGGTCCTCATCTTTCGAACAACCTGGCCTACGAGGATCAGGAGCGCATCGCCGGCGAAATCCTCGCTCATCTGGAGAATGGCGGCAAACTCGGTTCTGTCACGCTGCTCACGCACAGAGCGTGGAGCCAATTCATCGAATCGACGAAAGTCAATAAGGCACACCCGCGCTTGGCTGAACATTTTCAAGCTTTAGGCAGGCGTGCGCGTCTCAAGAACCTGCGCGAAGATCTGTCCGGCCGGTGGGATCGCCAGATGGCAACCCTGGGGACGCCGCCCTCCAGCGAGATGGGCGAAGAAATCGAAAAAACGCTGTTGCAGTATTGCGATTCGATCGAGGATTGCCTGAGCTGGCACAGCCACACATGGCGGCCGCTCCAGCAGCAACTTGAGGACCTTGGCTTTCGCTGGGAGAAATTTCTTGCCGAACAACCTGCCATTGTCGGCCCCGACGGAGAATTGCTGCGTATCGGCAAGGCGGTGAGCAATTCCCTGCTCACTATCCTCGACTCGCGGTTCAAGAAACTGAGGCTGCTTCAGCTTGAGAAAGAGATACGCGATCTTAAAGCAGGTCTTAAGTTTGCCGTGCGCGTCGCCAAATCGTCGAAGGCGACTGCCAAACTCCTCGTGGCAGTTAGTGACGAAGATTCCGGCGAATACCGAGACGCCTACGAGCGTTTACTCGAACTTAAAAGCCGACAGGCAGACCTCGATTTGCGCCGCGCCTTGCTGAGCAAGCTCGAGAGCGCTGCTCCTGCGTGGGCCAGCGCCATCCGCAATCGAACCAGCGTGCACGGACGTGGCGAGCCACCGCGCGATCCGACTGGTGCATGGACTTGGCGCCAACTCAACGACGAACTAGATCGTCGCGCCAGTGTTTCGCTCGAAGTTCTCCAGACAAAAAGCGAAAAACTCCGAGAGCAACTGCGCCGCGTCACTGTAAGCCTGATAGACAAGCGCGCCTGGTCGGCTCAAGCTCGGCGCACTTCTCCACGGCAGCGGCAGGCGCTAGTGGGCTGGCTGGACACCATTCGGCGCATCGGCAAAGGCCACGGAATCCGCGTTTCACTGCTACGAGCGGAGGCTGCAAGGAAAATGTCCGAGTGCCGCAGCGCTGTCCCTGTTTGGGTGATGCCGCTTTCCCGTGTGGTGGAGAATTTTGACCCACACATAACTCGCTTTGACGTGGTCATCATCGATGAAGCCAGCCAGAGTGACGTCATGGCCCTGGTGGCTCTTTACCTCGGGAAGACTGTCCTCGTCGTCGGCGACCACGAGCAGGTGAGTCCCTCCGCAGTCGGTCAGGACCTCGGGATTATTCAAAACCTTATCTTCCAATACCTGCCTGGAATTCCGAACTCTGATCTCTACGACGGCCAAATTTCTATTTATGACCTCGCGCGACAATCCTTCGGGGGCACGACCTGCCTGGTTGAACACTTCCGCTGCGTGCCGGAGATCATCCAATTCAGCAACATGATTTCTTACGATCACCGCATCAAGCCGCTGCGCGACGCCAGCCGTGTCCATCTCCGCCCGCACACCATTGCGTATCGGGTGGCTGGCTCCAGCCGGGACGGCAAGATCAATCGCCAGGAAGCCTTGGGCGTCGCTTCATTGCTCACCGCCGCGATGGAGCAGCCCGAATGCAAGACGAATGACGCGGGCCAACCAACGACGTTTGGCGTGGTCTCGCTTGTCGGCGACGAGCAAGCTCTTGAGATCGATAGTCTGCTCCGCAAACACATCTCGCCGGATGGTTACGAACTCCATCGCCTTCTTTGCGGAAACGCAGCTCAATTCCAGGGTGACGAGCGCGATATTGTCTTCATCTCGCTGGTGGACACTGCCCAACGAGGTCCACTCTCCCTTCGTGACCAGGAATTATTCAAGCAGCGTTTCAATGTTGCTGCTAGCCGGGCACGTGATCAGATGTGGGTTGTCCACTCACTCAGCCCGCAGAATGACTTAAAGCCCGACGACCTGCGCCGCCAACTCATCGAGCACGCCCAAGACCCCAGCCGGCTAATGCACGCACTGGAGGAAAAAGAAAAGCGCACGCAATCTCCTTTCGAACGGGAGGTCATGAAACGCCTCGTGGCTGCCGGATATCGAGTTGCGCCGCATTGGCGCGTTGGCGCTTTCCGAATCGACCTGGTCGTGGAGGGCAACGGCAGGCGCTTGGCGATCGAGTGCGATGGCGATCGCTACTATCCGCTTGAAAAACTCCCGCAAGATATGGACCGGCAGGCGGTCCTCGAACGCATGGGGTGGATCTTTGCTCGCATCCGCGGGACTGAATTCTTTCGCAACCCGGAGCGGGCAATGAAACCCGTTTACGAGAAGCTCCAGCAGCTGGAAATCTCGCCTAATGGCACAAGCCCGTCGACTGCCAAGAAATCGCAGCCGTCGGCCGATCTTATCGAGCGCGTTATCAGTCGGGCCGAAGAACTACGTCGGACGTGGACAAATACAGAGCCAAGTTCGTCCCGGCGACAGGCGTCATCGCAGGCTGCCGGACAAGTCACTGTGTCGTGAAGTGGGAGCAAGTCGACTAGTGGGCGGCTTCTGTCCAGGTAATTGAGGTAGGAGATTTGGCGGAATTTGCTTCTATAAAAGGCCGCACGCATTCGCGCCGAGCCTAATTTCAGTTGCACGCATGGGGCGCCGCCCATTCCAAATGAAGACTTTCCTGTAAGAGTTCACGCAGGCGCCTGCGGGCCCGGTGAAGCTGGGCCTTCGAATTCCCGATGGACCAATCCATGATTTGGGCGATCTCTTTGTGCTTGTAGCCCTGGATGTCATGGAGTTCGACGACCAATTTGTGACATGGTGTCAACTGTTTGATCGCTCTTTCCAAATTGACTCGGTCGATCGATCCAGTCAATTGCAAGTCGGGGGCACCGAGTTCCTCGCGTCGGCCACCGCGATTGCTCCCCGATTCATCCATATTCTCAGGTGAGGCTTCCGGCAAGGTTTTCTTGCGAAAGCGCATCAGAACTAGATTTACCGCAATCCGGTGCAGCCAGGTTGAAAAAGCCGAGTCGCCGCGGAATGTCTGGATCTTGCGCAAAACCGTCAAGAATGCTTCCTGAGTGAGGTCCTCCGCCTCGGCTGAATTTCCCGCCATGCGCAGACACAAGGCATAGATGCGTCGGCAATGCGCACGATAGATTCGCTCAAACGCATCGGAGTCTCCACGCTGAGCTCTTCGTATGGTTTCACTTTCCGATAACTCGGCCCATTGTTCCGAGAGATTGGCCTGTTGCCAGAAAGCATCGGCGGTTGTGGAAGAACCAATCATCTTCAGTCTTTATTCCTCTCAAAGAAAAATATGAGAGCTCAACGTGTCCGGAGGCTTTCAAGCAACTTTGCGACCATACCCCCATTGATTCCGGTAATAGGCTGAAATTTCAAAAGTGTAGCGCGCAGTTGAGGCGCAACTTTGAATTGTGCAGACAACGCAAAGCGTGTAGATTTTTCCAAGCAAGCGGACTTCTTGCGTGAGCCACAATTCATGGCAATTTTTCTGCTGCCTTCCGCAGGGCACTCGCGTTGAGTCTGTGTCATGGCTTTATGGCGATACCTTCTGGGAGAAGCGCCACTCCCGGTATCGTTGCAACAACCGTGTTGGTGGCAGTGCTAATTACAGAGACGTCGTCGGACATCCTGTTCGACACGTAGGCGAAGGCTCCGTCTGGAGTAATAGCCACACCTCTGGGAATGCTTCCAACAGGGACGGAAGCCGTCGCTGTGTTGCTGGCGGTACTAATCACGGATACGATGTTGTCTCCGTTCGTGGCCACATATGCGGAACCGCCGTCTGGAGTGATGGCAATGGCAATTGGATAAGCTGGTGTCGGAATCGTGTTCACGACGGTGTTGGTGGCCGTACTGATCACCGAGATACTCGATGACAAATAATTTGCAACGTAGGCAAACGTCCCGTTTGGCGTGATGGCCAAACCAACTGGGTTGCTTCCTACCGGAATGGTAGCGACGACGCTGTTAGATGCAGTATCGATCACCGATACGTCGTTCGTGGCCTGATTTGTCACATAGGCGAATGCACTGTTCGGAGTGACGGCCACGGCCCAGGGATTCGTCCCAACCGGGACCGTTGCCACTGCGGTTTGCGTTACGGCATTGATCACGGAAACGTCGTTGGAATTCTGATTTGCCACGTAGGCAAGAGCTCCGTTTGGGGCAAAAGCAACACCAACGGGGAAACGTCCGACGGGGATGGTAGCCACCACAGAGTTTGTAGCAGTGCTGATGACGGAAACGTCGTTGTTGCCGAGGAACCACCCAGAATTGGTCACATAAGCAAACGCCCCGTCCGGCGAGATGGCCGCCTGGAGTGGCTGAACCCCAACCGGGACGACGGCGACAACGGAGTTGCTTGCGGTGTTAATCACCGAGACGGAGTCCGACTTGTGGGTTGGCACATAAGCGTACGACTGGGCAGCGGCCGGAACCCCGGAGAAACCGACGAATACGGCCAGAGCCAGCCATAAGGGCGGCCGCGGCAGTTTCAACTCATAGACTTCTTGCAAATTCCTTAATGCCCTCACATGCACCTGGTCAGCAATCCTCATCCGTCCCCCCATTAATCGAACCGGCCAGTAGTTCGAAATCTCTAAGGAATTAATCCTCCACATAGCAAATACCCCACGGAGGGCAGCGCAACAATCCGGTGAGTACCCCTATCTGAGCGACAAACACTGTCCAAAGCCGCATAGGGGAATCCCCTTATAGTTTGGAGGGACAGAAATCCCCTTATACTGTTGAGGAACAAAGTCCATACGGAAAACGGGGCAATCAGCTACTTCTCGCAGGAATGGTTCGGGAGCGGGCACCTACAATTAAGGTCTTTACCTGAGGGCCTATGCGGGGTTTAACTTGATTGAGAAGGCGGGTATCCGATGGTATTGACTATTAAGGTTTCTGTGCTTTCAACCGAATCGACCCGAAATAGAACTTGTTCGAGCGGAGGAGAAAAACCTTGATTTCGAAACGTGATGTTGCGTCCGTACCCCCCGAATCGAAGCGGAACGAAGAACCATCTGAACTTCTAAGGGAACTAGTGGCTCACCTCCGGCAAAATCGAACCCAATTGCGCGAAGAATGGGTGGTGCGCATCTCGGAGACGCGCCTGCTGACCGCGATGACCAAAGAAGAGATCTTCGCGGAAGCGACCTCGGTGTACGACAGTTACGTGGAAGCTCTCGAAACCGAGGCCTTCGAAGCGTTGCAGGCATATGCGAGAAATCTCTCCGAACGCATCATTCCCCGAGGCGTTGAAACGCACGAAGTCGTGGGGATCGTCCTGTTGTTGCGCGACGTCCTTGCGCGGTCTCTCTTCGCGAAATACCAAAATGATTTCAAGAAACTGAACCGCATTCTGGACGCCTATGAGCCGGCGGCCAACCGCATCGCAAACACGGTGGCGGTCGGCTTCGTGCAAGAGCGCGAGCGCGTCATTCGCCAGCAACAGGAAGCGATCCGCGAACTCTCCACTCCCGTGCTGCAAGTTCGTGAGCGACTCTTGATTCTTCCTATCATCGGCGTTATCGACCCTCAGCGCGCCCGCCAATTGACGGAACAGCTCCTTCGCGGAATTCGCACGAACCGCGCCAAAGTCGTGGTGATCGATATCACCGGCGTGGCGGCCATGGACGTCACGGTGGCGAACCACCTGGTGCAAACGGTTGAGGCGTCGCGGCTCCTCGGCGCGACGGTCATCGTCACAGGGCTTTCGCCAGAGATTGCGCAAACTCTGGTGACGATCGGTGTGGACCTCGGCAAGATGAATACTGTCGGCGACCTGCAGGGTGGCATCGAGCAGGCGGAAAGACTCTTGGGATACAAAGTTGCGACTCTGGCGGAACAAAGCTAGACAAAGCAGAGGAAGGGCCACGTGGAAGTTCCGATTCTCAAGCAGGGCGCGTTCCTCATCGCAACATTTCAGGCCGCTCTGTCCGACGCGGACCTCAACCAACTGCGCATGGGCTTAGTCCAGCAGGTTGTTAAGTTTCGTTCGCGTGCGGTTATCGTCGATGTCACCGCGATGGACGTGATGGACTCGTTTGCATCGCGGACGTTGCGCGAGATTGCTCACATGATCCGGCTGCGCGGCGCAGAGACAGTTATCGTTGGAATCCAGCCCGAAGTAGCTTTTGCGATGGTGCAGCTTGGCTTAACGCTGGAAGGCGTTGCGACTGCGCTGGACTTGGAAGAGGGTTTGGCGTACTTGAACGAGAAGTTCAAGGTCACAAACTGAAAGTGAGCGATAGTGTGGTTGGGGAAATCCGGGTGGCAATCAACTCCGACCAGGATATCGTCTCAGCCCGCCAGAAGGGGCGGGTGGTGGCGAATGAACTCGGGTTTTCTTCGGGTGACGCCACGCTGATTGCCACTGCCATTTCAGAACTCGCTCGAAACATCGTGTCTTACGCGCGCAAGGGACAAATCACCATCAAGAAGGTGAACGGTCATAACCGTGAAGGCATTGCCGTCATAGCAGCGGACGAAGGTCCAGGGATCGCCGATATTCGTCAGGCACTGCGCGATGGTTTTTCCACTTCTGGAAGCCTTGGACTCGGTTTACCTGGGGTACGCCGATTGATGGACGAATTTGAAATCACTTCCCAACCCGGCAAGGGAACAACTGTGGCGGTGAAGAAGTGGAGACAATAAGGGAGCCGATGGTCGAATACGGCGTCGCCAAATACGTCCTTCCGGGCCAGGGAGAATCTGGCGATCACCATCTGGTGTGCTGCAACCGGAGCGGGATTCTGATCGCGGCGATTGACGGGATAGGGCACGGCGAAGAAGCTGCCAGCGTCTCCAAGGCTGCGGCCGCGCTTATCCGAAGCGCTGCAGACGAACCAATTATCTCGCTCGTACAACGATGCCATGAGAAACTCCGGTCAACTCGCGGCATTGTTCTGAGCCTTGCTTTTGTCAACCCTGAACACGGGATGATGACTTGGCTCGGTGTCGGCAATGTGCATGGAGTGCTGATGCGCTCGGATGCGAAAAATGGGAATTCGCAGGAGTCCCTTCTTCTGCGAGCTGGCGTTGTCGGTTCCCAGTTACCGGCCCTTCAAGCCACGGTGATTCCCGTTGCGAAGGGAGACACACTCTTTTTTGCGACAGATGGAATCCGGAGCGATTTCCTGGCATCACTCTCCGCCCGGGAGAATCCGCAAAGAGCCGCGGATAGAATTCTCGAGCAGTATCGGAGCGGCAATGACGATGCGCTTGTTCTAGTTACGCGAATAACGGGTATTAATCCATGAAGACCGCAATTCGAGGCAAGACCAGCCCGCAAGCGAATTTTGAAGACGAATACCGCTCTTCCTTGCGTGAATATGCAGCAGGGGGAGGCGAGCTCGCGCTGGGCCGGGCGTACGAGCTCGGCCGTCGAGCGCTTAACGAGCAAAAGAGTCTCATCGAGATGGCTTCCCTGCATCACCACGCTGTACTTGCACTAATTCGCGATGCCGAGAGTGACAAACAGCGGGGCGAATCCATCCGAGCAGGCTCCGAGTTTCTCGCCGAGTGCTTGTCTCCCTATGAGATGGCGCACCGCGGATTTCAGGATGCCGTGAAGGCCTTACGCCAATTGAACGAAACGCTTGAGGAGGAGATCAAGCGGATCGCATACGCTGTGCATGATGAGGCCGGACAGCTACTCGTTGCTGTTCACCTCGCGCTGGCGGAAATGGCCTTGGAACTGCCCGAGGCCCAGCAAGGACAAGTTACGCGGATTGGGGAATTATTGAATGAAGTTGAGAAGCACTTGCGACGGTATTCCCACGAACTTCGGCCAACGATTCTAGATGATCTTGGCTGGGTCCCGGCGATCCAGTTTCTGGCGGACGGAGTTTCGAAGCGGGCCAACATCCCAATTCGAATAGACGCGATCTTTTCCGGGCGCCTGGCAGGACCGATCGAGACGGCGCTCTATCGCATCGTTCAAGAAGCGCTGAACAATGCCGTCAAGCACGCAGCGGCAAAGAATATCTGGGTCCGTGCACGAAAAGAACATCACGGGCTTTGTTGTTCGATCCGAGATGATGGAGTGGGATTTGATCCCCATCAGGTTCAGACCGCGTCACACCGAAATGGACTAGGCCTAGTTGCCATGCAAGAGCGTGTTAGCGCGATTGGCGGAACACTGCAAATCGAATCCCGCCCGGGCCACGGAACCGAGCTTTCCATTCGACTTCCATTGGAGGATAGCCATGCCAATTCGAATCGTACTCGCAGATGACCACGTGCTGGTGCGCCAAGGTCTAAGATCATTGCTGGAACGTGAGAAATTTCAAGTCGTGGCGGAAGCGTCCGATGGACAAGATGCAGTCCGTTTATCGGAAACGCACCACCCGGATATAGCAGTCCTGGATATCAGCATGCCTACGCTCAACGGCATAGTTGCGGCTCGCGAATTGAGCCGGTGCTGTGCAAAAACGAAAGCCATCCTTCTGACGCAGCATGAAGAGGATCAGTACATCTATGAAGCGCTGGAAGCCGGCGTGAAAGGATACGTGCTGAAAAATCAAGTCGCGAGCGATCTGATTCACGCAATTCAGCAGGTTTCCAGAGGAGAGTTCTATCTAAGCCCGGGGATTTCACGCGCAGTGGTCGAAGCCTATCGGTCCAAATCGGATAGGCCTGTCGATCCTTTGACGGTGCGCGAGCGACAGGTGTTACAGCTGATTGCGGAAGGAAAATCCACAAAAGATGCTGCTTCACTCCTGGGTATCAGCGTAAAAACGGCCGAATCACACCGCATGAGACTTATGCAAAAACTGGATATCCACGAAACCGCGAGTCTTGTGCGCTACGCAGTCCGCCGGAGATTAGTGGAGCCTTAAAGTTAAAGGCTCGGACCGGTGTGTCGGTCCGGTGGAGACGGTTTGCGCTTCAATGAAACCCTAGACCCCGATATCCCCGCAATGCTCGCGTTTATCGGCAAGGGCTATTGTTGAGCTTTCGCAGCTGCTGTCCGGCCGCGGCGTTGCCTTTTTTCGACGCTGCCCGCAATAGGACCCGCGCTTGTTCACAACTCCTTGGAACGCCGTCGCCCGTCAGATATAGCTGAGCAAGGGCAGCCTCCGCAGAACTATCCCCAGCCTCTACTGCAGACCACAGCTGTTGTGCAAGGGCGCTGCGATCACTCCTCGAATGCGTGTCCGGAGAATGTAATCGGGAAACCGGAAGATCGATCTTGCGAGTGTCCGTAGGATTTCCTGCTTCAGTGGCTGACGCGGCAGATGATGCAGGGCGGGATTCATCCGGCGTCTCCGTTGAGGAAGCCTCTCGAGTTAGGTCTGGGATAGGCAGAGGGCCTCCAGAGTCGGGGCTAGGATCCGAGGTCTGAACATGTGACGATGAAGAGGCTTCCGTTGGTGCATCCGAATCGCTCTTGAGTTTCTCTCCAAAACGGATGAGCGAGCTCCCTACGCCCTGACGAACATTTCCCAAGAACAAGAAGGCCGCGAAAACGAGGGCAAAAAAGAGAATCCCCAGTGCGACACCGCGAACCAGCGGCGCGAGAGAAGAAGGCGTCTGACTTCTCTGCGAGAATGGCGCTGACAGGCGCGCGGTCGGCGGGATATTCGAAAATCGAGGCGCTGATACTGGGGCATGCGTCGCGAGAGGGCGTCTGGCACCTTCCAGACTCGAAACTATCCGTGGTCGGTTGGGTGTGCTTTTCCATGCTACCGGGCGAAGATCAATTTCATCCTTTGAGGCATACGACGCACCTGCAGTATCCGGAGTCACTGATTCGGCTGTTTCTGCCAGCCATTGACGAATTCCATTCTTCGCCTCCGCGGTGACTTCCGTGAAGCGCAGACCTCCGAACTTTTTCGCGTCATCCATCTCCATCCAAGCAATTTCAGCGGCGAGCTCGAGCCGCTGCGTGGGATTGGGTGAAATAGACAGACGAATTGGGCCGGGCTGACGCACCGCATTCGCGGCATGAAAAGCGAGACCCTGTTCGGAGGCGTTCAACACGATTCCCCCGCCCTCCGGCTCGAACTGGATGTAGGAGAGTCTTTCAGGTGTCTCTCTTTGCAGATTCCGGCGTTCAAGGTTCATCTTTCCAAGAGCCTCTCGACACTGTTCATGCGCGCGCCTCTTCTACGGCGAAAGCATGGCCCAGACTCTACTGAAGCTTTCGAACAAACTGAGTCTCTCCGTGCAACGACACAATTGTACATCGCAACTTCATTCTTAATTCTTGAAGGTGGTCATAACCCTTGAAATGGGTCATTCGAGCGCCCATTTCCGAAGGTCTTGGAAGTTCTGGGGTTTCAGTGCGATAAGGAATAGCTGGGAAAGGCCGTTCCCCAAATGGAACTCCAAGCTAATCAGGTGTTTACCTCAGAAAAATAAGGGGAACGACCCGATTGCCTTGGGGTGCCGAAACTCCTTAACCTGCCTGCGGTACAATGCCCACGCGCGTATTGCTCGCTGATGATCATGCCCTCATCCGACAAGGACTGAGGGCATTACTGGAAAAACAGGGATTTCAGGTTGTGTGCGAAGCCTCGGATGGACAGGAAGCTTTGCGCTCGGTACAGACTACGCAGCCTGACGTGGCCATCATTGACATCAGCATGCCGGTCTTGAATGGCGTCGATGCCGCTCGCGAATTGAAAAAATCATCTCCTAAGACCAAGGTGATACTGCTGACGCAGCATTCGGAGGATCAATATGTCACCGAGTCGCTGCGTGCCGGAGTGAGAGGATATGTCCTGAAAAGCCAGGCGGGGGCCGATCTCGTGCACGCGATTCAAGAAGTCTGTCGCGGATCCGTATATCTCAGTCCGAACATATCGCGAGCTGTCGTTGATGCCTATCTATCCAAAACATATGTCACGACTGACCCTCTTTCGGGGCGCGAGCGCCAGGTACTTCAATTAGTTGGGGAAGGCAAGTCGACGAAGGACATCGCTGTACACTTGGGCATCAGTGTAAAAACTGCCGAATCGCACCGGGCAAGGCTCATGAAGAAGCTGGACATCCACGAGACAGCGAGTCTGGTTCGCTACGCTATCCGCAATGGCTTGATCCAGGCCTGACGGCTGCGTCTCAGGTTAAGCCTCTGTAATGTCTCAGTCATTATCCTCACTTCGAATGCATAGTTCACCGGATTGAGTTAATTTGGCGACAGGCTATGGTGCAGTGAAGAGAGCGGGCCGCCTCCATGGACAGGGCCCCCACCTCGATCACCCCAAATACCGAACTGCACTGACACGGAGGCGGGCCGAACTCAAAGCATTGGAGGTTGTACTGGCGCCCCAGCGCCGCAGTTGCAAGGGACAGTATGAGAACAGCTCGACATTGCAAGGGAGGACCGTCCCTAGTTCGAGGACACGCGCAAATGCCAATGGGATCGAATAGATTTAGGTTCAGCGGTTCCCCGCGTAAGCGGTCGAACGTCAAAAATGAAAACGATGCGTCAGACGTCGCGATCCTGAACGTAGCGGTTGATTCTGAATCATTGTTTCGGCGTAGAGTTCCGGGCTCGTTATCTGGCAAGAGAAACAGAGCGGTTGATGACGTTTTCCATACTTTGCTTTCCGAAGCAAATCGAGAGCTCGCCAGCCTGCTGCAGGACGTACGGACAAAAGCTGGCGGCACGTCGCTTGGTGACGCTCGAAGTCAGCAGGTAAGTGAGCTATTGATACGCGCGGTCCGCTGTGCCGCGAAGCAGTACACGCTTCAAGCGGAGCTCGGTAATCTTGCCCTTACGGACGAGCTCACAGGCTTGTATAACCGCCGTGGTTTTATGGCCTTGGCAGAACGCCAATTGAAACTTGCGCGCCGATCTGGTCGTGGAATGTTGCTCTTTATGATGGACGTGGACCACCTGAAACAGATCAACGACACGCTAGGCCATTTGGAGGGCGACTGCGCGTTGGAGCGCACGGCTGAAGTTTTGGAAGAAACATTTCGCGACTCGGATGTTGTCGCTCGTCTGGGGGGAGACGAGTTCGCTGTTCTTGCGGTTGAGGCAGCCGGGCACTGCGAGGCCACGATCAGAGCTCGTCTCTTCGAGTTATTGAAATCCATCAGCGCCAAGCAGTCTCGCTACTCGATATCTCTTAGCATGGGCGTCGCGCGGTTTGATCCGGACAGCCCAGCGTCGATCGCAGACCTGATGATGAAAGCAGACCAGGCAATGTATGAACAGAAACGACAACGATTAGCGTCCTGTTTCGAAACGGAGATCAGTTCCCGTAGCCAATAGGCTTCTGATTTCTGGAGATCCATCGTAGCTGGACTTCTTGTTAGTTCCCTTAGCGCCTCGGCGTCGCCCAGCCCGGCGCTGACTGACAGAAACCAGCTCACAAGGTGATAACGCAAATGCCCGCGGGATCAGGACGACTTGAAAAGCGGATTCGGCTGGCTGTTCCAGTTGAGGTATCCAGCCCTCAGAACCCTTCCGCCGCTGAACGAACCACTACGGAAAACGTTTGCTCGCTTGGAATACGCGTTCTGAGTCAACGCGCCAAAGAATTGAATGAACGACTACTGGTCAGCTCAATTGTGGGTGATCTGCGAACTGTTGCGCGAGTTGTTTATTGTCAACGGCTGCCTGACGGACGGTTTGGAATCGGATTACAGTTTCAACGTCGGGCTGTCAGCTGGCCAAAGGAGCCGTTGCCCGGGTCGGCAAATTGAATTGCGTTTACGCGGCGGATCGAGCAAGCCCCGATGCTTGATTCTTCCTGAGCATTTTCCCGATACGCAATTCAGTCGGACACCTGCTTGTCCCCAAACTTGC
>Ga0209472_1000467_pt1 | contig 24099 bp, 25 predicted proteins | sample GraSoiAngelo_130_FD_185887 | JGI IMG/M metagenome (GOLD analysis project Ga0209472, IMG submission 185887) | Grasslands soil microbial communities from the Angelo Coastal Reserve, California, USA - 14_0929_02_20cm (SPAdes) (version 2) | ecosystem: Environmental > Terrestrial > Soil > Grasslands ...
CTCGCTCGCGCAGCCGGTGCTCCCACGCTTCGAGCTGGGCGTCGCGGTCGAGGTCTTTCATGCCCGGGGTGCTGGTGGCCCGGCCCTCTCGGGCCTTCCCTTCCAGTTCGAGCGCCTTGAGCTGGACGTCTGACTCGCGTTCCTCGAGTTCCTTCGCCCGCTCGAGCAGGCTCCGGTTCTCCTCGTTCAGCCGCTTGATCTCGCTCTGCAGGTTCGACTGCATCTCGGCGACCTTCTTCTCCCGAGACGCGAGGCTCTTTTCCTGCCGCTTGACGTCCTCCGCGTTCGACCCGGCCGCCGCCTCCTTCATCTTCGCGTCTTTGAAGAGTTCCGCATACTTCTTCGTCTTGTCATCGAGGCCACGCTGGGCCTCTTCCACGGAGGAGGCTTGGCGATCGATTTCCGCGGCCCGCTGCCGCAACGCGGCCTCCTGGTCCGCGATCGTCTTCTCGCGGGAGACGAATTCGGTCTCCCGGTCCTCGAACGAACGGCGCTGGCCTTGGAACTGCTTGTCGATCCGCGTCGCATTCTCGTAGCGCTCGCGGAGCTGGCTCTCCAAGGTCTTGACCTCGACCTCCTTCTTGCCGACTTCCTTCTCCTTCGCGAGGATCTTCGACTCCCAATCCTTCAGCTCGCGGATCCTCGTCGCCTCGCCGGCGGAATGCGTCGCCTCGAGTCGTTCGGACTTCATCCGGAGCTCCGACTCCTTGAGCTCGAGCTCTTTCTCCTTCTTGAGGAGCGAGGTCCGAGTGGAATCGAACGTCTTCTCGAGTTCCTGCAGCCGCGACTCGCGGTCCTCGACGGACTTGATCTTCGTCTCCGACGCGCGCACCTTCGACGTCAGCTCGATCGAGGCGCGCTTGACCTCCTTTTCGCGCTCCGCGAGGGTGGACTCTCGCGCGCCGACGGCCTGGCGGGTCTTCTCGAGTTCCTTCTTGAGGCCTGCCAGGTCGCTGTCCTTCAGCCGGATCTCCTCGGCCTTCGCCTCGATCTCGGCCCGGGCCGATGCGACCTTTCGGTCGAGCTCCCGGAGCTGGTTCGTGCCCTTCTCGATCGCGACTTCGCGGGTCGTGACGTCGCCGAGCTTGCCCTTCAGATCCTTCGCCTGATCCTCCAGTTCCTGCTGCAAGGCCTCGAGGTGCGCCTCGCGGCCGCGCAGGGCCCGCTCCTTGTAGTCCAGCGCCTCCCTCTTCTTCTGGTAATCCTGCTGGATGATCGCGACTTTCGTGTTGTCCGCCTTCAGGATCTCCCGCTGGTAGACCGAGGTCGACGACGCGATGATGTGCAGGAGGGATCCCGCGATCTCCGTCGTGAGGGCGCCGATCAGGTAGATGATGATGAACAACGCCCGGCCGCTCTCCGTTTCGACTGTGAAGTTGGCCGAGAACAGGGTGAGGAAGACCATCAGGACGGGCATGATCAACGCGGCCCCGAGGCTGCCGAGCTTCCGCGCGCCGAGTCCCTGCCACGTGAGCCCCATCGAGATGATCGTCAGGGGCACTCCCGCGGCGGAGATCGGGTAAATCAGCGGGATGACCCAGAGGGGCAGGCTTCCCTGCATCGCCGCGATGATCGCGATCGCGACGACGAAGAACAGGCCCATGCCCGCCGCCGACGTCGCGAAGTGCCGGGAGACGTAGTGCCGTCGATACGGTTCCCGCTTCAGGCGGACGGCATCCCAGGACGTCAGGGCGCCGGCCACGGCCGGGAGGAGCCAGAGGACGTAGTCCAGGCGCAGGCCCGTGATCGGCAGCGGCCGTCCCGCGAAGGTCACGAGGAGGACGCCGTTGAAGAAGAACGCGATCGCCGCGAGGAATCCGTATCCGTGGGCGTGGCGCGCGAAGGTCAGTTGGAGCATGCCCTGCTGGGCCGAGGTGCCCGGGTCCGCGGCTGCCGCCGCCTTCGGCGGCTTCGTCGGCGGCTTCGCCCTCTCGAACGACGGTCGGAACCCCGTCTTGGGTCCCGGCGGCTTGCTAGAATTCGCCTTGCGGGCCATGGAGTCCCTGATTCCACCTACGGCTGGGAGGGCTTGATGAAAACGAACCTGGTACGTTTACATAAAGGATGCGTCGAGAAATACCAGAGTTGATACTGTATTGGACGAACCCGCACATCCCCTCGGATTGGAGCCGCGGGGACGACAATCGGTGGGGTTATCCGAGACGGATGCCTCCATGGGGCGAGGATTGGCCATGCCCGCGGTCGGTGAACCGGCTCCCGACTTCACCTTGCGCTCGGACGACGGGAAAATCGTGTCGCTCAAGGACCTCCGAGGGAAGAAGGTCGTGCTGTACTTCTATCCGAAGGACGACACGCCGGGTTGCACGAAGGAGGCTTGCAGCTTCCGCGACAACCTCGGCCGCGTCACCTCGAAAGGCGCGATTGTCCTCGGCGTAAGTCGAGATGACACGGCAAGCCACGTCAAGTTCCGAGAGAAGTACGATCTCAACTTCCCGCTGCTCAGCGACGACAAAGGCCGGGTGACCGAGGCCTACGGGGTCTGGAAGAAGAAAAACCTGTACGGTCGAGAGTATTTCGGGATCGAGCGGACGACGTTCCTCATTGATGAAGGCGGAAAGATCGCCCGGATCTGGCCGAAGGTCCGGGTCGAGGGCCACACCGACGAAGTCCTCGCGGCTCTGTGAGCGGACAAAGATTCATCCTCGGACCGCGGTTCCGCCGACGATAGGTCCATGATCCCGCCCAATGCGGCGCCGCCGAAGACGATCACTATCACGTATCCTGGCGCGGAGGAGAAGGTCCGAAAGCAGTACGTGTACCAGACCTACCTGTCGCCTCACGAGCACGATCGGATGGCCCTCGTGCCCGGGAACCGGCTCGTCGTCAAGTTCAAAGACGAGGTCGTGGGGGAAGGCCAGGCCATCCTCGTGGAGAAGACGACCCTCGAGCGGCTCTCCGACTATGACGCGATGTCGGCGGGCTACGAGAACAAGGGCGCCCAAGAGAAGCACGTCCTTCAGACGGTCCTCTCGGGGGTCCGAAAGCCGGAGAAGTCCGAATTCTGGAAGGTCCTCTTCCGCTGGCTGTGACGACATTCGCGCTCCCCTTCGAGGGGTTCTTATCCGATTCGTTCCTTGCGGTTGGGGTCCGACGCGTCCCTCGACCTGAGAGAATCGGAGGCGGTGTGATGTCATGAAAAATGTAAGGCCCATCGTGATCAAGATCGGCGAAACGGTCGTTCATCCCGAGGCCCTCGGCCGCGTGCTTGCCGAAGTCGGTGCCAGCGAAACCGCGAGCTCAAAGTTCCTGGGCACCCACGGGACGGACGGTCAAACACTGATCGAGTTCGCCGGGCGGATTTGCTACGAAAGCTACGAGCCCGGACTCAATCCGAACGTGACGCGGATCCGAGAGGATCCGGCGGACTATTTCCGGAACATCGTGAGTCGCGGTGACGGATCAATTCTGGAACATTCCGCGGTGAGTTTCGGAATCTGCCACGTGAGCCGCATCACCACGCACGAGTTGGTGAGGCATCGAGTCGGAACGGCGGTCAGTCAGGAGTCGTTGCGGTACGTTCGACCGCCAGAAATCGGATTTTGGATTCCCGATGAGCTGAATCCCGAACAACGGAAGGCCATGGAGAAGGCCGTTGCCGCCGCGGAAAAGGCCTACCGGGAACTGGAGGCCCAGGTGCCCTGGGAGAAGATGACGATGGACCAAAAGAAACGCCTCACCTCCGCGATTCGCCGCATCCTGCCGGATGGCCTGGCGACGAATCTCATTTGGACTGCGAACCATCGAACCCTTCGATGGGTCATCGAGATGCGGACGGATCCCTCCGCCGAAGTCGAAATTCGAATGGTCTTCAATCAAATTGCGGAGATTTGCATTCGGGACTACCCGTACCTCTACGGCGACTTTGTCGCAACGGACCTCCCGGACGGAACGAAATCGTACCGTCCCAAACTCCGGTCCAAGGTCTGATGCGCCGGAGGATGAGCTCACTAAAGACGCGCGACGATGCGATCGACGATTTTCGCGTAGTCGGAGGATGAAAACCTCGGCGCGGCGCCGAGCATCTCACGGATCGATACCGCGGTCAGAAGGCACCACCCGCCCCCCGCGATGGCCGCTCGAGCCGCGAGCGCTTGCTCGAACTGGCTCGCTGCGCCATTCCAGTTCATTCCGAAATTGTATACCGCGGTCAACATTCGTTTGAACTGCGGCGCGTCCAAGACGCCCTTTGGCTCCAGGAAGGCGGCGAGTTTGCCGGCGTAGGGATCGAACTCGACTTTCCCTCCTTCCCATTCCTCGACGAATTCGAAGCATCCCGCATTGGCGCACACGCCGATGCTCGCGCTCCCTACGACTTCCTTCGCGCGTCCCGCGGCCCCGCGATAGTCTTTTTTGGATGCCAAGACCGTCGCGGAACCGAGGCCCCATGTAGGGTCGAGGAGCTCGAAGAGCGATTCCCCATTCCCCGATTTCTCCAGTCCTTTTGCGAGCGGCTCCGCGCTCTTACGGAGCAATCCGCCGAGGCGAAGGAATGCGTCGGCGTCGCGGGCATCCTTCAGGAGGGCCGACGCCAAGGCCGATCCCCGCTCCTTGGCTCCTTGCCAGAGGAAGTCGTGCAACGCCCGCGTGTCTCGCTCAATCCGCTTGTCGAGCGCCGAAAACGAAACGGCCATGATTCTCCCCGGCCACGAATAGGATGGAGAGCCCATAAGCTTCGCGGCGAGCCTTTAGGAGATCTCACGGACTTCGTACGGCACGACCTCGGGCGGCTGCGTCGTCAGGCCGAGGAGGGCGAAGAAGTCCCCGCCGCGCCTCGGGTCCGACCGGAGGCGGCCCTCGAGCTTTCGGAGGGAGTCCTCATCCTCGAAGAGCGCGATCACGACGCACTCCGTCGCGGGATGTTGGCCTTGTGCGAGCCACGCCTCGCGGCAGCCCGGTGCGGACCGGATGGCGGCCGCGTGGCCTTGGAGGATCCGAAGCCCCTCGCCCTCCTTCCCCTCCTTGAATCGGAACCGAGCGAATCGCAGGAACACGCCGAGGCCACCGTGTCCGTTCCCATAGAATTTGCGGAGACCGGCAACTTTATGCCCGGCCGGAGTCGTCGGCCGGAACGTGTTCAGCCGGAAGAACATCGGGGGAGAGCCCCAAAAATGCGAGAAGTGCGGCTCCGACAAGGTGTACTTCGTCCAGCACTCCCACGGCAACTATCCGATCCTCGACTACGTCTGTCCGAAGTGCGACCTCGGCGGGGACCAGGGCGTCCCGGACTGGTACGTCTCTCCGACCGGGAGGGACGACGCTGCCGAGGAGTGAGCCTCCGGGAGGACGTCGATGCCCGAGGTCGTCATCCGCGCGTTCCGGGTCAGCGGGTACGTCCCCGGCCCTTGTTCGAAGTGCTCCAAAGAGGAACGGGGCCTCGTGATGTTCGAGGATTACGCCCTCGGATGGGAGTGCCTCGCCTGCGGCGAGGTCGGCCGGGCGGACCGCGTCGAGTGGATCGAGGGCAAGGATTCCGCGATGGCAGAACTCGACGACGAAGAGGAGTGATCAGAGGACGCCGCACGCGGGGCAGATCCCGCGGCCGTAACACGCCTCGCACTTCCGCTCGAGTCCGAGGGTCCGCCGAATGCCGCGCCCCAGGCAACGGGAACAAAAGCCCGTATCGCCGCATCGCGGGCACGGCCGTTCGATTTTCCGGATCGCGAACGGGACCTGCTTGTTCGTCGGATCCGCGGCCGCGAGTTCGCGGAGAATGGCGAGGGCCTCCGGACGGCCGGCGTCACGGTCCCGGCGGAACACCAGCGCGGCCTTGAGCATCCGCGCCTTCCAGTGCGCGGGATCGACCCGCAGGACATCGTCGATCGCGGCGATCGCCTCGTCGAAGGTGCGAGCGACCTCGGGGACGTCCTGGAACTCTTGGTCGTAGTCGATCTCGCGCCGCAATAGGTCCGTCCGGCGGGCCTCCCGCGCCTTGTCCGAGAGACGGATCGCCCTCGCAAGGTGGGTGACCGCGTAAAGCTCGCGGGCCGACGGATCGTCCGGCTGTTCGGAAAGGGCGGCTTCCACCAATCCCATGGCCTTGTCGAAGTCCCCTTTCTCGAGGGCGGCCTTCGCTTCGTCGGTCTTGGTTGTGGGCACGGCGCAGTGCCAAAGAGCGCGGTTCTCTTAAGGGTGCCCGTCGGCCCCGAACCTTCATGTCTCGGTGGCCGTTCGGTGGCCGCGATGCGAGGCGCGGACGCCTTCGAGGACACCGCCTTCTTGGGCCTCGCCCGCTCCGGGAAACGGGATCCGTACCGCCTTTCGTTGTTCGGCGAGCACCTCGAAGAGGACGAGAGGCCGCTCGCGTTCCTTCCCATCCAAGGAGGCACCCTCCTGGTCACGGACCAACGGCTCCTCGAGCTGCGGGCCCATCTGGAGGTCCACGGTGCCTGGAACGTGAAGCAGTTCCAAGGCTACGCGTTGCACCGAGCGGTCTCGCGCAGCATCGTGCGCGAATTGACCCACGAAGTGCTGCCCGTCGTCGACGCGGTGGGGAACCGCCGGAGCGAGGATCGGCTTCGACTCGCGACGGAGGACGGACCGCTGGACTTCCTGGTCTCGAAGGGACCGGCTCCGACCCTCTCCGAAGACGACGTCCACGTCCTGCGCACGACGATCTTGGGCCCTCAGGCGAAATAGCCCCGTTCCCGGTCGATCCGCCGGAGGAGCTCCTGGGCCGGCTCGTACTCTGGGTTCACCTCGAGCGCCTGCCCCAGGGCCTTCCGCGCCTTTTCGCGCAAACCCTTCTGAAGGTACACCCGCGCGAGGTTCGTGTAGGCGTAGAAGTAGCAGCAGTACCGCGGGGCGGCAATCGCGCGTTCGAGCCACGGGATCGCCTCGTCGAGCCGGCCGACTTCGATGAGGTACGCCCCGATGTCGTTGTACGGATTGCCGAAGGAAGGGTCCACGTCGATCGCGCGCTTGCATTCCTCGATCGCGTCGTCGTAACGGCCCATGAAGCTCAGCGCCCATCCGTGGAAGGTGTGGGCCTCGGCGGTCGGCTCGAGGCGGATCGACCGCTCGTAGGCATCCGCGGACCGTTCGAGTTCCCCCGCGCTCTGCAGGATGTAGGCCGCCTGGAACGCCCGGCGGGCGGCCTGCTTCGACGGTTCTCGGTCGGCGTCGAAGGCCGCGGGATCCAAGGGTCCTTGGGAGAACGTCTCGTCGACGAGGTCCCGGAAGTGCTGGTCGTAGTGGCCGGTGACGCGGCCCTCCCAGGCATGGGCGAGCAGGTCCTCGACCGCGAAGAGACGGCCGAAGTCGACCGGCCCCGAGTCAGCGGTCTCCGAGGGTCCTTCGGCGCCCTCCGACGGGGCCTCGTTGAAGGTCATTTGGGCCGTCTCGCCGCTCCGTCGAACGAGCTTGACGAACGCCAGGTCGTGCACCCCGTGCCCCCGGCCGATCAACGATCCGGGATCCGCGAGGAGGCGGACGAGCTGCCTTGGCGGGGTCGCGTCGAGGACGAGAATCCGATCGAACGTCTCATCGGGGATCGACGGGAGGACGCGGACCGCGCCGAAGCCCGCGGCCTCGAGGCGCCCAGCGCTTCGGGTCCGTCGCTCCGAGTCGGTCTCCACGACCACGACATGTTCCGGTCCGACGATTTCGGCGAGGAGCGCGGCCGGGTAGCCACCTCGGCACCCCGCGATCAGGACTCGCAGGCCCGCCTCCGGCTCGAGGAGGTCGATCGCCGCGACGAGGCATCGAGGGGACGGCATCGTCGGTGGATTCGTCGAAATGTGAACGGGGAGCGGCATGTCCGCGTACGCGAGGAGGCTCAAGGACTCCGGCAGAAACGATTCCTGACGAACGTGGAGGAACGCGTGGTCGAGGTCCGGACTCCGCAGAAGGCCGAGCCCTTTCAGCTCGGCGCGAAGGTCCGGCCGGGCCCACATCTGCGCGTCTCCAGATGTCTCTAAGGGGTGGGTTGGTTAAAAGGTTTCAGCGGCGTTACAATCCGAAATCCTTGGCGTACAGGGTCCGGGCCTCTCGGATTTCAGCCTCGGTCAACGCGGGTGCATCGGTGGTGGCGACGTTCTCCTCGACCTGTTCGACGGTCTTCGCGCCCGGGATCGCGACGGAGGTTCCTGGGAACGCGAGCACGAATCGCAGCGCGGTCTGCGTCCGCGTCCGGTTCGGTTTCGTCAAGATCGACAGTCGTTCTGCGGCGGCGACTCGACCCGCGACCATGGACCCGGGCCAGTGATGCCGGATGTCGCCCGGAGGGAACCGCTGGCCGGGGCGGATCTTCCCCGTGAGGAATCCGTTCCCGAGCGGTTCGCGGGCGAGGATGCCCACGCCGGCGCGGTGCGCGGCCGGCAGGATCTCGTCGATCCATTCCTGTCGGAACAGGCTGAAGGGAATCTGGAGGGCCTCCGGCTTCCCCGATTCGAGGCACAACGACGCTTCCATCGGCTCGTGGACCGAGACGCCGTAGTGGGCAATCTTGCCCTCCGCTTTCAGCGCCTCGAGGACTTCATAGGTGGCTGGATCCGCCATCATCTCCGCAGGCGGGTTGTGCAGCTGGTACAGGTCCACGTGGTCGGTCCGCAGGCGGTGCAGCGAGCGTTCCAACGCGAAAGCGATGTATCCCGGATCGAAATTCGCCCGGACTTGCCCATGATAGAAATCGCCGCCGACCTTCGTCGCGAGAAGCACCTGGTCCCGGCGTCCCTCGAGGGCCTTCCCGAGGACTTCCTCGCTGTGCCCCCATCCGTAGACGTCCGCGGTGTCGAAGAAGTTCACCCCAAGGTCGACGGCCTTCTGGACGGCGGCGACCGATTTTGCGTCGTCCGTGGGGCCGTACGAATTCCCATGGGCGTTTCCACCGATCGCCCAGGCCCCGAATCCGATTTCCGAGACCTGGAGGCCGGTTTTGCCGAGCGGCCGTCGTCGCATCGGCGTGCGAACGAAGCCCTCTCTAAGAATCTTTCCGACGCGGGTGGGCGGGAGACCCTTCCATCTTGGGACACGGCACGGAATCGCGAATGAATTTCGCAGCGAAGGGTTCAAGTGCCCCTTCGCGAGGAAGGGACCTGCATCGGGTGCTTGCATGCACGCCAAGGCGATCCTCCTCGTCCTGTGCCTCCTCGCGACCGCGATTGCGGCTGTCTTCGCCGCACCCGTGTCGCGCGCGGCGACCGTGATCAACGGACAACTCGTCGAGGAAACGGGCCCCACCTCCGTGCTCGGTGGAGGGGACCACGTGTTCGTGCGCTTCGGATCCGACGCCGCCTTCGGCGTCGTCTATGGCACGACCGCGAATCCGAACAACGTCTACATCGTCGCGATCAAGGCCCGCTACCTCGGCGTGGCCCAGGTCGCCGACACCCAGAACCGGACGATCGCCGAGAACCGGCCGATCAAGATCTATACCCTCTACGCCGTCAAGCTCGATTCCATCATCGAATTCCGCGACACGAACCGGAACAACGTCGCCGACTATGGCCGGCTGTACAACAGCACGACGGGCCGGTTCAGCGACTATTTCAACCGGCTCGACACCCTCTACAAGAAGGTCGATCTCCGCACGAACTGGACCCGCGACACGATTCAGCAATCAAGCGACTCGACCAATCGTACCTGGACCTTCAACCTCACCGCGGGAAACCTCTCCTATGCGAACGTCGCGAATCACACCGGGAGCACGGCCCTGCCGCCGCCCACCGTCCGCTTCACGTTCCACCTGAACGCCTCGCTCGAGGAGGTCAACAACGCGACCGTCCCGCAATGGCGCGTCACTGTGGACACCGCGGGGGGCCGGAACGACATCGTCAACCTCACGCGCATGGCCAACCTCGTCGTCAGCGGAAAAGCCGTGCACTACGATCTCAAGTGGGACCAGAGCATCAGCGGCTGGTCCTACGATGGCGCGAACACCGGGACGCGGCGCCGGCTGTTCCTGGAACTGGGCGCGGTCGTCGGCAACTTGATTCCGGCGGCGCTCGTCGATGCCTGGTTCGACGCTCGCGCGATGGGCCGGTTCGGGGAGACGGGCACCGCCTCGTTCAACTCGACCGTCGGCGCGGAGCGGGCGAACGACACGACGGGGCCGTACCTGGTCGTTCGACGCTTGACCAGCCCGTCCGTGGACTTTGGCGGTAATTCGACGCGCATCGCCCGACTGGTCTGGGTCAGCAACGCGGTAGTCGACGGCGCGCCGTCCGTCGTCTATGGCCAGATCGTCTCCGGCGTCCGCTTCGCGAGCATCGGCGAGAACGGCAACGCGTTCGTCGGATTCGCGCTCCTCGCGGGCCTCAGCTTCCAAGGCGGGGCCACGATCGTCCACGATCCGGCGGTCACGACGGACGTTCAGGCCGATCTCCAGCTCCCAGCCTCGCCTGGGTCGGGCCTCCTCACCGCCGCCATCGTGGCCGCGGTCGCGGTCGTGGCCGCCGTCCTGTTGATCGTCCTCCTGCTGACGCGGCGCCGAAAGCGAAAGCAGGCGGTGCCGCCCCCTCCGCCGGAGACCTAATCGGGCCGCAGTCCTCGCGTCGCGTCCCGCCGAAGCCGGACCTGATGCACCTATTTTGTAAACGCACAGGTATATGATAACGCGAGTCGATGGACACTCCATGGCCTCACTCCCGGAGGTCGACGAAGGCGGTCTCGAGGCGGGCTTCTCGTCTTCCAAGAAGCAGATCTTGCTCACCCTGAAACGACAGGGCGCGGTCTCCCTCACCGACCTCGCGGCATCCCTCGGCATTTCCAAGATGGCAACGCTGAAGCACCTGGCGGTGCTCGAAGGGAAAGGCCTCGTGGAGCGATCGTCCCGGGCCGCCGGTCGCGGACGTCCGCGAGCCTTCTTCGCCCTCAGCCGCGGATCGACCGGCCTCTTCCCGGAGGCGTACACGCACATGACGCTCTGCGCCTTGCGGTTCATCGAGGAAAAGATGGGCCGGGATGCGGTGGAACGCCTCCTGAAGCAACGCGCACAAGAGGTGCTCGATACGAACCGGAACCGCGTCCCCGACGGCACCTTGAAAGAGCGGGTCGGGGAGCTCGTAAAGATTCGCGACGAAGGAGGGTACATGGCGGAGCTCGGCCACGCCGGCCGGAATGTGGTCGAGATGATGGAACACAACTGCCCGATCATGGCGGTGGCCGAAGCCTACCCGGAGGCCTGCGGCGTCGAGCGGGAGATGTTTCAGAAACTCCTCGCCGCGGACGTCGAGACCTCCCACCGAGTGGTCGCGGGCGATGCCGTCTGTCGTTTCTTGATCCGAGGCCGGACGAAAGTCCCGGCGTGATGTGCGCGGCCTAGATGCCGGCATCGCCTCGGGCTCGCTGACTAGGGGCTCGACTCAAGGCGGAAACTCTCGCCGGCCTAGGCTCAGCAGGACCACGCCAACGAGTCCCAGTGCTGCCGCTCCCCCAAAAAACGGATCGATGAAGGCGACGGCGGTGGCCCCGATCGACAAGACCGAAATGAGGGAGGCCGCGAACACGAATTTCCAGCTCATTCGGCGGAACGACATGACGCCGGCGAGCAGCGCGATCGCCTGACCCCAGATCCCGAGGAGCCCGCAGATCTGACCGATTGCCCAGGACTCTGGCGTGAGGCCCGCGGTCGCGTTCTCATATTGGGCAGGCGTGAGGAATCGGATGCTCAACGCAATCGTCCATCCGACCGCCACGAGGGCGGAGAGGACGAGAAGGATGCCCGCCACGCGGTGCATTTGCCCCGGCGCCCGCAACTGCGGCGGGGGCGCCGCCTGTCGCAGGTAGTCCTCGGGCCGCGTCACCCAGGCCGCCGGAGACTGGTCTCGCGGCGGGAGGGGCGCGGGAGCCTCTCCGGGCTTTACGAATTCGACCGGCGGAGGGGAAGGCCGCTTCTTCCGCTCCTCGTCGTCCGGTCCGGCCATGGTCGGACCGACGCTAAGTTGCCGAGCCTACTTAACGGTGCCGTGCTGACGTTAGTCATATGAGCGCCGCCAACGATGCGGCCCGGGTTCCCTCCGTGGACGCGTTCGAGGTTGGCGCGCTCGAGAACATGTCGCGGGAGCGGGTCCCGACCGAACAACTAATGAGACGCGGTTCCTTGCGCAGGACCGGGTTCGTCGAGTGGAAGAAGTCTCGGTCACGGAAAAGCACATCGCCGACTACCGGACCATCATAGGCGATGCGGCGTACAACGAAATCGTCTCCTTGGGCAAGAAGCTCCGGGGGAAGCGGATCGCGCAGGTGAACGCCACCTCCTACGGCGGCGGCGTGGCCGAATTGCTACACAGCATCGTCCCCCTCATGCGCGATCTCGGCCTCGACGTCACCTGGTTCGTCCTCTCCGGGACCCCGCGGTTCTATGACGCGACGAAGACGATCCACAACGCGCTCCAGGGATCGCCCGTCGGCCTGACGCCGGAGCTGGAATCCGAATACCGGCAGGTGAACGAATCGAATGCGGCCGGATTCCGGGACGATTTCGATGCGGTGGTCATCCACGATCCCCAGCCGGCTCCTTTGGTCCACCTCGTCGAGCGGAAGGGCCCGTGGATTTGGCGATGCCACATCGACCTTACCACCCCGAACCGCGGCGTGTTGGGAGCCCTCCAGCCCGATCTCGAAGGCTTCGATGCCGCGATCTTCAGCGCAAGGGCTTATGCGCCTCCCGAAGTCCGATTCAAGAAGCTCGTCGTGGCCCCACCCGCGATCGACCCGCTGAGCCCAAAGAACCGGGAGCTCCGCGACGAGGAGCGAGCCGCGATCCTCTCCCGGTTCGAGTTTGACCGGGACCGGCCCGTCATGTCGCAGGTTGGTCGATTCGATCCGTGGAAGGACCCGCTCGGCGTAATCGACGCCTACCGGCTCGTGAAACGCACGATCCCGGACGTCCAACTCCTCATGATCGGGTCGATGGCCAAGGACGACCCGGAAGGATGGCTCTGGTTCGAGCGCACAACGCGCCATGCCGGCGACGACCCCGACATCCATTTCCTGACGGACCTGCGCGGTGTCGGCGCGATCGAGGTGAACGTGTTGCAACGGGAGACGGACGTCGCGCTCGCGAAGTCTCTCCGGGAGGGGTTCGGCCTCATCGTCAGCGAGGCCCTGTGGAAGGGCGTGCCGGTCGTCGGCGGCGACGTCGGGGGCATCCGGATCCAGATCGAAGACGGGGTGCACGGTTGCCTCGTATCGTCCGTCCGCCAGGCGGCCGACCGGACTATTGAGTTGCTGAGGGACGAGGCCCGTCGCCGGGAGATGGGACGCGCCGGCCGAGAGCGCGTCCGGCGGGAGTTCCTCATCACCCGATACCTGCGGGACCACCTCCGCCTCTACTCGGACCTCATCTCAGGAAATTGACATGATTGATGGCGAAACCGCCGAATCGCCCGCACCGGCTGCGGAGTGCCACCGGGCTAGTCGCTGAAGAGAACCGCCTGCTCACCCCAGTTCCTCAAGGTTACTTTCTGCTCAAGTCGTCAATAAGAGTAAAAGCCGACGAAGCCATCCCGCCGCCAAGGTTTGGGGGTCAGAGGAGTGGCCACAGGAGGATCTACAGGCGTGTCATCGGGCGGGGCGGACTATGTCCCGTCAAAGACGTCCGGCAGGCTCATCGCGATTATCGTGGCCTTGCTGATCGTCACGAATGTGATCACGGCGGTCGGCGTGTACTATGCGGCAGCGCCCAAGGCCGCGGTGGTTCCTGTCCAGGTGATCGGCCCTTGGGCGGGAGACGCGATCAAAAACCCGAGTTCGGAATGGGGGAAGTTCAAACCCGTGCTCGATAAATTCACGAACGACACCGGAATCCCGTACGTGTATACACCTACGCGCCAGGAGGACTTGTCCCCGACCTTACCGATTGCTTTTCAGGCCGGACAATCTCCGGCCGACCTGATCTTCATGCCCAGCGCGACGATCAAGCAGTGGGCCGCGAAGAATTGGGTCACCGATTTGACGGGCACGATCGGTCCGTCGTCCTACCAGGCGGGAGCCCTCGACCCCCTCACGGCGAGCGGTCACATCTGGGGCGGCGCTTACACGGGGAAAGTCAAGCCCGGCTTCTGGTACAACACCACGTTTTTCCAGGCTAACAGTTGGTCGGCCCCGACGACCTGGCAAGGGTTCTTCTCCCTGCTCGGCTCGATCAAGAACTCGACAGGCAATCCCCCGCTCATGGCTGGAGACGGAGTCGGTTGGCCGCTCTCCGACGTAGTCGAGCACTTCATCGAGACGTACGGCGGGGCGTCCATGCACAAGGCCCTGGCCAATCGGAGCCTCTCCTGGACCGACCCGAGCGTGAAGTCGATCTTCCAGAACTACCTCGTGCCGACCCTGACGAATGGATTCTGGACGGCGCCGACAACCTGGGACAATCCGGGCGTGACGCTCTGGTGGGACGGCACGAACCCCCTCTACTTCATGGGAAGCTGGATCACCGGCATGGTCCCGAACCCGAGCGCGCTGGGGGTCTTCCCGCTGCCGGGAGGGGTCGCGAACCAAGGAATCGTCTTTGCAGCGGACTACTTCTTCGTCCCGAAATTCGGGGCCCACCAGGACCTCGCGAAGCGGCTGGCCCAGTACCTCGCGTCGGAGCCGGCGCAGGAGCTTCAGGTGAAGCAGGGCGGCCACGTCGCCACGGCGGCGAATGTTCCCACGACCGCCTATCCTACAGTGGACCGGAACGTCGCGAATCTGCTGTCCGGCAAGACGGTCCTTTCTGATCTGGATGACACGATCGGCAACCCGTTCCAGGGTGTGTTCTGGAGTCAGCTCCAGAGCCTCTGGGCGAACCCGGGTACCTGGCAGACGGTCCTGACGAACATCCAGACGGCGGCTGCGAACCAACCATGAACCGACGAGAGGGCGGGCCCCGACCCCGCCTTCTCCCTTCTATTCCGGGAGCAGGATGGATTCTTCGAAGGTTGCGGTCACAAGCGACCTTTGTCGCCTTCATCCTCCCTGCGACGATCTTCCTGATTGTACTCGTCATCTACCCCGTGGTTGCAACGCTGACCCTGGGGTTCGTCGGCGCTGACGGCCAATTTACGGGCCTGGACAACTTTGCGACGGTCATCGGGTCCAAGCAAACCGTGAACGCCGATTGCCTACAAACCGGCCCCCCGTGCGGGACCTTGATTAACAATCTGATCTGGATTGGGCTCCACCTCCCGTTGACGATGTTCATGGGCCTGTTCCTGGCGATGCTCCTCCAAAGAGTCCGGGGGGCGGCGATCGTCAAATCGATGATTTTCCTGGGGATGGTCACGCCGCTAATCGTCATCGGTACGGTCCTCAAATTCATCCTCGAAGCGCCCATCGGCCTCGTCCCAGCGTTCTTTGGCTCGATCGGGATCAAGGGCCTGGCGGTGAATTGGCTCACCTCCAATCCGAGCACCCTCCTCTTCGGTTTGATCATGGGGACCGTATGGTCGTGGACCGGATTCAGCATGATCGTCTATTCCGCCGGCTTGACCACGATTCCGAAGGACTACTTCGAGGCCGCGCGCGTGGACGGCGCGTCGGAATGGCAAGTATTCCGCAAAATCACCTGGCCCCTCCTCAAGCCTGTCACCCTCGTCATCGTCACGATGACGGTCCTGTGGGAGCTCAAGTTGTTCGATATCGTGATTGGGGCAACGAACCAGCAGGGAGGCCTTGGCGGGGCGGCGGATGTCCTCGCCCTCCAGATGTACCGGTTTTTCTACGTCCAAGATTACAACCACGCGGCGGTCGTCGCTACCTTGCTCACGATCTTCACGTTCGTCGTGTCGATCAGCCTGTTCCGGGAGCTGCTCAATCTGCCCAGGCACAAGAGGCGGCTCCTAAGGGCGCGGGCAAAGCCCGCGGAGGTGGGAACCGATTCGCCCCAGGCGACGATCGCGCCGACGGGTGACTCGCCATGACGAGCCTTGTCGACCGGGAGCCGAGGCGCCGACCGTGGAAACTTCCCTTTCGTCCCCGAACCATCTTGATCCACGTCGTTGCCTGGACCGTGGGACTCGCTTGGTTGCTTCCCTTCATCGGAGTCGCCGTGGTGTCCGTGCGCCCGCTATCCGAGACAGCCCTCGGGTGGTGGAACCCGTCCCCCTTCCATTTGACGTTCGATAACTTCATCTCGGCATGGAACAACCCGGGGTGTCCTCTCTCCTTGGGCCTCCGAGATTCGTTTTTCGTCGCATTGCCAGCGACGATCATCCCAATGCTTGTGGGGGCCTTCGCCGGTTACGGATTCGCAAGGTTCCGCACGCGGACTCGGGACTACATCTTCCTCTCCGTCGTCCTGTTCATGGCCGTCCCTCAGATGATGGTCGCAGTCCCCGTCTACAACCTCATGATCGCCTTGGGCCTGATCAGCAATCTCCTGAGCTTGATCCTCGTCCACTCGGCGTGGGGCATTCCGTGGATCATCCTTTTCATGCGGAACTTTTTCCGAACCCTTCCCGAAGAGATCGAGGAGGCAGCGCGGGTGGATGGCGCCTCCGATTTCAAGATCTTCTACAAGATTGTGCTGCCGATGGCGCTGCCTGCCATGGCGGCCGTGGTCGTCTTCCAATTCATGTGGGTCTGGAATGATTTCTTTTTCGCGCAAGTCCTCGTTCAGAAATCGGACTGGTTCCTGTCGACCCAATGCGTCCCGCGGCTTAGCGGCCAACTGGCCCATCCTTACGATCTTCTGTCGGCCGGCGCGATCCTAACGATGATCGTCCCCGTGGCCCTGTACCTCGTCCTCCAGCGGTTTTACATCCGCGGCCTCATTGGCTGGACGATCAAGGGCTGACGTCCGCGTCCGGATGTCGAGAAATCATGTCGAGGAGGCCCGCCGATGCCCACGCCTGGAGAGGGTTCGCCTGCGGGCGGCCTCGCGTTTCTCGAGAGAGGTCGATGATTTGGTCGTCGATTACACCGTAGAATTCCGGTATCTTCCCGAGCGCGTCGCGGGCGATCAAGAGCGCATCGCGGACGCGTTGGGCCTCTGCCTCTCTGCCGGCGGCGAGGAGCCCTCGATAGAGGAACCAGTTGTCGTGCGGCCACACGCTCCCGAGATGATAGGAGAGCGGATCGAAATCGGGCTCGGTGCTGGCATGCGTGCGGACGCCGAATGGTGTCCACAGATCGGAGGAGAACAGCCGCGAAACCATCCGGTCGAGTCGACGGGGTTCCACCACACCGCAAAGGAGAAGGTGGGCCGGGTTCGAGGTCGCGGCGCGTCGCGGGCGCTTCGTCCCGTCCAGAGCCAGGGCAAAGAACCCTTGATCCTCGAGCCAGAAGTCCTCGTTGATGCGTTCTCGAAGATGTTCCGCGGCGTCTCGTGCGGCGGCCGCGTCGACCGTGTCGCCCTGAGCTTGCGCCAAGGAGGCGAAGGCTCGGTGCGCAGCGTACGCGTATCCTTGGACTTCGACCAACGCGACGGGAGGCGAGATACGCAGATGGTCGTTCGAACCATCCTTCCATCCCTGGTGGAAGAGGCCCGACGGGTTCGTCCGTTCGTACTCCAAGTAGCCGTCGTGGTCTGAATCACCATACCGCGCCATCCACTCGTGCGCCGAGCGGAAGGCGCCCCACAATTCCCTCGCGAGCTGCGAATCTGCGGTCTTCCGAAGGTACGCATCCCCTACGATCAGGAAAAGGGGGGTGCTGTCGACGCTTCCGTAATACGGGAACTTCCAGGATGGCAGCTCGAGGCGCGACGCGGCGTCGAACCGATGCTCGTGCAGGATTTTCCCCGGTTGTTCCTCCGACTCCCGATCCTCGCCCCGCCCTTGGAAGGACGCCAAGATTCGTAATGTGGCGGCCGCAATGGTCGGATCGATGTCGAGCATCTGCAACGCAGAGATGAGAGAGTCGCGTCCGAACAACGTCGCGTACCGAGGCGCGCCCGCTCGCAGATAGCCTTCGGGCGCCCGCAGCCGCCGAACGTCCTCGGTCGAACGCGCGCGAAGGGCATCCAGCTTCAAGGTCAACCGGCTACCGCGAATCTCACCGGATAGCCTGTCCTGACTTCCGGTGGAAGAGGTGAATTCGATCAGAGGGAAACTGGACTCCAATCTTCGCGCCGACATCGCCCTCGAACGAGGCCGCCACCACAGCCTTGAGTAATTTGTCTCCGACCTTCAAGTCGAGGATCGTGGAGTCCCCGAGCGGTTCCGTCGCATAGATTTCCGCCGGGACGGAGGTCGGAGGGAAGCGAGCAACAATGACGCCGCCGTCCGAGTCCGGCGGCGACCCCACTTGGACGTCCTGCGGCCGAACCCCGAGGACGATTTCGCGCGCGGACGAATTCCGACAAGGCTCCACGAGGCGTTCCGGGAGGGCCAGTCGGAAGTCGCCCGCGTCGATCATGTTTCCGTCGATGCAGTTGCACTCGATGAGGTTGATAGGCGGGTTGCCCACGAAGCCAGCCACGAACTGATTCGTGGGGCGACTGTAGAGGTCCCGGGGCCCCGCGTACTGCTGGAGGGTGCCTTTGTGAAGGAGGGCGACGCGGTCCGCCATCGTCATCGCCTCGACCTGGTCGTGCGTCACGTAGATCGTCGTCACGCCGATGTCCTTCTGGAGCTTCTTCAGCTCGGCGCGCATGTAGACCCGCAGCTGAGCGTCGAGGTTGCTCAAGGGCTCGTCCATGAGAAATACCTCGGGCTCGCGCACAATCGCTCGGCCGACGGCCACGCGCTGCCTCTGACCGCCACTCAGCTGGGCGGGCTTGCGGCCGAGGAACCCGTCAATCTGGAGCAGCCTGGCGGTCCGGTTGACGCGGTTCACGATGTCCCGCTCCGAGACACGGGCATTCTCCAACGGAAACGCGAGGTTCTGGAAGACGGTCATGTGCGGATAGAGCGCGTAGCTTTGGAACACCATCGCGACGTTCCGTTCTTTCGGCTCCAGATCGTTCACGAGCCGATCGCCGATGTAGATCTCGCCCTCCGATGGAGATTCCAGCCCCGCGATGCAGCGAAGGGTCGTCGTCTTGCCGCATCCCGAGGGACCCAGGAGGACGACAAATTCCTTGTCCTTGACTTCCAGGTCGAGGTTTTCGACCGCGACGGTTCCCTCGAACTCCTTGTGCAGTCCTCTAATCTCAACCCGGGCCATGAGCCAGGAGGAATCCACGCCGCCCATAATAGAGTTTCACCGAAGGCGGGGCTTTGCGAACGGTACCTCGGCCTCAACGACCCTTCGCCATCTGTCCGGTCAAGATCATCTGGGTCCCCGTCACCGCGGCGATGTGGCGCTGGTCCTCATCGACGATGTCACAGGCCGTCATCGCCACCGTGCGACCCCGCGAGACGATCCTTCCCTTCGCGGTGAGTTTCGCGTCCCATACGGGCCGCAGGAAGTTGATGTGGAGCTCCAGCGTGGCGAAGGATTCCCCTTCGTCAAGGGTCGAAGCCAGGGCTACGCCCATCGCTGCGTCCGCGAGATCGCACAGGATCCCTCCGTGGAGGGTCCCCATCGGGTTCGCGTGGCGCCCATCCGCGACGTAGCCGAACTCGGCCGTCCCGTCGGCCGCGCGGATCATCGTGATGCCGAGTGCCGTCACGATCGGCGGTGGCGGAATCCGACCGCTGACGTAATCGTCAATCTTCTTCCGCATCCTTCGGACCTCCGTTCTCGGGACCGCGGTCGAGGCCCCCATCCTCTTCGATGGTCACTTGGAGACCAGGACTTGGATCTCCGTGTGGGACCACGCCTTCTTGTCCGTCCACGGGTTGCCCGAGTAGACTTCCCGCCAGGTGCGTGTCCGCTTGATCGTCTTGTCCTTCTTTCGCCAACGCAGCCAATCGGACAATCCATGGTAGATGACCCGCGCGGCGACCGCATCGGGGTCGAAGGTCACGGTCGCAATCGGCGAGGCGGGGAACGTTCGAACGCGCACCTTGCCCTCTCCCTTGACGCGACCTCGCACTTCGATGGAAAGATCGAAGCGATAGACTTTCCCCGCATCTTCCTCGGAGAAGAACCACTTTCCCGTGTTCAATCGTTTCGTCTTCGCCCACTTCGCCAGGCGCTCCCACTCGGACCGGATTCGTCTCTGGTTGAAAGGCCCGACGAAGCGGACCGATACGACTTGGTACTTGGGCGTCGTTTTGATCGCGAAGTCAACGGCCACGGCGTTCCCCTGGGGTCCGGAGACCATCGAAACGGATAACTCTACCGCATGAGCCCGTCTTAGTGCAAAGAGTTCTTCCAGGTTTCAATGTCCTCACGCGGAACCCACGGCAATCCGGCCATGGCCTTAAGTCGAGGAGCGTTCATCCCCGCCCCCGGGGTTACGGCATGGGGGGATTCCTGGTTCCATTCGACTTGGGTCCGGTGACGGCGTTTCAGGGCGTGGAGTTGGGCGGAATTTTTGTTGGAGCGTTCGTCTTCATCATCATCGTCCTGATCTTCCTTTTCGCCACCTTGAAAGTGGTCAAGGAGTACGAACGAATCGTCAACTTTCGACTCGGCAAGGCACAGGCCGAGAAGGGGCCGGGCATCGTCGCCGTGATCCCGGGCATCGACAAGCCGGTTCGGGTGGATCTGCGGGAGCGATACTTGACGATCCCCCACCAGACCTGCATCACGAAGGACAATGCGCCCGTCGATGTCGACTTCATCGTGTACCTCAAGGTCGCGAGCGCGGCCGATTCCGTCATCCGCGTGAACAACTTCGAGGGCGCCGCCATGGGGATCGCCACGACGACGCTGCGGGCCGTCATCGGCGACATCATCCTGGACGAGGTCCTCTCGAAGCGGGAGGAGATCAACGCGGTCCTCCGCACGAAGCTGGACGAGGTCACGACCCGGTGGGGCGTTAAGGTCACGAACGTCGAGATCCGAGAGATCCTCCCGCCCAAGAACGTCACGGACGCCATGATCCTCCAGATGTCCGCCGAGCGGAGCCGACGGGCCGTCGTCATCGAAGCCGACGGCAGGAAGACGGCGACGGTCACCGTCGCGGAAGGAGACAAGCAGTCCGCGATCCTGCGGGCCGAGGGGGGCCGGCAAGCCGCCATCCTCGGCGCAGAAGGATACGCGCAAGCGCTGTCCACCATTTTCGGAGCGGCGAAGGGGATCGATGAGAAGACGCTGATGCTGCAATACCTCGACGCGCTCAAGACGCTCGGGGCCAGCCCGTCGACGAAGTTCATCCTGCCGCTCGAGTTCACGGAGTTGGTCCGGCCTCTCCGGAACGTGCTCTCGTCGGCCGAGGGAGGCGCCGCGAAGGCGGATGACCGATAAGAGCCCTCCGGAGCCCGTGTCGAGCCTCCTCGATCGGCTCTTCCTGTATGGCACCCGTTCCGTCCTCATCGTCCTCGCCGTCGCCGCCCTCGGGGCCTTCCTCATCGTCCACGGAGCCCTCGTGACCCGGTACGATTACATCGCGTCGGGCGTCGTGATCGTGTTGATCGCCGTCGGCCTGACGTTCGCGTTCCAAGCGACGACGACCCAGATCATCACCCAACGGTACTTCGCGGGCGAGACGCTCGTCGGCAAGATCGGACGCTCGCTCGCTTCGATGAAGGCCACGGGGAAAGGCGTCGTCCACGTCGAGCACGAGACTTGGAGTGCGGTGGCCGAAGAGGACATCGCCCGCGGGGATCCAATCGTCGTGACGGCCGTGGACCCGGACAATGTGACCCTCAAAGTCCGAAAGCATCGGCCTTGACGACGACGCGTCTAGGGGGTGGACGGCGGCGCGGTCGAAGGGTCGCCGGATTTCGCCGGTTCCGGTGGCGACGCCGAAACGGTCGCGACTCGAACTTTGCCGTCCTGGTAGCCGGTGACCCGGATCAGGGAGCCTTTCGCGATGAATTCGTCCGATTGGGCCGTGAAGTCCTCCGCGCCGACGTTCGCGACGCCATCCTTGCCGGGGACGAGGTCGGTCGCCGCTCGCCCGGTCATGTTCACGATCCGGCTCGGGTCGATGAGTTTCGGCTGCGCCAGAAGGGCGTGGCGGATGCGGGTGAGGTACAGGAATCCGACCACGAGGAGGGCCCCCGTGCCGCCCAGGAGCAAGTATTGCTCGACTCCGTAGGGAGCGGGAGAGTATTGGACGTTGTACGCGAGGAGATAGGTTCCCGCGAGTCCGAGGGCGATTCCCGAGACGGCGAAGAGGCCGTGGCCAGCCTTCACCTCGAGGATGACGAGGGCGGCCGCGATGATCAGGATCAGGAGCCCGACGATCGAGGCGCCGATGATCTGAGCGCCGAGGAACCCCAGGGCGATGAAAATCGCCGCGGCGACCGACAGGAAGAGGGTTCGGTGGAAGAGGTCGAGGACGAGGGCGATGACGCCGACCAGGATGAACAGGCCGTCCACGGTCGGATCGCTCAAGAAGCTGAGGAACCGGTCGTAGATCGGTTCATCGAATCCCGGGACCAGCGAACCGCCGAGCCCGACCGCGGCGAGGAACGCATCGAGCGTTTCGCGCATGCCGGTGACGAGGCCGAGGGAGGCGGCCTGGGTCGCGGAATAGGCGGTGTTGTTCTCGGCCATGCTGACCGCCGCGGCTACATTGTAGCCATGCCTCTCGGCGAGGGACCGGATGTACGCCACCATCGCGTTCTGGACGTGCTGCTGCTCGAGCGGGTCCCCGCCGATGATATACGGAGTCGAGGGTCCGATGATGGAGCCACTTCCCATGTACACCGCGTTGGAGGCCAGGGCGATGTAGCTGCCCGCGGAAGCCGCGAGCGCGCCCGGTGGCACGAACGTGTATACCGCCAGACGGCCTTGGCTCTCGTCCTGCACCTTCACGATCGAGGTGACGATCTGCTGCATGTTCCCGAGCAGCCCGCCCGGCGTGTTCATGACGATGACGAGATCCCGATTCGACGCGAGGGCGGCCTGTGCCGCGCGTTCGACATAGTCCGCCGCTCCAGGGTCGACCTGGATGTCGAAGGTCACGAGGAGGGCGCCATCGGGACTCGCCAGGGGCCTAGGCTCGTTCGAGGCAACGGTGCCCACGGAAACGGCCATGAGGGCCAGCAAAGCGGCCAGGACTCCCCAGGGGACACGGATGCCGTTCCCTCGCACGAACGCACTAGGCCGCGGGCGTAGAAAACGGTTTGGATGGTAATCCCCAAAAGGCGGCCGGAGTCCCTACTCGTTCCGCGCCGAAGCCCGTCCCCAACCTGGGCGGGAATGTTCCCATCAGCCGAGCCTGCGCGGCCCGGCTCGGACCGTCGCATCGCAATCGAACCAGAAACGCACCGACGACCGGTTATTTCCGGCTTGTTTCAGCGACCGGTGGGGTGCCGAACGTCAGTCGCCTGACCATTTCAGAATCAAGACGGGACCGAGCATGTGCGGACCATCGCAGAAGATCACGGGGTCCCAACCGGGGTTTTGTTCAAAGGCTTTGTTGAGGCTCTTTGCGGCGGTTGCTCTCGCGAGCATCCCACTCGGGAAGTCGATGGCTTTGAACTGATTCATGACGCCAAAGAATGGTACGTCCGTAGTTAAGGCTCCCTCCTCCCCATGGCATTCGTTGAATGGAAACTCCCGGGAGTTTTGTTGAGTTTCGGAGGCTCACCGCACAAACTCGACCGGGCGGCGAACCGTCTATCGTTCTATGGAGAACCGACAAACGCGCGATACGCCCCATCGGAGGGCACACCGCCCGCAGCGACGTGCACGCCGCCGCGGCGACGTTCTCTCCATGTCGAACGCCAGAATAGGGCCAGGTGGCCGCCGTACGCCTTGGCGCGCTGCGCCTGCTTGGACTTGCTCCGGTGGGGTGTCGCCGTCTCACCAGATCCCACGATCGACTGGGTCATGGCCTAGTTGTTACCAATCAATTGATACCGAATCCTATCGATTGGCGGACGAGGTCGAGAAGAACGGGGTCGTCTAAGTCGGTCCCATGGGTTGGCAGGGCCGTTGTTGCGTACCTCGTCCTAGCGTCACTCATCGCGCAGCAGTCCGCTAGGGCCGAGGAGCCCCTCCATGTCTCCCTAGACTATCGGATTCAAGCCCAGCCCTACACGAACACGGTGCCTCTCAACATAACCGGCTGGCAAGACACGGGAATCGCGGTGGACCGAGACCCGTCTAGCCCCTATTACGGCACGATCTACATCATTCGGGGTTACACTCCGCAGTCGGCTGACTTCAAGATCCGGCGCTCACTCGACGGAGGCCTCACCTTTGGCG
>Ga0209472_1000472_pt1 | contig 23897 bp, 19 predicted proteins | sample GraSoiAngelo_130_FD_185887 | JGI IMG/M metagenome (GOLD analysis project Ga0209472, IMG submission 185887) | Grasslands soil microbial communities from the Angelo Coastal Reserve, California, USA - 14_0929_02_20cm (SPAdes) (version 2) | ecosystem: Environmental > Terrestrial > Soil > Grasslands ...
TCGATCAAGTTGTCGTCGAAGTGAACGTCTGACCAATCCAGACGCTCAATCTCAGCGCGACGCAGACCGGCAAACAATCCGATTGCGATATATGGCAGCACGTCCGGCGTCGACTTTTCCAACAACCGCGCTGCCTGTGCGACGGTGAGGATGCCGATGTTGCCGCCGCCCTCTTTCGCTTTCGCGGTTTTCTCTGCCGGATTGTCTGTCGCGTATTTGCGTTGCACAGCGAAGTTGAACGCGAGCACGATCAAACGCCTGTAGTGGTTGCGCGTGACTGGCGAGACGTTCAGCGAACGCAACCAGTCGTCAATCTCCGCGCTCGTGATCGTTGCAACCGGCTGGCCGTTGAACTTCTCAGCAAAGATGTTGAGGCGGCTGCGAAGATCGTCCACGTGACGCTGTGAAGCGCCGTCCTTTTCCTTCGCCGCGACAAGTTCCTTCACGAGCTGCACTGCACTGCACGACTTCTCGGATGCTTTCAGATGAGCGATCAAATAGTCTGTCGCGTCTTTGATCGTGAGCGGCGGAGAATCCGAGCCAGCCTTTTTGTACTCGCTCAGTCTGCTCGCGCATTCTTGCGCCATGACGCGGAGCGCCTCCGGAAACTCCGCGTGTGCGATTCCGTTGCGTCTCAGCTCGGCGTTCCTGAACGCGGCCTCTGATTTGGCTGCTTCTTCTGTTTCGAAAAACTTCCGTTTCCGCTTTCCCGCTTCGCGGTAGTTCACCACGAATCTGAAATGCGGACGGTTGCTGTCGCGGTATCTGCGAACCGTGATTTTGCGTGTTCTCATGGCTATACCGTTGCCACATTGTTGCCGCAAACACAAGGAAAAATGCGTCAAAATGGCGTTTTTCGTGTTTGCATGAGTCAGACAGAAAAGGGCGCGAAGAGCGCCGATCTTACCTATGAAAACGACCTTTTCAGAGGGTGCGCGCCCGGGGTGACTCGAACACCCGACCCACGGATTAGAAATCCGTTGCTCTATCCGGCTGAGCTACGGGCGCAGAATTAGCCCAGACATATACCGCGTTTCGGAATGAATCAAAGGACTGGAACTGCGTCTTTTTAGTTTTGGTGTTTCGAGATAAGCATCAAATTCAAAATCCAGCGGCATGAATTTTTTCGGATATTGCGCGAGCGAGGAGCGAAACCTTTCCGCACGAGAGGACGGCCGACCAGTTTTTCTCCGAGTCACAATTTGAGAGCTGTCGCATGCTTGGCGCGCATACGATGGAAAAACGTAGCACAGATTGCGGCGGGGATTTTCGCTGTTTCATTGGCGACATTCTAAAGCCCCCTGCAGTTGCAACCACCCGATTGGCTGGCGGGCTTACTCGAACCATCTGCGCATACGCCGCGGCGCGCAGCGACAAGGGTGCAAAATAGACGACCGGCGGTTCGTCCATTGCCCCCTGCGAATTCCGCCGGTCAATCAACCGAAAAGATTATCGAGACGCCGCGTCAGTCTGATCGCTTACTGAAAGACTAGATTAACTTGCGTTCCCGTGGTCCTGTTCGTACGCTCGGATTGCTCGTCGCGTCTGCGGTCCCAGGACGCCGTCAATGGAACCGTGGTAATAGCCGGCGCGAGCGAGCCGGCGCTGTAGCTCAGCCACTCTGGATCGGCTGCTATTGCCGTATCCACTATTTCCGTACCCATTATTGCCGTACCCATTGTCGCCGTATTGATTGCCTCCATAGCCGTAGCCATAACCGTAACCGTACGGGGAACCGTAGCCGTAGCCATACGGGTCACCATAACCATAATATCCGTACGGATAGCCGCCCCAGCCCCAGGATGGGCCCCAACCCCACCACCATGGAAAGCCGAAGTCGCCGATGAAGACAACGCTAGACCGGTTGTTGACGAACCGGTGGTTGACGAACCGGTTGTTGACGAAGCGGTTGTTGACGAAGCGGTTGTTGACGAAGCGGTTGTTGACGAAGCGTCGATCGTTAAAGGTCCGGAAATTTCCTGCACCGCTCCGTGTGAAGGTCTGTCCACCTCGCGCAGGCATCGAAGCGAAATGATGGCCGCCACTAAAACCACTGCCACCGCGCGGAGCAGCCGTGACCAATGGTGCAGTTAGCGTCAGCGCAACAAGGCAAATCACAAGAAATAAGAGCTTTGAAGTATTCATAGTAGATGGGTTTCTGATTAATTAGACACCGCGCCTTGCTCAAAGTCTCGCTTTTTTTGCGTAAAAACGCATGAGACGCCCGTTCCCTTGGTACCGGTGCCCGATTGTTCCCACCTGAAATGAGATGACCGACGGCTCGCCCCTCTTTCCCCTTGCGACACCGCGGCTCAAAGCCAACCGAAAACTCGAGGTCGGGTCTAGTTTCGCATTGTTTCTTGCTGGTCAGCACGTAGCCGTCGCACTTATCATCCCACGCTCAATGACGGTGCGTGCTACGATCTTAATATCGGCTTTGTTCACCTGGCACATGCTTTACGCCGCGCCGACCGAACACAGCGTAAGTCCGTCTCGGCAGTTCATTATCTACGGAGCCGACGCGGCGTTGCGCGGAGCGGTCTCAGACTTGGCAGAGCGGACCAAGGCCGATTTTCTTGCATTGTTGCGGCAGCGCGACAACTGGACCGTCCCCATCGTGGTAGATTTACAGCCGCAGCAGGCAAACCTGCCAGAACTTCCGTCGGCTAACCTGCGATTTACTCAGACCGGCTTTGGTCTCAAGCTTCAGCTGGACCTAACCATCTCACAAAATCTCGATGTTTCATTGATCGAGCGCGAACTCCTACGCGGGATTCTCTTAGAGATGATGTATCGCCAACAGTCGCATATCGCTGCCGGCAGCGTCTTCGTCGAGCCACCGCATTGGTTGCTGGACGGGGTGCTTGCCCTCGGGCCGGGGCGCGACCGCGGAGATCTGATGCAAGCGCTCGTTGCGGCAGACAAACCTCTGCCCCTGGAGAAATTTCTCCGTCAACGCCCGGAGCTTCTCGATTCAGCGGGCCGCGCACTTTATCGCGCGTATTCTTTTGCGCTTGTGCAAATGCTGAGCGATGGAAGGGATGGCCCTGGCCGCCTGGCAAAGTACATCGGCGATCTATCCGACGCCTCAGACGAACCGCTCGCGAATTTGAGGGCGCACTTTCCGGTTCTTGTCAGTGATGCGGAGAGAAGCTGGCAGTCGACCTTAGATCGGTTAAGGAATTTCCAGATCTCCCAGTTACTCACCTTCGCCGAAAGCGAGCGACGTCTTGATGAACTGTTGCGCGTAAAAATCTCGCAAACAAATAATCCGACTAAAATAGCGGCGCTTGACGAATTTGCGCAGCGCAAGATTTCTCCAGGCGAGAAGATGGCGCTGAGTCAGCTGAGCCGTGATTTGCTCGTGTTTGTTGCCCAAGCCAATCCGGTTTTGCGGCCGATCGTGCGTGAATATCAGCAAATTACCGCGCTACTTGCCCGCGGGAAAAGGAGAGCAATCGCGAAGCGTCTGTCCCGTTTGGATGTGACTCACAAGCAACTCGCTGCTCAAATGAGCGACATAGACGACTACATGAACTGGTTTGAAGCGACTCAAATGAACAAAGGCAGCGGTTATTTCAGCGATTACCTCAAAGCCGTGAATCAGTCGCAGCTCGCACCTCCAAACCGACGCGATCCGCTTTCGGTTTATGTCGATGCGCTGGAGGACCAGTTTGAAAACTGAGTAATTACAGGTGGACATTGGACAGTTGCCGCTTTCCAGCTTGGTGACTATGTTGAACAGCGCGTTCTAAGGGCGCATTTCTGCTGATGCAAAAGATTGGGTTCGCCGAGGCTCTGGATTCCATCGTTACGAGCGATCCACGTTACGGGCGGGGCGCATATGTCTTTTTGCGCGACGCACTCGACTTCACGACCAAGCAACAGAAGAAAATTAAAGGCGTCAGCGTGCGTCATGTCACCGGACCGGAATTGCTCGATGGAGTGCGGCGCTACGCTTTGAAGGAATTCGGACCGATGGTGATGACGGTTTTCGACAGCTGGGGAGTCCATTCCTGCGAAGACGTTGGCAACATGGTGTTTAATCTGATCGGCGCCGGCGTGTTTGGGAAAACCGACGAGGATTCAATCGAAGATTTCAAGAACGTTTATGATTTCGCAGAGGCTTTTGTGAAACCCTTCACCCCGGAAAAACCAGCGACCGGGAAATCGCCGACGCATTTGCCGGCGCGCAAGGCCGCCAGGTCGAGCAACTGAGTGGTGAGCGCCGATCACTGATCATTGGGATCGACGCCGCCAAGGTAATCTTGATGAATTGTGTCCCAGTGGCGAAGTTTCTCTGCGCGGGTTTATTGTTTAGCATGGTTAATCTCAAAGCTGCGCCGACTGAACCTTCGTCGGTCATCAACTTTCCGCCGACCACGGCACAGAAATGGATTCTCCCGAACGGGCTGACGATCATCGTGCAGGAAGATCGCAGCGCGCCGGTGGCAAGTGTGCAGGCATGGTGCGCCACGGGAAGCATCGACGAAGACCAACACCTCGGCGCGGGTTTGTCACATATTCTCGAGCACATGCTGTTCAAAGGGACGAAAACCCGAGGGGCCAATGAGATCGCCCAAAAAATTCAAGACGTGGGGGGTTACATCAACGCTTACACATCCTTTGATCGCACGGTCTTCTGGATCGACGTGCCGAAAAATGGCGTCTCCACCGCTCTCGAGATTTTGGCTGACGCAACGATGAATTCCACCCTGCCTCCGGCAGAATATCAGAAAGAGCAGGAAGTCATCCGGCGCGAATTTGCGATGGGCATGGATGATCCGGATCGCATGGCCGGGCTGCTCCTTTTTGCAACCGCTTACCAGCGTCATCCGTATCGATTCCCGGTTATCGGGGAGCTCGAAATTTACAATCAGCTCACGCAGGAGCAGGTGATGCAGTATTACAAAACGCGGTACGTCCCGAACAATCTCACATTCGTGGTGGTAGGAGATGTTGATGCGGAAAAAGTGCGGCAACAATTGACGGAATTGTTCAAGCCGTATCCGGAGAAATCGCTCCAGCCGGTATTCATTCCTGCGGAGCCGCCGCAACTTGGCCGGCGAGAAGTACACCAGGAATTTGCCACAGAACTGACGCACCTCTCCCTCACGTGGCACATTCCAGAGGTCACGAGTCCCGATGTACCGGCGCTCGACCTGCTCTCGACCATTTTGGGCGACGGGCGCAGCTCGCGGCTGTACCGGCGCGTTCGCGAAGAGGCGGGTCTGGCGTTCAGCATATCTGCGTTTTCCTACACGCCGGGCGATCCCGGTCTGTTTGGCATCGATGCTACCGTCGACCCAAAGAAACGCGATGCAGCCGAGCAACTAGCTTTGCGCATCGTGGACGAGATAAAACAGACTGGCGTCACAGCGGAGGAATTGGCGAAAGCAAGAAAAATCACTCTCAGTCATCATCTCGGAGCACTTACCACCATGCGTGGCCAAGCTTCAGACATCGGCTCGAACTGGTTACTTACGCGCGATCTGAATTTCAGCCGGCATTATCTTGATGCCGTCCAAAAAGTAACGCTGGAGGACATCAAGCGCGTCGCGGCGACCTATTTGACCGAAAACAATCTGACCGTCATCTCGTTGAATCCAAAGGGTTCGCTGGCCGCCAAAACCGTGGGCGCGAAGTCGACAGCGGCGGGTGAGATTCAAAAATTTGACTTACCAAACGGACTGCGAGTGCTGGTGCGTGAAGATCCTCGATTGCCACTCGTCGGGATGGGCGCAGTTTTTCGCGGCGGTCTTCTCGCCGAGACACCGGAGACAAATGGCATCACGCGTTTGATGGCGAAGGTGCTGTTGAAGGGAACGAAGACGCGCACTGCCGAGCAAATCGCCAACGAGATCGAAGCAGTCGGCGGTTCTATTTCGAGTGACGCCGGTAACAACAGCTTCAGCGTGTCGGTCGACGTCATGAAGCCAGATGTGAAATTGGGCTTGGATCTGCTTTCGGACGTCTTGCTCAATGCCACGTTCCCAGAAAAAGCGATCGCGCGCGAAAAGGAAATTCAGCTCGCCGCGATCCGGCAGGAGGAAGAGCAATTGACTTCGGTGGCACGCAACATCATGCGACAGGCGCTCTTTTCCCAGCATCCTTATGCGCTGCGGTCAAACGGTTCGATCGAGTCTATCCAGGGGTTGACGCAAAAAGATTTACTGGAGTTTCGTGATCGTTATGTGGCCGCCAGGAACGGCGTCATTTACATCTTTGGTGACGTCAAAGCGTCCGAAGTAAAACAACTCGTAGAGCGAACGCTTGGCAAGATGAAGCCTGGCGCCCTTTCGTTGACTGATGCAAAACCTTCAATGCCGCTGGGCAAACCGGAAACTGTGGAAAGCCGCAAAGACAAAGCGCAAGGCGTGATCATGGTCGGGTTCCGCGGCGCGAGCCTCTCGAGCCCTGATCGTTATGCGCTGGAATTGATCGATGAGGCGAGCAGCGACCTCGGCTCGCGCTTTTTCATCCGTATTCGCGAACAAATGGGGCTGGCGTATTATGTCGGTGCCAGCCAGATGCAGGGCCTGGTGCCGGGACTGTTCGCATTTTATCTCGGCACCGATCCGCAGAAGATCGAGGCGGTGAAAGCCGCGTTACTCGATGAAATCCACAAGCTCGCTAACGACGGTCTTACGCCACAGGAATTAGAGCGAGCCAAGAAGAAATTGATTGGACAGCAGGAGATCGCCAATCAAAGCAATGACGCGTTCGGTTATCACTGCGCGCTGGACGAGCTGTACGGATTGGGCTTCGATTATTACAAACGCCTCGAACACGACGTGAACGCCGTGACGCTTGATCAGATTAAAAAAGTTGCCGCGAGATATTTTCGCGATCAACCGTATGTATTGGCAACGGTGCGACCGCCAGAAGGCTCCGCAGGCGCGAAACAGAAGTAAGCCATGGCTGAAGTCCAAAAAACGACACAGAGCGGGGAGATGTCCCAGCGTTTCATTGAATTTGTCGTGATGCATGCGCAAAACGCCGCGCTTTTTCTCGGCCAAATTCCAAATCCAAAGACCGGCGAAGGCGAAGTGAACCTGGACCTCGCCAGGATGTTTATCGATCAGCTCGCCATGATTCAGGAAAAAACGCGCGGCAATCTCACGAGCGAAGAGACAAAAGTATTGAGCAACGCGCTTTCCAATTTGCAGATGGCATACGTGGAAGTCGCGCGAACAGAGCCTGCTCGCCGTGGCGAGGCCGCGCCAGAGACGGCTGCGCAACCGGAGACGCCGGAAGCTGCCTCACCAAAAGCGACCGAACAACCATCAGGCAAGACCGAGCAATCGGCGCCGGTTAAATCGAGCGAGCCCGAGGCAGAATCGCGAAAGAAATTCACTAAGAGCTACGGACCGTAGCTCGATTCGACTTCGCAAAAATTATTCTCGTGGTGTATTTCGCCGCGATTTTGACGTCTGCGTCTGTAATGGAACTAGGCACAAAGGCACGGTGTGGGGATCGCATACTTGGAGCTCTATTCCTATGCGAACGAACTGGAATCGCGGATAAGGACCCCTCGAATCGCGACGATCCGAAATGGTTACAGACCTAACGAGACGATGCCGCTGATCGCGGGTCCTCGCGCGCGACAGCTCATCTACTTTGATCGTCTTGCCCTAGCGGCTGCTGGTGCGCGAGGTGGGAGTCGCGCTTGGGCGGGCTCTTGCCCGTGCGGTTTTACGCACGGTGATTGTTCCCTGCCCTGGAGCGGGAGTGGGTGATGCTTCGGCATATTTTTTTGTAGATGGCCAGATCAGACGCCACGGTTGAGTTTTAATCGTCTCGCTGAATTGCTTGATGTTTTGGCCGGCCGGCTCGAGCTCGATAGTCGCCACCTTTAGTTTCTCTGAGGAACTCCGCAGGTTTCGCAGCGTCACCTCGATGTTGTCATTCTCCGTAAGACTGGTGCTGATCTTTTCGATGTTGGTAAGCGAATGCGAGAGCGCGCTCTCGGGCGCGGTCAGATCGGAAAGATGTTCGCCGAATGTCTTGAACTGGGTGAGAGCGAGGTTCAACTCGGAATTTTCATCGGTGAGACGATTGAGATTTTGGGCAGTCTGCTGAAGGTCTTTCATCGTATTGGTCGCTTCGGCAGCGACCGGTTTGATCACTTCGAGCATTTTCGCCGCAGCTTCGCCCAGATCGGGAGTGCGCTCGCCAGCGAACATCTCGCCATCCTTTGCGCGGCCAGAGGTTTCGGTCCCCTGCGTGATATCGATGGCCATGTCGCCGAGTAATCCAAGCTGCATCAGTCGCGCCCTGGCATCGCGATAGACCTTCGCGTTCTTGTCCACTTGTACATCCACGCGCACTTCGAATCTCGGTTTGCCCGGCGTGGCAGTTGGGCTCGGATTCGCGTTTGCTTCGGCGGCGTGAATTGCCGCCTCTGCTTGTTCCGCCTGTTTCTCCTCCTTGGGCGACACCGGCGAATACAATTTTTGGACCTGACCAATCTTGCGGCCTGCCAGCATCACCGGCGCGCCTTGTTTAATGCCGGCTGCGTTATCAAAATAAATCTTGTAGGTCACCAGCGGCCTGAACAACCCGGGCGCGCCGAGCAAAACCAAAAGGAAGGCCACCACCGCGATCGTCCCGATCACGAGCAGGCCGGTCATGATTTCATTTCTTTGTAATTGCATCGAGGCTGCCTTCCAGAATGGGACCTTCGGTGCTCCCGCTCAAAAACTGGGCGACCACCGGATTTTTCGATTGTTTGAATTTTTCGCGTTCGGCTTCTTCAATGATTTTGCCCTGATACAACATACCCATTCGCGTGGCGATGCGAAAGGCGCTGTCCATTTCGTGCGTGACAGTGATGGATGTCACTTTCGATTTTTCACTGAGGCTAATGATCAATTCGTCGATCACCGAGGCAATGACCGGGTCGAGCCCGGCGGAGGGCTCGTCGAGAAGGATCAATTCGGGCTCCAGCACCAGCGCGCGCGCCAGGGCCACGCGTTTTTTCATCCCGCCGCTCAGTTCCTCCGGCAACAGGTCCTTGGAATCCTTCATGCCGACGAGGTCCAGTTTTTCATCGACGATCTTGTCGATCTCTGCGCGCGATTTATCTGTGAGCTCTTCGAGCGGCAGGGCAACATTGTCGCGAACCGTGCGCGAACTCAGCAGCGACGAATATTGGTAGACCATGCCAATGTGTCGTCGCACTTGCTGAAGCTTTCGGCGCGGCAGCCGCGTAATTTCGAATTGCTTAAAAAAAACTGAGCCGGAAGTAGGCCGAAGCGTGCCGAGGATCAGGCGTAATATCGTGCTTTTTCCGCTGCCAGTCTGGCCCATGATCACCAGACGCTCCTCTGGCTCGACCTTAAGCGAAAAGCCGTCGAGCACTTTTTTTTCTTCAAATTGCATGCACGCGTCGCGCAACTCGACCATGTGCTTGGGGGTGGTCATGTCGGGTAGAATGTGGTGTAGACAATGTTGTATAGCGTATCGAATCCGATCACCGCAGTGATCGCAGTCACGACGCTGGACGTTGTGGAAGTGCCAACCCCTGCGGCGCCGCCTTTCACGGTCAATCCCCGGTAACACGCAATCGCGGCGATGAGCAGCCCAAACATAAAACTTTTCAAAATGCCGGTGATGATATCGCGAATAAGCAATGAATCTTTCACAAGATCGAGAAAATAGGGGAACGCGATGCTGAAGTACGCCTTACAGATCAGGCTGCTGGCAAATATGGCGGCGATATTCGAAACCGTGGACAGACATGGCATCAACAGAAAAAGCGCGAGCATCCGCGGTGCTACGAGGAAACGCAGCGGCCCAATGCCCATTGCTTCGATCGCTTCGACTTCCTCGGACACCTGCATTGTGCCGAGCTCGGCAGTGAAAGCAGCACCGATCCGTGCTGCCAGCATGATGCCCGTGAGAAGAGGCCCAAGCTCGCGCGTAAAACCGATTGCCACCAATCCAGGAATCAACCGTTCTGTTCCAAAGCGTTGCAACTGATAACCGGTTAGCAGCGCCATGGTTAGCCCGAGGAAAAACGACACGAGTCCCACAAGCGGCACTGAATCCACACCGGCGCGTTGGGTGTGCCGGAAAAAGCTGACGGCACGAAACGGCACCCGCCCGTGCTGAATGCGTTCCAACGTCTCCTCGAAGGTATTCACGATGAACCAAAACACGCCGCCGACTTCACGCAGAAAATTGCGTGCGAGCTGGCCGATTCCCTGGGCAACCATAAGAGGCGGATTAGCGTTTGCCATGGCCGACAAAAGTCGCCTTACTTGCGCCACACGGCAAAGGGCAAAGTTCGGCGCGGGAAAGCGATGCGAGGACGCATCGCACTCCAAAGCACTTTGTGCGAAATTTCAGGGAAAGCTGATTCTGTTTTCGCGGTAGCTTTGGGAGTGCGCGCGCGTTCTCGCGCCGCTTTGATTTAGTGCGAATATCAACAAGACCGATGGCTATTCTGGCCAACTTAGCGGTCGCTTATGAGTTACGTTTCAATAACGAATTGCTTCTTTGCCATCGCGCTATTTAGTGCCGGGGCGCCGCCGCTTGCCAACGAGCAACAAACCTCCCCCAAGGCGTCAAACGAGGCGCCAATTGATCAGCGAAAAATGCAAAACGAGAAATTCGGGCTGGTGATCCACGGCGGCGCCGGAACGATCGAGCGCAGCAAAATGACGCCGCAAAAAGAACACGAATATCGCGCTGGGCTCGAACGCGCGCTAAGGGCTGGTTACGAAATTCTCAAGCGCGGCGGATCGAGTCTCGATGCTACGGAATCGGCCGTGCGCGTCCTCGAAGATGATCCTCACTTCAACGCCGGCAAAGGGTCTGTGTTTACAAGCGCTGGCACCAACGAGATGGACGCCGCAATCATGGACGGGAAAACGCTTGCCGCCGGCGCGGTCGCTGCCCTCAAGCATGTGAAGAATCCAATAAGCCTCGCGCGGCTTGTCATGGAAAAATCCGGACACGTAATGATGGATGGCGAGGGCGCGGAAGCGTTCGCGAGGGAAAACGGGATTGAACTGGTGGATCAGAAATACTTTTTCACGCAGGAGCGATGGGAGGCTTTGCAGAAAATTAAAGCGGCTGAAAAGGACCGCACGGGCGGTGCGGGAAAAGCAGTTTTCATTACCGATCAAGATCGACATGGCACCGTGGGCGCCGTTGCGCTGGACAAAAATGGAAATCTGGCCGCAGCAACTTCAACCGGCGGCACCACAAATAAGCGACCGGGCCGTGTCGGCGACACGCCGGTCATCGGCGCGGGAACTTATGCCAACAATGCGACATGCGCCGTTTCCGCAACGGGCGATGGTGAATATTTTATTCGAGCTTCAGTCGGGAATAATATTTCGGCGCTGATGGAATATCGCGGAAGGTCACTCAAGGATGCCGCGCAAGTGGCTCTCGACAGGGTGGCCAAACTTGGTGGCACGGGCGGCTTGATCGCAATCGATCGCGAGGGCAGCATCGCGTTGCCGTTTAATACCTCGGGAATGTATCGCGGGTACGTCTATCCAAACGGCAAGTTTGTCGTGGAGATTTACAAATAGAACGTCGTGAATCGTTAAATCTTTACATCGTTGAATCGACGAATCGCGATTCACGAGTACTCGAAATCTCGCCTCCCGTGCTCCCGCCTTTCACCGTCGTTATTCCGTGCTTCAACGAACAAGCGCGCATTGGTGAAACGCTCCGCGTTACGCTCGAATATCTCACTGCGAACGCTCCGGAAAGTGAATTAATTGTCGTTAACGACGGATCGACCGATGAAACGGGCGCAATCGCACGCAAAATTTTAGGAGAGACGAATCTTCAGACTCGTTTGCTCGAAAATTTTCCAAATCGCGGGAAGGGCTCTGCGGTTCGCTCCGGATTGCTTGCCGCGCGAGAACCGATCGGGCTTTTTTCTGATGCGGATCTTTCCACGCCGCTCGAAGAGACGCCGAAGCTGATGGAGCCTATTGCAAAAGGTGAAGTTGATATTGCGTTCGGTTCGCGCGCGCTGGACCGCAGTTTGATCGGCATTCACCAACCCTGGCAGCGAGAACAAGGCGGCCGCGTTTTCAATCTTCTCGTTCGCGTCGCAACCGGTCTCCCATTTTGGGACACGCAATGCGGGTTTAAGGCATTTCGGCTCGACGTTTGTCGACCGATTCTGGAGGCGGCACGGGTTAAAGGCTTCGCCTTCGACGTAGAGCTGCTCCTTCTCGCGAAGCGCGGTGGATTGCGCATTCGCGAGATTCCGGTCCGCTGGAACCACGCTCAAGGAAGCAAGGTTAGTTTTTTCCGCGATAGCGTGCGGATGTTGCGCGAAGTAATCGCGCTCAGCGCGCAGGCATAGCCGCTTCGCTGTACGAAGCGCTCATTGGGTGTTTTTCGAATCTAAACGCCAGCGTCCTATAAAGAAGCGCGGCGACAGGAACGCGATAACTTTCCTTTCGCGCGCCTGCATCTAAATTAACTGTCCCAGTTTTTGTTTTCCATGCAGTCCTACCGATTTCATCCCGCCGTTGCGCGGTGGTTCGAGCAAACGTTCGGCTCACCGACCGAACCGCAACTGCGCGGCTGGCCTGCAATACAATCCGGTCGGCACGTCGTGATTTCTGCCCCGACGGGTTCCGGCAAAACGCTTGCGGCATTTCTTGCTTCACTGGATGTGCTGTTCCGCGAAGGCGTCGAGGCCGATTTGCCGGATGAAACGCAGGTGGTTTACGTGTCGCCGCTCAAAGCGTTGAGCAACGATATCCGTAAAAATCTGCAAGAGCCTCTCGCTGGAATCCGCGCGTTGTTCGGCGAAACAAATGGGCGCGAGATCGATGTGCGCGCCGAAGTTCGCACGGGTGATACGACTGCCGCGCAACGGCAAGCGCTTATCAAGAAGCCGCCGCACATTCTCGTTACGACGCCGGAATCCCTCTACCTGCTACTCACTTCCGATTCCGGGCGACGCATACTGAGCACCGTACGAACGCTGATCTTGGATGAGATTCACGCGGTGGTAGATGACCGGCGCGGCGCGCACCTCGCCCTGAGCGTCGAACGTTTGGCCGCCCTGACGAAATCCGCCTCAGGCGGACCGCTGCAGCGAATCGGTTTATCTGCAACGCAGAAACCGATCGAAGAAGTTGCGCGTTTTCTTGTCGGTACTCGTGCGGTGGATGACGCCGGCAATCCTGATTGTGAAATCATAGACATCGGTCATCGCCGTGAGCTGGACCTGGGTATCGAACTTCCTGGTTCTCCGCTCGAAGCGGTAATGTCGAATGAAGTTTGGGAGGAAATTTACCGTCGGCTCGCGGAATTGATTCAGGCGCACCGCACGGCCTTGGTTTTCGTTAACACGCGCCGGATGGCCGAACGCGTGACGCATCATCTCAGCGAACTGCTTGGCGCGGACTCGGTCACATCGCATCACGGAAGTCTCTCCGCGAAATTACGTCTCGACGCGGAAGATCGATTGAAGCGCGGTGACTTGAAAGCCCTCGTCGCTACGGCTTCGCTGGAGTTAGGAATCGACATCGGCTCGGTTGATCTCGTGTGCCAGCTCGGCACCACACGCTCAATCGCCACGTTGCTCCAACGAGTGGGTCGCGCCGAACACAGGCGTGGTGGTTTGCCAAAAGGGCGCATCTTCCCCTTGAGTCGCGATGAACTGATCGAATGTGCGGCATTGCTCCGCTGCGTTCATCGCGGCGAGCTCGATCGCCTCAGCGTGCCCGAAAAACCGCTGGATGTCCTGGCCCAACAAATCGTCGCTGCGGCGTCCACCGAGGATTGGGAGGAACCGAGGCTCTTTGAACTAATCCGCTGTTCATGGCCGTACCGAAATCTTACTCGCGAGGAGTTCGATAGTGCTGTCAAGATGCTCTCCGAAGGGTTCAGTACCAAACGCGGCCGGCGCGCGGCATTAATTCATCACGATGCAGTGAACCATCGTTTGCGCGGGCGCCGCGGCGCACGACTCGTTGCGCTTACCTCCGGTGGCGCGATTCCCGACAACGCTGATTATCGAGTAGTTCTCGAACCGTCGGAAACTTTCGTCGGTACAGTCAACGAAGACTTCGCCGTTGAAAGTCTGGCGGGCGACATATTCCAGCTTGGAAATACGTCATGGCGAATTTTGCGAATCAACTCCGGCATCGTTCGCGTCGAAGATGCGAAAGGTCAGCCGCCTGGAATTCCATTTTGGCTTGGCGAAGCGCCTGCGCGCACCGCTGAGCTTTCGCAAGCTGTTTCAAATGTTCGCGCGGAGATGGAAAAATTGCTCAGCGACGGGAAGGACGTTCGCGATTGGCTTGTCTCTGAAATGAAGTTGCCGACAGAAGCCGCTCAGCAAATCGCTGATTACTTCGCCGCCACTTATCGCGCGTTGGGTGCGCTTCCGTCACAGCAAATACTCGTGATGGAGCGCTTCTTCGATGAATCGGGCGGAATGCAACTTGTGTTGCATGCGCCTTTCGGCAGTCGAATCAATCGGGCCTGGGGTCTCGCGCTGCGAAAACGTTTTTGCCGTTCATTCAATTTCGAGCTGCAAGCGGCGGCCACGGACGACGCCATTGTGATTTCGCTTGGCACGCAGCATTCGTTTCCACTGGAGGAAGTCTTTCGTTATCTCAATTCCAAAACGGTTCGCGACCTGCTCGTTCAAGCGTTGCTCGACGCGCCGATGTTCACCATTCGGTGGCGGTGGAACGCGACCCGGTCTCTAGCGGTGCCGCGTTTTCGCGGCGGCGCCAAAATCGCCGCCCCATTGCAGCGCATGGAATCGGAAAATCTTTTGGCCGCAGTTTTTCCAGATCAGCTTGCCTGCCTCGAACACATTGTAGGCGACCGCGAAATTCCGGATCACCCGTTGGTGAACCAGACAATTGATGACTGCCTGACAGAGGCGATGGACATCGACGGTCTCGAAGAAGTTTTGCGCAAAATCGAGAAAGGCGAGATCCGCTGCATCGCGCGCGACCTGCCCGAGCCGTCGCCGCTCGCATCTGAGATCCTAAATGCGCGGCCGTACGCGTTTCTGGACAACGCGCCGTTGGAGGAACGCCGCACCCAGGCGGTGTACACGCGGCGGGCTTCGGAAAGAAACGGCAGCGATGCCCTCGGAATTCTTGATGCGGCAGCAATCGACAAAGTGCACAAGGAAGCATGGCCCGAAGCGACAAATGCCGATGAATTACATGACGCGCTGATGCTTCTCGCGGCGATGACGGAGGATGAAGTGCAACGATCAGTTCGTCATGAAGGCAACGGCACAGCAGTGGAGCAATTACTTAATGAACTCGTCGCATCGAAACGGGTGGCGCGTCTTCGTGTTGGCGAGAAGCGTTTTTGGACTAGCGCCGAGCGGTTGCCGATGCTGCAAACAATTTATCCGGACGCCGGTGCCGATTCTCAGGTAACGGTGCCGGAATCTGCTCAGCGACAAAATTGGGAACGGTCGGCAGCGATTCGTGAATTGCTTCGCGGAAGAATTGAAGTTTCCGGTCCAATGTCGGTCGGGCAGCTGGAAAATATTCTTGGTCTTGCCCGATCGGAAATCGAAACGGCGTTGCTGGGACTTGAAAGCGAAGGTTTTGTTCTGCGCGGCAAATTCCACCCGAATACGACCGAGCAGGAATGGTGTGATCGGCGATTGCTCGCACGAATTCACAGGCTCACAATCGATCGGCTGCGGGCGGAGATTAAGCCGGTCTCGCTTCAGGATTTCTACCGATTTCTGTTTGCTTGGCAGCGCGCAGGTCCAGAACACCACGTGGAAGGCGCGGAAGGCTTGGAATCAGTTCTGGAACAACTCGATGGATGCGAGTTGCCTTTGGCGGCTTGGGAGTCGGCGATCCTTCCCGCGCGTGTTACCGACTACGATCCCGAGTGGCTCGATCGTCTTTGCTTTTCTGGGCGCGTCGGCTGGGGACGTTTGAGCACCCCGCAAAGTCCGAACGCGCGTGTTTCGGCGCCACTGCGGTCAAGCCCCATCGCGCTTTACCAGCGTGAGAATCTACACGACTGGCTGGTGCTTACTCAGCCGACTTCTGCCATTGAACTTTCGATCGTAAGCCACGCTGTCTTCGAGGCGCTCCAACGCGGTGGCGCGCTCTTTTTCGCTGAACTTGTCCGGCGAAGCGGTCTGCTACCTTCTCAAGTTGAAGAGGCCCTGTCGCAGCTTGCTGCACTCGGTCTGGTGACTTCAGATAGTTTCGATGGGTTGCGCGCGCTCCTCGTCCCGTCGAACAAACGCCCAACATTTGGCCGGAACATTGGAAAACGGCGGCGCAAAACAACTCTTGCGAGCATCGAGTTTGCGGGGCGCTGGTCGCTGCTCAAAACGGAGGTGACTTCGGTGCGATCAAGAAATGGCGCAGAAAGCTCCGCGCGCCAGGCTGCGATCGAAAAATTCGCGCGGGCATTGCTGCGCCGCTACGGCGTTGTGTTTCGCCGTTTGCTCGAACGCGAGGGTCTTGGCGTCAATTGGTACGACCTGGGGCGAATTTATCGCCGCTGGGAAGCGCGCGGCGAGATTCGCGGCGGCTATTTCGTAGGAGGAGTAAGCGGCGAACAATTCGCGCTGCGGGGAGCCATTGGCTTGTTGCGTTCCATACGCAAAGGGCCGTCAAATGGCGAGCTAATCACATTGAGCGCTGCGGACCCGCTGAATTTGCAAGGCATTCTGACGCCTGGACCGCGAATTGCCTCGCTCACTGCAAGTCGAATTTTGTTTCGCGATGGATTGCCCATTGCAGCGCTCGAGGCAGGGGAGATTCGTAAAGTCTCTGAAGCGGACGTTTCTGATTCGCAAATTGAAACCGCGCTTCGGGTAGGAAAGCTGCGCCCGTCGTTGCGGCCGTATTACAAGTAGAGCTCGCAAAGCTGCGCGGAGCTCGATGTTGATCTTCCGCGCAATCTGTCATCCTGAGCGAAGCGAAGGAACTCGCACGAGCCCAGTCAGCACGCTTTTCAATTTGCGTGCTCCAAACTTAGATTGTGAGGTCCCTCTCCGCTCTTCGCCGCTCGGGATGACAAGCCGCTATTTCTTAACGACCTCGGCGTTCTCAATCATGGCAATGCCGCCGCGTTCTGCGAGCTTGCCTTTCACAGTGATGTTTTTGCCGCAGTACTCTGCGAGCTGATCGTTAATTGGCTTGTGTTCGCCAACCACCAGATACGCTTTGCCCTCGCTCACGATACCAACCGGCCCGCCGCTTTTGATGCACTTGGCCCCGCAGGACTGGCCATGCTTTTCGCCCACGGCGTTATGATCGACGTAGCACATCATATCGACCACTTCGCCGGTCACTTCTTTCGAAGCAGCCGTGTCATCGCCGTGCTCGTGTTCCTGCGCGATCGCCAGCGGCGCGCACGCCAGAGCTGCAATGAAGGTCGCAGTCAATGCAACTCTCCACACAGTAGGTTTATTGTTTGTTGAATTAATCATGGGACAAATGTGGGCTGTCGGCTCTGCTGGTCAATAGCGCGGAGGATCGAGGGGACGTTCGTTTAGGCGCCCTACCTTTGCTTTTCAATTAGATCCGCGAACTGATCGAAAAAATATGAGGCATCATGTGGGCCGGGCGCGGCTTCGGGATGATATTGCACGCTGAAGATCGGCAATTCCCTGTGGCGCATTCCCTCCACCGTGCCGTCATTCAAATTGATGTGCGTTATTTCCACATCCGAAGGAAGCGACTCTGCGTTGACGGCGAATCCGTGATTTTGCGCCGTGATGGCCACTTTGCCGCTGCGCAAATCCTTTACCGGTTGGTTAGCGCCGCGATGGCCGAATTTTAATTTGAACGTCGAGCCGCCGAACGCGAAGCCGAGGATTTGATGACCGAGACAGATCCCAAAGATCGGTTTTTTGCCCATCAGATCATGCACGGTTTTGTGTGCGTAAGGAAGCGCCGCGGGATCGCCAGGACCGTTGGAGAGAAAAATTCCATCGGGATCAAGACTCAGCACTTCGTCTGCCGACGTAGTCGCCGGCACAACCGTTACTTGGAAACCTTTCTGGCGCAGCAGGCGCAGGATGTTTTCCTTGATGCCATAGTCGTATGCAGCAATTCGAGATCGAATGGGTGGCAAACCCCGTCTGCCTTCGCCGTCTCGTGGCTGTGCGATCGACCACGGCGAGCTGAGGTTGTCCTCCGGATCCCAGCGGTAAATCTTTCTTGTCGTCACTTCACGCACATAATCCATCCCGATTACGCCCTCGCCCTGGATCGCCATTTGCGTCGCTTCTTCGGGCGAAATCTTCTCGGTCGTTAGACAGGCTTTCATCGCGCCGAGCGTGCGCAAATGCCGCGTAAGGGCGCGCGTGTCGATTCCTTTCGCGCCAGGGATATTCCATTTTCGCAAGTATTCATCGAGCGACATTTCAGAGCGCCAGTTGCTGGGGACCTCCGTCAATTCCTCTATGACAAACCCGCGCACATGCGGCGAAGAGCTTTCCTGATCGAGCGAATTGATCCCATAGTTTCCGATCAACGGATAAGTCATCGCGACGATCTGCCCACGATACGATGGGTCGGTCAGTACTTCCTGATAACCGGTCATGGCGGTGTTGAAACAAACTTCGCCGACGCGGGTACCGGTTGCGCCAAAGGATTCGCCCTCGAAATATCGACCGTCTTCGAGGGCTAGGAGCGTGCGCACGTCACTATGCACTATCAATCCCGTCAAAGGATTTTCAAATCGCGATTCTTTGATCACGCGAAAAAACCCGGATCGAAATTTCGATCCGGGTTTCTAAAGATTACCCCGCCGATGCCGTTTAGGCGGATCTCCCGTTCCCTTTTCGTAACGGGTGGATGACCGTCGCCGCAGCGTCTGACTTCCAATCAAGGCCTGCCATGTTCTCCGAGCGACTCAGCCTCCTGAGGTTCGTCAATTATCGGTTCGGGAATCTCACCTGTAATCTCGAACATCACAGGGTAAAAATTGGCGTCGCACAACCTGTCGCGATGAATGAGAGCCGTCAATTGAGAGTTGAGCGAAAAGCACTGGTTTTCTTCCCAACCCTCAACAAACGACTCTCACAGTTTCAAAGAACTACTCCCGAAGTGTGACGCCCAACTCGTGTTTCAGTTTTTCGCGAATCCTGGCGTGCACTTCGTTTACTTCCTCGTTTGTGAGTGTGCGACTTCGATCTCGATATGTCAATCTATATGCGAGCGACTTTCGAGCGGCTCCGATTTGTTCGGTGAATAAGTCGAACAGATCCACGCGTTCCAAAAGTGGCTCGCGCGGTTCTTCAATGGTGCGCAAAATTTTCTCGTGCGAAATTTCGTCAGGCACAATCATCGCGATATCGCGCGTTATCGCAGGAAATTTCTCGATCTCGCGAAAAGTTTTCCGCAATTCGGCGCCGCGCAGCACAAGATCGACATCCAACTCGGCAACAAATACTGCTCCGGCCGCGTCAATTCTTCCTTCGCGAAGTTGGCCCCCAAAACCAATCGCTCGCTCGTTTGAAGAAATTTCGGTGGCAAGCGAAAGATCGGGATGATCGCCTCGGCGAAATGAAATCGCCGGAAGTGCGAGCGATTCGATTGCACCTTTGAGGTCGAAAAAATCGAGCCGGTAGTTTCCCTGTAGTCGCCAATGTGGCGCGCTCGTGGCATTGCCCCAGAGCAAAATTCCAAGATGTCGATGTTCCTTAGCTTGGGGTGGTAAAAACGTCCGGCCAATTTCGAAGATCGCGACTCTTTCCGCGCCGGCTCGCACATTCCGATCGAGCACGGCGAGCAATCCCGAAATCAAATTCGGTCGTAGTGCGACGTGGTCCTCAGTGAGCGGATTGCGCAATTCGATCGCTGAGCTTGCAGCAGCCGCAGATCGCGGAATTAATTTCGACGTTCGCACTTCCCACAAACCTTGCGCGCTCAATCGTTCCCGAAGCGCTGATTCGAGATTGTGTGAATCATCCGCCGCGCTCGAAGGGGTAGAGCGGCTTCGATCACTCCCCGGAACCTTGTCGACTCCAAATGCGCGAACGACTTCCTCTATAAGATCGACATCGCGCTGCAAATCGCGTCGATAACTTGGAATTCTCCATTTCGTCGTTTGTAAACCAAACCCTGTCAGAATGTCGTCGATAGCTTTCGGTTTGATCGAGATTCCAATGACTCGATCGCATTTGTCGTAGCTGAGCGAAACATCCGCGGGATTCGGCGGCAGCTTGCCGGCAAGGTTGATTTCCTTTGCGGGAGTTCCGCCGGCAATCTCTTGAATCAATTCGGTCGCGCGCTGCGACGCACGCAAAATCATTTCGGGATCGACACCGCGCTCGAAGCGGTAACTCGCGTCAGTCGGCAAATTTAAATCGCGCGCCGTTCGGCGAATGCTCGCCGGCAAAAAGTAAGCGGCTTCGAGCAGAATATTTTTGGTCGAATCGGTGACAGCCGTTTCTTCGCCACCCATCACGCCGCCGATCCCAATGGCACGCTCCTGATCGGCAACGACGAGATTGTCCGGTTTGAGCGAGTAAGTCTTTCCATCGAGCCCGAGAAACTTTTCGCCATCGCGTGCCAGCCGCACGTTGATGTCGCCTTTTAGTTTATCGGCGTCGAAAGCGTGCGTCGGTTGGCCGAGCTCGAGCATCACGAAGTTGGAAACATCGACGATGTTGTTGATCGAACGAATGCCGACGCTCTCGATCTTTGCGCGCAACCATTGCGGACTCGGACCCACTTTCACATTGTCGATCTTGCGCGCCGAGAAAAATGGACATTCTCGCGATGCAGAAATTTTCACTTCCGATGCTGTAGTGTCCGCTGTCCTCAGCGGAGGTGGCTCGCGCAATTTCTTTCCAGTCAGTGCCGCGATTTCGCGTGCCAGACCGAAATGACTCATCAAATCGCCACGGTTTGGTGTGATCTCGACATCGAGAATCGTGTCCGCGGGGAAAAGATCACCGATCGGCATGCCGATTTTTGCATCTGGCGACAATATCAACAGGCCAGAAGCATCGTCGCCGAGACCGAGCTCGATTGGGCTGCAAAGCATTCCTTCCGATTCGACACCGCGCAGTTTGCTTTTCCTAATCTCAGTTCCGTTCGGCAACTTTGTCCCCGGCAACGCGAGTGGAACTTTGTCGCCGACTTTGTAATTGGTCGCGCCGCAAACGATCTGGCGTTTCGTGCCGCTGCCGTCATGCACTTCGCAAACTGTGAGCCGATCGGCATTCGGATGGCGCGACGATGCGGTGATTTGCGAAACGATCACTTTGTCGATCTTCGCGCCGCGCGTCTCGATGTTTTCGGTCTCAACTCCAGCGCGAGTCAGCAACTCGGCGATCTCTTCCGGATTTTCTGGAAGATCGACAAATTCGCGCAGCCAATTAACGGAGAATTTCATTTCGTCTCGCGCTCTACCGGAACATAGGCATTCTGCCTGTGTGCCCAGCGGAGATGTTCTTCGCTGCCTGCGTGACAGCCGAGTGCAACTCCGCTGGGCACACAGACCACAGGTCTATGTTCCACTGAAACATTCATGCAAATTGTTTCAAAAATCGGAGATCGTTCTGCGCAAAGAGCCGGATGTCGGGAATGTCGAACAGAATCATCGCCAGCCGATCCATTCCGAGACCGAATGCATAGCCGCTCCATTTCTCCGGATCGTAAGCCTTGTCGCCGCGCGCCTTATTTATCGCTTCGAAGACCGCCGGATGTACCACGCCCGAGCCCGCAACTTCAATCCATCGCTCCCCGCCCTTAAGCGCTTTTGATCGCACATACACTTCAAGGCTCGGCTCGGTGAATGGAAAATAGTGCGGGCGAAATTGGACTCCGGTTCCGGGACCGAAAAGTTCGCGCATGAAAAATTCGAGCGCGCCTTTTAGATCCGCGATGCTGACGTTCTCGTCGACGTAAAGCCCTTCGATCTGGTGAAATTGCGGGCTGTGCGTGGCGTCGAGTTCATCGCGCCGGTAAGCCGCTCCGGGCGCGATCACGCGAACCGGCGGCGGCGCGGCTTGCATCGTGCGGATTTGCACCGTCGACGTGTGCGTGCGCAGCAAGCGGCCGTCCGGCAAATAAAATGTGTCTTGTTCATTCCGCGCCGGATGTTCCGGCGGCGTATTCAACGCGTCGAAGCAATGCCACTCGTCTTCAACGTCCGGCCCATCTGCGAGCGCGAAACCCATTCGCCGGAAAATTTGAATGGATCGTTCGAGGACTTGCGTGAGTGGGTGCAATGAGCCGCGTTCAAGCGGTAAGTAACCAGAGTAACCAGAATAACCAGTCAGCGGAGTGGAGTGTCCGCTGTAACCAGAATATCCAGTTGGTCCAGTGGCTCCTGGGAGCGAGATGTCGATCCTCGCGAGTGCGCCCGATTCTTTTTGCGCGCGGAATTCTTGCGCGCGCGATTCGATTGCGACGGTGACGGCTGTTCTAACATCGTTGAGCAGTTTGCCGACGACTGGCTTCTCTTCCTTCGGGAGCGTTTTCATTTGCTCGCTCCAGGCGGAAATGCTGCCGCTGCGTCCGAGATATTTCACTCGTGCGGCCTCGAGCGCTTGCTCGTCGTTGGCGGCGTTTATTTCAGCCAGTGCGGTCGTTCGAAGATCTTCAAGTGGATGCGGCATGAATAAGCAAACGTTGAACGCTCAACGCCCAACGCTCAACGTCCAATTCAGAGAATTGTAGAGCAGGCGCATCGCCTGCTGATCCTATAAAGTGGCAAGCGGAGCGCTTGCCCTACAAACCAATCAGACCTTCTCTACGAATTTTTTCCCTTTGAGGGCTTCCTTTGCCTGTTCGACGATCGATTTAAATGCGGCTTCGTCGGTGACAGCCAAGTCGGCGAGAATTTTGCGGTCCAGGCCAATGCCAACAGCTTTAAGCCCTTCGGCAAAACGGCTGTAAGTCATACCATTAGCGCGGGCAGCGGCATTTAATCGTTGAATCCAGAGATAACGAAATGTGCGTTTGCGTGTTTTGCGGTCGCGATAGGCCCAATACTGGCCTTTCATGATCGCGTCCTTCGCGTAGCGGAAAAGTTTTGAACGGCGTCCGCGGTAGCCTTTGGCTTTTCTTAAGACTCGTTTGCGGCGCGCCCGGCTTGCCGGGGCATTTGTGGCTCTTGGCATGATTGTTTTGCCCCAAAATCGCTTCAGGGCTCCTCGTTCAGCGAGTTGTTTTTAATTACTGATCTTCGCGACCTCACTCGCCGATTCGATCCCAGGATACGGAACCAGGTGCGCAGATCGAAGGCGAGGAAGTTAGGCAAATTGGGACAAAAAACAAATGGAGACCCGAGAAATTACGAATAAAGGAGGAAGCCTGAAGTAAACCACCGATACAGAAGCGAAAGATTCTTTCACTGTTCGGATTTCGTCATTCCTTGGTCATTCGACCTTCGTCATTGGGTTTTTCTTTTCTCCAAAGTACCCACGCGACAACGCCCACAGCCGCGCCGCCCAAATGCGCAGCCGATGAGACCGAACTGATGCCGGCCTTCTGTTCCAAAGCACCGATAAGCTGAAACAAAATCCACAAGACGAAGACCGACCACGCCGGCAAGCGGATCCATCGGAACCAGACAAATCCCCATCGCATCAGGAACCCGAGCCGGACGCGCGGAAAATTGAGCGCGTAAAACGTAATCACGCCAGCAATGCCGCCGCTCGCGCCGATGCATGGCGTTTGTGAGCGAGGATCGAGAGCGATATGCGCGAGATCACCAACGAACGCCGCCAGCGCGATGAGCAGGAGATAACGAAGCCGTCGGAGAAAATTTTCGACGTCGTCGCCAAAGACAAAGAGAAAATACATATTGCCGACGAGGTGAATGATTCCGGCGTGCAGAAAAAATGAAGTGACAAACGTGACGCCGTGCAGGCGCGTGGCTTCCGCGGGAATTAGTCCGAATTCCGTCACCATTTCGTGGAGCCGCGTGAAGGC
>Ga0209472_1000476_pt1 | contig 23831 bp, 23 predicted proteins | sample GraSoiAngelo_130_FD_185887 | JGI IMG/M metagenome (GOLD analysis project Ga0209472, IMG submission 185887) | Grasslands soil microbial communities from the Angelo Coastal Reserve, California, USA - 14_0929_02_20cm (SPAdes) (version 2) | ecosystem: Environmental > Terrestrial > Soil > Grasslands ...
CTGAGCAGCGTAGCCATAGCCGGCGGTGAGAAGAATGCCGAGCAGCAAAGCGTAGACGCGCATTGAGTGCCTCCCGGACTGCTGGTCTTACCGCACGCTTTCGAACTGTAAGACGTACGGAGGCCCCAATTGGTTGCACCAAAGATGTCAGGGGGTTGTCAGCCAGCGGTGGACCGTGCTCGGCTAGGTCTCCGACCACGCAACTTCGAAATCCTCGCCGCACCGCCGGCAGGTCATGCGGCGGGGCCGTCCGGCGAGCGCCTGCCGCTCCCGGCAGCTCGGGCAGACGGCGTAGCGATCGTCGCAGCCCCGGGGGAGGTGCACGGCGTCGTCTGGCCGGGGCACAACGGTCCACCTTCGGGGCGGCCGCTCGATGACCTGCAGGAAGGCCGACGGGATTTCCAGGAGGCGACCACCGACCTCGAGAACCGCCTGGAGCGGATCGAGTCGGTTGATACGGTACCAAGCCCCGCGGCGGAGCCTGACGTTCAAGTCGGCCTGCAAGCGAGCCCACATCCCAGCCATCGCGCTACCTCGATACGTCTCGGCCCTCATGTTTTGCGGAGGCGGCGCCTCGCCGTCAAGCCCCCAGGGGTGTCGCGCGCGCGTCACACGCTGACACACCCCTGACCCTACCGGCGCAACCTTTGGAGGGGTCTGAACGTTCTTACCTACGGAAGACCGGGGGACGCCGTCCCACGACTCTCCGCCCCGGATGAGGCAGCACGATGGTTGGCAGCTCTCACACCGGAGGTGGATCCGTGGTTTTCACGCTCCTCGAGTCCCAGCGAAAGACCAGCAGCAGGCGATTGCTCGGCGTCGGTGTCGCGTCGTTCGCCATCCATACCGCGATCATCGCGGGGATCGTCTACGCCACGCTGCACGCAGCGCCGCGCGACGACCGCGTCAGAATCGATACGACGGTAGTGCTGCTTGCGCCCCAGGAGCGGCAGAAGCCGGCCGAGCCAGCGCCGGTGCTCGTCGACGCGCTCAAGGGATTTCAGACCGTCGTCGTACCCGCACAGATACCAACCGTCATTCCTCCCGTGGACCTACAACAGCGCTTCGATCCCAAGGATTACACTGGGACGGGCGTCGAAGGGGGTCGGGCGAGCGGCGTGCCGACTGACGGGAGTGAGGTGTACGCGGAGGCGATCGTGGAAGAGAAGCCAGCGCTGCTTTCGGCCCCGCCGCCGGTTTACCCGGCGCTCTTGAGACAGGCTCGGATTCAGGGTCGGGTGATGGTGCGGGCTATTATCGACACGACGGGGCGGGTCGAGCCCACCTCTGTCAGGATAATCGCGAGCCCCAGCGCGGCGTTCGACCAACCCACCAAGGACTGGGTCCTGAAGGCCCTGTTCCGTCCAGCCCGGTTGCACGGTCAGGCCGTGCGCGTGTACATCAACCTGCCGGTCGATTACTCGGTCACGCCGGCGTCTGGGTCGCCATAGTGGAGTCGCTTTCGTGGCTCCTTGGCACCTATCCCACTATGTTTTGCATACACGACGCCCGGCGTCAGGGCCCCGCGGAGGTGGACCTGTGGTTCTCACGCTCCTCGAATCCAGGTGGAAGACCGGTTTCGCGTCGCTCGCGATCCATTCTGCGATGATCGCCGGGGTCGTGTACGCGACGCCGAACGCCGCCCCGCGCGACGACCAGGTCAGGATGGGCACGACGGTGGTACTGCTCGCGCCTCAGGAGCAGGAGACGGCGGCCGCACCGCCGCCGGCGCAGCTTGCCGACGCGCTCCAAGGGTTTCAGAGCGTCGCCGTATCGGCGCAGATCCCTGTCGACATGCCTCCGGTGGACCTCCAGCAGCGCTTCGATCCCAAGGATTACTCCGGTAGTGGCGTCGAAGGCAGCTGGGCCAGCGGCATTGTGGTGAGCGGGAATGAAGTGTATGCGGAGGCGCTGGTGGAGGAGAGGCCGGCACTACTGTCTGCCCCGGCCCTGGTCTATCCCGCGCTCTTGAGACAGGCGGGGATTCAGGGCCGGGTGATCCTGCCGGCCGTCATCGATACGACGGGGCGGATTGAGCCCGCGTCGGTCAGGATCATGAAGAGCGCGCACCCGGCGTTCGACCAACCCACCAAGGACTGGCTCCTCACCGCCCTGTTCCGGCCGGGCCGGCTGCATGGGCGGGGCGTGCGCGTGTTCATCAACCTGCTCGTCGACTACTCGATCACGCCGTCGTCGGGCTCATACTCGATCACGACATGGTCGGCCTCGCCGTAGTGCCGAGGGCAGGACTCGAACCTGCACGGGAGTCGCCTCCCAAGGGATTTTAAGTCCCTTGCGTCTACCGATTTCGCCACCCCGGCCTGCATGAAACATACGCCGCTCGGTCAGGTCCGCTCGTCGACCTCCGACACCGACAGGGCGAGCACCCCCGCAACGAGCAACGTGCCGGCGAGGACCAAGAGCCCGCTCTCGAATCCCTGCGTGCGCTGCTTCAGGACGCCCATGACCGTTGGCCCGACGAATCCACCGACGTTGCCCACCGAATTGATGAGCGCGATCCCGCCGGCCCCGGCAGTACCGGAGAGGAACATGGTCGGGAGGCTCCAGAACGGCCCCAGCGTGCTCCAGATGCCGGCCGCCGCGACACACAGCGCGAGGAATGCGGGCAGCGGGTGTCTCTGCACGAGGGCGCCCATCGTCAGACCTGCCGCCGCGGCGAAGGCCGGGAGCGCCACGTGGCGGCGCCGCTCCCCCGCGCGGTCCGAATGGCGGGCGATGACCACCATGCTGATCGAGGCCGCGAGGTACGGAAGTGCGGACACGAGGGAGGCGGCCGCGCTGCTCAGCCCCGAGAAGCTCTGGACGATTTGCGGCAGCCAGAACGCCACGCCGTAGAAGCTGATGATGATCGAGAAGTACAGGAGACACAGACGCCACACGCGCCCGTGCGTCAGCGCCTGCCACAACGAGAGCCGTTGGGTGCGCTCGAGCGCCTGCCGCTCCGTTGCGAGCGTCCCTTCGAGCCACTCCCGCTCGGACACGCTGAGCCAGCGGGCGTGTGACGGCCGATCGGGCAGATAGAAGAACGTGGTCACGCCCAGCACCACGGCCGGCAGCCCCTCGACCAGGAAGAGCCACTGCCAGCCGGCGAGCCCGCCCGTTCCCTGGAGCCGCAGGAGCGCCGCCGAGATCGGCGCGCCGACCACGCCCGCGAGGGCGGTCGAGGTGAGGAAGAGGGCGAAGACTCGGGCCCGCTCCCGGGCCGGAAACCAATGCGTGAGATAGAAGATCATCCCGGGGAGGAAGCCCGCCTCCGCCAGGCCGAGCAGGAACCGCACCACGTAGAGCGTGGTCGGCGTTCTGACGAGCATCATGCCGCACGACAGGACTCCCCACGTGACCATGATCCGCGCCATCCAGCGGCGGGCTCCCACCCGGGCCAGAATCAGGTTGCTCGGGATCTCGAACGTCACGTAGCCGGCGAAGAACATCGCGGCGCCGACGCCGTACGCCGCATCCGAGAGCCCGAGGTCCGCCTTCATCTCGAGTGCGGCGAAGGAAATGTTGAAGCGATCGAGGTAGTTCACGATGTAACAGAGAAACAGATACGGGATGAGCCGCGCCGTGACTTTGGTCGTGACGGCCGGCCACTCGCCCTCAACCAAGCCGTCCGCCACGCGCTCCGCCAGACGGCCTCACCGCTGTGATCGACGGCTCGCGCCCGAACGCGGTCGCGAACGCGCGCCGGATCCGCGCGGCGACCTTCGCCTCACCCCTCCCCGTTCGCCCATTCCCTTTGCCCAGCAGCACGAGCACGGCGCCGCCCCATCCGGCACCGGTGAGCCGCGCGCCCAGGGCGCCCGCCCGTCGCGCGGCGGCGACCACCAGGTCGAGCTCAGGCGCGCTGCACTCATAAAGCCGCCGACACGATTCGTGCGACTCGTACAGCAGCTCGCCGAACCGCCGTACCTGACCGCGTGCCAACAGCTGCGCGCCGAACCGGGTGCGCGCCGTCTCGCCCACGACGTGCAGCGCGCGTGACCGCAGCGGCTCGGGGAGGGCGCGCTTCAGGCGCGGCAGCCAGCGCGCCGGCCAGCTTGCGAGCCAGACCAGCTCCGGCAGGTCGAGCTTGAGCCGCGCCACCGCCGCCTCGCACTCGGCGCGCCGCTCGTTCAACGCCCCCGCCGTGAGCTCGTGCCGCGTGCCCGTGTCCACGAGCAACAGGCGCCCCCGTATCGGGATGTGGCGCGCCGCGAGCGACGCGCACTCGAGCAGCAGGGCGTGGCCGGGCCGCGCCAGCGCGGCGCACATCTGGTCCATGATCCCGCAACCCACACCCACGTAATCGTGCTCGGCTCGAAACGCGACGCCGGCGAGCTGGCGGGGGCTGAGTCGAACCGAGGCGAGCAGGCTCAACGCCTTCGCCGCGGCGACGGTCAGGGCCGCCGAGGAGGCGAGCCCTGCCCCGACGGGCACGTCGCTCGCGACGGCAACGCGAGCCCCCGCACCCGCCGGCGCGGCGCCGACCGTGTCCAGCTCGCGCATCACGCCTGCGAGGTACGCGCTCCACCCGGTGGCGCGTCCCTCGCGCCAATCGATGCGCGCCCGCTCTCCATCGAGCGTCGAGATCAGCTCGAGCACGCCAGCGTCCGCGGGTCCCACGGCGACCGTGGTGCGCAGCGGCGTCGCCACCGGGAGCACGGGGCCACCGTTGTAGTCGGTATGCTCGCCGATCAGGTTGACGCGACCGGGGGCCGAGGCCGCGGCGCGGGGCGCGACGCCGAAGGTCGCGCGGAACAGCGCTGACGCGTTGTGACGCATGGGTTTGACAAGGATTGGGGCCAATGCTACCGTTGGCCAGCCAATTCCACCACCTCTTCAAAGTCACCCGGAGCCACAACGTATGCGGGCGTGCGTCTGGTACGCGCTGGTGCTGTTTGCCGGGGTCCCGACCCTGCTAAGTGCGCAGGGCTTCGGCATCTACGAGCAAGGAACGTGCGCGATGGGACGCGCCGGCACCGGGGTGGCGGCGCCGTGCTCGGATGGCTCCGCGATGTTCTTCAACCCGGCGGGTCTCGCCGGGCTCACGGGCGCGCACGCCACGATCGGCGTCACGCTGATCGACATTCAAGGTGGCTTCACCGACGATGTGTTTCAGCAGCACACGGAGCTCGACGATCCGCTGATCGGAGTGCCGCAACTCTATATCTCGTATGGGGCTACATCCAAGCTTGGCATCGGCGTCGGGTTGTTTGCCCCGTACGGGCTCGAGACCAGATGGCCGATGACGTTCGACGGGCGGTTCGCGGGCTACAAGAACTATCTGCGCTCGATTTACATCCAGCCCACGCTCGCCTACCAGCTGACACCGCGGCTGTCCCTGGGCGGCGGCCTCGACATCGTGCTCGGGAAAGTGGAATTGAACCAGCGCCTGGACCTCGCGCAGGCACCGGTTCCCGCGAGCATCCTTCCGGTCTCGCCGGGGATGCCGCCGGCGGTGTTCGGGCAGTTCGGGATCGCGCCCGGGACGGATTTCGCCAACACCCACCTCGAGGCGACGAAGACGACCGTCGGAGCGCATTTCGGGGCGATTTTCAAGGCGAGCGACCAGCTCTCGTTCGGCGCGAACTTCCTCACCCAGGCGAAGTTCGAGTACTCGGGCACCGCCAGCTTCAATCAGGTGCTGACCGGCCTGGTCGTCCCAGCGAGCCTGACGGTCGGTGCACTCACGATTCCCGCCGGCACGCCGATCGATGTTCTCCTAGGCGCCCCCGTCACGAGCGGCGGTCTCGGCCTGTTCGACCCGGCGACGGGCGTGTTCAGAACGCAGCCGGTCACCACAACGATCAGGAATCCCGCGCAGCTCGAGCTGGGCGTGGCCTACAAGCTGGCGAACGGCTGGACGCTGCTCGGCGATTACCAACTCACCTGGTGGAGCCAGTTCGACGAGCTCGACATTACGTTCCCCCAGGACGCCTCGGGTCTCTTGAGTCGCAAGCTGTTCGAGAACTACCAGAATACCAGCGGGTTCCGGTTCGGCGCGGAGTGGGCCAAGAGCGCGAAGTGGACGTTGCGGGGCGGGTACCTGCATCACGACGGTGCGGCTCCGGCCGAGACAGTGACGCCGCTCTTGCCCGAGGGCCAGCGCAACGAGTTCACGGCGGGCGCGACCGTGAAGCTCGCGAAGTCGCTGACGGCGGACCTTGCGTATCAGTTCGTCCGCCAAGGGGACCGGCGCGGCCGCACTCGAGAGCCGATCTTCAACCAGGTGCCGACGACCGGGTCGAACAACGGCCTCTACACTCTCCATGCGCACCTCTTTGGGGTGTCGCTCGGCTACGCGTTCTAAGGGAGCCCGACGATGACGCACCGCCGTGGGTTGCTCGCCGCCGGTATCAGCCTGGTGCTCGCCGCCGCGGGCTGTCATGAAGACGACTTGATGAGCCCGCCCATCCCTCCATACACGGGCGGCGCCATGTTCCAGCGCTACGTGTCCATGGGGAACAGCATTACCGCCGGCTTTCAGTCGGCGGGCATCGACAGCGTCACGCAGCTGCAGTCGTACGCGGCGCTGGTCGCGAGCGCGATGGGAACGCCCTACTACTACCCCGGCCTGAACTGGCCTGGTTGCCCGCCGCTATTCACCAACATCTTCACCGGCGCGCGGGTCGCGGGTGGCACAAGCATGACGTGCCTGTTCCGTAGCCCGAACATTCCTCCCTTCTTAACCAACGTCGCCGTCCCGGGCGCCGAAGTGATCGATGGCATCTCGAACTTCCCGACTCCCGGGACGAACTCGAATGCCCTGACGTTGCTGATGCTCGGCGGACGGACCCAGACGCAGGCCATGATGGCCGCGCACCCGACGTTCGTCAGCGTGTGGCTCGGCAATAACGACCTGCTGGGCGCGGCCCAGGCCGGGGATACGACGCTGGCGACCGACACGGCCGCCTTCCGGGTGCAGTACTCCGAGGTACTCGATTCCATCGAAGCGGCCGGTGCGCAAGGGGCGCTGCTCATCGCGGTCGGGTTCGGGCACCTGAGCAACAACGTCGTGCCGCCGCATTTTTCTCGCGGCTCCACGTGGTTCAACGTGGCAGCGAGCAACGCGTTCGCGCCGGCACCGTTCACCGTGGCCGGGAACTGCGCCTCCCCAGGTGGGGACGCAGTGCTAGTGAGTTTCGCGTACGGGTTCGGGCTTCTCGCGCAAGCGCAGGCGGGCACGCCAACAACCCTCGACTGCACCGCCCCCCCCGTCGTCCAGGCCGTCGAGACCGCGTTCTTCGCGCGGCTACAGGCCGCCTACAATGCCACCATTCAGAGCCAGGCGGCCGCGCGCGGATGGGCCTACACCGACAGCGTGAACACGACGGCCGATTCCCTGGCGGCCATCCCCGGCCAGTTCGCGCCGTTCCCGAACATCGGGAACCCGCCGCCTGACTGCTCCACCAATACCTTCGGCCTCGCGTTCAGCTGCGACGGTATCCACCCGAGCGCCGCAACGCATCGCCTGATCGCCAGGAAGCTGGTCCGGGCGATCAACCAGAAATACGGCTCGGCGATTCCCGCCGTGCCCTGAGCACGAACTCCCCTCGTGCGACGGGGTAGCGAACACGGCATCCGCCACTCGGCGGGTGCCGTTTTGCTGATGCGAACCCTTCGTACGGCCCTTCTGCTTACCTGCCCCGCCCTGACGGGCGGGGCTAGCCTCGTCGCGCAGGCGGTCGAGCGCACCGACGTCCCGGCTCGCGGCGTGCTGCGCGTGACCTTCGATCCGCGCATTATGACCTGGAACGACCAGTTCACCGACGCCGGCCGCATGAAGCTCGGGGCCGCGCTCTCGGGAGACACGGTGGGCGGCCGCTACATCCCCGTGGTGGCACGGCTCGAGCAGAACGTGCGCGTCGCGAGCGGGCTCGCGGGCTTCGTGGCGAGCCTGGGCGCGGGACTGCTGAGCGTGCGGCAGGAACGGCGCACCTACCCCATCCGGGCCGAGCTCGGGCTCAGCGATCGCCTCTCCGTGAGCCTCATGGTGCCGATGGTCCGCGTATCGACCCGGGCCTCGTTGCAGCTCTCGAACCGGGGTGCCAACCTTGGCGTGAATCCGCTCGTGGTGAACGCGCTGGGAGCGCGAGGCACTGACTCCCTTTTCTTCGCGCAATTCGATACGGCGTTGGCTCGCTTGGATCAACAGGTCGGGGGATGTTCGGCTCCCCCGGCGCCGTGCGCGGCGCGGGACAGCTCGGCCCGCTGGCACACGGTGCGCGATGCGCTCCACGGCTCCGTGTACGGCCTGGGGCAGACCGGCTCGCCTTTCCTGCCGCTCGACACCTCGACCGCTGGGAAGGCCATCGACAGCGCCGTCGCGCGGATCCAGCAAGGCCTGAGCGTCACGTTCGGGATCTCCGGGTTCGACACCGCCGTTGCACTGGCGGCGGACACGCTCACGGGCCCCGTGTTCGAGCAGATTCTGGTCAGCCCCGATCCGAACGGGTTCGGGTACGCCACCGTGCCGTTCCTGCGAAACTTCCGCTACCGCGTGGGCGACGTAGAGCTCGCCGCAAAATATCGGCTCCTGGCCGGCACGCATTGCGCGGTCGCCGTACAAGCGCTGGTTCGCCTGCCGACGGGTGGAAGGGATTCGGCCAACGACCTGCTCAGGCAATTTGTCGGCGATCACCAGCTGGACCTCGAAGGGCAGCTGATACAGGAGCTGTCGGTGGGGCCGCTCTGGCTCAACGCGGCGGTCCGCGCCGGGATGCAGCGGCCGGGGACGCGAGTACGCCGGGTCGCGCCGTGGGACGCGTTGCTGGTGCCGGCCGCGGCCACGGCGGACCTGCGCTGGGATCCCGGGGACTACGTCGGCGTGGACGTGGCGCCGCTGGTGCGTCTCGCGCCGGAATTCGCGGCCGGGGTCACGGCGGGCTACTTCTCAAAGGCGCGCGATCACTACGCGTTTCAATCGCTGCAGGACTCGGTCGCGCTCGCCGCCCGACTGGGATTGCCAACGCCGGCCAGCGTGCTCGACCAGGGTACGTCGCAACGGTGGCTGCGCCTCGGGTTCGCGGCGACCTACCACGCCCGGAACGTCGAGGGGGGATTCTCGATCGAGCAGACCGTCAGCGGCGCTGGGCTCGTCCCCGGGGCGACGGTGTATCGGCTGGTGCTGCGGGCGACGCGGAAGCTTTTCTGAGCAGCTCGGCAGCGTGACTGAGCGCCGTTTGCATGTCGGGACCACCGAGCATGCGGGCGAGCTCCCGCGCGCGCCCATCGCCGGTCACGACCTGCACGTCGCTCGTGGCAATCCCGCCTCGCGCCCCTTTCGCCACGACCAGATGATGATTCGCGTAGGCCCCGATCTGCGGGAGATGGGTGATCACGAGCGCCTGGCGGCCCCCCGGCCCCGCCTGCGCCACCGTCGCCAGCGCCTGCCCCACCTGCCCACCGACCTCACCGCCGATCCCCTGGTCCACCTCGTCGAACACCAACGTTGCGACCGCGTCGTGCTGCGCGAGAACGACTTTCAGGGCCAGCATCAGGCGCGACAGCTCGCCGCCTGAGGCGACTTTGGCGAGGGGACGAGCGTCCATTCCCACGTTCAACGTCACCTCGAATGACACGTCCTCGGCGCCATGTGCGTGGGGTGTGGTGCGTGGTTGCAGGCGCACCAGGAATCGGCCTCCCGGCATTCCGAGCGGCGGGAGCAACTCGTTCACGGCCTGCGCCAGGCGCGTGGCGCCCTGCGTCCGCTTGGCGGTGAGCGCCGCGCACGCGCGTGCGAAGTCCGCCGCGGCCGTTTCGCGCTGCTCTGCGAAGTGGCGCAGGTCGAGGTCCGCGGTATCCAGCAGCTCGAGCTCGCGCGCGGACCGATCGCGGGTGGCGAGTACGTCGGGGAGTGTGGGACCGTACTTCTGGGTGAGGCGGAACAGGACGTCGCGTCGCGCCTCGACGGCCCCGAGCCGATTCGGGTCGCTCTCGATGGCGGCGGCGTAGGCTCGCGCCGCCTGGGTGAGCTCCGCGACGTGCGCGAACGCGCCGTCCAGGAGCTCCTGCCACCTGGCCACCGAGGGATCGAGACGGGTGAGGCCGGCGAACAGTTTGGCCGCGCGGGACAAGCCGGCGGTATCGAGCGCCTGCTCCAGCTCGCGGGACAGGCGCCCCAGCTCGTCGGCATGGGCAAGGCGCTTCGCCTCGACCTCCAGCGTCTCCACCTCGCCGCTCTGGGGCGCCGCGCGCTCGATTTCCTCGACCACATGCCGCAGGTAATCGGCCTTGCGCCGCACGTCCTCGCGTCGGGCCGTGAGCTCCTCCTCGCGCCGCTCGAGCTCGCGCAGGCGCTCGTGCGCGTCGCGCACCGCCGTGCGCTCCACCGCGGCGTCGGCGTACGCGTCGAGCATATCGCGTTGGGCATCGGCCCGCAGCAGCGATTGGGTCTCGTGCTGACCGTGCAGGTCCACAAGGAGCGCGCCGAGCTGCGCCAGGACGCTGACCGTCGTGGGGCTGCCGTTGACCCAGGCGCGGGAGCGCCCCTCCCCGGCGATCTCGCGCTTGAGCACCAGCCGCCCGTCTTCCACTTCCACCCCCAGGGCGGCGAAGGGCGGTGAAAGGCGGTGGAGGGCGGTGGAGGTGAATTCGAAGGCCCCTTCTATCACTGTCTTCGACGCGCCAGGCCGGACGACATCCGCCGACGCTCGCTCGCCCAGGAGCAGGGCCAGGGCGTCCACCAGCATGGACTTCCCCGCGCCCGTCTCGCCGGTGAGGACGTTCAAGCCGGGGGCGAGGGGGAGCGTGACGTCGGCGATGACGGCGAGGTCGCGGACGCGCAGCTCCGTGAGCACTACTTCCGCTCGCGGTCGGAGAGGTCGCCCCACTGCAGCTTCTTGCGCATGCGGGCGAAGAAGCCTTCGGGCCCGAGCCGCACCAACAGGACCGAGTGGGCCGCCCGCTTCACGACCAGGCGCTCGCCGGTCCCCATCGTGGTGCCGACCTGGCCGTCGAAGGACACGAGGACGTCCTCGGGCCAGGGAGGAATCGGCTCGACCGTGATGGCGGCGTTGGAGGGCACGACGAGGGGCCGGACGGCGAGGGTATGGGGGCAGATGGCGGCCACGACGATGGCGTCGACGCCGGGAACGACGATCGGTCCGCCCGCCGACAGCGCGTACGCCGTGGAGCCGGTGGGCGTGGCCACCACGATGCCGTCCGAGGAGTACTGCCCGACCTCGTCGCCGTCCACGGACACGCGGAGCCGGATGACGCGTGCCACCCCGCCCTTATGCACCACCGCGTCGTTCAACACGATCGGCTCGGCGCGGCTCCTGCCCTGCTTGTCCTCGATGAAGGGCGCGAGGGCGAGACGCGACTCGGTGGCATAGGCCCGGCGCACCAGGGCGTCGAGTGCCCAGTCGAGGGTCTGCGAGGTCGCGGTGGTCAGGAAGCCGACTCGGCCGAGGTTGACGCCGAGAATCGGCGTCGACGCGCCGTTGAGGGTGCGTGCCCCGCGCAACAGCGTGCCGTCGCCTCCGAGCGTGATCAGACAGTCGAGCTGGGGTGCGCGGCGGAGTGCGGGGGGCGCGGGCTCGGGCCAGAGCGGCCCGATCTCCTCCTCGGTGTACAGCGTGACTCCGACCCGGGGCGCGACCTGCGCGAGATGCGCGAGGATGTTCTTGAGATCGCGGTAGCTGGGGTTGCCGACGACCCCGACGTTCATGAGTGGGTGAGCGACTGCTCCGCGGCCAGCGCACGCACCCGCGCCGCGATCCCGGACCCGGTGAGACCGACCTCGGCGAGCTGCTGCGCACGGGGCGCGTGCTCGTAGGTGCGGTCGGGGGCGCCGAGGGGGACGACGCGGGTCTCCGGGGCGACGGCTTGTACCAGGCCGGACAGGAAGGCGCCGAACCCGTTGGTTACCGTGCCGTCTTCCACGGTGACCAGCAGCCGGTGATCGTGCAGCAACGCGTCGAGCAGCTCGCGGTCCACCGGTTTCAGGAACCGGCAGTTCACCACCGTGACGTCCAACCCCTCGGCCGCGAGCTCCTGCGCCGCCGCGAGTGCCGGCTGGCACATCGCACCCACCGCGAGCAGGGCGCATTCGCGCCCTTTGCGCAACACGTCCCACGTGCCGTAGCCGATGGGCGCCACCTCGGCGGCGGGCGGCGTCTCACCCGGTGCCTTGTCGCGTGGATAGCGGAGCGAGAAGGGCCCGCCGGTGTGCTGGAGCGCGCAGCGCAGCAGTCCGATCAGCTCGGCGCCGTCCTTCGGCGCCGTCACCGTCATATGCGGCACGGCGAGCAGGTAGGCGATGTCGTACAACCCCATGTGCGTTTGCCCGTCCTCACCCACCATGCCGGCGCGGTCGAGGCAGAAGATCACGGGCAGCTGCTGGATGGCGATGTCGTGGATGATGCTGTCATAGGCGCGTTGCAGGAACGTCGAGTAGATGGCGACCACGGGCCGGATGCCCTGCGTGGCGAGCCCGCCGGCGAACGTGGTCGCGTGCGCCTCGGCGATGCCGACGTCGAAGAAGCGGTCGGGCCACTTCTTCTGAAAGATGCCGGTGCCGGTCCCGGACGGCATGGCCGCGGTGATCGCCACCAGCTTGGGGTATTCGCCCGCGAGCTGGGTGAGCGCCTCGCCGAACACCGTGGTCCACTGCGGCGGGCCCGCCTTCACCGGCCGCAGCTCGCCCGTGACGGGGTCGTAGGGCGCGCGCGCATGGTACTTCTCCGTATCGGGCTCGGGCAGGGGGAAGCCTTTTCCCTTCTCCGTGATTATGTGCACGACGCGCGGCCCCCTGAGGGTCTTCACGATCTCGAAGGTCTGCACCAGCTGCGGGATGTTGTGCCCGTCGATCGGCCCGAAGTAGCGGAAGCCAAGCTCCTCGAACAGCATGCCCGGGGACCAAAAGTTCTTAATGCTCTCCTCCATCGTCTTCGCGAAGTCGACGAGCTTCTGGCCGCCCACGATGTGGGAGACCGACTCGATCAATCCCTTGACGCGTTCCCGAATCCGAACGGTGATCGGACTCGCGATGATGGAGCCCAGGTACTTGTTGATGGCGCCGACGTTGGGGGCGATCGACATGCCGTTGTCGTTCAGCACCATGATGATGTCGCGGCCGGAATGGCCCGCGTTGTTCATCGCTTCGTAAGGGAGTCCGCAGGTGAGGGCGCCGTCCCCCACGACCGCGACCACCTTGAACTGCTCCCCCACCAGATCGCGGGCCGCGGCGATGCCGTAGGCCGCCGAGAGGCCGGTCCCCGCATGCCCGGCCCCGAACTGGTCGTGCGGACTCTCGGTGCGCCGCAGGAACCCGGACAGGCCGCCCGCCTGGCGCAGGGTCGGCAGGCGATCGTTGCGGCCGGTGAGGATCTTCCAGGGGTAGCCCTGATGGCCCACGTCCCACACGATCTTGTCGCGCGGCGAGTCGAAGCAGTAGCCGAGCGCAACGGTCAGCTCGACCACGCCCAGGCCGGCGCCGATGTGACCGCCGGTCTGGGAGACGACGTCGATCAGCCGGCGGCGCACCTCGTCGGCGAGGGGCTGGAGCTGATCGCGCCCCAAGCGCCTGATATCTTCCGGCCCCCGAATGGATTCCAGTAGCGCCATCGAACCTCGCTAGACGCGGAAGGGGGAACGCGGAACGCGGAACATCAGCGCGGAGTTCGGTCCGCCTGTTCCGCGTTCCGACTTTCGCGTTCCGCGTTCGCTCCGCGGTACTTCAGTTCGGTCTCGTAACAATGTAGTGCGCCAGCTCCGCCAGCGTAGGAGAAGCTAACCCCGCCTGCCGCAGCCGGTCTACGGCCCGCGCCGCCAGCCGCTCCGCCTCCGCCCGCGCGGCGCCGACGCCGAGCAGGGTGACGAACGTCGACTTGGCGAATGCCGCGTCCTTTCCCGCGGTCTTGCCGAGCTGATCCGAGGTCGCCGTGGCGTCGAGCACGTCGTCGTAAATCTGGAATGCGAGCCCCACGTCCGCGCCGTAGCCGCGGAGCGCTTCGCACGCCCCGCGCGGCGCCCCAGCGGCGAGACCGCCGATCACGCACGCGGCGGCGATCAAGGCGCCCGTCTTCCGCCGGTGCACGTCCTCGAGGCTCGCGGCCGGGAGCCGCCGCCCCTCCGCCTCGAGGTCCAGTGCCTGCCCGCCGATCATGCCCCCCGCTCCGGCGGCACGGAACAGCTCGAGGGCGATCGCGCGGCGGCGCGCCGGCTCGAGGGCGAGTGCGGCCATCCCCGCGTCGAGCACGCGGGCGCCGAGCGCCACCATCTGATAGCCGGCCAGGGTAGCGGTCCCGACGTCGAACGCGCGGTGGGTGGTCGGCCGGCCGCGACGCAGGTCGTCGTTGTCCATGCAGGGGAGGTCGTCGTGGACCAGCGAGTACGCGTGGACGACCTCGACGGCCGCCGCAAGCTCCGCCACCCCCGCCCCGGCGCCGCCACCGGCTTCAGCCGAGGCGAACACGAGCGTGGGGCGCAGCCGCTTGCCCGTCGACAGCAGGCTGTAGCGGATCGCGGCCGGGAGCGGGTGGCGCCACCAGGCGTCGGCCCGGGTGCCCCAGGCTTCGAGGGTCGCATCCACACGGGCGCGGGCGTCCTGGAGGTAGGCCTCGAGGGCGCGGTTAGCCGTCGAAATCCTCGACCTTGAGATTGCCGGCCTTGTCCGAGAGCACCTGCTTCACCTGCGCCTCGGCGGCGGTGAGTCGCTCGCGCGCCTCGCGCAGCCGCTCGATGCCCTCTTCGAACAGCTTCAGCGCCTCGTCGAGATCGAGCTCCTGCGTTTCCAGCCGGCGCACGATCTCTTCGAGGCGGTCGAGCTGCTGTGCGAAGCTCAGCGGCTCGCGGGCACGGGCCATCACGACTCTCCGGCGCGCGCCGCGACTTCACCATCCGTGACGCGCAGCCGGAAGCGCAGTCCTGACGGGAACTGCACGACGCGCTTCAGCACGCGCCCCTGTTCGTCGCGCGCCAGCGCGTAGCCGCGCTCGAGGATCTTCAGGGGCGACAAGGCATCGAGGCGGCCGGCCAGCCCCGACAGCTCGTGGCGGTGCCGCTCGAGTCGCCGCTCGAGTGTGCCGGTGAGGCGGTCGAAGGTGCGGTCCAGGCGCTCGGCGACGCGCCCGGAGCGGCCGGCGAGGCCGCGAGCCAGCCGCGCGCCCAGGTGCGCCAGCTCGACCAGGACGTCGGCCCGGTCGGGGGTGGCCGCCTCGGCCGCCGCGGACGGCGTGGCGGCGCGCACGTCGGCGACCAGGTCGCACAGCGTCACGTCGGTCTCGTGGCCGACGGCGGAAATCACGGGCACCGGGAGCGCCGCCACCGCCCGGGCGACGCGCTCGTGATTGAAGGTCCAGAGGTCCTCGCGGGAGCCGCCGCCCCGGCCGATGATGGCGAGGTCCAGTCCCTCGACCCGGCACAGCAGTGCGAGCGCCGCGCAGATCTCCTGCTCCGCGCCTTCTCCTTGCACGCGGGTCGGCAGCACCAACAGCTCGGCCATCGGCCAACGGCGTCCCGTGACCGCGATGATGTCCTGCAGGGCCGCGCCGTCGGGGCTCGTGACGATGCCGATGCGCAGCGGATACGGCGGCAGCGGTCGCTTGCGCGCCGGGTCGAGCAGCCCGTCCTTGGCGAGCGCGGCCTTGGTCTTCTCGAAGGCGAGCTGCCACAGCCCGCCCGCCTCGGTGGAGAGGAGATCGAGGACCGTGAGCCGGAACTCCCCCTTGTCCTCCCAGACGGTGGGGCGGGCGAACAGAAAGACCTGCATGCCGTCCTGCGGGGGGGCCGGCAGGCGGCGGTTGTCCTTCTGGAACATGACGCAGCGGATCTGCGCGCTGCGGTCGCGCAGCGCGAAATACCAATGACCGCTCTGCCACGCCTTGAAGCCGGAGATCTCCCCGCGCACCCACAGCGGCAGCAGCCCGGCTTCCACCACCGCGCGCGCGCGACGGGTGACCTGGGTGACGGTCCACGCGCCCTCCGGGGAAGCGGCGGCGAAGAGGTCTAGACTTTGGCCCACTGACGCGCCGCCTGGACGGTGTTGTACAGCAACATGGTGATGGTCATCGGCCCGACGCCTCCCGGCACGGGGGTGATCGCCCCCGCCACCTGTTTCGCCTCCGCGAACTGGACGTCCCCCACCAGGCGGTAGCCCTTTTTCGTGGACGGATCGTCCACCCGGTTCACTCCCACGTCGATCACGACCGCTCCGGGCTTGATCATGTCGCCGGTCACGAATTCTGGTTTCCCGATCGCCACGATCAGGATGTCGGCGAGCCGCGTGACCGACTTGATGTCCCGCGTGCGGGAGTGACACACGGTGACCGTCGCGTTGCCGCCGGGGCCGTCCTGGAGCAACAGCGCCGCCATGGGACGGCCCACGATGGTCGAGCGCCCCACGATCACGGCGTGCTGACCCTTGGTGTCGATCTCGCTCTTGACGAGGAGCTGCTGGACGCCGTACGGCGTGGCGGGACGAAAGCCGGTCGGGTCGCCGATCGAGACCTTCCCTACATTCTCCGGGTGAAATCCATCCACATCCTTCGCGGGTGTCACGCGGTGCAGCACGCGCTGCGCGTCGATGTGCTTTGGCAGCGGCAATTGCACGAGGATGCCGTGAATCTTGTGGTCCGCGTTCAGCCGCTCGATGAGCTCGAGCAGCTCGGCTTCGGTGGTTTCCGGCTTGAGCCGGATCGTCTCGTGGTACAGGCCCGCTTCGTCGCACGCCTTTCCCTTCATGCGGACGTAGGTGGTCGACGCGGCGTTGTCTCCCACCAGGACTGCCGCGAGGCCCGGCGTGATCCCGCGCGAGCGGAGCCGGCGAATCTCGCCCAGGAGCTCGGCGCGCATCGCGTCGCCCACGGCAGCGCCGTCGATGAGCTTAGCGGGCAAAATCCACCGCGCGGGTCTCGCGGATCACCACCACCTTGATCTGGCCGGGATACTGGAGCTCGCGCTCGATTTTGCGGGCGATCTGCTCGGACAGCTCGCTCGCCTTGCTATCGTCGATCGCGTTCGGAGTCACGACCACGCGCACCTCGCGGCCCGCCTGGATGGCGAACACCTTTTCGACGCCCGGGAACTCGCTGGCGATCTGCTCCAGCTGGGTGAGCCGCTTGACATACGTTTCGAACGCCTCGCGCCGGGCTCCCGGCCGGGAGCCGGACACGGCGTCGGCCGCCTGCACGATCACGCTGATCGGCGACTCATGGGCGACGTCGTCGTGATGGGCGGCAATGCAGTTGACGACCGTCGGGTGCTCGCCGTGCTTGGTGGCCACTTCCACGCCCAGCTGTACGTGCGTGCCGTCGTGCTCATGGGTGAGCACCTTGCCGATGTCGTGCAGCAACGCGCCGCGCTTCGCGAGCTGGACGTCGAGCTTCAGCTCGGCGGCCATGATCCCCGCCAGCCAGGCGACTTCCTTCGAATGCTCGAGAATGTTCTGCCCGTACGAGGTGCGGTAGCGCATCCGGCCGACGAGCTTCACCAGCTCCGGGTGCATGCCTTTGATCCCGGTCTCGTAGACCGCCTGCTCGCCCGCCTCGAGGACCGAGGCGTCGACTTCGGCGCGCGCCTTGTCCACCACTTCCTCGATTCGTCCCGGGTGGATGCGCCCGTCCGTGATCAGCCGCTCGAGGGCCAGCCGGCCCACCTCGCGCCGCACGGGATCGAAGCACGACACCACGACCGTGTCCGGAGTGTCGTCGATGATGACGTCCACCCCGGTCGCCGCCTCGAACGCGCGGATATTCCGACCCTCGCGCCCGATGATCCGACCTTTCATCTCATCGGAGGGGAGGGCGACCGCGGATACCGTGGTCTCGGCGGTGGACTCGGGCGCGAGCCGTTGGATCGCGAGGGCGAGGATCTTCTTGGCTTCCTTGTCCGCGCCGCGGCGCGCCTGCTCCTTCAAGTCCCGGGCGAGGGCGGCGGCCTCGTTGCGGGCCTCATCCTCGAGCCGGCGCAGCAGCTCCTGCTTCGCCTCCTGAGCGGTCAGGCCGGCGATCTGCTCGAGCTGGGCGCGCGCCTCCAGCTCCTTGCCGGCGAGCACCTGATCCCGATCCTCCAACGCCCGGCCCCGCAGCTCGAGGCCGCGGGCGCGCTCTTCCAGGCCGCCGAGTCGCTGCTCGAGCAGCTGCTCGTGCCGCTCGAGGTCGCGGCGCCGGCGCGCCGCCTCCTCTTCGAAGACCTCGCGCGCCTGCATCAGCTCCTCCTTCGCGGCGAGGACGACGCGCTGACGGGCTTCCCCCAGGAGCCGCTCGGTCTCCGCGGCCGCCGCGCGGGCTGCGGCTTCCGCCGTGCGGCGCTCCACCCGGCGCCCGATCATATAGAACAGCGCCCCCGCGGCGACACCACCGCCGAAGAGGGCCGAGAGCACCGCCAGCCAGTCCGCCATAGGATCTATCTCCAGCATCACCCCGCCGGAGGCGGAGCGAGTGTCGTCTACGTCATCCGTTGTCCGTCCTCCGTCATCCGCAGAACACCGTTATCAACTGACGACGGATGACGGAGGACTCATGACGGCTTTTCTCTTCCCCGCCGGCAGCAGCTTCGTCAGATCGTCCGCGAGCGCCGCCAGGCGCGCGGCGACCTCCCGCTCACCCTTCTTCGCCTGGAATAATTCATTCGTAATGTCCAGCGCCGCCAGGATCGCCGCCTTGTGGGTTTCGACGATCGGTCCCTGCGACAAGACCTTCTTCAGCGCCTGGTCCACGTAGGCGGCGACCTCCCGCGTGTACTCGGGCGGCAGATCGGACCGCACCGTGTACTCCTCGCCACCGATCATCACCTTGACCGCGTGTTTCTTGGTGCTCACGGCACCCCTCCGCCGGCACCCGGAGCGCTCCCGCTCGCCGCCGTGCCACCGCCCGTCGAGCGCACGCCCCCGTTGCCGCCGGCCTCGCGCGCTTGCTCCTCGAGAAACGTGAGGCGGGAGAGGAGGTCGTGAACCCGGAGCCGCGCCGCCTCGACCCGCTGCCGCAGCGCCTTGTTCTCCTGCTCCAGGTCTGCAATCCGGTTCCGCGTCTCGGCGTCGGGCTTGGCCGCGGGTCCCCCCCCGCCCCCCCCTCCGCCGCCGGCCCGCCCGGCAGCCTCCTTCAGCTCCCCTTCAGCCTTGACGGCGCGCGCGCGCCACCCGGCCAGCTCGTCCGCCACATGGCGAAGGATGGTCTCGAGCTGGTCGAGCACCTGCGCATCAGCTCTCTCTCCGTCGTACGCCAAGCTCGCCCTCCAGAGCTTCGAGACCCCGCGCCAGCAGCGCATCCACATCCCGCTCGCGCAGCGTCCGCTCGGGGTCGCGGAACGTGCAGTGCCAGGCCACGCCGCGGTGCCCTGCCGGTATGCCGGGTCCCCGATACTCGTCGAATACCTCGAGCCGCTCAAGGAGCGGCCCCGCCGCCCGGCGCAGGACGTCGGACACCTGCGCCGCGGTGACCCCGGGCGGGAGCACGAGCGCCACGTCCCGCTCGACCGGCGGCTGCAGCGGCAGCGCCCGGTACCCGACCAGGTCGCGTTCGGCGGCGGCCAGTCGTACCTCGAAGCCGAACAGCGGAGCGGCCCACACCGGGGCGTCCGCCTCGAGGGGGTTGGCCTGCCCCACCACCTCTCCTCCCTGTTGCACCGCCACCCATCCGACCGCCCCGCCCGTTGCAGGTTCCACGTTACAGCCGGGGGCGGCGGCCGCCACCGCTAACTCAAAGTGGTACTTCAGGTCCCATATGTCCATATCAGGTACTTTCGCACCCTCCGACCAGTGCGCCGGCCGCCGGGCGCCGGTGAGCACCCCGGCCACGGACGTCCATTCTTCGGGCGCACCCGTCCCCCGCCGAAAGACGGTTCCCACCTCGAACAGCCGGATATCGCGATTGCGATTCGCCCAGTTGTATTCGATCCGTCGCATCAGACCCGGCACCAGCCGCCGTCGCAGATACGCCTCTTCGGCGGACATGGGATTGAGGATCGGCACGGCGTCGGGTCCGTCCGGAGGCCCGAGCGGCATGGTGCGTGCCTCGAGCAGGCCGGCGCGCACCAGTTGCTCTCGCACCCGCGCCCGGGCGCGCTCGTCCGGAGCGTCCGGGACCGTGCCCGGCCGGTAGGCGCGCAGCTCGTCTGGGAAGGCGTCGTACCCCTTCAAGCGGGCGACTTCCTCGATCAGGTCCACCTCGCGGGTCACGTCGGGGCGCCAGCCCGGGACCTGTACCGCGAGCCGCCCGTCTTTCGGCGCCACGAAGAAGCCCACGCCAGTGAGCAGGCGCTCAACCTCCGGGCGCTCTATCGCCACGCCGAGGAGATGGTTGACGCGCTCGGGACGGAGGAAGATCGTGCGCTCCTGCTGAGGCTCGGGCCAGAGGTCGAGCGCCGGCGCGCGCACCTCGCCCCCCGCCACGGCAATGATCAGCTCGATCGCCCGCCGCAACGCATCCGGCATCCCGAGCTGGTCGATCCCGCGCTCGAAGCGGTAACTCGACTCGCTCGACAGCTCCAGCGCCCGGCGGGTACGGCGGATGCGGGTAGGCTGAAAGTAGGCGCACTCGAGCACGAGATCCCTCGTGTCGGCGCTCACTTCCGACTCGGCGCTCCCCATGACGCCCGCGACGATGGTGGGGTGCTCGGCATCGCAGATCGCGGTCATGTCGGCGGTGAGCGTACGCGTCACGCCGTCCAGGGTGACGATCTTTTCGCCGGGACGCGCGCGTCGCACGACGACCGCGGGCCCGCGCAGCCTGGCGAGATCGAAGGCGTGGAGCGGCTGGTTCAGCTCGAACAGGATATAGTTGGTCGCATCGACGACGTTGTTGATCGGCCGCTGGCCCACGGCACTGAGGCGGTGGGCGAGCCAGGCGGGACTGGTCCCGACCTTGACCCCTCGGATCACGGCGATCATGTACCGAGGAGCGCCCTCCGGATCCTCCAGGCGAACGTCGACGCCGTCCACCACACCTGTGGCGGACTGGCGGACGGGGGGACGGGCGGACAGTCCGGCGGTCCGGCTGTCCGCCGGTCCGCCCGGTATGGCGGGGAGCTTGACCACCGCACCGATCGATGCGCCCAGCTCCCGGGCGACCCCCTTGTGGCACAGCAGATCGGGGCGGTTCGCCGGCACGTCGATCACGATCTGGTGATCGGCGATTCCCAGCGCGTCGATGAAGCGCGTTCCCGGGGCGGCCGTGGTGTCGAGCTCCAGGATGCCCGCATGGTCGGCGCCGAGACCGAGCTCTTTCGCCGAGCACAGCATGCCGTTGGACTCGACGCCGCGGATCTTTTTGCGCTCGAGCTTCAGCCCCCCGGGCAGTACGGCGCCCACCGGGGCGTACGGGTAGACCTTGCCGGTCTGCACGTTCGGCGCACCGCACACGACCTCGAGGGGCTTCCCCCCGCCTCCCGCGTCCACGAGGCAGAGCGACAGGCGGTCGGCGTCGGGGTGCTTCTTCACCTCCAGCACGCGGGCGATCAGAATGTCGCCCAGGTCCTGGTGCAGCGGGACGACGGCGTCGACGGCGGCGGCGTGGAGCGTCAGGCGGTCCGAGACGTCGCGCGCGTCGAGCGGGCGGTCCAGCAGCGCCTCGAGCCAGCGCCGCGAGACGATCACCGCGTTCCTCCCGCGAACTGCGCGAGGAACCGCACGTCGCTTTCGAACAGCAGCCGAATGTCGGGAATTCCGTGGCGGCTCATGGCGATGCGCTCGGGTCCCATGCCCCAGGCGAAGCCGGTGTATCGCTCGCTGTCCACGCCGCAGTTTTCGAGCACCGCGGGGTGCACCATCCCCGAGCCGAGGATTTCCATCCACCCGGTCTGCTTGCAGGTGGCGCACCCCGCACCCCCGCAGATCTGGCACTGCACGTCCATCTCGGCCGACGGCTCGGTGAAGGGGAAGAACGACGGCCGGAAGCGCACCCGTGTATCCGGGGCGAAGAACCGGCGCGCGAACGTGGCCAGCGTCGCCTTGAAATCCACGAAGCTGATCCCCTCGTCCACGGCGAGTCCTTCGATCTGCTGGAACACCGGAGAGTGCGAGGCATCGAACGGGTCGCGGCGGTACACCTGTCCCGGGATCACGACACGGATCGGCGGCGGGTAGCGCTCGAGCGTGCGGATCTGCACCGGCGAGGTATGGGTGCGCAGCAGCAGGTCCCCGCCCAAATAGAACGAGTCCTGGGCGTCGAGGGCCGGGTGGTCCTTCGGGAAGTTCAGGGCGAAAAAGTTGTACCGCTCGGTCTCGGCTTCGGGACCCACGGCGCGCGTGAATCCCAGCCCGCGGAAGATGTCACAGATCTCGTCCACGACCTGAGTCACGAGGTGGAGCCCGCCGCGCCAGCCGGCGCGGGCGGGCATGGTGAGATCCACGCCCGTGACGGCGCCGGCGGCGCGTTTGAGGTCGCGCTCGCGGGCGTCGAAGGCGGCCTCGAACTCACGTTTCAGCGCGTTCGCCGCCGCGCCGACCTCCTTCTTGGAGGACGGCTCGAGCTTGGGCAAGCGCCCGAGAATGTGGGTGAGGGCGCCGGCCTTGCGTCCCAGGATCTCGGTCTTGAGATCCGAAAGCCGGCGCTCGTCCGCCTGCGGAATCTCCTTCAGACGCTCCCGCAGCTCGGCGAGGGCTGCCAGGAGGTCGCGCATGATCAGAGCGCCTGCTTGGCGACCTCCGCGAGGTGCTCAAACGCGGCGGGATCGCGGACGGCGAGATCGGCGAGCACCTTGCGGTTGATCTCGACGCCGGCCCGGCGGAGCCCGTTCATGAGGCGGCTGTAGGACAGCTGGTGCAGCCGCGCGGCCGCGTTGATGCGCGTGATCCAGAGCCGGCGGAAGTCGGCCTTCTTGCGGCGGCGGTCCCGGTAGGCGTACTTCTGGGCCCGCTCGACGGATTCCTTGGCCGCCTTCCACAGCTTGGACCGCCCGCCGAAGTAGCCCTTGGCGAGCTTCATGATCTTGTTCTTGCGCTTCAGACGCGCGACGTTGCTCTTGACGCGGGGCATGGATCGCTCCTTACGCCATCAACAGACGCTTGAGACGGTGCTCGTCGCCCTTCGACACCAGCGTGGGCTTGCGCAGGCGACGCTTCCGCTTGGGGTGCTTCTTGGTCAGGATGTGCCTCTTGTAGGCGTGGTAGCGGCGCAGCCGGCCGCTCCCCGTCAGCCGGACGCGCTTGCGCAACGCACGCTTCGATTTCTGCTTGGGCATTGGATCCTCATAGTCGTCGTCCGTCATCCGTTGTCCGTCGTCCGTTCCTACGGAACACGGATGACGGATGACGTTTTTACTTCGGTGCCAGCACCATCGACATGTTGCGGCCCTCGAGCTTCGGGTCCTGCTCGATCTTGGCGATGTCCTTCAGCGCGTTGGCGACCCGGTCGAGCACCGCGCGCCCCAGGTCGATGTGGGCCATCTGTCGACCGCGGTACATCATCGTCACCTTCACCTTGTTGCCGTCCTGCAGAAACTCCCGCGCGTGCCGAGTCTTAAACTCGAAGTCGTGATCGTCGATCCCCGGCCGGTACTTCACTTCCTTCAGATGGATGACGTGCTGCTTTTTCTTGGCCGCCCGCGCCGCCTTCGCCTCCTCGAACTTGAACTTCCCATAGTCCATGATCTTCGCGACCGGGGGTCGCGCGAGCGGCGCTACCTCGACCAGGTCGAGGCCTCGCTCCTGCGCCGCGGCCAACGCTTCCTCCACGGTCAGCACGCCGAGCTGCGCGCCGTCGGGGGCGATCACGCGGATCGGACTGATCCGGATCTGCCGGTTGACTCGGATGCGCGGCGTTTTGTTGTTCGGGCTTTCGATGGCCAGGTGGCGTTCTCCTCCACGAGAAAGAAAAAGCGGACTCCGGCTGCCCGGGAATCCGCTCGACCTCACCCCCTGGCCCCCTCTCCGCTATGCGGAGAGGGGGCGC
>Ga0209472_1000478_pt1 | contig 23781 bp, 25 predicted proteins | sample GraSoiAngelo_130_FD_185887 | JGI IMG/M metagenome (GOLD analysis project Ga0209472, IMG submission 185887) | Grasslands soil microbial communities from the Angelo Coastal Reserve, California, USA - 14_0929_02_20cm (SPAdes) (version 2) | ecosystem: Environmental > Terrestrial > Soil > Grasslands ...
GACCTGGGCCATGTGGTCGGCAATCACACCCTGCGGCACCGCAAGCTGCACTTCTGTGGTCCGGCCCGCATCCGCGAGGAGCTCGAGCGCACGCACGACATCATCGGGAACGTGACGGGGCGGGTGCCCCGCGCGTTCCGTGCCCCGCACGGGTATCGCAATTTGTTCGTCACCGTCACCACACGCCGGCTGGGCTACACGGTGTTCGGATGGACGTTCGGCGTGTGGGACTCGGATGCCCGGGTCTCGGCCGATGAGATCCGCCGGCGGGTGCGTCGCAAACTGCGCCCCGGCGCGATCGTGCTGCTGCATGACGGCGACGGGTACGACCCCGACGGCGATCGCCGGCGCACGGCGGCGGCCCTGCCGGGAATCATCGCCGATGCGCGTGAGGCGGGATATGTCTTCCGCTCGCTCGCCGAGCTTGTGTCGTGACGGCGCATCGCTGGCGCTGGCTCTGGTGGCCGGCGGGGCTCATCGGCGTGGCTTTGGCCCTGAAGTTCTTTGCCGGCTTTCCGTGGCGGGTGACGGTCGCCGCCCTGTTCGCGGCGGACCCCTGGCTGCTGGCCGTCGCCCTGGTCGTCAATCTCTCCTCGCTCGTCGCGAAGGGCTGGGCGTGGCATCTGATCCTCAAGCCGGTGGCGCCGCACACCTGGCGCGCGGCGCAGGAGGCGAACCTCGTCGGCTCCGCGGTCAACGATCTCTCGGTTGCGGTCGCGGGAGAAGTCGCCCGGGTGCACCTGATCGCCCGGGAGGCGGGCGTGCCGGTCGGGGCGGCGGTCTCCTCGGTGGTGTGGACGCGGGTGGCCGAGGCGCTCGCGCTGGCCGTGTTCCTGGTGATGGCGCCAGGCGTGCTGGAGCTCGAGCCGTGGCTGCGGGCGGCACAGGTCGGCGTGGGGCTCGCGCTGGGCGTCGTGCTGCTGCTCGCGTGGGCGCGGGGCTGGGCGTGGCTCATCGGCCAGCTTCCCGCCGCCCTCGGCTCGCGGCTGGCCGCGCTCGCCAGCATGGGATCCGGGGGCCGGCTCTTCCTGCCGACGCTGCTCGGCATGTGGAACTGGGGCACGCAGTGGGCGACGTATCACCTGGTGCTCGAAGCGACGCATCTGCCCGTCAGCCTCGCGGCATCGTTCACCGCCCTGATCGCCGCCAACTTGAGCGGATTGCTGCGGCCTACCCCGGCCAACGTCGGGGTCGTGCAGGCCGCGCTCGTGGTCGGGCTGTTGCCGTTCGGCGTCGCGCCCGAGCAAGCCGTCGCGGCCGGGCTCGCGCTCCAGGCACTCCAGGTGCTGCCCGTGCTGCTGCTCGGCGCGATGGTGACGGGGTGGCGGCTGCTGCGCGTGAAGCGCGAGGTCGAGCGGACTGCGGCGGCGTAACAGACTATACGGCGTCACGGAACGACGTCACGAGACGACGTCACGGGACAACGTCACGGAACGACGCGCGACCGCCGCTGCGCGATCGATTTGCTGAATCACGGCGAGCAAGAGCTCTCGCACGACGAACTCCTCGGTCGCAATCCCCGCCAGCTCGGCGGAGCAACGTGCGGCATCGAGAGCGTCATTGATCTCCGCAAGCGCCGCCTCAGCCCACAGCCCGGGCGGCCGCGGCATGCGATGCATCGGCGCCATGCGCGACAACTTATGAGGTCGCGTCAGAGCGCCGGCACCGGATTTTCCCGGCTCGGTACGCCTTTTCGCGACGCCGCTCCGTGACGTCGCTCCGTGACGTCATTCCGTGACGCCGACCGAGCCACCCGGTTATGAGATGGCGCCTCCCTCCTTTTTGAGCTCCGCGTACCCCATCCCTTTGAGGATCGCGATCCGCTTCGCCATCGGCGGGTGGGTCGCGAGCGCGTCCGCGAACAGTCCCTCGTGGTTCGTCAGCCGCCGCCCCAGCGGATCCGCGATGCACAGGTGCGCCGCGCCGCGTTTGATGTGCGTGGTCGGCGCCTCGGCCCCCTCGATTTTCTGCAGGGCGCTCGCGAGCGCGAGTGGGTTGCGGGTGAATTGCGCGCTCATCGCGTCCGCCAGGTATTCCCGCTTGCGGCTCACGCCGAGCGCGAGCAGCTGGGCGATGATCGGCGCCAGGATCCACGAGACGATCCAGACCACGAGGAGCGCGAGGACGAACGGGCCGGCCTTGCGACCTTCGTCGCGCGACCCGCCTCCGCCGCCGGGCCGGAACATGCGGGTCGCGCCATCGTGCATCAGGGCCACCGCCCCCACCAGCGCCGCCAGCGTGGTCATGAGGCGCACGTCGAGGTTTTTCACGTGGCCGAGCTCATGGGCGATCACACCTTGCAGCTCGTCGCGGTTGCACAAGTCGAGCAGCCCCCGCGTCACGGCGACGTGGGAATGCAGCGGGTCGGTGCCGGTGGCGAAGGCGTTCGGGTCGGGGTCATCGACGATCCAGATGCGCGGCCGCGGCACGCCGGCCGCGATCGCCATCTCCTCCACCACGTTGACGAGCTGTGTCTCTTTGGGATCCTGGGGATCGAGCACCTCGCGCGCGCCCGTCGACCATAACACCTTGTCGGGTGCGGTCTTGTAGGCATACCACGCGAGCGCGAGCGCGACCAGCGACAGCCCGATCCCGAGCCACGGAAAGTCGTGGTGGTAGGCCCGGCGGGGCGCGTCCAGCGTGTAGAGGTGGTAGATGTAATCGCCGCCGAACCCGAGCCAGGCGAAAAAAGCGACGAAGCCAACCATCAGCCAAAAGGTGCGCCGGCGGTTGGCTTCCTGCTGCTGAAACAGGTTGAGGGAAGCCTCGTCGGTCACGCCTTGGGCTTCGTCGAGAGGTCGACTTGAGGCACCGCGCGCTCCGCCTGGTCCTCGAGCTCCCACAGGTCGGCGCTCTGCGCTTTGGCCATCCCGGCCACGAGGTTCGTCGGAAACTGCTGCTGCTTGGTGTTGTACTGCGTCGCCGTGTCGTTGTAGAGCTGGCGCGCGAACGCGATGCGGTTCTCGGTGGACGTGAGCTCCTCCTGGAGCTGCGAGACGTTCCCCGTCGCCTTGAGTTGGGGATACTGCTCGACCACCACCATCAGGCGCGACAGCGCGCCCGACAGGGCGTTCTCCGCCTGGCTGATCTGTTTGATCGCCTCCGGCCCGGCGGCGTTCACCTTCACCGCCTGGTTGCGCGCCTGAATCACCGCTTCCAGGGTCGACTTCTCGAAGTCCATCGCGCCCTTCACGGCATTCACGAGGTTGGGGATCAAATCGTGGCGCCGCTTGAGCTGGACGTCGATCTGCTTGAACGCATTGAGGGTCTGATTCTTGAGCGAGACGAGCCCGTTGTAGGCGCCGATCAGCCAGCCGGCGACGACGACGAGGAGAGCGAGGAGTATGAGCGATCCCATGATGAAAGCACGCTCCCGGTTAAGGGGGTCACGAGTGAGGCATGAGGCTCGCCAGCGCCTGCCGCACCGCGTCGGCCACGGCCGCTTCGGCGGGCCCGAGTCGGGCGAGCGGATGGGCCGACTCGACGTGCAGCTCGATCCCGCGGCCCACGGGGATCCGGCGCCACGAGCTCGGCACGTCCGGGTCCCGCTCGGCGTCGCGCGCGATCCAGGCGGTGAGCGCCCGACCGGACTTGCCGCGCGGCGCCGCGCCCTTGGTGCGCAGCGGCAGGCGGTCGGGCACGGGCAGCGATGCCCCGAGCGTCTGGGCCGCCCGCCGCTCCAGCACGTCGCCCGTCTGGTCCTGCATGTCCTTGGTGATCGCAGCGAGCGTTGCGCCTTCCATCTGACGCAGCTTGATCCAGAGAAGTTGCAGGAAGTGGCGATACGAATAGGTAGCGGCCGTTCCCCGCCCTTCGGGCGGGCTCACGAGGCCCTTCGTCACGTAGAACCGGATCGTGCGCTCGCTCGGTTGCGCCTTGGCGGCCGCGTTGATCGGCGTGATCGCCGAGGCGTCGAGGATCGCGCCCACGAGCGACGCGAGGTCGCGCAGGTTCCAGGGCGCGAGCGTGCGGTATTCTCGCAGGTTGTGCAGCGGGTCCTGGTGCGGCGACCCGGCTCCGCCTCCCGTCACGCCTGGGCTCCTCCCTGAGCGCGGCGCCGCTCCTGGAACTCGATGACGGTCGCGAGCCAGTCGGAGACTTCCTTGAGGTTGAACGGCTTGCGCATCACCGGGCAGTGGTGCCGGGCGAGCCAGTGCCGCAGCTCCTCGGCGTCGGCGTCGCCGGTCATGATGGCGATGGATCCTTCGAGCGCCGGCCAGCGATGGATGATCGCGAGGTACAGCGCCATTCCCGACATCGTGGGAAGCTGCATATCGAGCAGCAGCGCGTTCGCTTGGGCGGTCGCCAGCAGCTCGTACGCCGTCTCGGCGCTCCCGGCGCTCACGACGCGGTATCCCTGGCGGCTGAGCAGACGTTCCAACACGCGCCGCAGCGGCGCTTCGTCGTCCACGATCAGGACGGTGTAGGGCTGTTGGGTCATACGGGGGGCGGAAGCGAGGGGGAATGTCGCAAAACCGCCCTATCGTGCCGCAAAAACGCCCTAAAATCTGGACCCCGCCGCACCCATGTTGCTTGGCTCATCGCAGTACTCCAAACCCTAGATGCGGAGGTATCCATGTCTCACCGAATTCGCGCGCTCGTCGCGCTTTTCGCTGTCTCGTTCGTCCTCGCCGCGACGGCCTGCGCCGACGTCAGCGGTCCCCGGCCGAACAACCAGCCCTGCGATACGAACAACAGCAACACCTGTCGCTAACCCCGTCAGCCCGCGAGCTGTGCCAGCGACGCTGACACCTCGCGCAGCTCTTGGGTGTCGAACACCGGCTCCGTGGCCGCGGTCTGCTCCCCCTGAAGGAGCGACTCGCAGTCGCGGAGTCCGTTTTTGATCCGCTCGATCCGGAACTCGAACTCGTGCAGCCGGGCGCTGCTCGCGATCTCCAGCGCCTGCTGCATCAAGCCCTCGGCCTTCTTGAATTGTCCGAAGCGCGCCTGACCGATACCCTGCTTCAGGTAGAAGTCCGCCCGGATATTCGGGGGCATGTCCGCCACGCGGGCGTCGCAACGCTCCCTCCAGCGGGCGAATCCGACCCGGTCCCCCCGGGAGGACGCGCAATGCATCAGCTCGATCGAGGCGTTGCTGAGGGTCTCGTTGGTTCCCCCCCGCTTGACCACTTCGCTCAAGGCGTGCTCCGCCGCCGTAACGTTGCCTACCATCAGCAGCATGATGCCCAGGTCGCCGAGCCCGCGTAGCCGCGACTCCTCGTCCTCGAACAGCTCGACGGCGCGCCACACGTGCGGGATCGCGTCCGCCGGCTGGCCCATATGAACCAGGGCCACGCCGATGCCGTGCTCGGCGCGTGCCTCGGCGTCCCGTTGACCCGCCGCGCGCGCGTCCGCCAGGATACCCTGCAGACACCGCTCCGCTTCGGCCAGGTTACCGCGGCCGAGCAGCGTGTTCGCCCGCCCGATCCGGCTGAGCAGCTCGGAGTACTGATCGCCCGCCGCCGCCGCGAGCACGCCGGCCTCGGTGTACGCCGCCTCCGCCTCGTCGAACCGGTTCTGTTTGCGGTTCACCCGGCCCAGGCGCAGCCGCACGGCGACCGCATCGGGCGATGACAGCTGCGCCCCGCCCACCTGCACCAGCGTCCACAGCACGTCCAGCGCCTCGTCCAGGCGCATCGCGTCTTCGAGGTAATGGGCGTACGCCAGCAACGCGGGCGCAATCATGCGCCGATCGTTCAGCCGGTGCGCGTCGGAGGCGCTCGCGGCGATGCCGTGGACGTGCGCGCCTTCAGTCGCGGCGGCGCGCAGCTCGCGGCAGAAGCGGTCGGTCGCGATCCATTGATAGTGGAAGGCGTCGGAAGAGACGGGATCCCGGTCGGCCGCGAGCAGGTCCACCAGCCGCAGCGCCAAGAAGGCTCCCTGGCCCAGCCGCGCTTCCAGCGAGGTCGCCGGCGCATGGTCGGTGACCCGTTGCAGGAAGATCGCGTGGGGAAGGGATTCGAACTTCAACCGCGAAACCGGCATCGCCCGGTGCACTCCGGTGTTGGGGCCTGTGATGTACGCCACCCCTTCCTTGGGCAGGCGCCGTGCCTGGGTGCAAGTCCAACGGGCCCACAACATAGCTCTTTCGAGCGAGGTCCGTTAGGCCGCAATTTCCGCGTTTTTTGGCTTTTCGCCGGAAGATTGGGATACCGTGATTGTCATGGTGTCGACGCTAATTGTGGTCCATGCGAAGAGGCTTCTCGCTCGCCGAACTGGCAGTCGTGCTCGCGCTGCTGGGTGTGATCACGGCACTGGTGCTCCCGCGCTGGAACGAGCTGCTCGACTGGGTTGCAGTCGATCGGGCCGCCGTCCAAGTCTCGACGGCGCTGGCCGTGACGCGCAGTGCGGCTGTGTGGGGCAGGACTCGTGCCCGCCTGGTGATCGCTGGCGACTCCTTGCGCATCGACCGCTGGGAAGCGGGAGCCTGGCAGCCGTACGCCCGCTGGCCGGGGCCGGCCGAGCGCGGCGTCACACTCGAGGTTTCCAACCCCGCCATCGTGTTCCTCCCCGTCGGACTCGCGTGGGGCCTGTCGAATACCCGCGTGACCCTCGAGCGAGGAGTTCGCCGCGCCGTGGTCACGGTTTCCCGGGTGGGCAGAGTGAAACGTTGGTAGCGAAACATTGGTGAGGGTGCAACCGTTTGGGGGGGGTATGCGTCTAAGTAGGCGGGTAGGGGACGAAACCTTCTGGGGTCGATCCCGTACAACAGGTGAGACGATTTGGGTCGCGGCCGAAGTGTGACGGCCACTTCGCCCGACCGCCAACCCGGGGAGCTATCAGCCCCGGGTTTGGTTTTTGTGCGAATTCACAAGAACCGTTTCAACCCTTCCTCGAACGCCACAGGTCGTATCCCGAACACCGACTCGATGGCGTTCGCCGGCGTGGCGCTTCCTTCGACGAGCATCTGCAGTTGGTCGCTGGTCAAAGGAGCGCTCGGCCCGAGCCAGTCGAACACCCCCGCCGTCGCCCGCGCCAGCCCGAGCGGGACATGGATCAGGGGACGGGAGTGCCCCGTGGCTCGGCCGATGGTGAGCAAGAAGTCCTCGTACGTCAGCACCTCCGGCCCTCCCAGCTCGAACACTCCGACCGTGTCGGGCCGCTCGGCGGCGAGGGCGAACGCCAGGGCGACGTCGTCGATCCAAACGGGCTGGGTTGGGAACCGGCCGTCTCCGAACACGGGGACGACGGGGAACCAGCGGTGCAGGCGCGCCAGCAGCCGGATGGGTGCACTCTCGGGGCCATTGATGATCGACGGCCGGAAGATGGCGTGCGCGAACCCCGCTTCCCGGACCAGCTGCTCCGCCTGCCCCTTGGTGCGGTGATACGGCGTGGCGCCCGGCTCGTCCCGCGCTCCCACGGCGCTCATGTGGACGAAGCGGCGCACGCCCGCCTGCCGCGCGGCGCCGAGCAGCGCCTGGGTGCCGGCCACGTGCACGGCCGTGAACGTCTGGGCGCCCTGCTCCACGATGATGCCGACCAGATGAACGATCGCGTCGGCGCCGCCGGCGAGCCGATCCAGCGCCGCGCGGTCGGTGAGGCCTCCGGCTACTATCTCCACAGGTTGCTCGGACAGAAACCGCGCCCGCGCCGGATCGCGCGCCAGCACCCGAACGCGGTGTCCGCGTGCCCCGAGCGTGGCTGCGACGTGGCGCCCGACGAACCCGGTGCCTCCGGTCAGCGCCACCAGCATGGCGACTCAGCTCGGCCCGCCGCCGACCTCGTCCAGAAACACCAGCGTCCCGCGTCGCCCGACGACCGTTGCGAGCGCGTCGTACACCGCCGGATCGAGCACCGTCCCCGAAAGGTCGGCCATGCGCTGCACGGCGTGCTCGGCAGTCATCTTCTCTTGATAGGCCCGCGACGTACTGAGGGCGTCGTAGACCTCGACGGCAGCGAGGATGCGGGCGGCCATGGGGATCGCCTCGCCGCGCAGCCCGTCCGGATAGCCGGTGCCGTCCCACCGCTCGTGGTGTGCGCGCACTGCCGGCATGATGTCGCCAAGGTGTGAGAGTGGTGCGAGGATCTGGGAGCCGATCACCACGTGTTGTTTGACGTGCTCGAACTCCTCGGGCGTGAGGGCGCCTTCCTTGTTCAGCACCGACTCGCGGGTGCCAATCTTGCCGATGTCGTGGAGCCGGCCCGCGACGCGCACATGCTCGACCTGCTCGTCCGGCAGGCCGAGCTGGTGGGCGATGGTGGCGGCCAGATCGGCGACTCGAGCCGAATGCCCGCGCATGTAGGGGTCCTTGGCCTCGAGGGCGTTCACCAGCGCTTCGAGCGTGGCGACGGAAATGCGCTCGAGCTTCTGGCGCTCGCGGTGCAGCTCGGCCGTGCGGGTCGTGACCTCTTCCTTGAGCCACTGGTTGAGTTGCCGGTTCTCGAGCAGCATCTCGCGCCGCTTGAGGGCGCGCTGCACGGCCCGGCCCAGGTCGGCGAGCTCGATCGGCTTGGTGAGGTAATCCATCGCGCCGCGTTGCATGCACAGCGCGGCGCTGGTGGCGTCGTTGACGGCCGTGAGCATCAGGATGGCGAGCTCGGGCTCGATCTCGAGCGCCTGCGGCACGAGGTCGACGCCGCTGGTGCCCGGCATGCGGATGTCGCACAGCATGAGCGACACGCGATGGCGTCGCAGCTGCTGCAGGGCCTCTTCCCCCGACCCCGCCGCGTACACCTCGAGCTGCTGTTGGGCGAGGAATTTTTTGAGGGCGTTGCGGATCGGCTCCTCGTCGTCCACGACCAGGACCTGGACGGGCCCACCCCCCGCGTTCTCGGCCACGATACCTCCTCCCCTAGCCTGCTACGAACGTGACGTCCACCGGCCCCGGGAGCAACCCCGCCCGCTGCGCCCGTCCCAACAGCTCGGTCACGGCGCGCCGACCTTGCGCGCCGTAGTCGATGGTGTAGGCGTTCACGTACATGCCGACGAACCGATCCGCGCGGGCGTCGTCCAGCCCGCGGCCGAACTGCTTCGCGTGGGCGAGGGCCTCGGCGCGGTGCTCGAGCCCATACTGGATGCTCGCTTTCAGGTCGCGCGCAATGTCGCGTATCAGCGCCACGCCGAGGTCGCGCCGCACCACGTTGCCGCCCAACGGGAGCGGCAGGCCCTGCGTCTCGTCGTACCACCACTCGCCCATGTCGACCCACAAATGCAGCCCGCGGTCGCCGTACGTCAGCTGCCCCTCGTGGATCAGTAGACCTGCGTCGGCGCGCCCCGCCAGGACGTAGTCCTCGATCTCGTCGAACGGCACGACGACGTGGCGGGCCGCCGGCTGGTACAGCTTGAGCGTCAGAAACGCCGTGGTGAGCTCGCCCGGCACCGCCACGACGGTCCCCGGCGCCGCCAGCGCGCCACGGGGATCGGCGGGCCGCGGAGTGCGCGCCACGATGCGCGGCCCGTACCGGTCGCCCACGCTCGCCCCGTGGGCCAGCAGCGCGTAGCGATCGGCGAGGTGCGCGTAGGCGTGCAGCGACACGGCCGTCACCTCGAGCTCGCCTTTCAAGGCGCGGCGGTTCAACGTCTCGATGTCGGCGAGCTCTTGCTCGTAATGCCGGGCGCCGGTGTCGATCTTGCCGGTGGCGATCGCCCAGAACATGAACGCGTCGTCCGCATCGGGGCTGTGCGCCAGGCGGATGGTGCGCCTAACGGGCACGCGCGGGTCCGGCGGCGAGCTGGGTCGCTTGGGTGTGGAAGGCGTCGAGATTGTCCTTATGCTCGGCGTACTCAGGCCGTTGCCGGGTGCGCTCGGCCGCCTCGTTCCGGAGGAAGTCCGCGTACGCCCGCCGCGCACCCGCGGCGTCGTGCCGCAGCTCGAGCGCCCGGGCCCGCAGCATCGATGCGAAGAGATGCGTCGGGACGGCGCGGCGGATCGAGTCCGCCTGGGCGAGCGCGCCGGCGTAGTCCCCGCCGGTGAGATCGAGCACGCCGATGTGATAACGCCCGTCCACGTCCAGGGCGGGAAGCATGGCGTACGCCTGCAGCGCCATGGGCAGGAAGAACTCCGCGCTGTCGGCCTTCCCCTGCGAGTGCAGCGTCATGACCCGGTTGTAGAGCCGGGTGGCGCGTTCCTCGGGGGACATCTGCGAAATGTCAGGGAGCGGGGAGCGGGGAGCGGTACCCGACGGTGAGTCGGAGGGGACCGCTCCCCGCTCCCCGCTCCCGCCGACGCGCAGCGCCAGGACCGTCACCAGCGCCCCCAGCGCCGCACCGGCCACGCCCCACGGCAGCCCCACCCGCCACCCCGCCGCCTGGGCAGCGCCCACCTGAGCGCCGCACTTGTGACAGAACTTCGCCGTGGTTGCGAGTGAGGCGCCGCACGCGTGACAGGTCATCGAGGCCGGAATCTAACGCTGGCAGGAATCCGGGGGGGAGCGTAGTGTATCCGGCGTGAGCCTCCCGCCGACCGGATCATGAGCGCCCCCTTCCCCGGCCAAGAGCGCGCCAAGCACATGGGCGAGCTGAAGCGCGGCGATGAGCGCTGGGACGTCTACATCGAGATGCAGCCCGATGTGGAGGTCGGGGGCGGCGCGGTGCGGGGTCGCGTGCACTTCGTGAGTGGCGAGCGCCGCCGCACCACGAGCTGGATCTTCCTGGAGTGGTCGGAGCGTGAGATCCAGGATCGTTTCGGGGAATTTTCGGCCGTGGAGCTATGGCACTTCGTCACGGCGCTGGATGGCTGATGCGGCGTGTAGAAAAATGTGCATAATCTGCACGATTTTCACTACGTCCGAGCGCGAAATCGTGGGCTCCAAGCACGTCAGCCGCCGCACTGTTGCGTTTCGGACACAGAACGGTTGACACTACGCAACGACGCTCTTACCTTCCCGCATGCCTAGAGGCAGCCCAATCGTGAGATCAGCGAGAGCCCGCCGCTCGCAGCCCGGAGCCGGGCTCGCGTGTTTCCTGGCATCGACCGTGCACAGCCCCGACTCACCAGACCGCTTGAGGAGAGCGACCCCATGACCGCGACGTTGGAGCCCACCACCTCGACCGCGGGAGCGAAGCCGGGCGCCGGCGTCTCGCCCGCCGACGTGATCCGCAAAGCCAAAGATGCCGGTGTCCAGGTGGTCGATTTCAGATTCACCGATCTGCCGGGCACCTGGCAGCACTTTTCGATTCCGCTCAAAGAGCTCACGGACGAGTTATTCAAGGAAGGCATCGGGTTCGACGGGTCCTCGATTCGCGGGTTCCAGGCAATCAACGAGAGCGACATGCTGCTGTTCCCGGACCCGGCGAGCGCCTTCGTGGATCCGTGTCTCGAGGTGCCGACGTTGTCGCTCACCTGTGACGTGGCAGACCCGGTGACCGGGGAGCGCTACAGTCGCGACCCGCGCTACGTGGCGCAGAAGGCGGAGCAGTACCTGGTGAAGACGGGAATCGCCACCACCGCCTACTACGGCCCGGAAGCCGAGTTCTACATCTTCAACTCGGTGCGCTTCGACCAGAACGCGCACGAAGGCTACTACCACATCGATTCGGAAGAGGGGATCTGGAACTCGGGGACCAACGGTGGTACGGCGAACCTGGGCCATCGGCCGCGGCACAAGGAAGGCTACTTCCCGGTGCCTCCCGTGGACCGGCTGCAGGACCTGCGGTCCAAGATCATGCTCGCCATGATGGCGTCGGGGATCGACGTCGAAGTGCATCACCACGAGGTGGGCACGGCGGGCCAGACCGAGATCGACATGCGGTTCACCACGCTGACGCGCATGGCCGATCAGCTGATGATGTACAAGTACATCGTCAAGAACATCTGCCAGCAGAACGGCTATACGGCGACGTTCATGCCGAAGCCGATGTTCGGGGACAACGGCTCCGGGATGCACGTGCACATGAGCCTGTGGAAGGACGCCAAGAACCTGTTCTTCGACCCGAACGGCTACGGCTTGATCTCGGACACCGCGCGCTGGTACATCGGCGGCTTGATCAAGCACGCGCCGGCGGTGCTCGCGTTCGCCGCGCCGACGACCAACAGCTACCGGCGCCTGGTGCCGGGCTACGAGGCGCCGATCAACCTGATCTACTCGCAGCGCAACCGCTCGGCGATCTGCCGCATCCCGGTGTACTCGAAGTCGCCGAAGGCGAAGCGGATCGAGTTCCGGGCGCCCGATCCGTCGAGCAACGGGTACCTCACATTCGCCGCGCTGCTCATGGCGGGCCTGGACGGCGTCAAGAACAAGATCGAGCCGCCCAAGCCGATGGACGTGGATCTCTACGAGCTCGAGCCGGAAGAGCGCAAGCACGTGAAGAACACGCCGGGCTCGCTGTCCGAGTCGCTGGCGGCGCTCGAGGCGGACCACGACTTCCTGCTGCAGGGGAGCGTGTTCACCAAGGACGTGATCGAGACGTGGCTGGCCTACAAGCGGGCCAAGGAGGTCGATCCGGTCGCGCTGCGGCCGCATCCCTACGAGTTCTTCCTGTACTACGACGTGTGAGGCGATGAGGGGCGGTAAGGGGCGGTAAGGGGCTGTACAACACCCTTACCGCCCCTTACCGTCTCTACCGCCCCTTACCGCCCCTATGTCCGAAACCCGCGAGATCCTGGACGACCTGAAGAAGCGGCACGTGCGGTTCCTGCTGCTGCAGTTCACCGATCTGTTGGGCGTGAACAAGGCGGTGGAGATCCCGGCCTCTCAGTTCGACAAGGCGCTGGCCGGCGAGGTGAGCTTCGACGGTTCGGCGCTGGAGGGGTTCGCCCGCGTGGAGGAGGCGGATGCGCTGCTGGTACCCGACCTCGCCAGCTTCCGGGTGTTCCCGTGGGAGAGCGGGGGGGACGACGGCGACCACGGTGGGAGCGTGGCGCGGCTGATCTGCGACATCCGCTACCCCGACGGCCGCTCGTTCGAGGGGTGCCCGCGTACCGCGTTGAAGCGTCAGGTCGAGCGCGCCGCCGCGCTGGGCTTCACCATGCACGTCGGGTGCGAGGTGGAGTTCTTCATCTTCCAGCAGAACGAGCGCGGCGAGCCGACGACGCGGACCCTCGACGCCGGCAGCTACTTCGACCTGGTCCCGGTCGATCGGGGGGAGAAGGCGCGCCGGGTGATCGTGTCGGCGCTGGAAGAGATGAGGCTCAGCTCGGAGGCGTCGCATCACGAAGTGGCCCGCGGCCAGCACGAGATCGATCTCGGCGCCGCGGACCCGCTGACGCTGGCCGACCATCTGGCCACCCTGCGGTTCGTCGTGCGGACCATCGCCGTCCGGCACGGCCTCGTCGCCACCTTCATGCCCAAGCCGATCTATGGTCGCAACGGCTCGGGGATGCACACGCATCAGTCACTGTTCGCCAAGGGGAAGAACGCCTTCTTCGACCCCAAGGGCCCGATCCAGCTTTCCGAAGTGGGCCGCCGCTACATCGGCGGGCTGCTGCGGCATGCGCGCGGCTACTGCGCGATCACCAATCCATTGGTGAATTCGTACAAGCGCCTCGTGCCCGGATACGAGGCGCCGATCAACGTGTCGTGGTCCACGCAGAACGTGTCGCCGTTGATCCGCCTCCCGGCGCAACGCGGCGAGGCGACGCGCTGCGAGAACCGTATGCCGGACCCGTCGGCGAACCCCTATCTCGCCCTCGCGGTGCAGCTGGCCGCCGGGGTAGACGGTGTGCAAGAGAAGATCGACCCCGGGGAGCCCGTCAACAAGAACATCGCGCGGATGTCGTACCGGGAGCGGCGTCGCTTCCGTATCGACGACCTGCCGCGCGACTTGCACGAGGCGCTGGACTACCTCGAGAAGGACACCGTGGTGCGCGAGGCGCTGGGCGATCACATTTACGAGCGCTACCTCGATGCCAAGCGCGAGGAGTGGCAGGAGTATATCGGGCAGGTCAGCGAATGGGAGCTTAACAGATACTTGGGGCAATACTAAAGGCGTAGCACGACGGCGTAGCACAAAGGCGTAGCACGACGGCGTAGCACAAAGGCGTAGCACGACGGCGTAGCACAAAGGCGTAGCACAAAGGCGTAGCAGGACGGCGTCAACGGTCGGGCGGCGGGTGGGCGATCAGGCGCCCGAGCATCTTCACCACGAGCGCGACCCGGTTCTCGAGCGCGTGAAAGTCTTGGGCATTCGCCGGATCGAGCGCCGCCGCCACTCGCAGCTGCGTCAGCGTCTCCTGCGCAGATCCCCTTGCGTACATTAGAAATCGACGAAACTCCGTCACTGTCCCCCGGCCACAAGCCTCCGCTATGTTGGAGCTGACGGACAGCGCCGCGCGAACGAGCTGATCCGCCCGGCTGGCGGCTCCGGGTCCCGTGAGCTTGCGGCTCAAGCGGGCGGCCTGCACTGAAATCCCCACGGCGAGCTCATGCACCTGCAAGCGCCGCGCAAAGGCACGCAAAACCATGGCCAACAGTAGGAGTGTACGGTGGTAAAAGCGGCACCCGTTTCACGCCTTCGTGCGACGTTTTTGTGCAACGTCGTCGCGAGACGCCTCTGCTTGACGCTCCTCTTGTTCGCCGCTTGCGACCCAGCCTCACGGCGAGACGATACTCTCGGCTTGCAGTCCTACGGACGCTGGGAATGGCACGGCCGCATCCTGGCCGAGGCCGACCCCAAGGTCACCATCGCCCGGCTGCGTATGGACACGAGCCAGGGCGGCGGCGACGTCGTGCTGGCGCGCTACGACTTCAACCCCGCGGTCGGCGAGGGAGACGAATACTCGCTGACGCTCGGCCTCGAGCTCGGCCGGGCGCACGACCTCGTGCCGGGGAAGCCGTACGCGTTCGGCGCCGGGCCGGGGCAGATCGCGGCGCACGCCACCGTCGCCTGTCTGTGCCGACCACTCCGGCCCGATTCGGTGGGCGGCACCTACCTGCTGGCGACACGCGGCCTGCGCCAGCTCACCGGCCGGGTCGACGCGACCCTGTACTTTACGGAGTGGAACGACACCGCCCGGCACGTGACCTATTCGCTGCACCAGCGCATTGACGCGATCAAGTAGGGTGGTCGGTATCGCGGCGGCCTTCCTATCCGTCTATCCGTCTATCCGTCTATCCGCCCAGACCATCGACACCATCGTGGTGGTCAACCACAGCATCTTCGACTCCGAGAGCGACGCACCGGGGTTGCTGGCCCGGCTGGCGAACCGGCTGCACGTGACGACGCGCGCGGGAGTGATCCGGCGCACGCTGCTCGTGAACCCCGGTGACCGCTACGACTCGGCGCGGGTCGCCGAGAGCGAGCGGGCGTTGCGCGCGCTGTTCGTGTTCAGTCGCGTGCGACTGGACACCATCCGCATCGCCGGCCGCCTGGCGCTGCGCGTGACGACCTCGGACGGGTGGAGCACCAAGCCACAGCTCGGCTACTCATCCGCCGGCGGGGATGCGACGTGGCTCGCCGGGCTGGTGGAGGAAAACGTGCTCGGCACCGCCACCGCACTCTCCGCCGTGTACAACAAGACGCCCGACCGCACCATTCTCGATTTTCGGCACGTCAACCCACACTTCTTCGGGCGGCGCACGCGGCTCGCGGCGGAGTACGCGAGCAAATCGGACGGCAAGCACGGGAGCTGGTTCATGGGGCTGCCGTTCTTCGAGACGGGGGCGTCGCGGGCGCTCGCCACCGACGGCGAAGCGGCCTCGGAGCGGGTGCTGGTGTTTCGGGACGGCATCGCCGACACGGTCGAGCGCCGGGCGCTGCGCGTCGGCGTGACCGCCGGGTACGCTCCCCACGCGACGAGCAGCGATTTCGTGCGGCTGTGGGCCAGCGCGCAGTGGCGGCGGGACGATTTCGATTCGCTGGGAAGCACCTCATTCCCCCGCTCGACGTTCGGCGCCGTGGGCGCGGGGGTGGACGTCGGGCACGTGCGGTTTCACGTGCTCGAGCGCTTCAACTCGTACGCGCGGCGCGAAGACGTCGATCTGTCGCAACTGCTGCACGCCGGCGTGTGGGCGGCACCGCGCGCGTGGGGTTATCCGTCGGACCGGGCGGGCGTGGGCGCCGAGCTGAGCGGTCAGGCGAGCGCCGTCTGGTCGGGCGGCTTCGTGGTGCTGCGCGGCGCCGCCAACGGCGTGTACGCGCCGGGAGCGGGGGGCATCGACAGCGGGCGGGTGAGCGGCGGCATCACGGTCGCGAGCCAGAACCTGCGGCGCCAGACGCTCATCCTGCACGCCGAAGCCGGCGCACTCGAACGCCCCAAGCCCGGCGACGAATTCGACCTGTGGGTGCTGAAAAAAGGGCCACGCGTATTCGGCATCCATCAGCTCACCGGGTCGCGGATGGTGTGGCTCGCGCTGGAGGACCGGATCCTGGTGCGCGACGAGTTGTGGAGCCTGGTCGGCGTCGGGATCGCCCCCTTCTTCGACTACGGCGGCGCCTGGTATGCGGACGAGCCGGCCCGCCTGGGGGGCGATGTCGGGCTGGCGTGGCGCATGGGCCCGACCCGCTCGGTGCACGGCGACGTGGCCGAGTTCGCCCTGGGATATCGCTTCGGCGACGGGTGGACCGGCAGTCGCTGGGCGATCGCCGTGCGCAGCGGCCTGGTGTTCTAGCGATGACCCCGGAGCAATTCCGTGACGCCGGGCGGCAGACGATCGACTGGATCGTCCGGTACTGGGAGCAGATCGAGCGCTACCCCGTGCTCGCGCAGGTCGCACCGGGCGATATCCGCCGCCGCCTCCCGCTAGAGCCCCCGGAACGGGGCGAGTCCTTCGAGGCGATCCTCCGGGACTTAGACGAGGTGATCCTGCCGGGGGTCACGCACTGGCAGTCGCCCAACTTCTACGCGTACTTCCCCGGGAACTCGTCGCCTCCGGCGATTCTCGGCGACCTGGTCTCCTCCGGTTTGGCCGTGCAGGGGATGCTGTGGGCGACGAGCCCCGCCTGCACCGAGCTCGAGACGCACGTGCTCGACTGGTTGGTGGACATGCTCGGCCTCCCCGACCGGTTCAAGTCGAGCGGGCAGGGCGGTGGGGTGATCCAGGATACCGCGTCGAGCGCGTCGTTGTGCGCCCTGCTCGCAGCGCGCGAGCGGGCCACGGGGTTTCGCACCAACGAAGCGGGCGTGGACCGCGTCCTCACCGCGTACACGTCGACCCAGGCGCATTCCTCGCTCGAGAAGGCGGCCGGCATCGCGGGCATCGGCCGGCGCCATGTCCGGCTGATCGATGTGGACGCGACGCACGCCATGCGGCCGGAGGCGCTGGCGCGCGCCATCGAGCAGGACCGGAGCGCGGGGCACACGCCGTTCTTCGTGTGCGCCACCGTCGGCACCACGTCCTCGACCGCGATCGACCCGGTCCCAGCCGTTGCCGAGCTGTGCCGCCGTCACGGCCTGTGGCTGCACGTGGACGCGGCCCACGCCGGCAGCGCCGCGCTCTGCCCGGAGCTGCGCTGGATTCACGCCGGCGTCGAGCACGCCGACAGCTACTGCTTCAACCCGCACAAGTGGATGCTCACCAACTTCGACTGCGACTGCTTCTACGTGGCCGACCGGCGCGCACTGATCTCGACCTTGAGCGTGACCCCGGAGTACCTGCGGAACCCCGCCACCGAGTCCGGCACGGTGTTCGACTATCGCGACTGGCACATCCCCCTGGGCCGCCGGTTCCGGGCGCTCAAGCTGTGGTTCGTGATCCGGCATTACGGAGTCGAGGGGCTGCGCGCGCACATCCGCCGGCACGTGGCGCTGGCGCAGGAATTCGCCTCGTGGGTGCAGGGCGACGACCGCTTCGAGCTGGCGGCGCCCACGCCGCTCAATCTCGTCTGCTTCCGGCTCGTTGCCGGTGACGCCGCGAACCAGCGCCTGCTGGACGACCTCAACGGGTCGGGACGCCTCTACCTGACACACACCCGGCTCGCGGGGCGGCTGGTCCTGCGGCTGGCGATCGGCGGGACCTACACCGAGCGCCGCCACGTCGAGGCGGCCTGGCAGCTGATCCGGACCCGGGCCTAGATTCCCGTCATGCCCCGACCCCGTCATCCGCGGCGCGAAGGCCTGCTGCTCGGTTTCCTGGTGGCGTCGAGTATCTGGCTGTGGCTGGCGGTCGTGGACGCGCTGGCGGGTCAGCCGTTCCGGACTTTCGCGGTGCTCGGCGGCATCGCGTCGTTTACGCTGCTCCATTACGCGCTCTGCCTGGCCTACGGATTGGCCGCGGTGGCGGTGGTGCACGGCGCGGCGCGCGAACCGAGCCTGCTCCTGGGTGCGTCGTTCTTCTTCTTCATCCTCGAGTTCGGGTTCGTGATGCTGACGGTGATTCTGTCGCACACCGGTTTAGGGCAGCTCGCCTGGGTCCGGATCCTGGGCGGCAACCTGGTGGGCGCCGCGGTCACGCTCGTCGTGCTGTGGCGGCGCCATCCGCTGCGGCGGGAGATGTTGGAGGCGGAGGCCGAGGAAGCAGAGTAGCCGCCGGAACGAGCGGTGTGGCGGCGCAGCAATGATCGAGGGGGGGTCCCGCCCGGGATTCCCCCCGTGTAATCTTCTGATGGCGCGCGGCGGCTCACGCCCCACGCGCCCCCCGCTGGGAGCGGTCCACCATCTGCGGTGAACCGAGGCGTTTCCCAAACGGCCCCTCAGCGGCGGTACTTCTACCAATGGGAGCGTCGTACGCCTTACCCAGTTCAGACCGAACCAACGGACCTGATTGCAGAAATCCAGGAGCTAAAGGCGGAGCGCCGGGCCGCCATCCTGGCGCACAACTACCAGCGGCCCGAGGTGCAGGACGTGGCGGACGTCGTCGCCGATTCGCTCCGCATGGCGCGACGCGCCACCGAGCTGGACGCGCCGGTGCTCGTGATCTGCGGGGTGCACTTCATGGCCGAGACGGCGGCGATCGCGAACCCCGAGAAGCGCGTGCTCATCCCCGATCGCGACGCAGGATGCTCACTCGCCGAGACCATCCGGCCGGAGGACGTGCGCGACTGGCGCGCCACCCACCCGGACGGTCTGGTGGTCGCCTACGTCAACTGCAGCGCTGCGGTGAAGGCCGAAGCGGACTATTGCTGCACGTCCGGGAACGCCGTGGCGGTGGTGCAGGCGCTCCCTCCCGGCGTGCCGGTGCTGTTCGTGCCGGACTTCTTCCTCGGCAGCCACGTGCGGCGCATCACCGGGCGCGCCATCGAGGTGTGGATGGGGGAGTGTCACGTGCACGCCGCGCTCACACCGGCCGATGTGGAGGCGCAGCGCCGCGCGTATCCCGATGCTGAGTTCCTGGTCCATCCCGAGTGCGGCTGCACCACCGGCGCGATGTACTATGCGGCGGCCGACGGTGACGTCGCCGCGGGGCGCGCCCACATCGTGTCCACCGAGCAGATGACGGTGCTGGCGCGCACCTCTCCCGCCCGCCGCTTCGTCGTGGCGACCGAGACCGGCGTGCTGCACCGGCTGCGGCGCGAGAACCCCGACAAGCAGTTCCACGCGTTGGCCGAGTCGGCCGAGTGCCGTTTCATGAAGCTGATCACGCTCGAGAAGCTGCGCGACTGCCTGCGGGACATGCGCCCCGAGGTCACCGTGTCCCCCGACGTCGCGGCGCGGGCGCGGCGCGCCATCGATCGGATGCTGGCGATTGGCTGACCCGCTGGGTCTCGCGGAGGTGCGGCGTGCCCTGGAAGAAGATCGGGCGCGCGAGGACGTGACGACCCGGCTGCTCGGCGCCGCGGCGGGGCGCGCCGCGGCCGCGGCGTTCGTGGCGGAGGGTCACTTCGTGGTCGCCGGCCTGCCGATTGTCGGGCGCGTGTACGCCGAGCTCGATCGCGACGCCTGCCTCGAGTCCGTCGCCCCCCTTCTCGAAGAAGGCGCGTGGGTCGAGCCCGGCGCGGTGCTGGCCCGGGTGCGGGCGCCGGCCGCCACGCTGCTCGCCGGTGAGCGCGTCGCGCTCAACTACCTCCAGCGGCTCTCCGGGATCGCGACACTCACGCGGCGGGCGGTGGAGGCGGTGGCGGGGACGCCCGCGCGCATCACCCACACGCGCAAGACGACGCCCGGCCTGCGGGCGCTCGAGCGCTACGCCGTGACCGTGGGAGGCGGCGTTGCGAATCGGGGCTCGCTCGCCGAGGCGGTGCTCTGGAAGGACAACCACTGGGCCCTGCTCGGCGCCGGTACGCTCGCCGCCACGCTCGCGGCCGCACCCGCCGGCGTACCGGTCGTGGTCGAAGTGGAAGACCAATCGCAGCTCGAGCAGGCGCTCGCCGCGGGCGTGCGGCACATCCTCGCCGACAACCAAACGCCCGAGCGCGTGGCGGCGTGGGTGCGGCGCGCCGGCCCCGGCGTCACGGTGCAGGCGTCGGGGGGAATCACGCCTGAGCGCGCACGCGCCTACGCACAGGCCGGGGCGGCGCTGATCTCGATCGGCGCGCTGACGCATTCGGCGCCCGCGGCGCCGATCCGGTGCGACCTCGCCCTCACCTGACCCCCTCCGATGAATGCTGACTGGATCGGGTGGCTCGCGACGGTGCTGTTCGCCGTCTCGTACTTCTGCCGCAAGCCGACGACGCTGCGGCGCGTGCAGGGAGTGGGGGCGCTCACGTGGATGACGTACGGGGCGTTGATCCACTCGCTTCCGGTCGTGGTTGCGAATATCATCGTCGCCAGCGTGGCCTTCTGGTCGTCGTTCGCGCGGCCGCGACGCGGTGCGACGACGCCCGAATCGACCCTAGAGGCGGCCCCACCCGATCGCTGAGCCACTCGCGACTGGTGTCGCGTCGGCGCCGCACCGAGGTCCCCGCCTAACGCCCGGCTGAGCGGTCGTCACAGCCCCAGCCGCCGTCCGACGGGTGGCACGCCGCATGCCTCACAACCGTGCTGGTGGCTGGATGCCCTTGGTGCGCTCGGTGGCGCATCAAGCGGGGGCGGTGTCCGGCGCCGCGCACCCATGACATACGCACTCCCACGCGCGCTCGAGCAGCAGTGGCAGGAAATTCTGCGGCGGACCGCCTTTGCGCTCAGCGGGCGCAGTGTGGGCGTCTGGGAAGCCGACGCGGGGGGGCGGCCGCAGCTCGTCGTCGCGAGCTCGACTGAAGACATAGCTCCCCTCGCCGCCGAGCTCGAGGCCACACTGCGTGCGGTCGGCGCGCAGCTGCCGGCGGCGGGTCGGACGGTGCGCCGTTGGGTGGCGAGTCGGCTCGAGCCCGGGCGGTGGTGCATCGCTCCGGTCAGGAGCGAGCCGCCACAGCCACCGCCGGCCGGTGTCGAGCGCCGTGGGCCGGAGCGGCTGATGCTCGAGCTCGCGGGCGTGTGCATCGGACTGATCGAGCGCCAGCTGGCTGAGCAGCCCCCGGCGCCGTTCAAGGCCGTCGCGGAACTTGCCGAGGAACAGCTGGTGCACCAGGCGCTGCACGATGCGCTCACCGACCTGCCCAACCGCGCCTACTTCGTCGAGCGGGTGTCGCAGGCCCAGGCGCGCGTGCGGCGCGATCCCGACTACCGGTTTGCCGTTCTGTTCATCGACTTCGACCAGTTCAAGGCGGTGAACGACACTCTCGGCCACGCAGCGGGCGACCGCCTGTTGACGGAGATCGCGGGACGGCTGCGGACGTGCGTACGGCCGGGGGACGTGGTGGCGCGACTCGGGGGCGACGAGTTCACGCTGCTGCTCGAGGAGATCACCGGACTCCCCGACGCCGAGCACGCGGCGCGGCGCATCCAGGCGGCGTTGGTCGCCCCGTTTGCGATCGAAGGTCGCGAGCTCGTCGCGACCGCCAGCATCGGCGTGGCGTTGAGCGAGCCCGACTACGGGCAGCCCCAGGACCTGCTGCGGGACGCGGACCTCGCGATGTACCACGCCAAGGAGCAGGGGCGCGCGCGCTACCAGGTGTTCGACGTCGCCATGCGCGACTCGGCCCAGGCCCGCTTCGGGATGGAGGCGGACCTGCGGACGGCGCTCGAGCACGGCGAGCTGCGCCTGGTGTTCCAGCCCATCGTCGAGCTCCAGACCGGTCGGGTGCACGGCTTCGAGGCGCTGCTGCGCTGGCACCGCCCCGACCGGGGTGTGATCCTGCCGCCCGAATTCGTGCCCCTCGCCGAGCAGACCGGCCTCATCGTCCCGATCGGCCGGTGGGTGCTGCAGCAGGCCTGCCGCCAGGCACGCCGCTGGCACGAGGCGTTCCCGGCGGCCGGCCCGGTGCGGATCAGCGTGAACCTCTCGGGCAAGCAGCTCGCGCACCCCGGTCTCGCGGAGGACGTGCGGACGGCCCTGGAGGACGCGGGCCTCTCGCCCAGCCGCCTAATCCTCGAGATCGGCGAGAACGTGCTCATGGACAGCGTCGAGTCGCCGATCGACGTGCTGCAGCAGCTGCAGGAGCTCAAGGTCCAGCTGCACATCGACGACTTCGGCACCGGGCACTCGTCGCTCAGCTCCCTGCCGCGCTTCCCGCTCCACGGGATCAAGATCGATCGCGCGCTCGTGCACCGCATGGGGTCGCGCCGTACCGACCTGGAGATCGTGCGCTCGATCGTGGAGCTGGCGGGGAATCTCGGCCTGGGGGTGATCGCGGAGGGGGTGGAGACCGTGACGCAACGGGCGCGCCTGATCGCGTTCGGGTGCGAGCTGGGGCAGGGCTATCTGTTCGCCAAGCCGCTGGAGACACAGGCAGCGGAGGCGCTGCTCGCCGGACCGGAGGAGTCGGGGCGGCGCATCGCGTAGCCGGTCACAGCATGATCAAGCCGCGCCGCAGGCCGGTCGCCACCGCTTCCGCCCGGTTGGACGCGTCGAGCTTCTCGTAGATCGCCGCGAGGTGGGTCTTCACGGTGTGCTCGGATATGCCGAGCCGCACAGCGATCTCCTTGTTCACGAGCCCTTCGCCGAGCAGCGTGAGGATCTCCCGTTCCCGTGGCGTCAGAGTACCGTCCCCGCCGTCGCGGGCCTTGCCGTCGAGCACCGCCCCGGCCAAACCAGCCGGCCAGGATGCGAGTCCCGCTGCCGCGGCTCGCACGGCAGCGCGGATCTCCTGCGGCGCGGCGTGGCGGGACAGCACGGCCCGCGCGCCGGCGCGCAACGCGCGGACTGCCGCCTCGTGCTCCAGATCCTCCAGCAGCAGGACTAGCGGGGTCGTGGCCTGGCTGGGCCCCTGCTCGAGCAGCAGCGGCACCTGAGGCTCTGGTCCGGGATCGAGCACGATGACGTCGGGACGACGCTCGGCGAGGACCACTCCGCGGTCTTGAGCAACCACGCGCTCGAGCTGCCTCCGGGTGACGGAGCTCGGCGATACGACCAGCACGCGTATCACGCCGACACGGGCGCGAGAGCGCGCCGCACCCACGCCTCTACCGCCGTGGCGGGGACCGCGAGCGCCAGGCCGCCCTGCATCATGGTGTTGACGCCGACCAGCCTTCCGGCAGTATCGGCGAGCGGGCCTCCCGAGAACCCGGGAGCGAGCCGCACGTCGGCCTGGATCCAGCGTGCCGTTCGGCCTTCGCGCTCACTGCCGGGGGCGTGAATGATGCCGAGCGCGGCTGCGCCCACCAGGCCGCCCGGATGCCCGATCGCGATCACCAGCTCACCAACGCGCAGCGGCGGTGAGTCCCGGATCACGGCCGGCACGACAGTACCAGTCAGTTCGAACTCCAGGGCGGTGAGGTCTCGCTTCAGGTCGCGCGCCACGACGCGCGCGCGCGCGACGGTGCCGTCGCTGAGCTCGATGGTCGCGCGGTCGCCCCGGACGACGTGGGCGTTCGTGATGACGAGTCTCTCGTGCTCCGACCCTTCCCCGTTCCACAGGACGCCCGCCCCGCTCGCCGCGCCTCGCCCCCGCACCTGCACGGTCACGCGGCGCAGCTCGTCCACCGCCGCCGCGACCTCCCGCGCGAGATCACCCGCCACGGGCGCCATCATGCGGCCCGCGAGGTCTTG
>Ga0209472_1000479_pt1 | contig 23766 bp, 37 predicted proteins | sample GraSoiAngelo_130_FD_185887 | JGI IMG/M metagenome (GOLD analysis project Ga0209472, IMG submission 185887) | Grasslands soil microbial communities from the Angelo Coastal Reserve, California, USA - 14_0929_02_20cm (SPAdes) (version 2) | ecosystem: Environmental > Terrestrial > Soil > Grasslands ...
AAGAAGGAAATGACGTGATCCTCTCACCCAGACCAATAGATTGGTCGTCCTACATCACTAACGCGCCTGTCGCTTCCGAGGCGTTCATGGAGGGAGTGGAAGACCTTCCCGTGCAGGAGCGCGAGCCATAATGCCGCGCTACATGCTCGATACAGATACTTGTTCCTACATCATGAAACGCTCGAACGATGCGGTCCTCAAGCGACTGCAGGAAGTTCGCGTAAGTGATGTGTGTATTTCCGTTATCACAAAATCGGAGCTACTCTTTGGTGTTGAATTGTCCCCCAGCCGACACCAAGATCAGTTAGCGCTCGATGCATTCTTAGGCTATGTTGAGGTTTTGGATTTTCCCGACGAAGCGGCGTCGCACTATGCAAAGATCCGCGCACATCTAAAGACGCGTGGAACGATGATCGGTGCAAACGATCTTTTTATTGCTGCGCACGCCCGCAGCCTCGGCTTGACGCTGGTCACGAACAACACGCACGAGTTCGAACGCGTTCAGAACCTTGTCATCGAGAACTGGGCAGTCAGCACTTAGTCTCATCATGCGCTTCTATCTCGTCACCGACCGCAACCTCAGTCAATCATGGAGCTGAGACTTAGAGGGCGACACATCGGTGATAAGAGAGTACGAGTTCCCACCACAGATCGCTCCGGAGAACGTCTGAAAATCCTGGCCATTGTGGCGAACAAGTTTGCCTGTCGCGTCGCGGCCCGCGACATGCCTTTTCTGTCTTTTCATTTCAATTGAGGAGTCCCCCATGCAAAAAATCCTGATAATCGGCTATCTCGGCCGAGATCCTGAGCTGAAGTACAGCCCGCAAGGCGCGGTCATCGCGCAGTTTTCTATCGCCAGTACCGAGCGTTGGAAGGACAAGAATGGCGACTCCAGGAACGCACCGAGTGGTTCAGCGTGAAGGCGCTCGGGAGGCGCGCGGAAATCGCCGGCGAGTATCTCCACAAAGGCAGCCGTGTTTATCTGGAAGGCTGCAAGCGCACTGAGTCTCGGGGGGACAAGAAAACAGGCGGAAAGAATTATAGGGACCTTGTCTACGTGGACAGGATCGAGTTCCTCAACTCTCGAAGCAACGGCAATGGAACTTACAGGCCCGATGAAAGCAACGAGGGGAGTACAGTGCCAGACGAAGAAATTCCGTTCTAGGCCCATTCCGATTTATCTCAACGATCTACCTTACCGATAACTCACATTTCTCAAACTCCGAAATCTCAAGGAGGCCCCTCATGGCAAACGAGCAAGCGCCAGCGGTTGTCTCAACTATTGACGTCAAATCGGTTCTAGCAGAACTGGCGGTTCCATTTTCTCCCGATCAAGTCCAGTGGCGGGTCACGAATACAGCTAAGGACAAGAAACGCGGCCAGATCGTCCCTTACGCCGATCCGCGCGCCTATGCGGACAGACTGAATGCTCTGTTTACTCCCCAGGGTTGGACCCGCAAATACAAGATCGAGACGATGAGCAACATCACCAGGATGAAGAAAGGCGAGAGCATCGTGAGCGGAAAAATCCTTGTGACGTGCACGGTGACCATCATCGGCCTATGGTCGCATTCGGGTACTGGTGAAGAGTGAGCCGATGATGAGAACGGAATGACCTCAGCGGACGCTCAGGCCTTCAAACGGGCCTGTTCCTGTTTTGGTTTGGGTCGGTACTTCTACGAATTTCAGGGCTCTTGGGTTGATCTCGACCAGAACCAGCAACCAAAGCGAACACCTGCACTTCCGGCATGGGCAATTCCGGAAAACTGGCGAAAAGGAATTCGGCCCGGGAAAAACTGCAACGGCAATGGCGTCCACACAAATGGCGCAAATGGCGGCAGTAATAGCGCTTCGAAGCCGAATGGAACACAAGCTAGTGCAAGCGCTAATTCGGGCGCGGATGATTTGGATAACAGAATTCTCGCTCTGGAAAGAGCCGTTGGGCCAACCCTCTATCGCAGTGTCCTGCGCGAGCACGGTGACGTCGAACAGCCGAAACTCATCAGGAATGTCTCAACAAAGCGGAGGGTGCTGGAGATCCTCGAATCAGCCGCACCTGGTTTCGACCGGTTAAGTGCCGCGAGGAAGCGGGTTGATCCGAAAACGCTGGAGATTTTACTTGCCAAGCTTCAAGCTCCACCACTCGCTGATATCGAAGACATGAAAACGTTGCGTAATGTCGTCTTCGGACTCGAACAGCTCGCCGATTCACCCCAGCCCACACGACACTAGCGTAGCAACCACCTTCCCTCTCCACTTCCTTCCCGCCTCGTAGCACGTGATCTCTCCTTTGATCCGTCCCTAGCTCTGCGTGACCGCCACAAAAGGGGATTTCGCAATGTACATCAAGGCAATTAAGCACATTCGTCGCCTCCGCGGCGGCTCGCAGGCTCAGCTCATGGCCGCGGACGACGGACACGAGTACGTCGTTAAATTCCAGGGCAATCCGCAAACCACGCGTGTACTGGCGAACGACTACTTGGCGGTTGGCCCGAATGGTCGGATTGAGCGTACCCGAGCCGGGCATCATATATGTCGATGCCGAGATCATTCGGGAATACAAGATCTCGATCCATGAAATCGGCAGCCAGTCATGGACTTCGGAAATATCAAAAACATGAGATCGGGGCCATTGCAGCGGCTTTTGGCAACGGGGACATGTTCACGGTGATAGATCCCAACGGCGCCGAAACCTTAGTCGCGCTCGGAGAAAAACCGCTGCTCTTCCGCGGTTCGATTGCGGTTGCAGGACGCAAGCGCCCGCTGCGCCATCTCGTGGCGTGCTCCCAGGAGTTGGCCGCCACGAGCTCCGATGGCAAGCTCCTGCTCGTGAGTGATGACGACACGTTTATCTGGTCCGCGCTGGTCAGCCATTACGGACTACCCGCTACACCTGAGTGGGGGTCCTGGATGCTTGCCGAACTGCGGTCACAGAAACGCATCCACGCTCTGTCTGGGTTTGGGTACGAAGGAGTTGCGATCACGGGAACGCGCAAGCAACTACTGGCGCTGCTCTCAAGAGGCCTAAGAACCCGAAATCTGCGTTTTCCATCTGAAAACGGAGCAGTAGAGTGGTCTCGCATCCAGCTCGCCAAACACATTTCGTAATCCCTGCCTCGCAAGAATCAAGACCACTCTTAGCTAAGTTCAAAACAGAGGTCCTTTGCCATGACAGGCGCAATCGCAACAAGTGCATTTCCAATCTCGCGCCCTCAGCCCCTTCCGAATTCCAGTCTTCTCAACTTGCTCGAATTAGCCCGGACCATTCACTCCGCGATGTGTACCGCGAAGCAGGATCTGCCTTGGGATACGCGACAAGCACTGCGGGTACTGCCGAACAAGCGCTCTACCTGATCGACTCTCAAACATTTGACGTGGTCTTGCTGGATGTGAAACCGCCGATTGTCCGCGGACTCGAAACGCTGCGCTGCATCAAAGCCCGCCATCCGGGGATCGAAGTAATCGTGGTGAGCGTTTGCAGGACGGTCGGCTCAGCAGTTGATGCAATGAAGGCCGGGGCTTGCGACTATCTCACGAAACCTTTCAGTCTCAGCGAACTGAAGCTGACCTTAGAGAGGATCGCCGCAGATCTCAGGTTCAAAACCGACGACCGGATGCGATGCGGGAACCTCAAGAACGATCAAGGGTTTGGCGGCATTATCGGCCGAAGCGCGGAAATGGAGAAACTCTATCGGCTTGTTGCAAAGGCCTCGCAGAGCTCTCACCCCGTGCTGATTCTTGGCGAATCCGGCACAGGGAAAGAAATGATAGCCCGAGCCATTCATTACTCCGGGCCATGGCGTGACAAGCCGTTTATCCCGGTCGATTCACAGAGCGCCTGACGGATAAACGCATTGTCATCCACGATCAAGACGGCCTTCGCCATCGACAGACCCTCTGGGGATTGAGGCCAGCACAGTTCTAGCGCGCAACTTCTTGGATGCGATCATTCCTTTCCCGTTGTGTGTGCAGCTTCTGTTTATTTTGGAGCTATCCCCTTGATGCCGGGCGTCTTTGCTAGAACCCACACCCTTCTTGGGCTACTACAAAACCGCTGGCATGTTCCGAAATCAGAACAATCTCATAGTCGAGGTTCGCGGGCGGTCCACAAAGAGTAATTGTTCAGAACAGACCAAAGGGCCATGCGAAAAGATCCATCCGATCCGAGCACGTCAACGCCAGATTCCGAATCGGGTCGCAAGAAAAAATACAGCGCCCCGCATTTCACCAGGCTGACCCCGGAGGAAGCGAAAGCCATGCTGACGGCGAGGGCCTTGCCGGACAGTCCGGTAGTGAGAGAACTGTTGGAATGGATTGCAGAGCTGGAGAAGCGGCCTACAAAAGCGTGATCCCGCCTAAGAACCGCTACGACCCAAAGCAGCCGGGCTGAAGTCCTCGCGGGTCGGTTTCTTTTTTGCGATTCTGCGCGGGACGGCGAGATTCCTTATTTTCCAATCGGTCTGTTTGCCGCTGCGCTTTATCGGCTTTTGTTCGTTTTTCTGACATGCGGATAGTCTCCCACAGGTCTTGTTCCCTTGGCTACTCCTGTGGATTTCAAATTGCGCGCTACCCGAGCCTCGGGGCATTTCTGGCTCAATGAAAATCGGGCGTACAATTCTAATTGCTGTGTCTGAGTCCTGCTGTTCTCCTGCGAAGGAAAACCTCCTCACGGGTGCCGAGTTCGGGGTATGACTCAACACAGCTTCGAGGGTGCAGCAGGCTTGGTTCGGGAATAAAATTGGTTTGAATCTTACGTTGCCGCGTATCCGAGGCGCAACTTTATGGATCGCACCGTAAGGCAGCACGTTGAATGGCTGGAGAAACGCCAGCAAGTCCTGAATACTGCTCTGATGGCGACAAATACTCGGGATCAAGCAAATTCTATCGAAACTGAAATCCGCGCCGTAAGACTCGCTCTTGAGCATTACCGCGCTGCACTCGATGTCGAGAAATCAGTATCGGCTCGTCCTGCTTAAGCCAGAGAAGCGAAATGAGGAATGGCTGTGTCGGGTGAAAATCAGGCGGTCCGTCAACTCTGCATGTTGATCGCTTCCGAGAGAGATGATCGTAGGCGGCAGCACCTCTTATCACGGCTGTACTCCGCTCTGAAAGCGGAGCAAGCTTTAATCAAGAATAATGTCGATGAGTTCCTGAAGCGGTACCCGGTCCGAAGCGGCTGAGGGCGAGAAAATCGGTCTCCCCAGCAACAGCCCGAGCCTCCCAAGGCATCCTAAGTTTTTGCTCCTCCAGCGTCACACCCGCCGATCCGACCAATTCGCCCCCTGGCCCTGACAGGTGCACTACGGATCGCCTCCACAAAATCAGCGCGGAGATCATCCGACTTTACAGGCAGCAGCTCAATCTTTGGGTCTTAGGCAGGATCGCAGACTTGAAGGACGCCGATCTCCTGCAATATGACCGAAGGCGGGAGCGGCTTGAGCAGTTAGGCAAGGAACTGGAAACTCTCGCAGAACGTCGTGGTTAAACCGGCAGCAAGCCGCCCTTGTAGTCACGTTTCGTGCGTCTGGACTGCCGGGAGTAAAATTTGTGTCCAAAAACCTGCTTGGGGGTGGTGCATGTTTCCCCGCAAACCTCACAGAGAAACACCCATTGAGCGCATGTTCCGCCAAGTGTTTCGCCGCAATATGAACCGAGCCGAGAGGCGTTATTTCCTGCGAAGGCCCAAGGCCAAGCCTAAGCGTTACTGACCGAATTCGCGGCAGGAGGGCTGTACCGTATCAACGGAAGTGTGCCTGGCATCGATTCGCCGTCCGGGTAAAAAACGTTCATCTACTCTGGAATTCCCGGGCTGGCCTTTGTTGGTTTCGATGGCGAGTGTTCAACTCCTGCAATTCGCGGATTTCCCGTCTCAGATCGCGGAGTCGGTTCAGGATCGAGTTAGCATCCATGAGACAAGGCGGGACGGGAAAGGGGAGGGCAATGGCAGAAGCGTAAGCTAGCGTCTCGCCCAGCAGAACCTTGAGCCGTCCACGCCAAGTCCTCAGAGTCATGGTTGCTGACGGAGGTTGCAGCAAACGGCTGACATTTTTATTTTTAGGGCGCTGTAGTGCGAAGCAGGGCAGTAATACCAGTTCAACTTTATTGAATGGTTACCCCATAATCCTATAGAGTTCCAATTGGCTGGAAAGGCAGGTGCGCCAGCTCTGTTCGTCTGCCCCCGGGTGCCCATCACCTCCATCCGGGGGCTTTTCATTCTTGCCTGAATTGACAGCCGCACAGTTTAAGTTCAAAGTGCGCGACCTCATGAGCAATTCAAGCACGCCAAAGGAAATCATCGTGAACATCGCAATGATTAAGTAGCAACCAGAATTCCCGGCTAGAGCGGCGTTCTTCGGCGGTCGTGGTTTCAGAGGGAGGAGCGGTATTGATAGGAGTAGGGTGATGCTAGTCGGATGGATCAGAGTACGTCTGTTCAATATTGCTCAGGAAGTCCTAGTCGTGGAGAACGATGTTGAGAAGTGAACTGTGAACTTCCAATGTATCGCCAGCGTGATAATCAATGAACCCCAATTTCCTGAACCTGTTCATGAAAAAGCTAACCCGCGAGCGAGTTGTACCCACCATCTCTGCTAGAGTTTCTTGACTGATTTTCGGAACAGCAACTTCGGGTTTACCTTCCTTGCCGAAATGAGCCAGCAATAGCAATATCCGGGCCAGTCGTTTCTCGCTGGAATTGAAAAGCTGGTCAACCAAATCCTCTTCATATCGGATGTTCCGTGTCAGCAAATATGCCACGAACACATCGGAAAACGCGTGTTCCCGGTGAAGCACTTCCATCATCGCCTTCTTATCGATTCGCATCACAGAGCAATCGGTCACTGCGGTTGCGGAGCACAGGCGGAGAGGCTGCCCTGTAAGGCAACCTTCTCCGAAGAAATCGCCCTCGTTCAGAATGCCTATTGTGGCTTCCTTCCCGCTCTTCGACACAACGGTGAGTTTTACCTTTCCTTTCTGTATATAAAAAACAGCATCGGACGAGTCGCCCTGAACAAAGATCGTCTGCTTTTTGGGAAAAGGTGCGATCTTCCTACCGCCGTCGATGGTCGAAAGGAAGGTCTTGGGATCGAATTTGCTGAATTTCTTGGCCGCTACGACGGGTGTCATGAGGCCCCCCTCTCAGGAGTTCGGAATGCGCAGGAGGCAACTGCCTACGATGAAGGATGAATAAAATATGAAGTTTGCGGACAAAACTGCGATCCGCTCGAAAATAATGATTTCACCCCTTGGCATCGAAAGTCAAACATTCCCGCTATGGCTATTCCTGTACTGGCCGATCACATTGGTGATGGCCTCGCAAGAGAGGCGGCGATTCTGGATGGCGAGATCGTCTGCCTGGATGAGCGCGGGCATCCTCGATTCAATGGACTGCACCCTGGTTACCAAATCCGGCACCGATTCATGCGCAGCTAGCGACATCCCCATCACGGTGGACATAAGCAACGTCAAGTATCACTGCCGGGCAAGAGTTTCCGATTGGCTGTGTCTGAGTCCTGCTGTTCTCCTGCAAGGGAAAATCGCCTCATGGGTGCCGAGTCGGGGCATGACTCACCACAGCTTCCCGCAAAAGCAACCTGCGCACATTCTTGCAGCAGGGCGGAGTATCATCTCTGGCATGGTGAAACCATTCATCCAGCCGGTCAGGCGTCGCCGTGGAAATCCGAACTGGGGAAGGCCGCTTCCGCCCGCTCCAGCTGTTGCTACCGAGTTCGAAACGCAAGTCCGACACTTGGGACTCACGAAGCAAACATGTACCGGTTCAGTGGCGTTACGGAATTGGTGCGAGCGGAATAAGAACCGGTGCTACATACCGGAATGGCTGCTTGAGGAGTGGGGAATCGCTGTGGAACCCTACGTCAGTGGCGCAGCGTGACCGACACAGCGAACCTGTTCCGGGCTGGCATTCGTGTGAGTTGGCGTGTGCTGATGTCGAAGGCTAGACTTTCCACCGCGCCTGGAACAGCTTCGATTCTAATGCTGATACTGCCGAACTCGGTAAAATCCGCGCCTCACCTTGTTGAATATTTGCTGGGGAGTCCCAACGCACCAGCACGATGCGGCATCGCCTTTTGCGTGGTCATTAGGCAGGATGCTCCCAAGCGAGAAGTTCGGATACTCTTCTTGCAAGAGCTTCCCGATTTGTGCAGTTGAGAACTTTCTGAAGCCACGTTCTCTAAATACATTGGCGAAGCAATCATGGTTTGTTAGTTCACTGTTTTCATGCATGACCCTCCTCCTTGGCGACTGGTTTCTTGGGAACATCCCTCCCCCGGATTATGTTCGTGCCGATTTTTAAATCTACCGAAATGTTGCTTGCAAAACTGAGCACAATCGCACATTCCCGAAAAAAATGAAAGCATGGTTAAGGTGTGAAAAAGACGCCAGTAGCGCACTAATCAGAATTTCGGGTCGTGGCCTCATAGTGCATTGATGGGGGCCACTTTGACTTCGTGCTGGGGCTTTCGAGAGATTTGACCTGTGCCGATAGCTGTTTCGATTCTTGGATTAATTTCCCAGCTTCAACGATCAAACGGGCAGTATTCTTGTTCAGTTCCTCGACCTTGCGTCGCAACAAGGCAGACTCTTCTTCATGTTGCGACTTGGCGATAACCCCCGTGCTGTTGAGCAGCATAGACTGGCCTCCGATGCGAATCATCAGATTGCACAAGAGACCGACGCCCAAAGGCACGACGGCGGAGGGATGTGTAAGAGACTCCTAGAGTCTAACACCAGAAAGGTGAGGTCGCATAACAGAGCATCAGATGGTAGTGGGTCAGTTTGAAGTTTGTTGCGCTAGAAATTTCTCGTGGCAAACAAAAGACATTGCACTCGTCCCTGCTACAAGCAGCCGCAGTCTAGCATCTTCGCTTTCTGTTCTTCATGCTGCACCTTTGGAGTTTTCCACCGGGGTGTGCTGTATTGCTCAGACTCGGTTTTGAATTCAGAGTAGCTTACTGAAAATAATACATCCCAGCCGTGGCAACATCTTCTTTTAGAAAGGGGTTCTTATGACCCCGCACCAACCTCGCGATTGGAAATGCCTTGCCGAACAAGCTAGTAGAGAAATGGATTCGGACAAGCTGCTCAGCCTTGTTATCGAGCTTAACCGTGTGTTAGGGGAACGCGAAGAAAGCATTCAGTGGCAGCAACGGCAATGGAATAAGCCCTGAGTTCTGGAGGCTCGCAAGTTCGTGGTGTGTGATTGCAAGAAATTCGTCCGAAGAAAAGCACCGCTTCTCTGGCATGGGGATATTTCGTGGCTGTTTGAGCCTATAATGCTTTGTAGTTTACGCACTTCTCGCCACTGACAAGTTGGTGACGGTCTATTGCGAGAAAGCAAGGACACCGTGGCCGAATTGACAAAGGACCGTTCCGCTGAACTTTCCGCACTTTCCAAACAACAGTTTGCGGCCTTGGAGAAGGCTACCTTTCTCGGCATGACCATAGAGGAGACGGTCGAATACGACAATCGACATGCCCGCATTGGGGAAATATGCAGGGAGATAGACAAGTTTAAGGCTACCAACTAATCTCCTGGATTCTGCCGCTCTGCTTTGAGCGGTGCGCTACTTTATCAGCATCGCGTGAGCAAGTCAGCACTGCAAGTTTCTTCCATGCCGGAAACTCCAATTGCGATCTACTTCGCCTATAAAATTTTTGCCGCGTGGCCACTCGCCACACGATTCACGTAGAAAATATCTGCTCCCAATCGTTTGGCAACTCGTGTATAAAGGCCGCAATGAAGCCGGTGTGATATTAGCAAGGCACGATCTTCGCCGCTTAATTTCATCTTCTAGTCCTGGCACACATTAATGCCAGGGAAGGGCGAATCCGCAAGCGTATCAGGCCACTGCTCACGCCCGCTATTGTCACTCTCACGCAGGCGTATACTTGGCACCGTGCATTCCAGCACTCCAACCACGGAAGAACTCCTGAAACGCGCCAAAGACCTGATTCGCCAGGATCAGGAATACCTAAAGGATTTCAACGCGGCCATAGACCAACTCCAGAAAAAGAAGGAAGAGTTCCAGGCTGAACATCCGCCTTTCGGGACTCGCTATTCATAGTCACGCGCCAGGATCGGCTGATTGAGGCGAGGATTATGCGGCAGGGATAATATGCCGCTTATGAAACAGATTAAGTTTGCTGTCGGACAAGAGCCAAAGGTTCTTATCACGTTTTAAAGATGCCGGACACTTCTCGAAATTTCCCGCAGTGCATTCTTCCAAGACTATTTTGTGTGTCCACTCCTGCCATGATGTACGGAATCAGGGGAACTAACTCTGTTGCTTCCTAATCTTCGCCCATCTCGCCCGTTGAGCAGCTCTAATCCGCGCTAGACCTGCTGCTGAGATGTGACGCTTTGGAGCGATAGACACCACCTTCTGACCCCGTGTTCGTGCCCACCGTGCTTTCTGCGAGGCAGAAATTCTGGCACGAGCAGCGGCACTCATCGTCCGACGTCCTCGTGTTGCCCCTGTGCTGTTTAACCCACTCAGTGCCTTAATCGCGGTATCCAGAGCATTCACCTGCTGTGCTGCCTTGTCCCGCTCAGCCTTCAACTGCGCGATTATGTCCATGTGTTCGCCTCAGGCGAGATTGTAGCAGATACAGCAAACTATGCGGCTCTCTGCATCAACGTGAACAGCACTCGCAAAGCATCGTCAAGCTCCTTGCGTTCCTCCGCACTAAGAGTATGCCCTTTCTGTACTCGGTGTTGATGAATTGCCTGACATGTGGCCTCGACGCGTTCAGGAAGTTTAGCGAGATCGAACTCGATAAGAGCAGCGTTGTACAACTCGTGCCACGTGGGATGGGACATAGCGGCCTCCCGTCCGGGGGTGCAAGGAAGCGTTGGGGAAATTCCGGGGATACTGCGCCTCGGCGTTAGGCACTCTAGCACAGGAGCAGTTCATGTTTTCCGTTTTCCGTACAGAAAAGAAAAAGGGCGCAGCCGCGCTGCGGCCTGATTCGTTCGAGTGAGAACGCCTGCCAACCATCCGGGACGGCGGCGGGAACGTGAATCTTTTGTCGGAGGCCGTATAGCCAGCCTTTCGAACGAATGACAGTCACTGAACCTAAAACGACGGTTGCCCAGTCTGCCCAATAACGCTCACATTTCTGCCATTCTTTAGCACAATCTCGGAGTCCGAACCCGCCGAGGAATTGTGTGCCGCCGGATCGGGGTCGCGCTTGCTTCAAATGGTGTTGACCCGGAAGCGATTCGCGGTACCTATCTGCCAGCCCACAGAAGGACGATCAGACCCTCGAACGCTAACGGTTACAGACCAGACGAGCCTATGCGTGCTCGATGGGGGTGGACTTGGCACGTTTGTTTTCGCGAATCTGTTCTGCGGTGAACTCGCGTCCGCAAATGCTGCAGCGCCAATAAGTAGACGGGCCTGCCACGATTCGCGGTCCATGTCGGTTATCGGGACGTCTGGCTAGGACCAACTCGCTACTACATTCTGGACATTGCCGTTGAATCATAGTCTCACGCACTAAGAGTTTCTTATGAGCATCACCGAGAGTCAGTGGCCTTTCAGCTGGACAGAATGATTCTCCTCCGCTGTGAGTCGAGAGGGATCGCAATAACCGTAGCCTCTTCGGCAAGCTGTGTAATTACGTTTGTGCTCGGCATCAGCGAGCATCTTGGCTTCCGGGGGAGTGAGTCTTGAATAGTCACAGGTTTCCTGTCCGTCCTTACAAGCGGAGATGTTGCGGTGGTGTTCTGAGACTGCAGTTTGACCCGCTTCCCGCGGAGTAAGTTTGGAATGGTCGCACTGGTCCCAGCCGTTCTGACAATTCCATACGTTGCGCTCATGCTCTGCGGCAGTTATTTCAATCGTTTGCGAAGGAGTTAGCTTGGAACGATCGCAGAAGCCGATGCCATTTTTACAGTCGGAGACGTTGCGCTGGCGCAGGGCAATATCCACTTCCTGCATCTCAGGCCGAGTCAGTTTGGAGCGGTCGCAGGTGCCAAGCCCATCCTGGCAGTCGTCGATGTTGCGCTGATGCTCCGCCACGGACGTTTCACGGGCCTCGGCTTGAGTCAATTGTGAAGGGTCGCAAGAGCTCATACCGTTTTTGCAGTCAGAAACGTTCTGCTGGTGATCGGCCAATGCCAGCGCAATGGTCTCCTGCTGCGTAAGTTTCAAACGGTCACAGGAATCGTAGCCGTTCCTGCAGTTCGAAACGTTGCGCCCGTGGCCGGCGAGAGCCACGTCAGCCGATTGCGAGGGGCTCAACTTCGAGGGATCGCAGGTTTCGCGGCCATTCCTGCAGTCTACCAGGTTTTGCGCGAGATCAGGGGACTGCGCAAATAGAAGAATGGGCCAAAGACCGAGGCAGGCTACTTGCACCAAAAGACACTTTCGTAGACTGACTTTCATATTTTTTGCCGCCTTTCAGGCGATACACAGAGCTACGGTGCAGATGAAGCGTATGCAACCAACTCTTCACGATTTTCCAGGTTCAGGAAATGAAGTATCCAGGCTATGCAGCTTTGTACGTTCACTTCGGTCAGACTCAGCTTCTTTGCGATATCGCCGTCATCCAACCCTTGACCCAGCAAGCGATAGATCGGGCCAAGGACACCCGTTTGTTCCCAAAAGCAGCGCATTCCGTGCCTCCGTCTTTGACGCGAGTCCATCGGTAAGTCTGTCATCCACGTTTTGTAGCGCCGAACGGGAACCACAGTGTGGTTCCGGTCCAGCAGAAAATCAAGTCTTGCAGGCTTACCTATCTACTTCTTGTCTTCCGTGGCTTCTGCAATCCGTGCTTGTTGGCCTGCATCTGATACGGCCTTTATGAACGCGTCCGCACTTTTCGGGGTTGACACCTTGCCCGAAAGAATGTTGCGGAACGTCATGTCCTTGCTGTAAATAGCGCGAGTGGAGTCGTCATCTTGCTGCACAACTGCACCTTCGAGGGTCAGGCCGGCGAACACACCCTTCGAGCGCGAATAGGTCAGCATTTCAGTGTTCATTTTCCAGTCAGTTCCCGCCGACGCATGACGGCCGACCGGGCCTGCAGCAACTGATCCTTCGCCGCTCAGTTGGAACTTACTGGAGAGCAGATGCTGGAAACCCTGATCGTTCATGACCAGCATCACCAGGTCGACGCCTTCGACTCCGATCTGCAATCCCCAACTTCCTCCACCAACAGAGACGAACCCGGGCGCACTCCAGCCTTCAGTCGTACGGCAAGTGGCCACGCCACGTCCGTGCTTGCCGCCAAAAATGAAGCCACCCTTAATTAAGTCTGGAACTACCAAGATGCACTTTGCATTGCTCAACGTTTCTTCAGGAATGCCTTTGTCCGGAGTCGCCATAATGGCGTGCAGAACATCGACGGACGATTGCAGCCGGGCGACCGAGTCTTCGCGGGCCGAGCCTGCCCACGCGTAGGTCCCGACCAAACCGATGAAGCTCATCAACAACAGTGACATTGTCTTTTTCATGGATTGTTCCTTTCAGAGCTGTGGAACTAAGAGGAAAAGACTTCAGATGGGCTGACTTAGTTCAGAGGACCTGAAAGAGAGAGAGGAAATGCTCATCTCCACCATTATGATCGCCGATCGGCGACAGAATAGATGGTCTAAATTGCTCACTTCTGTCTTGTGGCCAAACAGATACTAGATTATCGCAATGCCGGGACCGAATGTTTCTCTGCAATGTGAGCAATCCCGCACAGAATCGCGCTCCTCGGCCTGCTATGATTAACTGGTCGGAGAGGCGAAACGCGAGACGTTCCTTGAGCACTCCGGCCGCTTACCCCTGTGACCGAACAGTTCCCGAGCAATGGGAGAAAGAGCGAAGGTGGATTGATGGAACCCGTTTTTCGTCCGTTCCGCAATCGGCTGCGCAGACGTCTAGCTTTCATCACTGCGTTGTTTGGGAAGCTGTTGGCGACACTTAAGCCACCGGCGCGGGAGTTCCGGTCGCAAAGGATGTGTCCGTTTTGCGGGTTAATCACTTCACGCGCCAAAACGTCTTGCTTAGAGTGTGGGAAAATGCTCAACCCAGTTTAGCCGTCCAATTCATGAGACGACCCGACCTTGAGTGTTACTGAGCTGCGGACTTGCCATTCAGGTGAGATGCACAAACGGCCGCTGCTGCGGATCGGCAATGCTATGGCGAAGAACTTCATGGGTGACCGGGGGAACATCTCCCTCGCCAAAAATCAGAAAGCGGAACATGTGTCCGATGGGGTTACCTTCTGTCCAGTTGAAATATACGTGTGGCAGTCTGCCGGTTATGTCCCGTATGTGAATCAAGATAGCGGCGATGGCGTTGGGAACGGCCGGACTGGAAGCACGTAAGATCCTATATCGGCCCACACAGATGCCCGTGACCCGCAAAGAAGCCTCGAAGTCCGAAGAATCCACCCGGTGAATTTCCAGAAAAAGCAACTGCTCGTTGGAGCGGAGATTGTGCGCCATCCGTGCAAGCGCGTCCTGCGATTCGTACTCCTCCACTGAGCGATGCACCGGCCGGTGTGATATAAGCCGAATTACCTGGTCGCGGTCGCGCAATAGAAACTCTCTGCTTGCGTCATCCAGCACAATCTCTCGGATGCGTAGCTCCGTGGAGCGGAAAGCACGCGAGACGAGAGAGCTGACGATAATCAATCCAATAAAGATGGCCGCGATCTTGATACCTTCTGGACGCTGAACGATGTTGGAGAAAGTGGTGTAGGCAAAGACGAGAGAAATCAACAGAAATCCCCAGCGCATCCAGCTTGTCCAAACTGAAATGGTAACGGCTATCGCGGCGGAGCTCATCAGCACCAAAACACCGGTTGCGTAAGCGCCTGCCTGAGCATCCACACTGGCATGAAAAATCAGAGTAACCAAAAACGAAATCGCCACAAATACCAGCACCAAAGGCCGCGAAGCTCTAGCCCAGTCGGGGGCCATGCCATACCGCGGCAGATAACGCGGCACAAGGTTCAACAAACCGGCCATGGCGGAGGCCCCCGCAAAGCTCAATATAGCCATGGTGCTCAGATCATAGATGGTGCCGAATACGGAACCTAGGTAGCGATGGGCAAGATAAGCCAAGGCCCGGCCATTCGCGTCACCGCCAGGCTGAAAGGCTGCCGGCTCAATCAAAACTGTAGTGACGAACCCACTCGCAATAAGGAAGACACTCATGATAAGCGCTGCGGTGAGCAGCAGTTTTTTCGTGTTGCGAATCCGGTCCCCACGGATGAGCGGCATTACGGCCACCCCGGTCTCAAATCCAGACAGCCCCAGCGCCAGCTTGGGAAATATGATCACCGACACGGCAAGCATGAGCCAGAGGCTGCCATGCTGGTGCCAGAGTTGTTGCTTCCATCCGGTGATTACCTGGGGGTGCTTTAGCACCTCCACGACCGCCACTGAGACCACCACGAGGTTGAGTGTCAAATAGATCGCAACCAAGAAAACCGCAATACCAATGGCTTCTTTGAATCCTTTCAGGAAAATTGCTCCCAACAGGGCGAGAAGCAGCAGAGTCAATCCCTCTTGATGATGCAGCCACTGTGGTACAAAAGGATTTCGAATCAAGTGCGCGGTACCATCTGCGGCCGAGAGAGTGATAGTAATAATGAAGTCAGTAGCGGCAAATCCCAACAGGCACAGAACGAAGACTTTCCCTGTCCAATTGGGAAATAGCCGCTCCAACATTGAGATACTGCCCTGGCCATTTGGGCTCTGCTCCGCCACTCTGCTATAAACCGGATAAGCAGCAAACAAAGTCACCAGAACCAGTATCAATGTGGCGATTGGAGAGAGCGCTCCCGCAGCCAAGAACGCAATTCCAGGCTGGTATCCCAGGGTAGAAAAGTAGTCTACTCCCGTAAGACACATAGCTTTCCACCAGGCGTGGGTCTCTTCGGATTCTCCGTGCGGCCCTTGCGGAACGGTTAAGCCTTGCAAAAGCCATTGCCTTATTTTCTGAGGAGCTTTGGAATTCACTCGCTGAACCCCGTCGTGCATTGTTCTTTCCCGGGTTGGTACACTGCTCGCCTTCGTCACGGATTCATTAAGGAAGTTCTTTGGAATGAAAATACACCGAGGGGCTTACGATCACAAATGATATGCCAACTATGCGGGTTAACAATCTCACGCTCAGGTTGGCAGAGTGCGCCAAGTCGCTCAAACCGGCTTAGAGCTGAAAACAGCGCAGAACTCCATCATGCGAAGAGTTCGCGCATGCCTTGACTGGATGGTTCAATGATGTATTTGTTGGTGTTCGGACAGAAGCGGCACGGTATTTCAAGTACCTCTCCGGTAGTTTCTTCTACTACTGTCACCTGAAAGGTTCGTAAACACTCCGCGCACGCCACTACAACATACGGAATTCCTTGGGAGTCATTCCCGTTGCGAGGGATCCAAGCTGGAGCGAGCTGCCGGTGATGGTCGCCGCGGCGCGCTGGAGCAGTACGAAGTAGCTGCGCGAGAGTTCCAAAAAGGCTTGTGGAATGCTCGCCTTTGGCGTAAAAGGCGTCCGCAATCACCTCAGGGGGCAGCTCGTCGCTGTTTCGGTATGCACCGCTCATCGCCACCGTCAAAATCTCCGGCATAGTAGAGTGCCCTGGGTGCTCATCCTGGTCATGTATATAGGCAAGCGTCCCCCGATTCTGTTCAAAATTGCTCACAATATTGCAGCACAGGGGAATCGGCCAAACGAGCAATTGTGACCAGATGTCCCGATGATGAAGGCTTAGGATGTGTACTGGGCCTCCCGGCATTTTGGAGGGCACTGTGAGAAGACAATATCTTCACCTCTCCGCTTATTCTTGTGACAAATGCAAAGGGCCAGTTGTATCAGGCTCGCTTGCGGTCCGCGAGAATGAAATATCGAAAGAGACTGAGATCAGGCAAGTAGGAGCAATTTGCCTGTCGTGCGGCCATCGGCAAGGCAAAATGACGGAGCTTGGTATTACCCGTCAGTTTCCACCGGTCGAATGGGAATCAGCGAACCTCATAGGCGTGTCGCATCTTGCGACCGCATTTGAGGAAATGCTCAATCGCACAACATGACGATCCTGGATGTGACGGAGACAAGCAAGCAGGTTGACTAGAACCTATCTCATAAATACCCGCCCCCCAAAGTGGTCAAAATTGCACAGATTAGTGTGCATCGAGGAGGTTACCATATGGTCGTCCAAAATGTTGTTCGCAGTGGAGCGTGTGTTAATGGACACGAACCAAAGACAAATCGCGCTATCCGTCCTCGAAAGCCTCAGAGACGACTTGATGTATGCACACCTGAATAATGGGGGTCGCGTTCTTGACGTAGCCGACCTTCGTCAGTACATCTATGAACAGATTGCCCGGATAAGGACAAACGCTTTTGTAATAGATGGACTGTACGGCAACGACAATGGCCACGGGCAAGACATTAGTAAGAGTAATGGTCACAATGGGGAGGCGCATCCAGAGGGAAAGTTCTGGCGAGAGCGACCGCAGAGCTGAGGCTGGCCATTTATGAGATGAGTTGTATTCTTATGAGCGATATTTCCGAACAAGTGGCGGCTCTCATCAAGGAGCTGTTGAGTCTGAACAGGTCAGAGAACACTCCGATGGCCCATCCTCCGAGCGCGGACGACTTCGAGCAACGGCAGTCCAAACGGAAGAGAGTCAGGCAAGAACTGGTGCTAGCCCTCTCTCTTCGCGGCCTGTAGGGTTTCTTCGGGCGGTGTGAGTTTGGCTTGCCGGCGCCACAGCAGGCAAGTGGCATTGAAACGGCAGATGTCTTCCGCTATTTGACACAGCAGAACAATCAGCGTAGGGTCAAGAATGAGCGAGTAGTTCTGTCCCTCTTTCAGGTTCTCTGAGCTAAGTCAGTCCATCTGAAGTATCTTCCCCCTTAGTAAACGACGGACCGGGAGGTTCATGTCTGATTCCCACGCATCTACACCAGCAAAGCCCAAAACTCTTACCGTCCCGAAAAAAAATGCACGAGTGGCGCCGATCTCCGATGCAGCAGGGGTAGAGAACAAGATTAGAGAACGCGCCCATCAACTCTACGAAGCTCGTGGTTGTGAGCCTGGCAACGATCAGCAAGATTGGGTCCAAGCCGAGCACGAGATATTGAACCACCGGCCGTAGATAAGAAACGATCACTTTTACAGCCTGCGGGGCTCTTCCATGAATTGCTCCAGGGATGACCCATGACAAATTGCCTAGAGTGCCAGAATCTCAGCCGGGTCTACGAGTCCAAGCTAACCAGGTATCTTGCGGCCCGTTCCGCGGTGCTTTATCGAATCAGCACGGAATTCGCGGCTAAGCAACAGGTCGATATGGAACGCGCCAAGAACGGTCTGGAAGACCACCTGTTGATCTGCCCTTCGCCACTAAGGTGAGATGCCTGGCCCTGGTACCGCTACAAGAATCTTCCGCCTGGAACGATTCCAAGCACTGCCGGCGCGACTCCTAGCGTTGCTCTGATTGGGAAGCGCGTGTGCTCGAACAGGAGCTGAGCGGGAGGCGGGTGTGGCGAGAGCGCGGGAAGGCGGCTAGTGGCATTGTGAGACGTTGAGTCCTGATCTGTCAGTCGTTCAAGAAAGGCTCAATCGTGCAGGACCACGTTGAGCAACGAGCTGTGGACCTGAAGACCGCCGTTGTAATGAATGAAGCCTAATTTCCTAAACCGGTTCATGAAAAAGCTGACTCGTGACCGCGTGGTTCCGACCATCTCTGCTAGCGTCTCCTGACTGATTCCTGGGACCACCGTTTCCGGCACGCCCTCCTTGCCAAAATGAGCGAGCATAAGAAGCACACGGGCCAGTCTCTTTTCGCTGGAATTGAACAGTTGGTCGACCAGGTCCTCTTCATAACGGATATTGCGGGCCAGCAAATACGCCACGAACATATCGGAAAAAGCATGTTCCCGATGAAGCGCGGCCATCATCGCCTTCTTCTCGATCCGCAGAAGCTGGCAGTCCGTCATTGCAGCCGCGGATCCCATACGGAGAGCCTGGCCTGCCAGCGAGCCTTCCCCAAAAAAATTCCCCTCACTCAATATTCCGATCGTGGCTTCCTTGCCAGTTTTGGACACGACGGTGAGCTTGACTTTACCTTTCTGAACATAGAAGACAGCATCCGCCTCATCCCCTTGAGTGAAGATCGTTTGCTTTTTCGGGACAGCCAACATCTTTCTGACGTCGCCGATCATCGCGAGGAAGGTGTTGGGGTCGAACTCGCGGTTCCTCCTGTTGGCTGCAGTAGAGCTCATCGTCAGTAATTATAGTCCGGAAGAAGGGAGTCCAATTCGCATAAATCGTGACGACCTCATCGGCCAATATTGGCCCTGCAGCAGCGGGGTTCGGGAAGTGAGCCATTTTGCACAGTATTTTGAAAGGCAATGGGCGAATCTATTGATGCCTCCAGAGAATTGTTAATCCGTCTAACCAGACGGCCTACCTACCTCTTGAGGCGGAGCTTGCCCAGACGAGGTGGTTCGCGGGCCATTGCCGGATATTCATCGGCCGGAATCCGCAAGCGTGTCGTCTTCCAGTGGAGGGACCTCACGATTGGGGCGAGATTAGGGCCAGCTCGGCGGGACGTCTCCGCGAGGAGGAATGAAATGCACCCGGAAGAGCTAATGAAGCCTGACCTGTTTAGCGAAATCGTGCTGCTGGGAAGCGGCGGTCTGATATTCGTTTCACTGTTGCTGATCGTAGCGGCTGCGCTTACCCGAGCTTGAACGTACAGCCATGTTTATCTGGAAAACTCATGACGCCAACCCTCAAAGTCGGAACGATTCTAATCGAAGAGGGGCCTCGGATAACCCAACTCCTTGGGCTGGAGAGTGAGCCCTGGTCGGGGAATTGGAGCGTGGTCAAAGCCCTCGATGGTTTCGCCCTTGATCGCAAGATCCGTACTGCGGGCTGGAACTTCTTTTTCATGGCGGCGGAAGTCAAGGTGATGTTCTTTGGCGCTCTCGGAACAAAAAAGATACACAACGCGTTAAAACGAATTCTGGCGAAGGTGAGGCATCAAAGCATCAACGGCCTCGAAGTAACTGGAATCGTTGCCAAGCGCTTTCTGGGTGTGCCCTATGCCACCGTTTCCGCACACTCACGCCATATCCAACAGAGCTGCTGCTTGGATAGCGCCGAGGCACGGCAGACGTCCCAGCGTGACGCAGAGTGGGCCAGAGGTTGAACGCGTCTCCGGTCCGGGGGTGACTTATGAAACCTTATGAGAACCAGAGTCTCGAGCGAATCCTTGAGTCAGCAATTGTTGTGTCTTGGGCAGACTTGATGCGTGGCGCCCAAACTGGCTTGATTCACATTGAATACGGCTTCGCGGCGGGCGGCACTTTGGATTATCTCCAGGTCTGGTCGTCCGTAACCCGAGGCCATTGGCTTCTGGCTTGCGGGTACTGGATGTCAGCTTCGAGATTTCACGGCACCGGCGTCCACTTCGACAATAAATACCAATCGGAAGGTCTGGCGCACATTCTGGAATTTGTGATGCAACACCAAACCGCATTTGTGCTTCCCCCAGACCGTGGCAGGCAGGGGTTGCTCCAGATTCCAACGCCCACCGAAGAAGAGAGCACGGCCGCGGCGGCGTCGGTGAGCGAAGCCTTCGACCGTTTCGGCTCAGTGCTCACCCACCCTGCGCTGGCCTGAATTCTGGTCGTTCATTGATCTACTTCTCCTTGAGGTTTTGGCTCGCGCAGGAAAACCGAGAATTGCTGATATGAAATTGCGCATCCAATAGCCAGATGAAAGAGACTGAGAAGTCGATCTTCGGAGAGCAATACAGAGTTGTCGCCGTCGAGAGGGACCGCCTACTCGTCCGAGGAATTCTCAGCGGTGCGGTGCTGACGATCATCAGCACCGAGCTTGCGAGTCCTCTTACACCAGAAGACTATCCGCTTGGAAAATTAATTGCTCTGACCGACCCGTCAACTGCGCCTCTAAATTAGGATTGTCAATTCCTGACGACTTGCAAGCGATTCGGAGGATTTCGCTGTGGCCCCGAAGGGTGCTTGAATTGTTTTTCGAACCGAGCAATTTTGAACATCGCGCCATCCTCCGCAAGGTGTACCATCTGTGTAGATAGGGTAAGGGTCATGGCTGGAAGTTGTGGCGGACAAAACTAGGCATCAGATGATCGCCGCCACTCCCCCTCGGCCCATACCCCGGGAGCCCATATCATGTTCAACCACGCGGCTACCAACGCAAACAAATCTATCGAACCGCCGCTGCCCTATCCAGGAGCAACGCCTGACGCGGAGCGTGCCCAGAAGCCACCGCTGCCTGAGCCTCCGTATGAGCCTTACGCCAAGAAGCCAGCGCTGCCTGGGCCTCCGTATAAGCCTTACGCCCAGAAGCCAGCGCTGCCTGAGCTTCCGTATGAGCCTTATGCCAAGAAGCCACCGCTGCCTGGGCCTGCGTATGAGCCTTACAAGGGCATGTAGTCGTTCGGCGACGGTCAGTCGAGGAGAGTGCGCGAATTTGGACAGGCAGGACGTGAAGATCCCTCAGCTTGTCTTGAAAAATGAGCAATTCTGAACAGCAACACCATTGGGGGCACAGTATTGTGCATACTGCTTTATTGTGCATGCTGCTTTAAGGCGGCAGTCCCCTGAGAAGGCGGACAGCCCTTTTTGGGGCAGGCATGGGTTAGTGTCGGCCATGTGGCGACGTTCGGACCCTCACGCCCGTCCCAGTTTTTCCTATTTACTGCGCCGTCGGCCAACACAAAGCTCCCGATACCTGCGGTAGCTTGACAAGGGTAGCGCACAAGCCTAGTATCGCAATTGAGCAAGCATCTCTTCTTACTCTTTCAGGTCCTCTGAACTAAGTCAGCCCATCTGAAGTCTTTTCCCCTTAGCGTACCCCCTCTGAAGGAGGAACTTTTATGACCGTATTGACCCGATGGGATCCTTTCCGTGAGTTTTCCACCATGCAAGACCGCATGAACCGCATGAACCGTCTTTTCCGTGAGTCCTATAGCCCCGAAGGCCCGGAGGAGGCGTTGACAACCACCAGCTTCGCACCGCCAGTGGACATCTACGAAGACGAGCACAACATCACTCTGAAAATTGAAGTTCCGGGCATTGACGAAAAAGACATTGATGTCCGCATCGAGAACAACACGCTTACCGTCCATGGCGAGCGCAAGATCGAGAAGGAAGAGAAAGAGGAGAACTTCCGTCGCGTCGAGCGGCAGTACGGAAGCTTCACCCGCTCATTCACGCTGCCCAGTTCCGTGGACTCGGGGCAAGTGAGCGCCCACTATGACAATGGCGTGCTGAAAATCAAGCTGGCCAAAAAGGCCGAAGCCAAGCCGAAGCAGATCAAGGTTAATGTTGGCAGCGAGAAGACCCTCGAAGCCAAGACTCACGGCAAGGCCGCCTAACGCCCGGTGCGAGCGCGAGAAATGGGAGGCGGCTTGCGTCGCCTTCCCTTTCCGGAAAGGATTCTCCTCATGTTTGCTCGAATTGTCGATTTGGTCAGTAGCCGGGGCAAAACAAGAATACTCAACGAAACTATCCAGAATAAGGTGCTGCCCACTTTGCGTGTGCAGCCTGGGTTCGTCGATGAGATCGTACTGGAGTCCGATGTTGAGCCAGATCGTTTTTTGACTTTGACCTTCTGGAAAACTCGGGAACAAGCGGAACTCTATAACCAGAAAACATACCCGGCGGTCAAAGAGGTACTGCTTGCCTCGCTTGAAACTGATCCTGTCGTGAGAACTTTCAACGTGGCGAGATCCACGACTCGCAACATCGCCATGGGCAGGGCAGCGTAGGGCGCTAGGAAGGTCGGTAAGGCGAGCCCGTGACAAGCGACCACGCTTCACAGCTTAAGGCTAGGAAGTTAGCGTGACTGGGCGGCGGAAGCTGCCCGAGTTACTCCCCACCGGAACCCGACACGTTACCTGTCCTCGCATTTGTCGTTCGGAACCTTAAAAGGAGGTTCCTTCCATGAAAATCTTTTTACCGGCCTTTCTCGCTCTGTGCTTTGCCGTGGGCATGGTCGCTGTTGCGCAGGACCTTCCTAATCAGGTGCCACAGAAGCGTCAACAAGCAGGGATCCGGCTCACATCCCTTATGGGCACTGTTAGGGCAGACGGCGAGAAGTTAACGTTTGTGACCGACCAAAGAGCCTGGAATGTGGACAATCCGGAGACCCTTAAGGGGCACGAAGGGCATTACCTACGAGTGAACGCTCACGCCTACCCGGACAAGGATTCGATTTACATCACAGAAGTGAAGATGCCAACTGCGAGTGAGACCAGGAAAAATGACGAGCGGTGAGCGCAGTTCATGACTCACCGGACTGCACGGCCCCACACGAAACAGAGAATTGGTAAAGGCCGTAGTAAAATGAAGGCAGGACAAACCATGAAAAACATCAAATTTGTTGTAAGAGTGAACCGTTGCGGTGCTCGCGCCGCTGAATTCGTACAGCGGATTGACCGGACTCCCATCCAGACGACAACCAACCGTAAGCTGGCACTGCTTATGGGAAGATTTACCGCTGAAGACGCTATCAAATCCATCCAAAATTCCCGGTGCAGCCCGGAGTTAGTATCCGTACACTCTAGTGCATAGTATTTTCGGTGTCTCACAGCGTCGTAGGGAGCTGAGTTGTTTTATGGCGTGCCAACAGTTGGACCAACTGGAGTGGGACTTTATTCAGGCAAGAGAGTTAAGCCTGGGCATAGATCGGTTGGGATGGACACATCTTGAGTTTGTCATGTCTTAACGCGATACTAGAGCACAGGCGGGA
>Ga0209472_1000480_pt1 | contig 23755 bp, 20 predicted proteins | sample GraSoiAngelo_130_FD_185887 | JGI IMG/M metagenome (GOLD analysis project Ga0209472, IMG submission 185887) | Grasslands soil microbial communities from the Angelo Coastal Reserve, California, USA - 14_0929_02_20cm (SPAdes) (version 2) | ecosystem: Environmental > Terrestrial > Soil > Grasslands ...
CTTCCAACTGCACACTGAGTGGCATAAGAGACATCCAAAGATTCACTAGCAACCTGCGACTTCAGGTAAGCTTCAGAATTTCATGAACCGCACGAAGAAAATCCCCACGGGCATCCCGAGGAGGCAATCCTGTTATGCACGATACTTGGAAAGACATGTTCGTCATCGGACTTCCCCTGGCGGAGAAGATCCTTCGCCCAATTTTCATCTACGCGTTTTTGGTAATTAGCCTCCGGCTCTCCGGCAAACGCGAACTCGTCCAGCTCAACCCGTTTGACCTGGTCGTCCTGCTGACTCTGTCGAACACCGTGCAGAACGCCATCATCGGCGAGGATAACAGCGTCTTGGGAGGAATCATCGGCGCTACTTCCCTGCTCGTCACCAACTATCTGGTCGTTCGCTTCCTCTACGACCATCGCAAGCTGGATCAGTTGGTTGAAGGCAGGGCTGACGTTTTGGTGGAAGGCGGCAAGGTGCGCATGCGGAATTTGAAAAGAGAGCTGATTACCGTGCCGCAGCTCGGAGCGGCCGCGCGAAAGCAAGGCTTCGATTCACTTTCCGAAGTCGAACAGTGCGTGCTGGAGCCCGGCGGGACGCTTACGTTTCTCGCCAAGAAACCCGCCGTCGAAGACGTGCGCCACCAGGAATTGCTCGGCAAGCTGGAACGCCTGGCACAGGAAATCGCTCTATTGAGAGGCTCGCAGCCGCCGACGCGCGCTTAACTTAATACAGAGAGAAACCTGTCGCGGCCAAGGTGATGCCCGCGGCACCGATGAGCACGCCAACAAGCCAAAATCCCTTTCGTTTCGTCAGCAGCGTGATCGAGCAGATGACCAGCCCTATCTCCAGAAGTGCCTCTCCGCCATCGAACCGATCCGCTTGTCGTACCGTCAAATCACGCTCGTCTTCCAAATTCTTCGCTTCTTTGCTGACATCCACTTTGTCCGCTCCATAGTGTTCGACTTCATTGGCGTACTTTTCTTTCAGCCCTTCTCCCAACTCCTTGTTCAACGGTGCGACAAGCTTGACCACGTCGGAAAACCCCTGAGCTTCGTGAAGGCGGACGCTCTTCGCCTGATACTGGGCCCAGCGGCTGGCCGCTTCTGTCTCGAGGCGCAGCCCTTCCGTGTGCGCCCGGTGACCAAGCAAGGACACGCCGCCACAAATACCGCCATAATCGAAATCGTAAGCGAGACGGGGAGGACCAACGGATGATCCTCATGCAGGTGATAACTCTCCGGCAGTTCGATGCCCTCGCTCATTCCTCAACTCTCCTTTTTCGCGATTAGTCCGCAGATTCGGAAGAAATCACCTGAAACGCTTCGTGAGCCGCCGCCAATGTTCGGTCTATATCTTGAGGCGTGTGCACTGCCGAAACAAATGCAGCCTCAAACTGCGACGGCGCCAAAAATATTCCTCGGTCGAGCATCTCTCGAAAAAACCTGGCGTATCGCTTGGTGTCGGAGCGCTTGGCATCCACGTAATTTCTCACCGGCCCCAATGTGAAAAATACGGTAGCGAGCGAGCCGATAGCATTGACTTCCCCAGGAATCCCCGCATCCGCCAGTCCCGCGCGGAAACCAACTGCCAGACGCTGCGCCATTTGTGTTATCTCGTCGTACAACCCTGGTTTCGTAAGTTGTTTAAGCGCCGCGATACCGGCGCTCATCGCCAATGGATTCCCCGCCAGCGTTCCCGCCTGATACACTGGGCCGAGCGGAGCCACTTGGTCCATCAATTCAGCGCGCCCGCCATACGCCGCCACGGGAACACCGCCTCCGATAATTTTCCCGAGCACCGTAAGATCTGCTTCAACACCGAAATTGTCTTGCACGGAGCCGTTGCGAAGACGAAATCCAGTGATCACTTCATCGACGAGAAGTAGAGCGCCGTTCTTTTTGCAAATTTCATGCAAGCCCTTAAAGAAAGCTGTCTCTGGCAGCACAACTCCCATGTTCGCTGCAATCGGTTCGACGATGACCGCAGCAATCTTGCCTTTGTGTTGGGAAAATACGCGTTCAACCGCGCCAAGATTGTTATACGGCACGTTTAACGTCAACGCAGCCAGCGGCGCAGGCACTCCAGGGCACTCCGCAATTCCAAGTGTCGCAAGGCCCGAACCTGCCTGTGACAGGAAACTGTCCGCGTGCCCGTGATAGCAGCCCTCGAATTTAACGATGAAGTCCCGCTTCGTCACCCCACGCGCCAGCCGCACTGCACTCATCGTTGCTTCCGTGCCACTTGAGACAAAGCGAATCTTTTCAATAAATGGAATCGCGCGCGTAATCAGCGTGGCCAGCTCCAGTTCGAGCTCGGTCGTCACGCCGAAGCTCGTGCCGCGTCGCGCCTGCTCGGCAATCGCTGCGCTAATCGCCGGATTCGCATGTCCCAGGATCATCGCGCCCCAGGAGCACACGTAATCGAGCAGCTGATTCCCGTCCGCGTCATGGAGGTATTGCCCACTACCACGCTCGATAACCAGCGGCTCGCCGCCTACGGACTTGAACGCCCGCACGGGACTGTTCACGCCGCCGACCAATACCTTCTCGGCGCGTTCGAAAATCTCACGCGAACGCTTGCGCTCGCGTTTTAACCGAGTTTGCGCTGTGCCCATGTTTGCTCGATTAAATTAGCACGCCTTCAGCCAGCGTGCGACATCCTTGGCATGGTAGGTAAGAATAATTTCCGCTCCTGCGCGCTGTACGCCCGTCAGGATTTCCAGGACAACTCGCTGCTCGTCCAGCCAGCCCTTCTGCGCTGCGGCCTTGACCATGGCGTACTCGCCGCTGACATTGTAAGCCCCCACCGGAACATCAAACGCGTCGCGCACTCTTCGGATGACGTCCAGATACGCCAGCGCCGGCTTGACCATCACCATGTCCGCGCCTTCTTCGAGATCAAGCTCTACTTCCTTCAGCGCTTCCCGCGCATTGGCAGGGTCCATTTGATAGCTGCGCCGGTCGCCAAACTGGGGCGAAGATTGCGCCGCTTCACGGAAAGGCCCATAGAAGCCGGAACAATACTTCGCGGCATAAGAAAAAATCGAAACATTCTCAAACTTGTGTTCATCCAGAATTTCGCGGATGGCGCCCACGCGTCCGTCCATCATGTCCGACGGGGCGACAATGTCCGCGCCGGCACGCGCGTGCGATAACGCCTGCTGGGCAAGGATCGTCACGGTGGAGTCATTGGCCACGTCACCGTTCTCGACGACACCGCAATGGCCATGGTCGGTGTATTCGCAGAGGCACACGTCCGTAACGACAAGAAGTTTCAGTTTCGTTTTGCGAATTGCCTCAATGGCGCGCTGAACTACGCCCTGTGCACTAACGGAGCTAGCGCCGCGCGGGTCCTTGGATTCAGGTAATCCAAAAAGAATGATCCCGGGAATCCCCAGCGACTCCACCTCACGGCACTCCTCCACAATTTGATCTACAGACTGCTGATGGATGCCCGGCATGGAGCTGACTTCGTGGCGGACCTTTGCGCCTGGACAAACGAACATCGGATAAATCAGTCCTGACGTGCTGAGTCGCGTTTCTCGAACCAGGCCGCGTAGCGCTTCGTTCCGCCGCAATCGCCGCGGCCGATGAGTGGGAAAACTCATTCTCTTTTTGCTCCTGCTGACGCTTGTTTCACTGTGCTCGCAAAATGCTCTTCCAGCGCCTCTACGACCGCCGCTGCCGTAGTGTCGGCTGAAATCACCAGCCGTCGCACGCCCGCTTCCCGCAGTGCATGTGCTGTGACTGGTCCAACTGCCGTAATCGCGAGTCTATCCTGTAGAGCGTGCAATCGCTCTCTTCCAAGCAGTTCCCCGAAATGTTGGGCCGCCGACGGACTGAAAAACAGAACGGCCTCCGTACCACCTTCGGCGATCTCTCTTAACTGTCTTTCATCAACTGCGCTCGGTCGAAGTGTGCGATAGGCGATCACTTCAGTGACTTCCGCACCATATCGACTTAGTGCCGATGGCAAATCTGGATTTGCCCGATCGCTTCGCGGCAAAAATAGTTTCGATCCTTGAAGCCGATTCCCCAATTCGTCCGCCAAGCCCGCACCGCTGTGCGTTTCCGCAACGTACTCGACCCGGAATCCAGCCTGCCGGGCCGTTTCTGCGCTAACTGGACCGACGCAAGCAATTCGCGGTTTGCTCTCAGAGCGAACCAAGCTGCGTTTCAACTCTTCGCCGCGCTTTACTACCGCGCGAACCGCCTGTGCGCTGGTAAGGATCATCCAGTCGAATCTCTCGATTTCCGCCAGCGCCGCATCCAGCGGTCCGAAGTCTTCCGGGTCCGCGAACGAGATCAGCGGAATAACCACGGGAATCGCGCCACGCGCAGAGAGTTCCCGCGCCAGTGTCTCGCTCTGCGCCGCGGAACGCGTAATGACGATTCGCTTCCCCGCCAAACTTTTTGGAGTTACTTCAGCCACGCCGCCGGCTCACTTCTTCCAGGATGGACTGCGCCCCTGCCTCGACGAGCAGTCGCGCCATGTGCTCTCCAAGTTGCGCCGCTTGATCCGGTGGAGCTGTAGCGCGTTGCTTCACGTATTGCGACCCGTCCACCGAACAAACGCACGCATCGAGCAAAAGCTCCCCGCGCTCGACCCGCGCCCATGCGCCCAGCGGAACCTGGCACCCGCCCTGCAACGCCCCCAGCAGTGCGCGTTCCGCGATAATCGCCGTGCGAGTCTCCGCGTCATCCAAGGGCGCCAGAAGGTCTCCCGCTTCCGTGTCTTTCAACCGGCACTCCACTCCAATCGCGCCCTGACCGACCGCAGGCATGCACACTTCCGGCGAAAGCACCTCCGAGACTCGCTTGCGCAATCCCAACCGGTCGAGGCCTGCTTTGGCAACCATTACTGCTTCATATTCGCCGCTTTCCACTTTTCTCAATCGGGTGTCGACGTTGCCTCGCAGGTCGCGGAGGTCGAGGTCCGGGCGCAAGTGCCTCAACTGCGCCTGCCGTCGCAGACTGCTCGTTCCGACGCGCGCTCCATACCGCAAATTCGCCAGCGTGGAGCCTACCAGGCAATCGCGTACGTCATCGCGCCGGCAGACCGCAGGAAACATAAACCTCGAAGGAATATCGGTCGGCACATCTTTTACACTGTGCACCGCAAGGTCGATCGTTTCCTCCAGCAGCGCATCCTCCAGTTCCTTGATAAATATCCCCTTGCCGCCAATTTGCGTCAGCGGTGCGTGCTGCATCTTGTCGCCGCTTGTTTTGATGATCACAATTTCCGCTTCCATGCCCGTCGCGATAAACAGGTTTTTGCGCACGAATTCCGCTTGCCACTTGGCAAGCATGCTACCACGCGTGCCGATGCGCAGGATTCTCACGGCTTCTCCCGGTTGGAAAGAAACAGGTCCCGCAGCGCTTCGACATTTTGAATCTTTCGCCGGAGTTCTCTTTCGCCGCGCAAACGTTCTGCCGGCTCCAAGAGAAGCTTCTCCAACATTTCATCCATCAATCTCTCCACGTGTGCGCGGTCAGTCTCAGTCAAATGTTTCATGGGTTCCATGCGCGCGCGAAGGAACGAAGCGCGTTCCTCCCGCAACTTCATGCGCAACGCATCCATGAGCCCAACCAGTTCGACGCTTGCTTGCCAGGAAAGGAACTTGGCTACATGCTCATCCACGATGCCTTGCGCCTTGGGGATTTCGCTTTCACGAGCGCTGCGATTCCGCTGCACGACCTCGCTCAAGTCATCCGTGTTATAGACGTAGACGTTGTAAAGTTCCGCGACATCCGGCGCTATATTCCTCGGCACGCCCAAGTCCATCAGGAACAAGGCGCGATTTCCCCGCGCCGCCATCGCACGCTCGACGACATCGCGGCGTAGCACCGGCTCTTCCGCGCTAACCGACGACACGACTACATCCGGTGACTGCAGCGCTGTATCCCACTCTCCCCACTCGGTCACTCTTCCGTCGTACTGTTTGGCCAGATCCTCCGCCCGATCGCGTGAGCGGTTCATCACCCGGAGTTGTGCGACCCCCCGATCCCGCAGGTGCGCAACTACTTGCTCGCTGATCGTTCCCGCACCCACTACCAGCGCCCTGTGCCCGTTCAACTTTCCAAAAATGCGTTCTGCCAGTTTGACGCCCGCGGATGCCACTGACATGGGCCGCGTGCCAAGTTCCGTCTCCGTTCGCACCCGCTTTCCGGCTTCCAACGCGCCTTGAAACAGGCGATTCAATACCGGTCCGGTCGCTCCGCGCTCGTGCGCGAAGCGGTACGCTTCTCGGACCTGCCCGAGGATCTCCGCTTCGCCCAGCAGCATGGAATCCAGTCCGGCTGCAACCCGAAAAAGGTGCCGCACCGCCTCCTGATCGTAGTGGTGATAGAGCGACACGCTCAGAACATCCGCACGCACCGAATGAAACTCGCTGAGAAACGTAGAGAGTCCCGGGGCGCATTCATGCGATGATTCCGGCGGCACCCCATATACTTCGCTGCGATTGCAGGTGGAAAGCACCAGCGTCTCTTCTAGAATTCCTCGGGCGCGCAACTCTTCACCCGCGCGTTGCGCCTGCTCGGCGGTAAACGACACTTTCTCACGCACCTCAACGGGCGCAGTGCGATGATTTAATCCGACGAGAACGATTTCCATGCCGCGGTTCGCTCGCTCCTAAAAGTACCGGTGGCTATGCGACACATACAGGTTTACGACCGTAAAACTCAGCACCACAATCACAAAATTGAAAATACACAATTTTGATGCCCGTGCCCCACGCCACGCCGTCGTCCGCGCCAGCCGGAAATACAGCGCATACAGCGCCAGCACGAGCAGGGTGATCACGTACTTTGGATCGTAAAACGAATATTGGCTGCTCAGCCGGTCGACCCACACGAATCCCAGCACAGTTCCAATCGCAATGGAAACCAAACCAACCAGCACACTCGACTGGCTCATCTGCGCCAGCAGTTCCAATGCTGGAAGCCGCCAGACCACATCGCCGACCTTGTGTTTTCGCAACAGCCTCTCTTCACCAAGAAAAATGAGACTGAGGACGAAGGAAAGCGCAAATGCTGCATACGCCAGGATGCTCAGCGCCACGTGCAACGCAAAAATGGCACCGTGCACAGCTGGCGGCGGGAGCCGGTCAGCCGGAGCGAGATGCGCCGCCAGAAAGAACACCAAAATGAACGGCAGAACGAAAGCTCCGACCGAGCGCTGTCGGTGATATAACTCGAGCCCCAGATAGGTCACAGCGAGAAGCCACCCAAACAGCGACATGGAGCCGTACAAATCATGATAAGGAACCGTGTGCGACCCGCGCGACCTTTCCAAGAGCGCAAAGTAATGCGCAATCAGGCCCAGCCCCAGGAGCACTGTACCCAGTCTGCCCGTGAGTTTGCTTCCTGTACTCAAAAAGCGAACGTACAACCCGAAACTCAAGAGATAAGCCAGCGCCGTCAAGACTGGGAATAAATGGTTCATTTTTTGTGCCGGAGCGCCTGGCCATCCAAGCTCGCGCACGCTACTCCTGGTGGCCCGTCTATGCAGTTAGGCCGATTCCTCGGCGTTTCGAGTATAGCCCACCCAGGCTAGTGCTCGCACATTTGGCCGGCCATGGCGCTCGTATCAGCAAGACCGCCTGGGATTTGCTATCCTTGTTTCCTCTGGCGGACTATGGCCCCACAACCTGCGCCCATCAACCGGAAAGACTTGTTCCTTCGCGCCTGCCGCGGTGAAATCCTTCCGCGCGTCCCCGTCTGGCTGATGCGCCAGGCTGGCCGATACCTTCCCGAATACCGCGAAATCCGCGCAAAGCACGCATTCCTCGAGGTTTGCAAGACGCCGCAACTTGCCGTCGAGGTTTCCATCCAGCCCCTGCGCAGGCTTCGCGTCGACGCCGTCATCGTTTTCTCGGACATTTTGATTCCAGCGGAAGCCATGGGCCTGCAATTGGAACTAGGCGACGCCGGTCCCAACCTGCCCAATCCAGTCCGCTCTAAATTGGATGTCGACCGGCTACAAATGTTCGACCCTGAGGCAGAGACCGGCTTCCTGCCCGAAACTATCCGTCGCATCGTCAAATCCGTCGGTCCGGAGGTTCCCGTTCTCGGTTTTGCAGGCGCTCCTTGGACTCTTGCCTGCTATATGGTCGAAGGCAAAGCCAAGGAAGGATTTGCCACCGTCAAGAGCCTTCTCTACCACGAACCGAAAGTCTTCCGCGCGCTCCTTCATCGCATTGCCCAGGCGACAATTCCTTATCTGAAGGCACAGATCGCCGCCGGGGCGACCGCGGTTCAGTTGTTCGATACTTGGTGCGGCGAACTGAACTTGCAGGATTACGAAGACTTCGCGCTACCCGCCGTGCAAGAGGTTATCGCTGGCCTCGGCGGCTCGGTCCCGGTGATCTATTACACCAAGGCGTCGCAGCATTTGCTTCCCGCCGCGGCGCGTTCTGGCGCAAACGTTCTAAGCGTTGACTGGCGCGTGGATTTGACGGAGATTCGAAAGACGCTGGGACCCAAAATCGCGCTGCAAGGAAATGTCGATCCCGCCGTCTTACTTGGCCCTCCCGAGAAAATCCGCGATGTAACTCTGTCCACCATTAGCTCTCTATGTGGCCAGGGTCACATCCTCAACCTCGGCCATGGCATTTTGCAAAATACGCCAGTTGAGAACGCTCAATTATTTGTCGACACAGCCCTGCGTGCGCTGATTCAGCGTGCAACGACTGTTGCGCATGTGCGGTAGAGGACGCTAAGCATGAGTCTCGCCCATCCCAGCCTCGATCAGATGCGCGGCGAGCTTCATGTCGGCGAAGATTTCCTCGCAAAGTACAATCGTCCCGGCCCGCGCTACACCAGCTATCCCACGGCGCCTATTTGGAACGACGCTTTCGGGCCCGCCGATCTCGAACGTGTGCACGAAGAAGCCGAGCGTGTCCGGACGCCCGTCTCGCTCTATATGCACATCCCTTTCTGCGAGAGCCTGTGCCTCTTTTGCGCCTGCAACGTCGTCATTCAGAAAAACAAAAGCGTCGCGCCTCCCTATCTTGACGTCCTGAAGCAGGAGATGAAGCGCATCAGCCGCAGCGTCTCCAAGACTCGTCCCATCGTGCAGTTCCACTGGGGCGGCGGCACGCCAACCTATCTGACGCCCGAGCAGATCGAGGATTTGTTCGCGTTCACCAAAGAGCAGTTCCATTTTGACCCCGACAGCGAGGTTGGCATCGAAGTCGACCCCCGCGTCACCTCCCGCGCACATCTCGAAACTCTCCGCAAGCTCGGCTTCAACCGCCTCAGCATGGGCATTCAAGACTTTCAGACTGAAGTCCAGCAAGCCGTCCACCGTATCCAGCCTTACGAAATGACCCGCGACCTACTCTTCGCCGCGCGCGATCTCGGCTTTGATAGCATCAACGTCGATTTGATTTATGGCCTTCCCTATCAGACCGCGGACACTTTTGCCCACACCGTCGATCAGATCATCGGCCTTGCGCCTGATCGCATTGCTCTTTTCAGCTACGCGCACGTGCCTTGGCTCAAGAAACAGCAAGGCTCCTTCGCCGCGCACCTGCCCGAAGGCATGCAAAAATTCGAGATTTTCCGCACGGGCCTTCTCAAATTTCTTGACGCCGGCTATCTGTACATCGGGATGGACCATTTCGCAAAACCCGGCGATGAACTCGCCGTTTCGCAGCAAAACCGCACGCTGCACCGCAATTTTCAGGGCTACACCACCAAAGCCGGCGCCGACCTCTACGGCATGGGCATCACCGCCATCAGCGGCATTCAAGGCGCCTACGCGCAAAATTATCGCGATATTCCTTCTTGGGAAAAGGCTGTCGCCGAACGCGGCCTCGCCACCATGCGCGGTTACCAGCTTTCGAATGAAGATCGCCTGCGCCGCGCAGTCATCAGCCGCCTGCTCTGCCACACCGTGGTAATCAAAGACGAAATCTCGCGCGAATTCGCGATCGATTTTGACGAGCATTTCGCCGAAGAGCTTCGCCGTCTCGAGCCATCCCGTCAGGATGGCCTCGTGCTCCTCGATGGTGGCAAAATCCGCGCCACTTGGCTCGGCCGTATCTTCATCCGCAACCTGGCTATGGTTTTCGATCCTTATCTCGAAAGACAGCAGCTCACTGCCAAGCCGCTCTTTTCAAAAACTCTCTGAGCCTGCGAGGATGCTCACATCTCCGTGACCCGTCACGTCCCAGCATTGGTGGTCGGTGGCGGCATCTCCGGCCTAGTCTGCGCTTACGCTCTGCGCAAATCTGGAATCGATGCTCAACTTGTCGAAGCCTCCCCGCGCCCTGGAGGTGTAATCAATTCCGTCACTCGCGACAGCTTCCTTTTAGAATTGGGGCCTCAGAGTTTCAGCAGTACATTCGCCCTTCGCGAGCTTTGCGCCGATCTTGGAATTTCGGATCAACTGCTGCAAGCCCCGCCGCGCGCTCCTCGCTACGTCCTGATTGATGGCCAGCTCCGTCCCGTGCCGCTCAGCCCGCCTGCCTTCTTCATGAGTTCACTAGTCAACGCCTCAACCAAATGGGCCCTCGTGCGCGACATCCTCGGGAAAAGCATTCCTCCTGATGCCGACGAATCCGTTGCCTCCTTCGTTCGCAGAAAATTCTCACCGCAGCTCCTCGATCGCCTGGTTGCTCCTTTTGTTTCCGGGATCTACGCGGGAGATCCCGAGCGGCTCAGTGTTCGAAGCGCCTTCCCGCAACTTTACGAAGCAGAAAAGACTGCCGGCAGCATCGTTCGTGGCATGCTGCGCGCTTCAAAATCGAAGAAGCGCCCACGCGAGCGCCCCATCCTGCAATCCTTTCGCGAAGGCAACGAAACTCTTGTGCGCGCGCTGGCAAACAAACTTGGTCCCGCGCTGCTTACTTCAACATGCGTTGCCGGAATCTCCCGACAAAATGACGGTTCATTCCAAGTTTGCCTGGAAAACCGCAACGGCAGCGAACCCGTCTCGGCCGATTCCCTAATCCTGGCCACACCTACCGGCGTTACCGGCAGACTTCTCGCCGGCCTTGATGCCTCATTCGAATCGCCGCTGAGTTCCATCGATTACGCCGCCGTCGCTGTAGTTTCTCTCGGTTATCGCAGCAACGTCGTCGGCCACGGGCTGAACGGCTTCGGCTTCCTCGTGCCTCGCTCCGCTGGTCTCCGCGTCCTCGGCTGCGTCTGGAACTCATCACTCTTCCCGGGCCGCACTCCGCAAGGTCATGCTCTCTTGACGAGCTTCGTCGGTGGAACAACCGATCCGATGGCTGCAAAGTTGCAACCGAAAGAACTGGCAAGCCTCGTCCACCGTGAGATTGCTCCCCTGCTCTCCATCAAGAGCGAACCCATCTTGTCAAATGTCACGATTTGGCCACGCGCCCTGCCGCAGTACAATCTCGGCCACGCCGACCGCTTGGCCGCAGTCTCCAAGCTTTGCTCGCGTTTCCCAGGTCTTTGGCTGACCGGCAACTATTTGCGCGGCCCCGCCATCGGTTCCTGCGTCGACCAAGCTCTCGCCGTCTCCGAAGAAGTTCGCAACTATCTCGCCGCCTGAGCTCATCGTCCGCTAGTAGCAATTCTTCTCAGACTGAGAGCTGATTACTGCTTACTGATGACTGATCACTTTCCATACCGCAGCGCCAATCGCGTCTTTCTCCGCTCCGCTGCCTCCCGGAATCGCCGCCGCTCCTCCGCCGTCTTTAGGATGAGCGGCGGGACCAGGGTCGGCTTTTTCGTGTGTTCGTCAATCGCCACAAATGTCACGTAAGCCGTCGTCGTGTGCTTGTGTTCCCCAGTGAGCATGTTTTCCGAATACACCTCCACGCCCACTTCCATCGACGTATGGAAGACCCTGTTCACCTGCGACTTCAACGTCACAATTTCTCCAAGGTTCACCGGATTTCGAAAATCGATATAGTCCACGGACGCCGTGACCACGTAACTGTTCGAGTGCCGGTGCGCCGCCAGCGCCGCAGCCATGTCCACAAAGTGCATCACCTGTCCACCAAGAAGTTTTCCCAGTGGATTTGTTTGTGCGGGAAGCACGATTTCTGTCATCTCTGAACGCGATGCGCTCACCGGCTTCCCCGCCAACTTGATGTCTTGCTCATGATTGTCTCTGCTCTTCATTCGAGCCTCTTGCCCCGCGGTGTTGGACCCCGCTGGCGGCCCCCGTATAATACGGGACGACCCAATGACCGACCAAAAGAAAACCCGCCGCCAGATGCTCGAAGAGTTTGTCTCTAAGAAGCCCGATGATGCTTTCTCCCGCTATGGCCTGGCTATGGAGTGCATGAACACCGGCGACACCACCGCGGCCGACACTCATTTTCGCGCGCTCCTTGAGCTCAACGCCGATTACATTCCTGCCTATTTGATGTACGGCCAGCTTCTCGCCCGCGAATCTCGCGCGACTGAAGCCCGGCAGATTCTCTCATCCGGCATCGCCGCAGCCGCAAAAAAGGGCGAGCAACACGCCCGCTCCGAAATGGAAGCCCTCTTGAACGACCTGAGCTGATATTTTAGAAGGTACTTCTATCGAGCAACGCCGCGAGCGCTGTCTGAAAAAGTCCTGGCTAATCCGCAGGCTTGATTCCCACAGCCGCATAAACCGCGTCACTCTTGAAGAGAACCCCGTTTTTCGCCACCAGACGGCACCGCCGGATGTCACTGATCTTTTCCGCCGGATTTCCCTCCACCAGCACCAGGTCAGCAAGCTTCCCTGGCGCGATCGATCCGAGACCCTTTCCTTGCCTCAACAATCCCGCGGCATTGAACGTCGCAATTTGCAACGCCCTTGCCGGAGGGATTCCCGCTTTCACTTCGAGTTCCAACTCCCGGTGCAGCATGAGTCCAGCCAAAGCATCCGTTCCGGCCAAGATCGGAATCCCCACGTCATACATCCACTTCGTCATCCTCAGCATCGCTCCATAGGAATCCTTATACAGTTGGTCATTCTCGCTCGTCACCGGCAATCCTCCGGAATATGCTCCACGCTGCACTTGCGCCGGAAGCCGGCTCAGCACCGGCCCAAAATCCGGTGACGCCACGCCCGGACGGCCAGTGAACATGCTTTCAAACGTTGCCAGCGTCACGTCCACCGTGGTGTGATGCTTCTGAAGCAGCTCGATGAACTCTTTCACCGGCTTCGAGTCCAAATCCAGCCTCGCTGCATTCGCTCCCACCGCCGTAAACCGCTCCGGCGTGCGCGTGTCTTTAACCTGCGACGCCAGAAAATTCAAAAAGATGAAATTGATGTGTTGCAGTTCGTCAGCGCCCGCTTCCACAAACTGACTGGCGATCATCCCATTCGGCACGTGCCCGCTCAGCCGCATTCCGCGTTCATGAGCCGTTTTCGCAATCCCGGGAACGAACTCCGGCTTCAGCGAGCTATAGAGTTTGATCTGAATGTAGCCAAGGTCCGCGTATCGATTTACCGCCGCCTGTGCCTCTTCAGCGGTGTCTGCATACAACCCGGTCGGCGCCTGAAACGGTCCGTGTCCATCGATGAACCCGCATTTCCACACACGAGGCCCGATTGCGGTGCCGCTTTGCCACTGCTTTTCCAATCGTTGCAACTCTTCGATGCCATTTCCCATGTCGCGCACGCTAGTCACGCCGCTCGCGATGTTCAGCAGGCCATCCAGCGGCTGCGCGTGCGCGTGCATGTCGAATAATCCCGGCAGCAGCGTTTTACCCTTGCCGTCGATGTGTTCCGCATCTTTGGGCGACTGTATCGAAGCCGCCGCACCTGCCTGCACGATGCGCTCGCCCTTAATGACGACTGTCTGATCCTCTCTCGTCGTCGCTTGTTCCGAGTCAAAGACGCGCACATGCTCGATAGCAACCGGACGGCTCGGGCGCCGTGTCAAATCCTGCGCCAAACGCTCGTACCGCGCGTTTTGAGCCTTTACTTGGAGGTCGTAGAGCTGCTGGTTCGCGCCCTCCCAACCCTCGCGGAGGATCGCAAACCACGGCCCTGGAGACGCAAAGAACCGTTGGTTGTCGTCCAGCCAGATGGTCTGTGGCTCAAAGGAGAGCCCTGTGATCGCAAATTCCGTCACGTGCATCTTCTGCCCGTGATCCTCAAGCGTCGCCTCGTTCAATCGCTCCAATCGTGCTTCGCCTGCAGGAAGAAGCTTCACTGGCCCTTTCGTCTTCAGCAGAGCCGCAACGAGGACCGCCGACTCGGCTGCTGGCCCGTTATTGCTGATGTAGAAGCCGTCTGCTTTACCCGTTCCGTCTTCAGACGTGCTTTTCCAATGAGCATTTCCGTTTTCGATCGAAAAATGCTCATCCACTGGCGCTTTCAGGTAGTCATTCCCCGTGATGTCGGTGCGCGATGGCATGCCGCTGGCGCCGATCAAGTAGTGCGCCGATATCCGTGGGCCCCGCCCGCGATCATTAAACTCAAACGTGCTGTCGATCCGGCCGTCCGAGCCGAAAACATCCACTTCGCTTCCTTGAGTCTTTCCGTTGGACACGATCGCGTAGCGCAGCGTTTCTTGCGCAATGGCCGCAGAAGTCCAGAACGGAGCAACCGAACAAGCGAGTAACAGCAAATGCGGAAGTCGTTTTCGGATCATCATGATGCGCGCATTCTCCCACCAATCGTTTTTTCCAGCCAGCGTGAATTTCCACCTTGGAACGCTGGCACTCCCTGAGAAATGACCTGGGAAAGAACTTCTTGACTTTCTCTGTTCGTTGTGGTACCATATTCAATAGGTAAACCTGTGGGACTTTCCGATGCAGCGGCTTGTCTGCCGCTTTTTTTATTTGTAATTCACCCCTGTGGAGGAAGTAACCATCCTGCCCGGCATTCTTGCACAATTCTGGTGCAACGTAAGTCCATTTAGAATCAACACTTCTGAAAGTGTATCAAAACAAACGACTTTAACCCTCTATAGAATGAACACTTGATGAAAAACAGCAGCGTGGGGGGAGCGGCCCTCCGCAAATCTAACAAGGCTCAATCTTCAAGCGTTGGCAGGGTTTTCAGCACTTCCACGGCTCTCGGCCGATGCGTCACCGGATCGTCTTTGCGAATTTTCCCATCCCGGAACACCAGCACTCGTTTCGCGAATTGCGCAACGTCATGCTCATGCGTAACCAGCACAATCGTCAGGCCTTTGTCGTTCAAGTCCTGAAAAACTTCCATGATCTCCACCGATGTGCGGCTATCCAAATTCCCGGTGGGCTCATCAGCCAGCAAAATAGCAGGGCGGTTCACCAAAGCGCGCGCAACGGCCACTCTCTGTTGCTGCCCTCCGGACATTTGCGACGGAAAGTGCTCCATGCGGTCCGCCAGCCCGACCAACGCAAGCGCCTCCACAGCGCGTTTCCGGCTCTCCGCCTTATCGATCTTCGCGTACAGCGTCGGCAATTCCGTGTTTTCCAGCGCCGTGGTACGCGCCAGCAGGTTGAATCCCTGGAAAACAAATCCGATTTTCTGGTTCCGAATCTGCGCCAGCGCCCGCTTGTCGTGCTTCGAGACGTCGATTCCTTCCAGCAGATACCGCCCAGAACTCGGCCGGTCCAGGCACCCCAGCATATTCATGAACGTCGATTTCCCGCTTCCGCTCGCTCCCATGATGGCCACAAATTCGCCCCGCCGAATTTCCAGGCTCACTCCGCGCAGAGCATGCACGCGTGTTTCGCCCAACTCGTAATATTTGTGAACATCTTCCACGCGAATGACCGCGTTGCCGGCAAGGTCGTCGGTCTTTTTCAATTCGGTCTGGTTAGCGGTCTGCATGGAATGGAATTTGGAGATACGGATATCCGCGCACGCAAGCTCTTAACGCCGTACCCCTGGCCCTCCCGGCGCCGTCGATTTCGGCATCACGGAGCGGATGATCATTTCATCGCCTTCTTTCAATTCACCTTTCACGAATCCCGCAATTTCCGTATACGAATGATCCGTAATTCCCAGAGCGACCTTCACCGGTTCCATTTCATTATTTGCGCGAAGTTTCCAGACCACAGCGCTATCGGAGCGCGGCGCGCGCGGCGAATTTTGCGCTGCTCCACTCGGCGGACTGATGCGTTCCGCCGCCACGGCCTCGTCGCTCGCCGTTTTCCTTTCGCCAGGAGGTTCAATTCCGTATTGCCTGTACAACGCGAGGATTTCTTCCGGCGACATCGGCGGCTTGTAACGCAGCGCCGTGTTGGGCAGCTTCAGGACGTTCTGAACCGTGGCCACTGGAATCGTCACGTACGCTGTCATTCCTGGAAATAATTTCAATTCCAGATTGGCGAATTCGACGATGGTGTCGTAGGTGACCACGTTTTGCACCGTCGTCGCGTTCATGCGCACCTGCTTCACCACGCCATGAAAGGTTTCTTTCGGAAAGGCGTCCACCTTGAACGTGACCGGCTTCCCCACTTTGATATTGCCGACGTCAGACTCGTCCGTCTTGGCGTACACCAGCATCTTTGTCAGGTCTTGCGCGATGGTAAAAATTGTCGGGGCTTGCAACGACGCAGCGACCGTCTGCCCCACGTCCACGTTTCGTGCCACCACGGTTCCGTCAATCGGTGAGCGAATCACCGTGTAGTTCAGGTTCGTCTGCGCAACGGCTACGGCTGCCTCTTTCTGGCTGACCTGCGCCTCGGCCTGCGTGACGTTTGCAACGGCTCCGCCCACTGTCGCATTCGCTGAATCATAATTCGCCTTGGCCAAATCTAGTTGCTGTTGGCTCAGGATGCCATCTTTGAACAAACCGGCCGTACGGTCATAGTCGGCTTTGGTCTGAACCAGCAAGGCTTTTGCCTTTTCCAGGTTCGCGCGCGCCGCCACCAGATTTGCTTTCGCGTTTTCCAAATCCGCCGTAGCCTGCAGCAGAGCTCCCTTGAACAATGCGGGATCGATGAGCGCAACAACGTCGCCTTTGTGCACGCGCGAATTGAAGTCAACGTAGAGCTTTGAAATCGTCCCAGACACTTGCGAACCGACTTGCACGGTGATCACGGCATTGATCATTCCAGTGGCTTCCACCACGTCGTGGATCTCGCCCTTTTCCACTTTTGCCGTGAAGTGTTGCGGCGCGTTATTGTGATTCAGGCTGAACGCTGCAAACACTCCTGCGACCACAACAGCTACACCCAGAATGAGCCACTTGCTCTTTATTTTCATTTCCCGTCCTGGAGGAAGTTACGCACCGTATGTTTCATTCGTACCGCAGAGCCTCAATAGGATCGAGCAAAGAGGCTTTTCGCGCGGGGTAATATCCGAAAAAAACTCCCACTGCCACAGAAAACAGCGCCGCCACAATCACCGCTTCAATGGACATTTGCATCGGCCACTGCAGCGTCCTGCCAACCAGGAAAGAGCCGGCAATTCCAAAAAGAACTCCCGCGGCACCTCCGACCAGGCTGAGCATTACAGATTCTCCCAGGAACTGCAGTTGAATCGCTTCCTCCGTGGCGCCCACCGCGACTCGCACGCCAATCTCTCGAGTCCTCTCCGTTACCGAAACGAGCATGACGTTCATGATTCCAATTCCACCGACGATGAGCGAAATCGAAGCGATAGCGATCAGGAGAACGGTGAGGGTTTTACTGGCTTCCAGTTGCGCCTGAATGATGTCTTCCGGATTCCGGATATTGAAATCATCTTCTTCTTCCGGACGCAGGTGATGGCGGTCGCGCAACAGCGCTGCTGCTTCCTGGCCGGCGATCTTCACCGCGTCCTGCGAAATCGCCGAACACAGAATGTCGTCCAGCCACGTGATTCCCTTGATTTTTTTCTGCGCAGTCGTATACGGAAGAATGATGGTGTCGTCCTGGTCTTGCCCGGAAACGGAAAGCCCCTTGGGCAAAAGTGTGCCGACAACTTTGCAAGGCAGATCCTTTACGCGGATCACTTTTCCAATCGGATCTTCCACGCCAAAAAGTTGATCGCGCACGGTGCGCCCGATGACGCAAACGTCCGCGGCGCGATCTGTGTCGTCCTGTGAAAACGCGGCGCCTTGATCGATGTACCACCGCTTGATATCGAAATATTCCGGCGAAACGCCGCGGTAGCTTGTAAACCAGTTCTGGTTTCCGTAGATAATTTGAACCGAAGCGTCGACGTTGGGTGAAACACTCTTGATCAGGGGGATTTGATTCTTGATGGCGATCGCGTCGGCCAGCACCAGCGACTTTGTCCCGTGTGTTCCCGTGCGAACACCGTTGACGGCGCGCCCGCCGGCCTCAATCCACACAAAATTGTCGCCCAAATTGTTGAGCTGCTGCTCGACCCGCGCCTGCCCCGCTTTTCCTATAGCCACGACGCAAATAACCGCCGCAATCCCGATGGTGATGCCCAGGACCGTCAGGATGCTGCGCATTTTATTCCGGAGCAATGCCACAAGGGCCGATCGCAGCAGCGCCGCGTAATTCAAATCTCCTCCTGCTCTTTGCCACCAACAACTCTGGGCATACCAACCTAAACGGAGGATAAACCAATGCCATTCAGGCCAGCTCCCTCCTTAATTTTTCCATGAATCAGGACTCATAACCAGTGGCGTTGGATACGGGCTGAGTTTCCGACGATCCGGCCGCACTGTTCTTTTTCTCCCCCCTACGTAAGATTGCGATCGCTATGGCAAATAGCTGGTTCAGGCTTTTGGCGTGGTCGCCATGTTCGATTCAGACACAGGCGCGTCCCAAAAGCGACCGAAGCTGTCGGCATGACAGGTGAGCGAAGACAGGTAAGTGCTTTGCTGTCAAGCAGTACTGGCCTGCCTGCTCGGACGCCGACGTGCGGAGCTTCCAGCGGATTAGTGCGCAGAGGAGGAAGGAATGGCAAATCTCTGGCAAGACTTGCGATTCGCGTTGCGCATATTGGCGAAAAACCCCGGCTTCACCCTGATTGCGGTCCTGACGGTTGCTTTGGGAATTGGAGCCAATACCGCGATCTTCAGTGTCCTGGACTCGGTTTTGCTGCGCTCCCTCCCCGTCTCCCATCCCGAACAACTGGTCGTTCTCTCGGATCCAGACGAACATGGTTCCAGCTTTGGAAGTGAGGGCGGCGACCGCTCTCTGCTCGCCTACTCGGAGTTCGAATACTTCCGGGATCACAACGAGATCTTCTCAGACATCTTCACCGCCGACAGCCAGCTTCCCGAGCGGGAAGTCACCATTCCTGATTCCTCGTTCAAGACAGGCGCGCAAAAAGAATCCGCTCGCATTCGGCTTGTCAGCGGAGATTACTTCGCCACGCTTGGAGTCACTCCCGCCGCCGGCACGTTCTTCACGCGCGACGTGGACCGCGCCAGGGGCGGATCGCCAATCGCGGTGCTCAGCTACGCGTTCTGGAGGCGGCGCTTTGGTCTTGATCCGCTGGCGCTGGGCAAAACAATACAGATTCGCCAAACGTCATTCCAAATTGTGGGCGTCACTCCTCCGGGATTCTTCGGAGAGACCGTCGGGGCGTTCCCCGATCTTTGGATCCCCATGATGATGCAGGACTCCATCTACCCCGGACGCGATCTCCTCACTCCGTCGAAAGACCTGACCAACATGCACACTTGGCTTCAAGTGATGGCCCGGCTAAAGCCCGGGATCGCGCCGGAGCAGGGCAAGGCCAGCATCAATGTCGTATTCAAGGGCCTGCTGGAATCCAAGGTGGGCGCGTCGATCTCGGCGGAGGAGCGCCGTCATGCTCTCGATCAGCGCATCAATTTGCAGCGAGCAGCGCGCGGTTCATCCGTGCTGCGCGAACATTTTGGCGAGCCGCTAAAGATCTTGATGGCCATGGTGGGATTTGTGCTGCTTATCGCTTGCGCCAACGTAGCAAACCTCCTGCTCGCTCGCGGGGCGGCGCGGCAGAGAGAATTCGCCCTGCGCATCGCCATGGGCGCCGGGCGAGCACGATTGATCAGACAACTACTGACGGAGGGCTTGCTCATCGCAGTGACCGGCGCCGCCGCAGGTTTGTTGCTCGCGCAGTGGACCGACGCGCTTCTGCTGCGGATGGTTTCCGGCGCGTCATCCGGACCTCCGAGCATCCACCTCGATCTGCAGCCTGACGCCCGCGTGCTCGGTTTCACCCTGGCCGTGGCGCTGCTCACAACAATCTTCTTTGCTTTGATTCCTTTCTTGAACTCGACGCGACTCGATCTCACGCCGGTCCTGAAATCCACTCCCACCGGTACGTCCAGCGAGTCATCGCACCGGCGATTTCCTGCGGGGAAAATACTGGTAGTTACGCAAATCGCCGTCTCCGTGATTCTCCTGGTCTCTGCTGGCCTATTGGTCCGCAGCCTCTCCAGACTCGGGCAGGTAAACCTTGGTTACAACCGCGAAAACCTGCTCATTTTCCGGGTCGATGCCGCTCCTGAAGGTTACAAAGGCGGGGCGATTCCCCGCTTCCAACTCGATTTGCTCAGAAGGATTTCGGCGATCCCCGGTCTGCGCGGCGCTACAGTTTCCAAGGACGGCCTCTTCAGCGGCTCGGAATCGGCGGATCCGATAGCTGTGGAAGGCTATGCCCCCAAGCCTGATGAGGAAATGCATTCGCGCATGGATCATGTCGGCCCGGGATATTTCTCCACGCTCGGAATTCCTATCTTGATGGGGCGCGAAATTGAAGCACAGGACACGGCTGGCAGGGTTCGGGCCGCCGTCATAAATCAAACCTTCGCGCATCGCTTCTTTCCCAATACCAATCCCATAGGCAAGCAGGTCCGCGATACCTATTCCGGTAACCCCGCGGAGATGGTCGTTGTAGGTGTCGCCGCGGACGCCAAGTATAACGATTTGCGAGAGAAAGCTTTGCCTCGCATTTACGCTCCCCTTGCCAATCCGATGTGGGAAAATCCTGCCGCTTTCTATGAGATTCGAACGTATGCCGATCCTCAAGCCGTGACTGCCGCGCTTCGCCAAGTTGTCCAGGAAGCAGATCCGACGCTTCCGCCCATCAAGGTGCACACGATGTCCGGGCTAGTCGACGACTCGCTGCAAACCGACCGCTTTATCGAACAACTTGCCGGCGCTTTCAGCCTGCTGGCGCTGCTTCTCGCCGCCATTGGACTATACGGCCTGATGGCCTATACGGTATCCCGCCGGACGAGGGACATCGGCATTCGCCTGGCGCTGGGCGCGGAGCCAGGGAACGTTCTTTGGCGAGTCCTGCGCGAGACGCTGGCGCTCGTGCTGATCGGAATCACGATTGGCGTGCCTTTCGCGCTAGGTGGAACTTATCTGATGCGCAGCATGCTATTTGGGCTAGGCTTTGCGGACCCCGTCGCAATTCTGCTTGCGGCAGCGTTGCTGACCATTGTTGCCGCGTTTGCGGGCTTTCTGCCGGCGTGGCGCGCTTCTCACGTGGATCCGATGGTCGCGCTAAGATACGAGTGAACCTTCGCAATTGGGCGCTGCGACCAAGCGTTCACCCACTGCCTGTGAGAGTAACTTCTTTCCTTTCCTGCTAGCTGGGACTCTCCGAACATCAAGGCACCTCCAGGATTCATTCTTAGTGCGTTTTTATGAAGGCGTCATCGTTAAGGCAGCTAGGATTCTCCCGGCAAACTGAACGGTAGGGACGAGAAAGCCAAGTATTTATAATTTGACACGGACAAAATACTTTATTAACGTACCGCAGTCAGACCTAGCTCAATATCCCCTCAACCTGGCCTACCTTTGAGGAGAGTCCATGAAAAGGAAAATACGACATGTGAAACTGTACGTTTTGCCTTGCCTTGTTGTGCTCGCGTTCTCGCAGGCCAGCGTCCTGGCACAAACAACCACCGGCAGTTCGCCCACACCCGTCGCACCGGTTCCCAACCCATGTCCGCGGCTCACCGCCGGAACGGCCGTCCATCAGCCACCGGCGCTATTCAGCTCCAGTGGCGTTCTGAACGTGAGGTTCTCCTACCAGCAGACAACAGACTCCGTTGGCAGGCTACTGCATTGCTTCATGACGGACACCGGCTTGGAGGAGCCCACACTGCACGTAAATCCGGGCGATACTTTGAACATCACGGTAACCAACAATACGCCGATGCAACCTTTCGGAGAGACTTACACTGCTCCGAATTGCGGAGACGCCACTGTCCAGTTCACTCCCCCCGCTAACGGCATAGCTTCAGTCGGTGCTTCCGTGAACATCCATTATCACGGCACGAACGTCACTCCACAGTGCGGCGGGGACAACGTGACCAGAACGCTGATCAATCCCGGCCCCGAACACACCTTCCAGTACAGCTTTACGTTCCCGACCGACGAGCCTCCTGGACTCTATTGGTATCACCCGCACGTTCACGGACTAGCCGAACGTGACCTTCTGGGCGGCGCTACGGGAGCCCTGGTGGTGGACGGAATCCAGAACGTGCAGCCTGCGGTCAGAGGCATGCGCCAGAGAATCCTGGTGATCCGCGACCAGCCCCAAGTGCAGGGAGCGGCGGAAGGCCCGGGCAATTGCGGCGTTGACGTTCCCTTCCAAGACATCAGCGTAAACTATGTCCCCATTGATTCGCACGCAACCTTTAACTCCAAGGGCAAACTCAGCGGCATCACTTTTACTCCAGCTGTTTTCTCCATGATGACCGGGGAAACGCAGTTCTGGCGCGTTACCAACAGTACGGCAGATACAATCCTCGACCTGCAAGTACTTTATGATGGCGTTCCTCAGACGCTGCAGATCGCGGGTATTGACGCCGTGCCGGTTAACTCCCAGGACGGGACCCAACCGGGCATGCTCATTCCCGCGACGCGGTACCGCCTTCCCGTTGCGGGGCGGGTGGAGTTCCTGGTGCAAGCGCCCGCCTCAACTGTAAAGGTGGCACAGTTGGTGACCAACAACATCAACAATGGCCCTCAGGGTGATTGTGACCCCACACGGCCCATATTTAACATCGCGTTAAGCAACACCGACACTTTCGCATCGGCCCCCGATGATTACGTCGGCGCCTACACTGGGTTAACCATCAGCGACCAGCGATTTGGCGGACTGAGCAGCCAGCCCGTGTCGGCCACGCGTACGTTCCAATTCAGCGAGATTCAGCCGACCCAGTTCTTTATTACCCAGGTGAGCGCGGGCCAGCAACCAACGCTGTTCGACAACAACAATCCTCCAGCGGTCGTGACCACGCAAGGATCGGTGGAAAAATGGATTGTTCAAAACATAGCCGGAGAGAACCATGAATTCCACCAGCACCAGGTCCATTTCCTGGTGCAGTCACAGGACAACTTCGAGGCCAATGGAAGCACGCAAGCGCCGGCCATAACCGGGCAGTTTGCAGACATGATTGAGGTGCCGTTCTGGTCGGGTAAGAAAAATGTCCCGTTCCCGCAGGTACAGTTGCTTATGGACTTCCGGGGAATGGACATTGGAGACTTCGTCTATCACTGTCACATCCTCTCCCACGAGGACCTTGGCATGATGGCGATTATACGGGTGCTGCCAAAGCCCTAGAGCAGAGCGTTCAGACGGATGCGGCTACTTTTGGAGAGCTGTATCAAAATCGCGGCTTCAGAGCGAAAGCTCTGAAGCCGCCTTTTTGTTAGGTGGCACTTCGCATTCAGTCCTCGGACATCTTGAGCTGAAGCGACGTGGACGTGAGGGCGTTGTTGATAGCTGAATGCTACTGGGCCTGCGGTACCACAAGCTTGTCCATGTACTCTTCTAACTGTTTGCGATTCTTCGTTCGATAGGCCGCGTAGTCGCAGGCGATGCCTGCATCGCCCAAACTGAAGAGCACGTACGGTTCGATCAGGCCACCCCGGAGAAGCCTGATCAACAGGCTTAGGGATTGGTCGCTCGCCGCTAATTCAGCGACTTTTTTGTCTGCCTT
>Ga0209472_1000481_pt1 | contig 23722 bp, 21 predicted proteins | sample GraSoiAngelo_130_FD_185887 | JGI IMG/M metagenome (GOLD analysis project Ga0209472, IMG submission 185887) | Grasslands soil microbial communities from the Angelo Coastal Reserve, California, USA - 14_0929_02_20cm (SPAdes) (version 2) | ecosystem: Environmental > Terrestrial > Soil > Grasslands ...
GGTCACAGACGTGATTCATAAAGCCGATTCGAATCTGCCGGTAACGCACGTAATGACTATGGACGGGTTGCTCACGGACACTATCTCTCCAAGACGATTTTCGGCCACGCTAGTGGGGGTTTTCGCGGTGCTTGCGGTCGTGCTCGCGGCTGTGGGGATTTATGGAGTCATGAGCTACACGGTGAGCCAGCGCACACAGGAGATTGGAGTGCGCATGGCGCTGGGCGCGCAATTGACTTCGGTGCGGCGCATGATTCTGGGCCAGACGTTGAAATTGACGCTGATGGGAGTCGCGCTCGGACTGGCGGGCGCGTTTGTTGTGGCACGTTTCCTTACGAGTTTGCTCTTCGGCGTGGGCGTGTACGATCCATTGACGTTTCTTGGTGTAGCTGTGTTGCTGGTCGCGGTCGCATTGGCGGCTTCCTACGTTCCCGCGCGCCGCGCCATGCGCGTTCATCCCATTGTGGCTCTGCGGTACGAATAGACGGCCGGCCTTGCCATCCCACGTCTCCGGACTGCGTCAATTGACTTCCTCCCGTGATATGATATAGGCGTGATATAGGAGCACGACATGGCCACAGCGCTCATTCATATGGATCCCGTACAGAAGCAGCGGCTCGCTCACCGCGCGAAACTGCGCGGAAAATCCTTCTCCCAAGAAGTGCGTGACGCGGTGGATTTGTACCTGGACTTGCCGGTGGAGAATGAAGAGGAACTTCGCGACTTGGCCAAGGCGGCAAATCAAGCCGCCGACCGAATGATCAAAAACCTGGACGAAACCGTCGCCTACGTCGACCGCGTTCTGAAGCACCGTAGGAATGGCAAGTGAGTTGGGCGCGAGATGCAGTATCGGCCATCCGGAAAATCGTTCTGATCGAAGACCGGATGGAATCGCTGACGGTGCAAGTGAAGAATCTTGCAGACGGTTACATGGACCTCGATCGCCGTTTGGTACGGCTTGAGGCCAAGTTCGATTTGATCGAGAAAATGGCGGCGCCTGGACGGAGGGCTCTGCAGGTAAAATCGCGTTCTCACAGAGATAAGACTAGCTAGGCAGCAGCGTGCTCTCCTTCCGTGTGGAAAATGGAAAGCTGAAAGCAACATCGCGGTCGCTACCCGAACTGCGGGCTGGCTGGGCGCTCGTTCGGGTGCGACTTGCGGGAATTTGCGACACTGACGTCGAAATCCTGCGCGGTTATCATGGATTTCGGGGAACGCCGGGGCACGAGTTTGTAGGCGAGGTTGCCGATGTCCGCCGCGTTTCTGCCAAGATTAAGCAAGAATGGCTGGGGCGGCGCGTCTGCGGCGAGATCAACGTTTCTTGCTCCGCATATGGCTTCAAACCGGTCTGCGATTTCTGCCGACGCAGATTGAAAACGCATTGTGCGCGACGCACAGTGATGGGGATTGTGAACCACGACGGAGCATTTGCAGAATACTTGGCGTTGCCTCTGGAGAATTTGCATGTTGTTCCTAAGAACGTCACGGATGAGCAGGCTGTGTTCGTCGAACCACTGGCCGCTGCTTGCGAAATCCTCGATCAAGTGAATGTGAAGGAATTTCGCTCCGCTGCCGTTCTTGGCGACGGCAAGCTCGCGCAGTTGATCGCCCGCGTGGTGCGCACTGTCATTCCTCGCGTGGTGATGTACGGCAAGCACGAAAACAAGTTGGCACTCGCCCGCCGCGCTAAAATTCAAACAAAGAGAGTTCGTGGCGATGCGTCCGATCTGAAGCGGATTGCAGAAAACTTCAGGCTGGTAGTCGAAGCGACCGGTTCGCCAAGGGGGCTGGCACTGGCACAGCACATCGCCGAGCCGCGCGGGACGCTCGTGCTCAAGTCGACGTTCCACGGGGCAGCCGTTGCCGAAACGTGGCCGATTGTGGTTAAGGAAATTACCGTCGTCGGCTCGCGCTGCGGCCCGTTCGGCAAGGCTATTGCGCTGTTGCAGTCGGGAAAACTCGATCCGACGCCGCTCGTCGCGCGCACATTTCCTCTCTTGGACGCGCCAGCGGCCATTCGCTTCGCGCGGCGGCCCGGCGTACTGAAAGTTTTGCTGAAGCAGTAAGAAAAGAATCTTGTTAGAGCCGGTTGATGCAAGAGGCGACGCACGCCGCCCCGAAACCGTTGTCGATGTTGACGACAGTGACGTTGGAGGCGCAAGAATTGAGCATGCCTAGCAGAGCGGCGGCGCCTCCGAAGCTGGCGCCGTAGCCGACGCTCGTGGGCACAGCGATCACCGGCACGGCAACGAGCCCGCCGACGACGCTGGGAAGAGCGCCTTCCATTCCAGCCACGCAGATAATCACACGCGCCTGGGCCAGCTTGCTCTCACGGTGTTCGAGCAAACGATGAATGCCGGCCACGCCGACGTCATACAGAGGCTCTGCGCGGTTGCCCATCATGCGCGCGGTGAGAAGCGCTTCCTCGGCAACGGGGATGTCGCTGGTGCCGGCGGAGACGACGAGAATGGTTCCTTTGCCGGTGATTTCGTCGCTGCGCTCGATGCTGATAACGCCGGACAATTCGTGAAACTTCGCGCTACGCGCGTCTTTTCCGCTGGTGCGTTTTACGGCAGCAAAAATCTTTTTATCGGCGCGAGTCACCAAAATGTTGTGGCGCGAATCTTTCTTACGCAGCATGGCGAGCACAATTTCCGCGACTTGTTGCGGCGTCTTGCCTCTTCCGAGAACGACTTCGGCAAAACCCTGCCGCAGCGCGCGGTGATGATCTACTTTGGCAAAGCCGAGATCTTCGAATGGCAAGTGCTTCAGCCGCTCGATGGCCTTGTCCGGAGCGAGTTCCCCCGCTTTCACGGATTCCAGAATTTTCAGCAATTCGCTTTGATTCATACTTTCCGGCTGCCGCGAATTCTATCATCGCAGAAGACGATTGCCTTTGCTTGACTTGCCGAAACGCCACTGCGAGACTGATTCTACCCGCGCGGAAAACATGGCTGACACACAAAAACAGATTGTCACCGTGGGTGTGACCGGCGCCAGTGGAGCGATTCTGGCGCAGAAGACGCTAGCGTTACTTGAAGAAGATCCGCGCGTCGGCCGCGTCCATTTGGTGATCACGGAAGCCGGCCAGCGGCTGTTTGCGGAAGAGCTGGGCATTACTTCCGGTGACTTGAAGCAGCTCCCCAGCCGCATTCTCAGCCATCCGGTTGCGAAGACCGACGTCCTGCCGAACAAAGACGTGGGTGCTTCGATTGCCTCGGGCAGCTACGCCGTGGACTCCATGGTGATCATTCCGTGCTCGATGGGGACGCTGGGCACGATTGCCGGCGGCATCAGCGACGACCTTGTTTCGCGAGCGGCAGACGTGATGCTGAAAGAAGGCCGCAAGCTGGTTCTTTGCGTGCGCGATACGCCGTTCAACCGCGTGCACTTGGAAAACATGCTGCGAGCGCAGCAGGCCGGCGCGGTGATCATGCCCGCAGTGCCGGCGTTTTATCACCATCCGAAAACGATCGACGATCTTGTGAAGCAATATGTGTGCCGCGTCCTGGCGCAAATTGGATTGGCGCAGGAACAGATGTATCGCTGGGCAGGCACACCGGCTGCGAAAAAAGCGGAAGCGTGAAGCAGCACGAAATTCAAAAATGGCCAGCCGCATCAAAACCGTCCTCGAAATGATCAAGTTCGAGCACTCCGTGTTTGCTCTTCCCTTCGCGCTGACGGGAGCACTACTGGCCGCGCGTTGGACACTTCATAGCTGGCCTTCGCTTCGCCAAGTCTTGTGGATCATAATCGCCATGGTCGCCGCACGGTCCGCGGCTATGACCATGAACCGCATCGTCGATCTCCGCTTTGACCGCGAGAATCCGCGAACGAAACAGCGCGCGATTCCAACCGGCGCGCTGACGCTGCAATTTGCATGGCTCTTCACGGTTGTTGCGGTCGCATTATTTTTCACGGCGGCGTGGCAATTGAATCCGCTCGCTCTGAAGCTTGCGCCGCTGGCCATCGCAATTTTATTTTTCTATTCCTTCACCAAGCGCTTCACCAATTGGTCGCATCTTTTTCTGGGATTTGCGCTGGGCGTCTCTCCGGCGGCAGCCTGGATCGCCATTACGGGCGGCCTCGATTCGCGCATGCTGATCCTTTGTGCGGCGGTTACGCTGTGGGTTGGCGGGTTCGACGTGCTCTACGCCTGCCAGGATGTTGATTACGATCAGCACGCCGGGCTCTTTTCCGTGCCCAAGAGATTCGGGATTGCCAAAGCGCTGCTCATCGCGCGCATGATGCACATCGGCGTAACCGCATTTCTGGCCTGGCTGGCGTTAAGCTTCGGCTTGCCGTGGCCGGCATGGGCGGGAATCGCAGTCGTCGCGTCGCTGCTGGCGTACGAACATTCCCTTGTCAAAGCGGATGATCTCAGCAGGCTAGACGCTGCGTTTTTCGCGGTGAACGGCTATATTAGTATATTGTTTCTGCTGTTCTGGGGCGCCGCGGCTGCGGTTTGGCGCGTTTGAAACTTTCGACGGATTTAGAATGAGCGAACTCACGATCACCGACCTGCAGTTGAAGTCGATTGCGGAGAAAGTTTTCGCCGGCGAGCGTCTTGCGTTTGACGACGGCATCAGCCTGTATCGTTCGCCGGACCTGCTCGCCGTTGGCTGGCTCGCGAATTACGTTCGCGAGAAAAGACACGGCAACGTCACCTATTTCAATGTCAACCGGCACATCAATCCGACAAATATTTGCGTCGCTCACTGCAAACTGTGCGCGTTTGGCCGCGACCCCAACGCGCCGGGCGCATACAATTTTTCGCTGGAAGAAATTTACGCCCGCGCCGAACAGGGAGCCCGCGAAGGCGCATTGGAATTCCACATCGTCGGCGGTTTGCACCCGGATTTGCGGTTTGAGTATTTCCTGGAGATGATTCGCGGGCTGAAGCAGCGCTGCCCGGGCGTGCACCTGAAAGCGTTCACCATGGTTGAAGTGGGCTACTTCGCCCGCATCGCGAAGCTGTCGACCAAAGAAACTTTGCTCAAACTAAAGGAAGCCGGTATCGATTCCCTGCCCGGCGGCGGCGCGGAAATTTTTCATCCCCGGGTGCGCCGGATTATTTGCGACCACAAGGTCAGCGGGCAGATGTGGCTCAACATTGCACGCCAGGCGCACGAAATCGGTTTGCGCTCGAACGCCACGATGCTCTACGGGCACGTGGAAACAGAAGAAGAGCGCGTCGATCATCTCGTCCGGCTGCGCGAATTGCAGGACGAGACACATGGTTTTGTGGCGTTTATCCCGCTGGCGTTTCATCCCGACAACACGGCGCTTTCCCACATTCCGAAGCCTACGGGCTACGCCGACTTGCGCAACATCGCTGTTTCTCGGTTGATGCTCGATAATTTTGAACACATCAAGGCGTACTGGATCATGCTTTCGCCCAGCGTCGCGCAAATCGCCTTGCGCTTCGGCGCGAACGACCTCGACGGCACGGTGGTCGAAGAAAAGATTTATCACGACGCCGGCGCTAAAACGTCCGAGTTCACGCCGCGCAGTGAATTGGAACGCTTGATTCGCGCGGCAGGACGCGTGCCAGTCGAGCGCGACACGCTGTATCATCCCGTCGACCGCTCGAAGATGCCGCCGCTTCCTCCGTCCGCGCGCACGGATCTCGTCTCGCTTACGCTCAACGTGTAAGCCCGTGGTAGACTCTCTTGCGTTGAAGGAAGATGGACTCGCGGTTCCTGCCGCTTTGGAAGCTTAGTTCAGCGGATTGTTGCGGCCTTCTGGGCGACCTTCTCCAAGACTTCGGGAGGCAGAATCGCGTAGCCCTTTTCCTGGGCGATCTTTTGACCGCTGGTGTAGACCCACTTCAAGTAGCTGGCCACGGAGCTGCCCCGGCGGGGTTCCTTGGCGACAGCCGGCACATAAAGCCACGTGAAGCTGCTGATCGGGTAGCTTTCTTTGCCGGGCGCATTTGTCAGGGAAACGCGGAAATCATTGTTCATTTTGCTCCCGCTGGCGGCTGCCGCGATCGACTTTGCCAAAGGCTTGACGAATTCACCCGCTGCATTCTTGATGCTGGCGATGCGGACCGCCGAGCTGGCGGCAATGTTGAGTTCGGTATATCCAATCGCGCCCGGCGTGCTGCGCAGCTTGGCTACCAAATCCTGCGAACGTTGGAAGGCTTGACCCACGGGCCATTTCGGCGATTCGCTGCGTCCCGCCGTGGCAAGAAACTCAGGACTCACTTTCGCCAGGTAGTCGGAAAGAATGTAGTTGGAACCTTTGCCTTCGTTGCGATGAAGTACTTGAATGGGAAGCTCCGACAGTTTCATGTCCGGATTGAGCTTGGCAATCGCGGGATCGTTCCACGATTTGGTTTTTCCCAGAAAAATGTTGGCCAGCACCGGCCCAGTAAGTTTGAGTTCGCCCTTCACGTCTGGCAGCTCATAGATGATTACAATCCCAATCAAAACGGCTGGCAATTCAAGAATCGATTTGCCCGAAGCGCGCAACTGGGCTTCGGGAATCGGCGCATCGCCCCCGCCAAAATCACCTGAGCCTGCAAGAATGTTCCGGGCGCTCTCCGCTGTTCCCACGGCCATGTAGCGAATGTCCGTGGCGGGTTGCTGTGCGTGAAATTCGTCGGCCCAGCTTTTATAGAGCGGTTCCGGCATGCTGGACCCGGTCTCTACGAGGACCATTTTCTCTTGGCCATGTGCCCCCGCCGGGAGCAAGAATATCCATCCGAGAAAAACTGCAGGGAGCCTGAATGACCTGGTACGCACACGATCCTCTCAATCTTCCGGAAATGTATCCAAATTCCGCGTTCAGTCAACAGATAATTTTACAACGTATACAACGAGACTAGCGGAAGGAATCAGGTGCGTGAAAGGGGGCGAAAGTACAGTTGTGTGGAATCTGGCACTAAACGATGGCGACGCGCAACTTAGGTGAATTCTGACCAGTCTTAAGCCTGTATTACACTGACATGCGAGGAGCCCTCTTGGAATGCGAACGATTCTATTGCTCACCATCTCGAACATCTTCATGACCTTTGCGTGGTACGGCCACTTGAAATTCCGCGGCGAGGCGCTTTGGAAAGTGATCCTAGTGAGTTGGGGGATCGCCTTCTTCGAATACTGTTTCCAGGTGCCCGCGAACCGCATCGGCTCTTATCAATTCAGTGCCGCTCAACTGAAGACCATTCAGGAAATCATTACTCTCTCGATCTTTCCAGTTTTCTCCGTGGCGTACCTCGGCGACAAATTCAGGTGGAATTACGGCGTCGGTTTTGCTTTTATCGTGATTGCCGCATTCTTTGTCTTTCACAAATGGTAGTCTAAACAGTCCTGGCCCACTTCTACGCTTGGGAGTTTTCATGCGTTCCGAGAACATTTTCATTTGCACGCTTTTCCTCCTGACTGGCGGCTTATCGGCGCGGGCCCAGACGGTCACTCCTTCGCCGGAAACTGGAGTCACTCCGAACACTCTTCTGCTCTACCGCGCGGATCTTGTTCCCGGCAAGGAAGCGGCCTACGCGCAGACGGAATCGGATATTGCCCGCGGCTATGCGAACGCAAAGATTCCGGTCTACTGGCTCGCTCTCCAGTCCGCCACAGGTTCGCCGCACGTGCTTTACTTCGATGGATTCGACACATTCGCGGAAATCGAAAAGGCGGGGACGGACGTAGCCGAAGGTCTCAGCACTTATCCGGAAATCGCCAGCCTCCAGCAAAAGTTGCAGGAATTCGTTACGGCCGCGCGCACGGTCATGGCCTTCCGCCGCGACGACCTGAGCTATCACCTCAACAAGATCGACCTCGCCAAAGCGCGCTACGTTCGCGTCACCATTTTTCAACTCCGGCCAGGCTACGAAGACGAATTCTCCGATGCGTTCCGCGCGCGCGCCAGGATTCATGAAACCAACGACGTCGAAACTCCCTGGATGGTCTATCAGGTCCACTCGGGACTTACGTTGCCCGCGTTCCTCGAATTCCAGCCCATGGATTCCCTCGGCGAAATTGACGATGCGCTCGATCGCGAAAAAAGAGGCCGCCGTGCTCCCGTCGAGAAGCGCCCATCGCCGCCCCAGAAGTGGATGAAAGACACGGAAGTCAGTTTTGAAACGCAGATTTACAACGTCAGCCTTGCGATGAGCGACCTCTCGGCGCAGTCCGTAGCCGTGGCGCCCACACCAGCACGTCCTGTCTTCCAGCGAAATGGAGGAGAGGCCGCGAAGCCAGGGCGACGCCGAAGGATTCCGCCATCGAGTTTTGCGCAAGCTCCGCTTCGGCGCGCTGAAGCGGCCACGGCGGATGATGAATCTCCCCACGAATGATTCGGTTGCTTCCATCCACTGTGTAGAGGCAATACCGCTCCGTCAAGAAATGCTCGAGTGTTCCGCTTTGCGGGGAAAAGACCTTGCCTAAAGGGCGATATCGGCACTTCAGAAATGCAGCCGGCTCTCCTCGATGCGTCCGCTCGCTTTCGTAATGATTCCAGCCGTCCTGGTTCGTGCAGCTCATTCGCGCTCGAAAATACGGCAAGTGAAACCACGCCCGCGCAATTGTCACTGCCAGCGCATTGCCCGCGTCCAGACTGAAAAACCACACGCCGGGCTTACCTTCGCATTTCACGTAGGTTCGGACGTTCAATTCAGGAAATGCCGAAAGCCATGGAAGCGCAGGCGTCCCGCGTAACCGCACACCGGTCATCCGAAACGGAACTACCGCGAGCCACCCACTCCCTTCGAAAGTATCGATTTGCAATTGCGGCGGAAGTAGCGACTGCAGCGCTGCTGCATCGACTTGCCAGTGCGCGAAGAGCAGGTCGTGCCAGCTCTGCGCCATCACCCACGGCCCTGCGGACATTGGCCATGGCCGGTGCGCCACTTCTTGCAGGATCACACTCATCCGCGTTTACAAGACTTCCTCGACAAGCTCATTTTCTGAATATACCCTTCCACCGGGCTCCCGAATCGAATTCCTGTGAATTCAAACAGAACGAAAGCGCCAAAAGGAGAGAAACCATGCAGCGCAAGGCATCCGCGGTTTGGCAAGGCGGTTTGAAAGATGGCAAGGGCACGATTTCGACGGACAGCGGCGTCCTAAAACAGACACAATACTCTTTCAGCACGCGCTTTGAAAACGGCGTGGGCACGAATCCAGAAGAGCTTCTCGCCGCGGCGCATGCCGGCTGTTTTACGATGGCGCTCTCTGCCCAATTGGGAAACGCGGGCCTGACCGCAAGCAAGCTGGAGACAACAGCGACGATTTCTCTCGAAAAGTTGCCGGACGGGTTTGCCATCACGAAAAGCCACCTGGATCTCGTCGCGCAAGTCCCCGGCGCGGACAAAGCCAAATTCGACACCGCCGTGAAAGCCGCCGAAACCGGCTGCCCGGTCTCGAAACTGTTCAAGGCGGAAACCAGCGTCAGCGCGCGGTTGGTATCCTAAGAAAGAAGCCGGGGGTCTTCTCACCTGACGTTCCACTCGACGGCTTCCTAGAGCGCTCTTGCCAAACGTTCTCTTTGAAAGGCTCAAACAGGTACAATGCCCCACATGATTCCAGCTCCGGGAGCGTTCGCTGCAGGTGTCGCGATCTTTCTAATCGTGCTCTGGGACGCGTTCGAGGCCATCATTCTCCCGCGCCGCGTCACGCGAAAATTCCGCCTCGCGCGCCTTTTTTACCGCTCCACCTGGAACGTTTGGAAGTTTGTGATTTGCCTCATCCCCAAGCCCAAGACCCGTGAAGCTCTGCTCGGTTTCTATGGCCCTCTCTCACTCCTGGTTCTCGTCGGAGTTTGGGCCGTGGGCCTCGTGCTTGGCTTTGGACTCATGCAATATGGCGCCGGTTCCGCAGTGGTCATGACCGGCAACCAGACTGCGTTCCTGACGGACATTTATTTGAGCGGCACGACGTTTTTTACTCTCGGCCTCGGTGATGTCATCCCGCGCTCCGGCTTGGCTCGCGCGCTAGTCGTCACCGAGGCTGGCTTTGGATTTGGTTTTCTTGCCGCTGTCATCGGCTACTTGCCGTTCATCTACGGCTCGTTCTCCAAGCGCGAAGTGAATATCTCGCTTCTCGACTCCCGCGCCGGAACACCGCCCACGGCCGGCGAACTGCTTCGCCGACACAGCTACGCCCACGGCCAGGACGCACTCCGCGTTCTCCTCAAGGAGTGGGAGTTTTGGTGCGCCGACTTGATGGAGAGCCATCTTTCCTATCCTGTGCTCGCCTATTTTCGCTCGCAGCACGACAACCAGTCCTGGATTGCTTCGCTCACGGCAATTCTGGACACTTGCGCGATCGTCATGGTTGGGATCGAAGGCGCTTGTGAAAAACAGGCCGAGCTTACTTTTGCGATTGCGCGTCACGCGGTCGTCGATCTTTCGCAAGTCTTCGGCACTGCCCCCAAGCCGCTGCCGCACGACCGCTTGCTTGCGCAAGACTTGCGGCGCATCCGCGACATTCTTGCTCAGCACGGCATGAAACTTCATGACGGCGAACAAGCCGACCGCAAACTCTTGGAGTTCCGCAAGATGTACGAGCCTTACATCTTTGCGCTGGCGAATTATCTGAACCAGACGCTGCCGCCCTGGATTCCTCAGAAAAAAGGCAAAGACAACTGGCAAACTACTGCTTGGGCGCAGTCCGCAGGTGTGATCGACAAGGAAGTGGCCACGGTCGTCGCCGACGACCATTTCTAGCCTTATTTAGACTAGTTAGCGCTAGTCTAATTTAGACTAGCTTGAGCAGCGGCGTGACGTTGCCTCATAATCGCTGATTCTTTCGCTGGGGTGAAATCATGAAAGCCATCCTCGTTCGTGAATTCGGCGGCCCCGAAGTCCTGAAGCTCGAGGAAGTCCCCACGCCCAAACCCGCCGCCGGACAAGTCCTCGTCCGAATCCATGCCGCAGGTGTGAATCCCTACGACACCTACATGCGCGCAGGCACCTACGCGATCAAGCCGCCGCTTCCCTACACGCCGGGCTCGGACGCCGCGGGACTCATCGAAGGGGTCGGCCCTGGCGTGAAAAAAGCGAAGCCGGGCGACCGCGTTTACACGGCGAAAACCATCACGGGTGCGTACGCGGAATACGCACTCGCGCTGGAAGAGCAAGTGCATCCCCTGCCCGAGAAAATCAGCTTTGCCCAAGGCGCAGGCGTGTGGGTCCCCTACGGTACCGCGTACCACGCACTGCATCATTCTGCACAAGCGCGCGCTTCCGAAACGGTCCTGGTGCACGGCGCGAGCGGTGGAGTCGGCACCGCGGCAGTACAAATGGCCCGGGCCATGGGACTCACCGTCTTCGGCACCGCCGGAACGCAGAAGGGCATCGATCTCGTCAAGCGCGAGGCCGCGCATCAGGTTTTCGATCACAGTAAAGCCGGCTATCAGGAAGAAATTATGAAATCGACGACCGGCCGCGGCCTGGACATTATTCTTGAGATGCTCGCCAACGTAAATCTTTCGGCGGATTTGAAACTGCTCGCAACGAATGGCCGTGTAATCATCATCGGCAATCGCGGCGAGATCAGCATCAACCCGCGCGACTTGATGCTGCGCCGCGCTTCGGCTCGCGGCTTCACGCTATGGGCTATCACTCCCGCGGAAGAAGCAGAAATCCACGCAGGCCTCATTGCCGGCCTCGAAAACGGCACGCTTCGCCCGGTCGTTGGCAAGGAGTTGCCCCTCGCCGAAGCCGCGCGCGCCCACAAAGAAATCCTCGAGCCCGGCGCCGCTGGGAAAATTGTTCTTGTTCCCTAGCGAAGCATCCAGAACCGCGCACGCATCTGCCCGGCGTTGCGGCAGCCTCGAGACATATCGACTTCATTCGGGCCGAACTTGCCGTATAATTGGTTTTCCAAAATTTCAGCTCACAGAGACTCTGGCCGGCAGCGGAATCACTTTCATCGTGCACACAGCCCTTTTACTCTCGGTTGCTCTCGTGGCTCAAAACCCCATCAGCCATTATTGGCACAAGCTCACCGACAGAACCTTTACCGGCATCTATCACGCCAACGCTTTCGACCTGGCGATGATGATTCCCTACTTCATCGTCCTCCTGGTCCTCGCCGTTTACGGCCTGCACCGCTACTGGCTGGTCTACGACTATTTCGCGTATTCCAAAAATGTTCCCCCGGCTCCGCCGCCGGTCGCGAATTGGCCGCGCGTCACTGTGCAGTTGCCCATCTTCAACGAGCGCTACGTCATCGAGCGGCTCGTCGAAGCTGTTTCGCGTTTCGACTACCCGCCGGATCTACACGACGTGCAGGTCCTCGACGATTCCACCGACGAAACCCGCGACATCGCTCGCGCCTGCGTCGAGCGCCACGCCGCGCAGGGCATGCCCATCGCCTACATTCATCGCACCAATCGCGAAGGTTACAAAGCCGGAGCCCTGGAAAACGGGCTGAAAACCGCCAAGGGCGAATTCGTCGCCATTTTCGACGCGGACTTTCTTCCCGAGTCCGATTTTCTACGCCGCACGATTCCCTATTTCATGAACCCCGACGGTGGCGGCAACATTGGCATGGTGCAGACACGGTGGACATACCTCAACAGCGACTATTCCCTGCTGACCAACGTCGAAACCATTCTTCTCGACGGCCACTTTGTCGTCGAGCACGGTGCGCGTTCCCGCCGCGGCACTTTTTTCAATTTCAACGGCACAGCCGGTGTGTGGCGCCGCAAAGCCATTGACGACGCCGGCGGCTGGCAACACGACACGCTTACCGAAGACACCGATCTTTCCTATCGCTCGCAGCTCAAGGGCTGGAAGTTTCTCTATCTTCCGCAAATCGAGTGCGCTTCCGAGCTTCCCGTGGACATGAACGGCTTCAAAGCCCAGCAGGCGCGCTGGGCCAAGGGCCTCATGCAGACCGCAAAAAAAATCCTGCCCAAAGTCTGGAAGTCGGATGCGCCCTGGCACGTCAAAGCCGAAGCCTTTTTCCATCTCACCGGCAACATCAGCTACCCGCTGATGATTTTACTTTCCACTATGCTGCTGCCCGCAATGATCGTGCGTTTCTATCAGGGCTGGGTTCAGATGCTGGTGATCGACCTGCCGCTCTTTCTCGCCTCCACGTGTTCCATCTCCAGCTTTTATCTCGTCGCGCAAAGGGAGTTGCGGCCCAAGACCTGGCAGCGCACCCTTCTCTATTTGCCCTTCGTGATGGCCACCGGCATTGGCATTTCTGTTCGCAACGCGCAAGCGGTGATCGAAGCGCTGCTCGGCAAAAAAAGCGAATTCGCCCGCACGCCCAAATTCAATATCGAAGGCAAGCAAGGCACTTTCGCGAAAAAATCGTACAAGAACAAAGCCGGCTGGATGCCCTACGCGGAAGTGCTCCTCGGTGTGTATTTCTCGCTCACCATCGTGTATGCCATCGCCAACGAAAACTACGCCACTGTCCCGTTCCTGCTGCTCTTCGTTTGGGGCTACCTGTACACCGGCTCGATGTCTCTCGGTCAAACGTACTTCGCGCGCCTCCGCTTCGGCGTCAACGCTCCTGAAATGCGCCCAGCGACTTCTGGCGCCCCAGGCTTCTGATTTTTGGATAGTATTGACGCCTCTTGGAAAGCCTCTCATTCCAGAATGGCGCAGTACGCTTGCACGCGATTGCTGCAGGTCCGCATGACGGCCCGGTCGTCGTTCTTCTCCACGGCTTCCCGGAATTTTGGTATGTCTGGCGCAGGCAAATTGAACCGCTCGCTGCTGCCGGATTTCGCGTCATCGTCCCCGACCAGCGTGGTTACAACCTCAGTAGCAAACCCTCCAGCGTCGCAGCTTACGCTTTACCCGAACTTGTTTCCGACGTCATCGCCATCGCCGATCAACTCGGCCGAGAAAAAATCTTTCTTGCGGGACATGACTGGGGCGCTGCCGTCGCCTGGAGCACCGCCCTGCTTCATCCACAGCGCATAGCCAAGCTCGCCGTCCTCAACGTTCCTCATCCGTCGGTGATGCGCAAATTCCTCAGCACGCGTCCGCGTCAGCTGCTCCGGAGCTGGTACATGTTTTTCTTTCAACTTCCCTGGCTGCCGGAAGCCGTTTTCTCCGCGTTCAACTTCCGCATCGGCTCGCGAGCCCTGCTCCGCTCCAGCCGTCCCGGCACTTTTTCCGAGGAAGATCTAGCGCAATATCGAGCGGCTTGGTCTCAACCCGGCGCTCTCACCGCCATAATCAATTGGTATCGCGCGCTCTTCCGCGCTCGCGTCGAATTTCCAGACAAAATCGTCCGCGTCCCCACACGCCTCCTCTGGGGCGAACGCGACGCCTTCCTTCTGGCCGAAATGGCGCATGAAAGCCTGCGCTACTGCACGAACGCGGAACTCTTCACCTTCGCCACTGCCACGCATTGGCTCCAGCATGAAGAGCCCGCTCGCATTTCTGAATTGTTGATTGATTTTTTTCGTACCTGATCGCGCTTCCGTGGACATCCGCGGGCGAGAATCACGCTCGCTTACTCAAACTGAAAGAAGACAATCTTCGGGCTGGATCCCAGCCGTAGCGGAGGTCCCCAGGTCCCCGCGCCGCTGCTCATGTAGACCAGCATCTTTCCAATTCGGCTAAGCCCGTAAACGAACTGGCCGTAAACCCGCCGCGCCATCCACGTCCACGGAAGAAACTGGCAAGGTTAGATTCGCTGACTAGCGAAAATGGTATCTGTTTGCTTCCAGTCCTGTGCTCGTCAACAAACGCCTAACGACTCCCGCGCCGCACGTAATATGCGGCAAGGAGATTGCGCACTCTTTGGGAAAAACCACCCGGTGGGGGTACCGTCAATCAAATATTTCGCATGCCAAGCTGTCTCAGTTACAATCGCGCGGCTCTCTGTGGCACGCCGCAAACCCACATGCCCTGTGAGCGCAAGATCAAAATGGCAGTTCCGAGGTGCGCGAATGAGTGGTCGCCTGTGGCCGATGGGGTCGCGTGGTCCGTTGAACTCAGCGACGCTGACCCTTTGGGGTTTGCTGAGCCTGGTTTGTCTCGCCACGAGCGCGCATGCCCAGGAGCGCCGCGAGCGCGAACCCAATAGCGTCTACGCGGAGCGCCGCGCCAAGCTTGCCGCTCAGGTCGACGGCCCAATCGTCCTGTGGGGCTACACCGGCCGCGAAGAAGTCTCCCAAACGTATGTCTTTGAGCAGGAGGAGAATTTCTACTATCTCACCGGCCACAACGAAGAAGGCGCCGGTCTTCTGATTCTTCCCCCGACCAAGGTCGGCGGCCCCGCAAGTGGACCGCGCGAAACTCTATTTCTTCCCGCGAAAAATCCGCAAAAAGAAAAATGGAATGGCGTCCGCATGTCGCCCTCGGATCCCGGCATTGAAGCGCGCACTGGATTTGCTGCCGTGAAGCAGTTCGACACCGGCTTTCGCTCCACGGTTGAGAATCTTGCGAAGACTAATCCGGCTTTCTACACCATTCTTCCCTACCAAAAAGAACTTGGTGGCTACCCGCACGAAAAAGAAGTCGTCGACTGGCTGCAGCTGGCCGCGCCGCAAGCGAAACTCAAGGACGTTCGCGCGCAGATTGGCGCGATGCGCCAAATCAAGTCGCCCGGCGAACTCGCCTTCCTGAAAGAAGCGATTGACTTGACCCTGGACTCCCACCTGGAAGCGATGAAGTTGATGCGCCCGGCACTTTACGAATACCAGGTCGCCGCGAAAATGGTCGAAGTCCATGCCTGGGGCGGCTCGGAAGCGGAGGGCTACGCGCCGATAGTCGGCGCTGGCCCGAATTCCACCGCGCTTCACTACGACAAGCTCTCGCGCAAAATCGAAGACGGCGACATCGTCGTTCTCGACGTCGGCGCGCAGTATTCCGGCTATTCCGCGGACATTACGCGCACCATTCCTGCCAACGGCAAGTTCACGCCGCGCCAGCGCGAAATCTACGAAATCGTTCTCGGCGCGCAAAACGCCGCCCTCGCCGCACTCAAGCCGGGCATGGATTTTTGCAACAAGAACGGCAAGAGCGTCCAGAAAATTGCTTACGCCTACATCGACACCCACGGAAAAGATCTTCACGGCAAATCCCTCGGGCCGTATTTCATCCACGGCCTCGGCCATCACATCGGCCTGAACGTTCACGATCCCGGCGACCACTGCGCCCCTTTCCAGCCGGGCATGGTCATCACCATTGAGCCTGGCATTTACATTCCCGAGGAAAATCTCGGCGTGCGCATTGAAGACGATGCCCTTATCACCGAATCCGGCCACAAGCTGCTCAGCGAACGCCTCGCACGCGACCCCGATGAAATCGAGAAAATCATGGCGGCAGCCGCTGCGCAGCGCGTCAGGGAGTCCAAAAAAAGCGACGATGATTGACCGCCACGAACGCGCGCATCTATACTGTTGTTTCGCGTTGGACACGTTTTTTCTTCCAGCGTGCCTCGAGTCATTCCGGATGAGGCTGTGTTCCTGGCCCGCCTGAATTTCCGAAATTCGCAATCGATCCAGGGAGCAGTCGGCCCGACCCGGTCGGGGCCGCATAAAAAAATGAGCAGCGTCAAAGCGACACAACTCCGCCCCGGCATGGTGATCCAGCACGAGGGCCAGCTATTCACGATATTCAGCGTCGATCACCGCACTCCGGGAAACAAACGCGGATCGATGCAAACACGCATGAAGAATCTGAAGAGCGGAGCGATTATCGATTACCGCTTCCGCGCCGAGGAGTTCGTCGACCGCGCGATCCTCGATGAAATTGAATACGAGTACCTCTACAAGGAGGGCGACGATTTTCATTTCATGAACACAGAAACGTACGAGCAGATGCACCTGACGCGCGAGCAGCTCGGCGAAACCGTCTACTACCTGATTCCGAATACGGTGGTGAAAGTCGAATTTTTCGATGAAAAACCGATTGGTGTCGACCTGCCGGACACTATGGATTTGAAAGTCGTCAAGACCGAACCCACGTTGCAAAAAGCCACTGCCAGCGCGGTGATGAAGCCGGCAACTCTGGAAACCGGCTTGATCGTGAATGTGCCGCCCTTCGTGAACGAAGGCGACAAAATCAAAGTGGATACCACCGAGGCACGTTACGTTCAGCGTGTCGAGTAAGCTTTTAGGGAATTATGGATTTAACTTCAACCATACAATGCGCGGTTTTTATTCTTTGCTTTTGCGTGCGCCTGATGGATGATGGCAGTTCAAGTTTCCGCCTCCGCAGCTAATTTCAGCGCAAGCCGGAATTAGAAGAGGCAGAACGGCGTCCCGGTGCAAACCGGGACGCTTTTTTTCGCGGCGCAAAATCCGCGTGTTTTTTGTTTCGGCCCGCGAACAAGCAAACCTCCAATCGCGCTTCGGATGGACTAATGTTTTCCCGCAGAGCCGGCTGCGGATTTTTCTCCGGCGGGATGCGCACCAAAAACGCGGTCAAAAATGGCATCGACGGAGCGAAGCTGGCGCTGCAGGTCGAAAGTATATGCCAGAGCTTTCGAATCGAGAACTTTCGTGATGCGAGCGTCTTTCGCGGCGCGGTCGCGGAAACTGGTGTCCGTTTCCCACGCGGCCATGGCGTTTTCCTGCACCGCCTTGTACGCATCGTCGCGCGGCATGCCCTTCTCCACCAAATCCTGCAGCAACTGTCCCGAATAAACGAGGCCATTTGTAGATTCGAGGTTTCGCTGCATGCGCTCGGGGAACACGCGCATCTGGCCTAGGATCATGGCCATTTTGGAAAGCATGTAGTCGATCAAAATAGTGGAATCGGGAAGAATGACGCGTTCGACGGAGCTATGGGAAATGTCGCGCTCGTGCCAAAGGGCGACGTTTTCGAACGCGGCGAGCATGTTCGAACGCACGAGGCGAGCGAGGCCGCAGATTTGTTCGCAGGAAACGGGGTTGCGCTTGTGCGGCATGGCGGAACTGCCGCGCTGCTCACCGCTGAACGGTTCCTCGACTTCGCGGACTTCGGTGCGCTGGAGATGGCGAATTTCTAGCGCGATTTTTTCGAGGGTGGCGGCAATGAGCGCGAGGGCGCTGAGATATTGCGCGTGGCGGTCGCGCTGAATGACCTGTGAAGCGACGGGCGCGGCGCTGAGTGCCAGGCGCTTGCAGATGCGTTCTTCGATTTCCGTACCGAGATGCGAAGCATTACCGACGGCGCCAGAGATTTTTCCGACAGCCATCTGCGCGGCAGCGTCGCGGAAGCGCGCGATGTTGCGCTGATTCTCCGAAAACCAATTGGCGATTTTGAGCCCGAACGTGATGGGCTCGGCGTGAATGCCGTGAGTGCGGCCAATCTGCGGCGTGTGGCGGAACTCGTGGGCGCGCAGATCGAGAATTTCGCCAAACGTCACCAGTTCGCGCTCGATCAATTTTGAAGCGTCGCGAACTTGCAAGGCCTGCGCGGTATCGACGACGTCGTTGGACGTCATGCCGTAATGCAGCCAGCGCGCCGCGGCGGGATCGCCGATGGATTCGCCGACAGCCATGGTGAACGCGATGACATCGTGCTTCACGCGGCCTTCAATCTGATGGATCTGCACCACATCGATTTTGGCGCGCGAGCGAATCGCGGCCGCGGCGTCTTTCGGGACTAGTCCAGCTTCCGCGAGAGTTTCCGTCGCGGCAAGCTCGACTTCCAGCCACTTAGCGAACTTGTTCGCGTCGCTCCAAACCTGGCCCATCTCCTGGCGCGTGTAGCGTGGAATCAATTCCCTCTCCTAAGCGGCGAAAAGACGATTCGGCGAATGTTCCCTAATTCCATGATACCGCACTTGGAGAGGGCTTCGCTGGACGGCGATCGCTTGGGCGAGTGTCCGAAATTGGGAAGGCGAATGGCGGAAGCGAGCAGTTACGAGTTTCTGCCGAGGACTGCGCGCTGGATAAGGTTCTGGCCAGCAAGGGTTTGCGGGTTGATCCGGACCGGCACAAGAGTTGCTCAAGGGCAGGGTGTAGGGTGTCTACACCCTGGGGGTAGAATGTCGACAGCCTTGGATGGAACAAAGGGCGGGGTTCCGTCGTCAATAGCAGAGAACAGATTCGATCAAGCCGCGTTGAGGAAGCGGTTAAGGAATTTACTTTAGGTGGAAGCCCTGATTAGGGGGAAGACAGTGGGAGAAAAAACGCAGCGGTACCAGAACCGGATTGAGCTTTTGCAGGGGACGCTGGACCTGCTGATTTTGCAGACACTGCAATGGGGACCGCAGCACGGCTATGGGATCAGCGTGGCGATTCGCAATCGATCAGGCGAGTTGCTGCAGGTGGATACCGGTTCGCTGTATCCCGCGCTGCATCGCCTGGAAAAACAGAAATGGATCAAGGCGGAATGGCGAATCTCCGGAAACAAGCAGCGGGCAAAGTTTTATCAACTGACGGCCGCCGGAAAGAAGCAACTGACAAGAGAACGCTCGAAGTGGTCGCAGCTTTCGGACGCAATCGCGGGAGTGCTGCAGCCTGAGGAGTAGAGACGACGCGAGGAAGTGAGCAAGTAAGGAAGTAAGGAAACGCAGAGGTGGCCAATGAGTTTCTGGCGACGTAAGAGACGGGAAGCGGATCTCGAAGAGGAAGTGCGGAGCCATCTGGGGATGGCGGCGCGAGAGTCCGTGGAACGGGGGGAAACGGCGAAGAAGGCGGAGCAGGCCGCGCGGCGGGAATTTGGAAACGTAGAGCTGGTGAAGCAAGTCACGCGAGACGTTTGGGGATGGACGTGGCTGAGAGACGTTGCCGATGATGTGCGTTACGGATTGAGAATACTGCTGAAGAATCCGGGATTCACTGCCGTTGCGGTTCTCACTCTTGCGCTGGGCATCGGCGCGAACGCGGCGATCTTCACGGTAATTAACGCCGTCATGCTGCGCACACTTCCCGTGCAGCGCGCTCAGGAGCTTGTAACCGTGGGGAATCCTGCGAGGGTTTATTCGTGGGGGGGCGGGACGCCACGGACCGATGTATTTTCTTATCCGCTCTATTGCGAAGTGCGTGATCACAACGACGTATTCTCGTCCCTGCTGGCAAGCGCAAACCTTGGCAATTTGCAGATCGCCATGGGAGCGGGACCAGAAACAGTCCGCGGCAGACTCGTAAGCGAGAATTATTTCCAGACGCTTGGCGTCGAAGCGTTGTTGGGACGCACGTTTACAGCCGACGAGAGCCGTACCCCTGGAGGCGATCCGGTCGTGGTCATCAGCTATGGATATTGGCAGCAACGGTTCTCCGGCGACTCCGCCGTTATTGGCCGCAAGGTGCGATTGAACAATTATCCGTTCACTGTTATCGGAGTCGCTCCGCCGGGATTTTTCGGTGAAGTAGTGGGTTACCTTCCCGACTTGTGGGCGCCCATGATGATGCAGCGGCAGCTCATGCCCGGGCGCGACTTCCTTGAGAGTGCAAACGATGCTTCTCTTTTGCTGATCGGGCGTCTGAAGCCAGAGGTAACCATCGAGCAGGCACGAACAAATGTCAATACGGTCGTGAAACAGGCGCTCACGGTTACGCTTAACGCCAAACTTTCCGCCGACGATCGGAACGCAATACGAAATATGAAAATTGCCGTCGAGGTCTCGCCTGGAAGCCACGGGCTTTCCCGGCTGCGGCGCGAATTTTCAATCCCGCTTCTCCTATTGATGGCGATAGTCGTCCTGGTGCTGCTCGTCGCCTGCGTCAACGTGGCCAACCTGATGCTGGCGCGTTCCTCTACACGCCAGCGAGAAATCGCTGTTCGCTTTGCCATGGGCGCCGGACCGGGCCGCATTGTTCGTCAATTGCTGACCGAATCTTTTTTGCTGGCGTCCTTGGGCGGGGCGCTTGGCCTGCTGCTGGCCAATTGGGGTTCGGCCTTGCTCGTGAGCCTGGTGAACAGTGACCACAGACATGCCAGCCTTCTGTCGCTTGGCATTGACTGGCGCGTGCTCGGGTTCACGGGCGTCGTATGCCTGTCGGCCGGGATGGTATTTGGTCTTGCACCGGCGCTGCGATTTCTGCGCGTGAAACCAGGCCCGGCTCTCAAGGAAGGCGGCCGCGAGTCCGGGGCAGGACGGAAAGGCGCGCTCGGGTCCGTTCTTGTAGGCTCGCAAATCGCGCTGGGTGTCCTGGTGCTGATGACCGCGAGCCTGCTGGTCCGGAGTCTGCGCAATCTGCAGGAAGCTGACCTGGGCTATAGCCGCGATCAGCTCCTATTGGCACGAGTGGACTTCCTCCAAAGCGGCTATAAGGGACCGGCCATAGGAAACGTCACACGAGAGCTACTGGACCGGCTCTCAGCCTTGCCCGGTGTCCGCGGTGTCACCGCATCCAGCAATGGGTTGTTCAGCGGCGACGAATCTGGCGATGCAATTCGCATAGACGGGGTCGCCCCCGCTAATCAGCAGGATAATGTGACCGCCGATGATGAAGTTGGACCGAACTATTTCAGCACCATCGGCGTGCCGATTGTTTTGGGGCGCGAAATCACCCTGCGGGATTTTGCCAGCGCTACCCACGTTGCCGTCGTCAATGAAACTTTTGCGAAGTATTATTTTGAAGGACGCAGCCCCATCGGGCACAAGATTTATATCCAGGACTCGGACCATCCCAATCAGCCGCCTTACGAGATCATCGGCGTCGCGCATGATGTGCACGACCACAATGTGCGCGACGCCGTTCGGCGCCGCATGTACGCGCCGCTGAGCAGCGCCACCTTTGACGATATCGGCGCTTACAATTTTGAAATCCGTGCCATCGGCAATCCGCAGGCGCTGATCAATGCAGTCCGGAACGCAATCCGCGAAATGAATCCTGATCTAATCATCGACAGTATGGAGACCGCCGGCGAGCTCGTGACAGATACTCTGGCCTCACAGGTGTTAGTGGCAAAGCTCTCCGCGTTTTTCGGAGCGCTCGTGCTCAGCCTGGTTTGTGTCGGGCTTTATGGGAGCATGGCTTACAACGTTGCCGGCCGCACCAGGGAGATCGGCGTTCGCATGGCGCTCGGCGCCCCGCGCCGGGACGTTGTTTGGATGGTCCTGCGCGAAGCTCTGATCGTGTTCACGTCCGGTGTGGCGATCGGACTGCCAGCCGGAATCGCCGCGACTCAGTTGTTCAAAGCGATGCTATTTGGTGTTAGCAAGACGGACCCGCCTTCGATTGCCTCTGCCATCTTGGCCTTAATTGTAGTTTGTATGGCCTCGGCGATTATTCCCGCGCGGCGCGCGACGCGGGTCGATCCGATGGTGGCCCTGAGATACGAATAGAATTGGAGAGTGGAAAGCAGGAATTAGAAGGTTGGGACAAAGAAGGAGAGCCGCTATGAGCTGGCTAAATAGACTCTTTGGCAAACGGAAGCGGGAGAAGGAACTGGAAGAGGAAGTGCGGAGCCATCTGGAGATGGCGGCGCGGGAGCGCGCGGAGCGCGGAGTGGATGAAGCTGAGGCCGAGAGGGCGGCGCGCCAGGAGTTTGGAAACGTGGGATTGGTGACGGAAGTCACGCGGGACGCATGGGGAGGAAAGTGGCTAAGAGACGTCGTCGATGACGTGCGTTTCGGTCTAAGGATGCTGGGAAAAAATCCGGCGTTCACAAGCATCGCTGTCCTCACACTCGCCCTCGGGATTGGCGCCAACACAACCATTTTCAGCGTGATGAACGCTACTCTCCTGAGGGCGCTGCCACTTCCCAACCCGGATAGCCTCGTTCTGGTATGGGAGACGTTTGGCAAGGGGCCAAACAATATAAACATCGTGTCCGCGCCGAATTTTTGGGATTTCAAGCGGCAGAGCCACTCTTTCGAGGACATGGCCATCTTTGATTCCGCCGGACGTGGCTACAATCTTTCCGCTACAGGAAATAACCAAGAGCCAGAGCAAGTGTCCGGCCTGCGCGTGTCGGCAGGATTCTTTTCCGTGCTGGGTGTGAAACCTCTTCTCGGACGTACGTTTCTACCCGAGGAAGAACTACCGGGCAAAGACCATGAAGTCGTTCTGAGCTATCGTTTGTGGGAACGAGGTTACGGCGGCGATCCTCAACTCCTGGGCAGGACCATCAAGATTGACGGAGAGGACTTCACCGTGGTGGGAGTGATGCCGCGCGAATTCCACTGGCAGTTCTGGAGCAAGGCACGCCAGTTATGGGTGCCCGTGGGATATAACAAAACAGACTACGGCCGCGACGAAAACAGTTTCATTGCCATCGCCCGCCTCAAGGCTGGCGTGACTGTGGCTCAGGCGCGGACAGAAATGGAAACCATCGCTGGCCGCTTGGTGCAACATTACCCAACAGAAGATGCCGGGATGGGCGCAACTGTGACGCCCCTGCCTGAGTTCGAAATGGGTAGCCTGAAAACAGCGATGACGGCTCTGATGGGAGCCGTTGGATTTGTGCTGCTCATTGCTTGCGCTAACGTCGCCAACCTGCTGCTGGCCCGCGGTGCAGCGCGCCAGAAGGAATTCGCGATTCGTCGTGCTCTTGGCGCTCCGGGCTTCCGCGTGGTGCGTCAGTTGTTGACGGAAAGCTTGCTGCTGGCAGTATTGGGCGGGGCGGCCGCATTGCCTCTCACGGCCTGGGGTAATGGACTGCTGTTTCATTTCTTCCAGCTCGATCACTTGAACCTTCCGCTGCGCGAGATCGAGTCCGTCGCTGTCGACGGCCGCGTCTTCGGATTTACCTTGATCGTCTGCCTCCTGGCGGGCATTCTGTTTGGTCTGGCGCCGGCTATCAATACACTGCGCGGCAAAATGAACGAGCCTCTCAAAGAAGGCGGACGCGGATCAACGGAGGGAGGACGGAGCCGGCTACGCAACGCACTGGTAGCCTCCGAAGTGGCTTTGG
>Ga0209472_1000483_pt1 | contig 23681 bp, 20 predicted proteins | sample GraSoiAngelo_130_FD_185887 | JGI IMG/M metagenome (GOLD analysis project Ga0209472, IMG submission 185887) | Grasslands soil microbial communities from the Angelo Coastal Reserve, California, USA - 14_0929_02_20cm (SPAdes) (version 2) | ecosystem: Environmental > Terrestrial > Soil > Grasslands ...
CGGCGCAGCCGGCGTGGAAGCAGGTGCCGGTTGCGGAAAGAGCCGCAATCTGCCGCCGCATGGCGGACTGGTGCGTGGCAAACGCCGACCAGCTCGGCGAGGAGCTGACGTGGCAGATCGGCCGCCCGATCGCGCAGAGCCCCGGCGAGATCCGCGGCGGCTTTCATGAGCGCGTCAAGTACATGAGCGGTATCGCCGAAGAGACTCTCGCTGATCTTGCGGTTGAAAAAAAAGCGGGCTTCCAGCGCTTCATCCGGCGCGAGCCGCTCGGCGTGGTGCTGGTCCTCGCACCGTGGAACTACCCCTGGCTCACCTCGGTGAACGCCGTCGTGGCGGCGCTCCTCGCCGGCAACACGATAGTCCTGAAGATGGCGCAGCAGACGCCCCTGGTCGCCGAGCGCTACCGCCAGGCTTTCGCAGCCGCCGGCCTGCCGGATGGCGTGTTCCAGTTCCTTCACATCGATCACGAGTCGGCGGCACGCGTCATCGCCGACCCCCGCATCGGCTTCGTCGCCTTCACCGGCTCGGTCGGCGGCGGCCATGCGGTGCAGCGCGCCGCGGCCGGGCGCTTCGTCGCCACCGGCCTCGAGCTCGGCGGCAAGGACCCGGCGTACGTGCGGGCCGACGCGCCGCTGCAGGCGACGATAGAGAACCTGGTCGACGGCGCCTACTTCAACTCGGGCCAGTCCTGCTGCGCGGTAGAGCGCATCTACGTGCACCGGGCCGTGTTCAAGCCGTTCGTCGAGGGCTTCGTCGAGCTTGCCCGGCGCTACCGGCTCGGCAACCCGCTCGAGCGTCAGACCACGCTCGGGCCGCTGGTGCACACCGATGCCGCCAACAGCGTGCGCGCTCAGATCCGCGATGCCCTCAACAAGGGGGCGAAGGCGCTTCTTGACCCGAAAGCGGACAGGGAAGGCACGCCGTACCTCGCGCCGCAAGTCCTCGTCGACGTCGATCACGGCATGGCGCTGATGACCGAGGAGACATTCGGACCGGTGGTCGGCATCATGGCCGTCGCGACCGACGAGGAAGCCGTCGGCTTGATGAACGACAGCCGCTACGGGCTGACGGCTTCGATCTGGACCGCCGATGCACAAGCCGCGATCCGGATCGGCGATCGCGTCGAAACCGGCACCTGGTTCATGAATCGCTGCGACTACCTGGATCCGGCGCTTGCCTGGACCGGAGTGAAGGACTCCGGGCGCGGCTGCACGCTGTCCCGGCTGGGACTGGAGAGCTTCACCCGTCCCAAGTCCTTCCATTTGCGACTGACCCTGTAATGCACATCGGCCTGCTCGAATGCGATCACGTCGCGGGGCGTTTTCCCGGCATCGCCGGCGGGTACCGCGAGATGTTCGCAGCGCTGCTCGGTCCGCACGCGCCCGGGCTTCGCTTCACCTACTACGATGCTTGCCACGGCGGCCTGCCTGCGGCGCCCGATGCCTGCGATGCGTACCTTTGCACCGGGTCGCAATTCTCGGTCTACGATTCTTTCAGCTGGATCGGCGGCCTCGCCGGCTTCTTGCAGCGGCTGCACGAGCTGCGCAAGCCGTTCGTCGGCATCTGCTTCGGCCACCAGGTGCTGGCCCAGGCTCTGGGCGGAGAGGTGAAGCGCGCCGCTCGGGGCTGGGGCGTTGGCGTTCTCGACATGACGATTCTGCGGCAGGAAGCCTGGATGCAACCGGCGCAGGCGCGCTGCAGGCTCCAGTACATGCATCAGGACCAAGTCCAGCGTCTGCCCGCGGACAGCGTGGTCCTCGGGCAGAGCGAGCATTGCGAGGTCGCCATGCTCCGTGTCGGCGAAACCATGCTCGGCATCGAAGGCCATCCCGAGTTCACGCGGGCTTACCACCAGGCGCTCATCCGTTCGCGCGCCGCTCGCATCGGCGCCGAGCGCGCGCAGGCCGCTCTGGCCAGCCTTGAACAGCCAACCGACGGGCCAGTCGTCGGCCGTTGGATCGCCGAGTTCCTGCAGCGCAAGGCTTAGCGGCCGCCGCCGCTGCTGCCGCCGCCCTTCTTCGAATAGACCCTCGGATCCCATTCCGAGTAATACCAGAGCACGCGGTCGCCGGAATCGAAGATCACGTGCAACAGCTTGGTGACGCCGTAGTCCTGGTAGCGATAGCTCCAGGAGCGAGTGCCATTCGCGTAGGCCCGCTGCTCCGGGCTCGCCCCGACGACCGAGCTGACCTCGGCCTGGGTCATGCCGGCCTGCAGCTTGCGGATGTTCTCGGGCGTGAGCAGATTGCGCACCTCGCGCACGCGCTCGTCCGGCCCGAACGTGACGCGGTAGATGTAGTAGCCGTACGGCTGGCGCGTGTAGTCCCAGTACGCTTCGTTATCCGCCAGCCTGCCTTCGGCGATCGGCTTGCCGAGCAGCGCGCCGACTTCGTCCTTCGCCATGCCCGGGGTGACAACGCCCGACACGTCGTACGCCGCGCAGCCGGCGAGAGCGACGCAGGCGGCCAGGAACGGCGATTTATTCATAGCGCACGTCGAGGATATCGTAGCGCTTGACGCCGCCGGGGGTCTGCACCTCCACCTTCTCGCCGGATTCCTTGCCGATGAGGGCGCGGCCGAGCGGCGAGCTGTAGGAGATCTTGCCGGCCTTGATGTCGGCCTCGTCCTCGCCGACGATCTGCCAGGTCGCCTTCTCGCCGCCGTCCTCCTCGACGTCCACCGTGGCGCCGAACACGCAGCGGCCCTCGGCATCGAGCAGCCTGGGGTCGATCTCCTGCGCGTTGGCGAGCTTCGACTCGATGTCGCCGATGCGCGCCTCGATGAAGCCCTGGCGCTCGCGCGCCGCGTCGTACTCGGCGTTCTCGGACAGGTCGCCGTGCGAGCGCGCATCGGCGATCGCCTGGGTCACCGCCGGCCGCTCGATGCTCCGCAGCCGCTGCAGCTCTTCGCGCAGCAGCTCGGCGCCGCGCCGGGTCATCGGGGTCTTCGGCATGTCAGGAGCTTACTGCGGGTTCGGCGGCAGCGCGCCGCAGTTTCGCGTGCAGGTCCTGTAGGCGGTAGGGCTCGAGCTGCGCCAGGTGCTTCATGCCGGCGCACGCCGCCTTGGCGCCCGCGATGGTCGTGTAATAAGTAACGCGCCGCGCGAGCGCGGTGGTGCGGATCGAGCGCGAGTCGGAGGTCGCGGTGCGCGTCGCCTCGACCGTGTTCACGATGAAGCTCACCTCGCCGTTCTTGATCATGTCGACGATGTGCGGGCGGCCCTCGGCCACCTTGTTCACCTGCGTCACGGCGATGCCGTGCGATTTCAGGATCGCCGCGGTGCCGCGCGTGGCGAGCAGCGAAAAGCCCAGCTCGACCAGGTCTAGCGCGACCTGCACCGCGGCGTGCTTGTCGGCGTCGCGCACGCTGATGAAGGCCCTGCCGCCCTGCGGCAGGCGCACGCCGGCGGCGAGCTGCGACTTCACGTACGCCTCGCCGAAGGTCTCGCCGACGCCCATCACCTCGCCGGTCGACTTCATCTCCGGGCCGAGGATGGTGTCGACCCCGGGGAACTTGGCGAACGGGAACACCGCTTCCTTCACGGAGAAATACGGCGGCGTCACCTCTTCGCTCGCCTGCTGGTCCTTCAGGCTCTTGCCGGCCATGCAGCGTGCCGCGATCATGGCGAGCGGCACGCCGGTGGCCTTCGACACGTAGGGCACGGTGCGCGAGGCGCGCGGATTCACTTCCAGCACGAAAACCGTGTCGCGCTGGATCGCGTACTGCACGTTCATCAGGCCCAGCACCTTGAGCGCTTTCGCCATCAGAGCGGTCTGGCGCCGCAGCTCGCGCTCCAGGTGGCTGGCGAGCGAGTGCGGCGGCAGGCAGCAGGCCGAGTCGCCCGAGTGCACGCCCGCCTGCTCGACGTGCTCCATGATGCCGCCGATCAGGACGTTCTTGCCGTCGCACACGCAATCGACGTCGATCTCGATGGCGTCCGCCAGGTAGCGGTCGAGCAGCACCGGCGAATCGTTCGACACCTTGACCGCCTCGCGCATGTAGCGCTCGAGGTCCTCCTGCATGTGCACGATTTCCATCGCGCGGCCGCCGAGCACGTAGCTCGGGCGCACCACGACCGGGTAGCCTATCTCCTGCGCGAGCTTCACCGCCTCCTCGGCAGAGCGCGCGGTGCGGTTGGGCGGCTGGCGCAGCTTCAGCTTGGTCAGGAGCTGCTGGAAGCGCTCGCGGTCCTCCGCCATGTCGATCGATTCGGCGCTGGTGCCGATGATCGGCACGCCGGCTGCCGCCAGCTCGCGCGCGAGCTTCAGCGGGGTCTGTCCGCCGTATTGCACGATCACTCCCCAGGGGCGCTCCTTGTCGACGATCTCGAGCACGTCCTCGAGCGTGAGCGGCTCGAAGTAGAGGCGATCCGAGGTGTCGTAGTCGGTCGACACCGTCTCCGGGTTGCAGTTGACCATGATGGTCTCGAACCCGTCATCGCGCAGCGCAAGCGCGGCGTGCACGCAGCAGTAGTCGAACTCGATGCCCTGCCCGATGCGGTTCGGCCCGCCGCCGAGCACCATCACTTTCTTCTTGCCGGTGGGATTCGCCTCGCACTCCTCCTCATAGGTGGAGTACAGGTAGGCGGTGCGCGTCGCGAACTCGGCGGCGCAGGTGTCGACGCGCTTGTAGACCGGGCGGATGCCGAGCTCGCGTCGCCTTTGCCTGACCAGCTCCTCCTTTGAATTGAAGAGGTACGCCAGGCGCCGGTCGGAGAAGCCTTTCCTCTTAAGAACCTTGAATCTTTCCTTATCGATTTCTTCGAGCCTGCGGTCATCGAGCTCCATCTCCAGCTCGACGATCTCCTTGATCTGGTCGAGGAACCACGGATCGATCCTGGTGAGGCGCTGCACCTCCTCGAGCGTGAAGCCGTTCTCGAAGGCATCGCCGACATACCAGATGCGCTCCGGCCCCGGCTCGCCGAGCTCCTTCTCGAGGGTCTCGCGGTCGCGCGTGCGCTGGTTGAGGCCGTCGACGCCGATCTCGAGGCCGCGCAGCGCCTTCTGGAACGACTCCTGGAAAGTGCGGCCGATCGCCATCACCTCGCCCACCGACTTCATCTGGGTGGTGAGCCGGTCGCTGGCTTGCGGGAACTTCTCGAACGCGAAGCGCGGCAGCTTGGTGACCACGTAGTCGATCGTCGGCTCGAACGAGGCCGGCATGAATTGTCCACCGAGGCCGCCGGCGACGTCGTTGGCGATCTCGTCGAGCGTATAGCCCACCGCGAGCTTCGCCGCCACCTTGGCGATGGGAAAGCCCGTGGCCTTGGAGGCCAGGGCCGACGAACGCGACACGCGCGGGTTCATCTCGATGATCAGCATGCGCCCGTTGTCGGGATTGATCGCGAACTGCACGTTCGAGCCGCCGGTGTCGACGCCGATCTCGCGCAGCACCGCGCTCGAGGCGTCGCGCATGATCTGGTATTCCTTGTCGGTGAGCGTCTGCGCGGGCGCCACCGTGATCGAATCCCCGGTGTGCACCCCCATCGGGTCGAGGTTCTCGATCGAGCAGACGATGATGCAGTTGTCGTTGCGGTCGCGCACCACCTCCATCTCGAATTCTTTCCAGCCGAGCACCGATTCCTCGATCAGCAGCTCGCGCGTCGGCGAGGCTTCCATCCCGCGCTCGCAGATCGCCACGAACTCCTCGCGGTTGTACGCGATTCCGCCGCCCGTGCCTCCCAGCGTGAAGGACGGCCTGATCACCACCGGGAAGCCGATGCCGGCCTGCACCTGCAGCGCTTCCTCCATCGAGTGGGCGAGCGAGGAGCGCGGCGAGTCGAGGCCGATTTTCTTCATCGCCAGCTTGAACTTCTCGCGGTCCTCGGCCTTGTCGATCGCCTCGCGCGAGGCGCCGATCATCTCGACTCCGAATTTTTCGAGGACGCCCTCGCGGGCGAGATCGAGCGCGCAGTTGAGCGCCGTTTGCCCGCCCATCGTCGGCAGCAGCGCGTCGGGCCGCTCCTTCTCGATGATGCGCGCCACCACCTGCCAGGTGATCGGCTCGATATACGTGGCGTCGGCCATCTCCGGATCGGTCATGATGGTCGCCGGGTTCGAGTTCACCAGGATCACCCGGTAGCCCTCGGCGCGCAGCGCCTTGCACGCCTGCGCGCCGGAATAGTCGAACTCGCAGGCCTGCCCGATGACGATCGGCCCCGCGCCGATGATCAGGATCGACTGGAGGTCAGTTCTTTTTGGCATCGATCATCTTCGCGAAGCGGTCGAACAAATAGCCGATATCGTGCGGCCCGGGGCTCGCCTCGGGATGCCCCTGGAAGCAGAACGCCGGCCGATCCGTGCGCGCGAAGCCCTGGAGCGAGCCATCGAATAGCGAGACGTGCGTCGCTCTGAGATTGGGAGGTAGCGTAGCAGGATCGACAGCAAAACCATGGTTTTGGCTGGTGATGACTACGCGCCCAGTGTCGAGATCCTTGACCGGATGGTTTGCGCCGTGATGGCCGAACTTCATCTTCACGGTCTTGGCGCCTGAAGCGAGGCCCATCAGCTGGTGTCCGAGGCAGATGCCGAACACCGGGATGACCGTGGTATCGAGGATCTCGCCGATCGCCTCGATGGCGTAGTCGCAGGGCTCCGGGTCGCCGGGGCCGTTGGACAGGAACACGCCGTCCGGCTTCATTCTCAGAGTTTCTTTTGCGGGAAACTGCGCGGGGACCACGGTGACGCGCGAGCCGCGCTCGGCAAGCATACGCAGGATGTTGCGCTTGATGCCGTAGTCATACGCGACGACGTGAAAGCGCGGCTGCTCGATCTCGCGGTAGCCCTTGCCCAGCTCCCAGCGGCCTGCGCTCCACTCATACGGATTCTGTGCCGTGACCACCTTTGCCAGGTCCATTCCCGCGAGCCCGGGGAAGTCTCTTGCTTTGGATAAAGCAAACTCTGCGTCGGCTTCGCCCGCCATCAGGCAGCCGCTCTGCGCGCCCTGGCTGCGCAGAAGCCGCGTCAGCCTGCGGGTATCGATGTCCGCGATGGCGACGACGTTCTGCTCCTTCAGGAAGGAATCCAGCGTCCGCGGCGAGCGCCAGCTCGAATGCAGCCGAGGAAGATCGCGCACCACCAGCCCGGCGGCGTAGATGCGGTCCGATTCCCAGTCATCGTCGTTCACGCCGGTGTTGCCGATATGGGGATAGGTCAGGGTGACGATCTGCCGGAAGTAGGACGGGTCGGTGAGGATTTCCTGGTATCCGGTCATGGCGGTGTTGAACACCACCTCGCCGACGGCAATGCCGCGCGCGCCGATGGAGCGGCCCTGAAACACCGTCCCGTCGGCGAGGACGAGCACGGCGGAATCAAGGTCAGCCACAGTACTAACTCCAGGAGTCGACGTGAAAAGCGGGAAAGGCTGCGCGCCCCTCCCGCTCAATTGAAGGTGGAATTATACGCGCTTGACTAGCTCAGGCCAAGCACGTGAAACATGTCGTAGAGGCCGGCGGGTCGGTCTTTCAGCCATTTTGCCGCGCGCAGCGCGCCCGCGGCGTAGGTCATGCGGCTCTGCGAGCGCGCGGCCAGTTCGACGCGCTCGCCGGTGCCGGCGAAGATCACGGTGTGCTCGCCGACGATGTCCCCGCCGCGGATCGCGTGGAAGCCGATCTGGGCAGCGGGTCTTTCCCCGGTATCGCCTTTCCTGCCGTGGGTCGCCACGCGCTCCAGATCACGGCGCAGAGCCTTGGCGACAATTTCCCCGAGCTTCAGGGCCGTACCGGAGGGCGCGTCCACCTTGTGGCGATGGTGCGCCTCGACGATCTCGACGTCGTAGTCCTTGCCGAGCGCCCCGGCGGCGGTCTGCGCGAGCCTGAACAGCACGTTCACGCCGACGGCGAAATTGGGCGACATCACCACCGGGATTCGCCGGCTCGCCTCCAGAATGGATTTCTTCTGAATTTCCGAGAATCCGGTGGTTCCGATCACGATCGGCTTGGCATGCGTGACACAGGCCTCCAGGTGCTCGAGCGTGCCTTCCGGCCGCGTGAAGTCGATCAGCACCTCGGCGGTGGCGAGCGCGCGCAGGTCCGAGCCCACCTTCACGCCGCCGCCCAGCTCCTTGCCGAGCGCCGGGCTGCCCGGCACATCGAGCGCCACCGCGAGCGACAGCTCGCGGTCGGCGAGCACCGCGTCGATCAGCGTGCGGCCCATCCGGCCGCCGGCGCCGGCGATGGCGAGCTTCATCGGCCCGCTCCCGCGGGCACGACGTCGCCGTCCACGCGCACCAGCTTTCCGTCCTCGAAAAACACCACCAGCTTGCGCTGCTCGCGCGCGCCGCTCGGCAGCTCGCGCGAGTAAACGTAGTCCCAGCGCTCGCCGTGGAAGATGTCGATGAGCAGCGGCGTGCCCAGCGTGGAGCGCACCTGGTCCTTCGACATCCCCGCCTTGAGCTGCGCCACCATGTCCTGCGACACGAAATTGCCCTGCTGCACCTCCATCTTGTACGGCGTGATGCCGGGAATGCGCGGCACGCCGCAGCCTGCGAGCGACGCGGCGAGGATCAGGATTGCGGATCTGGTCATGGGCCTATAATGATAGTCGATGAGCAGCGCGCAAAGCCTCAAGGACAGCGGGCTGAAGGCCACCCTTCCGCGCCGCAAGATCCTCGAGCTGTTCGAGGCGAGCAAAGTGCGCCATCTTTCCGCCGAGGACGTGTACAAGGCGCTCCTGGCGGAAGGCATCGACATCGGGCTCGCCACCGTGTATCGCGTGCTCACGCAGTTCGAGCAGGCGGGCCTGCTGGCGCGCCAGCATTTCGAGACCGGCAAGGCGGTGTTCGAGCTCAACCAGGGCGGCCATCACGATCACCTGCTGTGCCTGCAGTGCGGCCGCGTCGAGGAGTTCTACGACTCCGAGATCGAGAAGCGGCAGACCGACGTGGCGCGCCAGCGCGGCTTCCAGCTGCACGGGCATTCGCTGGCGCTGTACGCCGACTGCATCAAGCAGGACTGTCCCTATCGGCCGGCCTAGCCGGCGTCCAGAAGCTCCGCGGCGTGCTTGCGCGCCGTGCTTTCCGATCCCCCCAGCATGCGCGCCAGTTCCTCGATCCGCGCCGCGCGGTTCAGAAGTGAAGCCTGTACGTTCACTTTCCCCCTGGAAGCCGATTTCACGACCAGCCACTGCTGATCGCCGTTGGCGGCGACCTGCGGCAGGTGGGTGACGCAGAGCACCTGGCGCTCCTTGCCGAGGCTTCGCAACGCCCTGCCGATCGTCTCGGCGACGCTGCCGCCGATGCCGGCATCGACCTCGTCGAAAACCAGCGTGCCGACCGGCGAAGCCTTCGCCGCGACCATCTGGATCGCCAGGCTGATGCGCGAGAGCTCGCCGCCGGAGGCGACCCGCGCGAGCGGGCGCAGCGGCAGGCTCGGGTGCGAGGCCACCTGGAACTCGACTTCCTCGGCCCCCGCCGCGCCGGGTTCGTCAAGCTTTTTCAGCAAGACCTCGAACCTGCCCCCCGCCATCGCGAGCTGCTGCATGCCCGCCGTCACCGCCTTCGAAAGCGCCTGCGCGCCATGCTGGCGCCTGGCCGTGAGCTTCTTCGCCGCGGCCTCGTAACGCAGCCGCGCCGCGGCGACTTCGCGTTGCAGCGCCTCGGGGTCGACGGCCAGCTCGAGCTCCGCGAGGCGCTTTTCCAGCTCCGCATGCCGCTGCGGCAGGTCCTCGGGCCTCACCCTGTGCCTGCGGCCGGCGGCGTGCAGCGCCTCGATGCGCTCCTCGACCGCGCGCAGCGCGTCGGGATCGAGATCGACGCGCGACGCATAGTGGCGCAGCTCGCGCACCGCCTCGCCGGCCTGTGCTGCGGCGGACTCGACCAGCTCGACGATCGGTCCCAGGCGCGCATCGTGCGCCGACAGCGCGCGCAGGCGGCTCGCCACGGCGCTGAGCTGCGCCAGCGCTGCGCCCTCGGACTCGGTCAGCGCCTCGAGCGCCGACTGCGCGCCCGCGAGAAGGCTCGAGCCGTGCTGCAGGAGGCTGTGCTCGGCGGCGACGCGCTCCCATTCTCCCTCCACCGGGGAAATTCTTTTCAATTCAGTGACCCGGTCCTGGATCTCCGCACGCTCGGCCTCCCTTGCCGCGTAGTTCTTCTGCGCCTCGGCCGCTATGGCCTCGAGCCGCTTCCAGTCGCGATAGGAGTTCCGGGCGTCCGAGGCGAGCGGCTCCGCCCCGGCCTGCGCATCGAGCAGCTCGCGCTGCGCGGCGGCGCGCAGCAGCGACTGGTGCAGGTGCTGGCCGTGAATGTCGACCAGGTATTCGCCGGCCTCTTTCAGCTGGGCCAGCGTGGCGGCATGGCCGTTGATGAAGCAGCGCGAGCGGCCTGAGCCATCGACGGTTCTGCGCAGGATCACCTGGCCCGGGTCGCCGCTCAGGTCGCGCTCGGCGAGCCACGCGGCCAGCGCGCCCTTGGGATCGACGTCGAACTCGGCCGCCAGCTCCGCCCGCTCGGCACCGCCGCGCACCGCCGCAGCATCGCCGCGGCCGCCGACGAGCAGCTCGATGGCGTCCACCAGCATCGACTTGCCGGCGCCGGTTTCGCCGGTGAGCACGGTGAATCCGTCGCCAAAATCGATCGATGACTCTTCAATCAGCACGAACCCCCGGATGTCGAGCGCGCGCAGCACGGCCCTACTCCAGGTCGCGGTTCTTCTCGAGTACTTCGCTCCAGCGCAGCTTCTCGCGCAGCGTGGCGAAGTAGCTGTAGCCCGGCGGGTGCACGAAGCGCACCGCGTCCGCAGAGCGCTTGAGCAGCAGGCGGTCGCCCTGCTGCATGTCGGCGAGCGCAAAGCCGTCGAAATGCGCCCGCGCGTCGAGCGCGCGCACCAGCACGATCTCGATCATCATGCGGTCGCTCACGCTCACCGGGCGCGCGGAAAGGGTGTGCGGGTTGAGCGGCACCAGCGCGAACGCCGGCACCGCGGGATGCAGGATCGGGCCTTGCGCCGACATCGCGTAGGCGGTCGAGCCGGTCGGCGTGGCGACGATCACGCCGTCGGCGCGCAGGGTGTAGACGAACTCGCCGTCGATCAGCAGGTTGAACTCGATCAGGCGCCCCTGCGAGCCCTTGCCGACGACGGCCTCGTTGAGCGCGATGGTCTGCAGGACCGATTTATTATTTCTCTTTATTTCAGCTTCCAGCAGCGCGCGCTCTTCAATGCTGTACCTGCCCTCGAGGATCGCGCCGATGCTCGAGCGCATGTCGTCGTGGCCGATGTCGGTCATGAACCCGACGCGGCCCTGGTTCACGCCGACCAGGGGCACGTGGTGGCGCACGAGATTGCGCGCCGCGGCGAGCATCGTGCCGTCGCCGCCGACGACGATCGCGAGCTTGGCCTCGGCGCCGATCGCCGCGTAGTCGACGCCGCGCAAGCCGAGGTCGGACGCGGTCTCGCGCTCGATCAGCACTTCGCAGCCGCGCTGTTCGAGCATCTCGCGCAGCTCCCGCAGCGACTGGGCGATCTCGGCACTGCGCAGCTTGCCGATCAGGGCGACGCGGCCGAAGCTCGGCCTGACTGCGGCGTGCGGCATGCGCTCGAGTGTACAATGATTTTCATGCTCGACAAGCGCGCGCAAGTCCTGCTCAAGACCCTGATCGAGCGCTACATCGCCGAGGGCCAGCCGGTCGGCTCGCGCACGCTGTCGAAGCACTCCGGGCTCGACCTGTCGCCGGCGACGATCCGCAACGTGATGTCGGACCTGGAGGACATGGGATTCATCGCCAGTCCGCACACCTCGGCCGGCCGCGTGCCGACTCCGGCGGGGTACCGCTTCTTCGTCGATACGCTGCTGGTGGTGAAGCCGCTCGAGACGCGCGAGCTGGATCGCCTCGAGGGCGAGCTGCATCCCGACAACCCGCAGCGCGTGATCCACGCGGCCTCGCAGCTGCTCTCGCAGCTGACCCAGTTCGCAGGCGTGGTGATGACTCCGCGCCGCCACGCCGTCACCTTCAAGCACATCGAGTTCCTCAGGCTGTCCGAGAAGCGCATCCTGCTCATTGTCGTGACGCCCGACGGGGACGTGCAGAACCGGATCCTGTTCACCGAGCGCGACTTCGCCGCCTCCGAGCTCGTCGAGGCCGCCAACTACGTCAACCAGAACTATTCCGGCCAGAGCTTCGAGGACGTGCGCGCGCGGCTGCAGGGCGAGCTGCGCGAGATCGGGCAGGACCTGATCAAGCTGATGAGCGCCGCGCTCGATGCCGGCAACCGCGCGCTCGCCGAGGGCAGCGAGCAGTACGTGATCTCGGGCGAGCGCAACCTGCTTTCGGTGCAGGGGCTGTCGCAGGACATGTCGCGGCTCAAGCAGCTGTTCGAGCTGTTCGAGCGCAAGACCTCGCTGTTCCAGATCCTCGACGTGTCGCTGCGCGGCCAGGGCGTGCAGATCTTCATCGGCGGCGAGTCGGGCGTCACCGCCCCCGACGACGTCAGCGTGGTGACCGCGCCCTACAAGGTCGACGGCGAGGTCGTCGGCACGGTGGGCGTGATCGGCCCTACGCGCATGGCCTACGACCGCGTCATCCCGATCGTCGACGTGACCGCGAAGCTCCTTTCAAGCGCCTTGTCCCAGCACTAGAACGAATACGGGATGTTGAGCGAGAAGCCGAAATCGGGGCCTTCGCCTCCCAGGCGCACCGACAGCTGCGGCTCCACGAACAGGCCACGCGCCAGCATCCACGTCGTGCCGAGCTGAAGCTGGTAGCGCTCGCGCGGCGGCGGAATCGAGACCCCGTCGGGCGAGCGCGCGTTGCGGTAAGTGCCGACGACAAGCGTGCTCAGCGCAAGCGAATCGTTGAGCGCGTAGGTATAGCCGAGGTTCAAGCCGAAATTGTGCTTCGCGAGCGAGCGGCGCGAATCGGCCGGATCGAGGTTCATGCCGTGCAGATAGCTGACGCCAGCGAAGAGGACCGCCGGGTCGTAGCTCTTCGAAAGCACGATGCCGCCGCCGATCCCCTTGTCGCCGGCGCCGGTGGGCAGGACCGCGTCGATGCTGGCGATGACGTTGGGGCGCCCGGCGCGCTCGCGCGAGGCCACGGTCAGCAGCGAAGCCGAGGCGTCACCTAGGAAGCTGTCACGCGTGACCGTTGGCGCCGTCGTGCCTGCGATGGTTGCGTCGGTGAAGGTCGACGTACGGCGCCATACGTACGGCGAGCGCACCATAGCCTGCACGTCGTCCAGCACTCCGTAGCGCAGCGCCGCCGTGGCGCCGATGGTGCGCTGCTCGGCTCTCACCACCGGGAGCAGCGTCCGCTCGCTGTGCGAATACGACAAGCCGAGATCGAGCGTGGTGCGCCCCCGCTTGAGCAGCACCCCCTGGTCGCGCAGTGCGATTTCCTCCGCGGTCAGGCCGCTACGCGGTTCCCCTACGGTTGCCGGCGGGCTGGCGGGCGGTGCCTGGCGCCCGCGGATCGAAGAGAGCTCTTCCCCCTTCAGCCACTCCAGCAGCGCGGGCCTGGAGAACCGCCACGCCTCGCCGACTCGGCGCGCGGGAATGCGCTGCGATTCGGCGAGCGCCTTCACAGTCTCAGGCGTGGCGCGCAAGAATGCCGCCGCCTCCTCGAGGTCCATGACCTCGGGCTCGGCCGCAAAGCCGGGCGCCGCGGCCGCCAGTGCAAACGACAACCCGAGCGCCCACCGCTGCATGCTCACCTGGTGGGGGCGAGGGATGGTAAGGGCGTGCCGATCGACATCAGGCGTTCCGCGCTCAGCACCTCCGGCGGCGGCTCGGCCATGCCGGCAAGTTGCAAGGGATAGCGCTCCGGCCATTGCCCCGTGGCGCGCTCCACAGCGAATATCACGCCGCGGCCGGACTCGTCGGCCCACATGTCGACGAAGCGATAGAACGGCATGCGGACATTGCCAAGCGAGGGGTCGGCAACGTACACCCGATCGCCTTGGACCCCCTTCAAGACCGCGAAATGCGCGTAGCCGCCGGGCTTGACGAATACGATCACCGGGCGCGAGAGTTTTGCGAGCTGGTCGTGGTGCAAGCGGAAGCCCTGTGCCTTGTGACCCCGCGTCTGCGCGAGTCGCTGCAGATCGCGCAGCGAGAGGCCTTTGCGTTGCAGCTCGGTGAGCTCGTCGGACTTCAACGACTCGAGCAGCGCTCGCAGCAACCCGTCTTCATCGACGCGATCGTTCAAGCCGTAAGTGAGAAGCGTCGCGAGCGACGCCGCGCCGCATGAATAGTCGTAGCGCTGCTTTACGACACCCGCGTCACGCAGCGCGCGAAGAGAGGTGACGCCGGTTTCGAGCCATGCGGTCCCGGACCTCACCACGACGCGCGCGTCGGCGGCCGTCCCGACGCGCGGCACGCACGCCAGCATTCCGCCCAGCGCAACGCAGGCGGTCCAGGTCCGTGCGGCGTTCGCTTTGGAGTACCCTATTCTACGCGGACAAGACTAGGGGCAGAGCGAGCTCGTGCATGGCGTGAGGATGTTGAACTTCGCAAAAAGGGCGTTGATCTGCACTGCGTTGGCTAGAAAGTAATTCGCCAGCGCGGTGACCTTGGCCGCCAAGTCCCCGTTCAGCGTCGCAGCCAGCCCGAGCAGAGCGGCCGCGATATCGTAAGCGTTGAGCTCGCCGGAGATCGCCTCCATCTCCTCGACGGACAGCGCCTGGGCGTCGACGCCCTCCAAGGCGGAAAATCCACCCTGCGGGCCCTGGGCGAACGCGGGGACGGCGAACAGCGCCCCGCTAAGCATAGCCGCGGCAAACACGTTTCTGCCTTTCATGGCTGGCTCCTTTCATGGTGTGTAATAAATGCCCTCTACCTTGCCCATCCCGTTATTTCACCACGCTTTTGATCCTGTGCGGTAGAGTGCGCCGCTTGTGCAGTCCAGCCGCAGCGCCGTTCTGCTCGTCAACCTCGGCACTCCCACCGCCCCTACCGCGGAGGCGGTGCGTGCTTATCTTGCTGAGTTCCTTTCCGACCCGCGGGTGGTGGAGCTGCCGAGACTCCTTTGGCTGCCGATCCTTCACGGCATCGTCCTGCGCACCCGGCCGGCGAAATCCGCCGAAAAGTACCGCCTGATCTGGACCGCCGAAGGCTCTCCTCTGGCGGTGCACACCGCCCGCCAAGCAAACCTGCTCGCGCAAGAAACCGGCTCGAAGGTCGAGTACGCCATGCGCTACGGCGGGCCGACGATCGCATCCGCCCTTGCGAAGCTTTCGAATCCGGTCGTCTTGCCCCTGTATCCCCAGTACTCGGCCAGCACCACCAGCAGCGTGCTCGACTTGCTGCCGCCGAGCGTTCGCGTGGTGAGGGAGTTCCACGACCATCCAGCTTATATCCGCGCGCTCGCCGCGAACGTCGACGGACACTGGGCCGAGCATGGGCGCGGCGAGAGGTTGGTGATGAGCTTCCACGGCCTGCCGCAGCGTGCGGTGGATCGGGGCGATCCGTACCAGAGACATTGCCTCGCCACCGCTGAATTGCTCGCGCGAAGCCTCGGCCTTTCGCGGGAAGCGTTCGTCGTAACTTTCCAGTCGCGCTTCGGCTTCGCCGAGTGGCTGCAACCCTATACGCAGCCGACGCTGGTCGCCATGGCCAAGGCCGGAACGAAACGGGTAGACGTCGTCTGCCCCGGATTCGTTTCCGACTGCCTTGAGACGCTGGAGGAAATCGGCATCGCGGCGCGCCAGGCCTTTCTCGCGGCCGGCGGCCGCGAGTTTCACCTCGTTCCCTGCCTGAACGAATCGCCGGAGTGGATCGCGGCGCTCGAGCGGCTTGCGCTCGGCTAGCGCCCGAGCAGGCCCTTCAGCCGGTCCCTGACCTTGTCGCCGACTTTGCTCTTCACCAGGTCGCCGGCCACCGCGCGGTAGTCGACTTCGTACTTCATCGCGTCAAGGGGGCCGGCCAGCTTCACCGGCACGGTGGTGGTGGTGCCGACGACGGAAGCCTTGACCACGTAGTTGATGGCCGATCTGCCGATGTCGATGTCACCGCTGCCGCCGATGCGCAGCAGCGGCGACTTGACGTCGAGGTCCTCGTTGTGCGCGACGCCGTTCTTGATCGAGAAGCTCGCGGAAAGCTCCGAGAAGTCGGTCCTTTCCCTGCTGTCAGCCGCCTGCCCCGACTGCTTGCCGGCCGCGGCGCGCGCTTTGCGCAGCAGTCCGGCAATGTCGATGCCCTTGATCGCGCCGTCGCGCAGGCGCACTTTCGCGGCGCCGGAAAGCGATCGCTTCATCGCGCCCGCCGTCGCTCCGGCCGCGGCGAGCTCGAGCGCCACATTGCCCTTTCCTTCCAGGCGATCCTGGTGCGCGACGTCCCTGAGCAGCGGGCCGATCGACACGTTCGACAGAGCCTCCTTCAGCGCGATGCGGTTTGCGTTGCCGTCGAGGGACAGGGCGCCGCTCAGCTCGCCCCCGTACAGGCTGGCCGAGTGCGGGCTGATTTCGGCACGGCCGCCGGCGGCCTTGAGCTGGGCCTTCAGCCTCGAGAGCTTGAGACCTTGCACTTGCAGCGCCCCGATCTGTAGCTGTCCCTGCGCATTGAGGCCTTTTAGCCCTGAGAGATCTACCGCAGCATCCGGCTTGTTCTCCCCAGCGGCGAGATAGTGGTCCAGATTGATCCGATCGATGTCGAGGTCGAAGCGGTAGGAAGGCTGCGCCGTGCGCGCCACCGCGAGCTTGCCCTTGATGCTCGATTCGTCGAGCCTGGCGGTGAAGTCGAGGTCGGCGAACTCGATCTTGCCTTGAGCGTTCCCCGCGATGCGGCCGGTGTGGAGCTGCAGGTCGCTCAAGGAGATCTCCTGCCCGGTGCCAGTGTCGCGGTAAGCAACCGCCGCGCGGTCGATGTCGACGCCGGCGATGTCAAAGCTCACCGGCGCCGATTGTTCTTTCCTCTTGGACCCGGGCTTCTCGGCCTTGCCTTCCAGCAGGTCGCTGAAGTTGTAGCTCCCGTCCTTGTTCTTGACTAGCTGCGCCCGGAACCCCGAGAGGCGCACCGTGTCGACGATCACTTGCCCGCGCAGCAGCGGCATCAGTTTCACCGACGCACGCGCCGATTGGAGCGAAATGAACTCGCGCTGGCTGCCCCGCTCAGACAGCGTCACCCCGCCGACGCCCGCGCCCAGGCTCGGGAAGAAGACGAGCTTGAGCTCGCCCTGCAGCCGCAGCGTCCGCCCGGTCCGCTCCATCGCCATGCGCTGGATGTCGTCCTTGTAGCGATTGGGGTCGAAAGTGAGCGCGAAGACCAGGATCCCCGCCGCCAGGAGGGCCGCGATCCCGCCCAGCGCGAGCCACAGGTACTTGACTGGTTTTTTCATGAATTCAGTAACTTAATAGTTTCACAGGGATCGCCAAGCCCGCCTTGAAAGCCTCGCGGCCCATCCCCAATTCGAAGGGCATGCAAGAGCAAAACGCGCAGACCGACCCGCCCCAAAGCGAAGACAAGCCGCTCGCGGAACTGCTGGCCGAGGCACAGGCCAAGCTGGAGCAGCAGCGCGACGCCATGCTGCGCGCGGTGGCGGACGCGGAAAACGCCCGCAAGCGCGCGCAGACAGAGGCATTGGCAGCGCAGAAGTACGCGCTGGAGCGCTTTGCCGAGCAGCTCCTGCCGGTCGCCGACAGCCTGCAGGCCGCGCTCGGCAGCGAAAACACCAGCCGCGAGGCGCTGCGCAACGGGGTCGAGCTGACCCTGAAGCAGCTCGGGGCGGCGCTCGAGCGCGCCAACGTCCGGGAGATCAGTCCGGCGAAGGGCGAGCGCTTCGACCCCCATCGGCACCATGCGATGGCGGCGGTAGAAGCGAGCGACTGCGAACCGAATACCGTAGTTTCGCTCATGCAGAAAGGCTACACGTTGCATGATCGCGTGCTGCGTCCGGCGCTCGTCACGGTTGCCAAGCAGCTTGAAAACGGCGACCGAAACCCCATATCCGACATGGATTTAGATTAAGGGCATCCCCATGGCAAAAATCATCGGCATCGACCTCGGCACCACCAATTCGTGCGTCGCGATCATGGAGGGCGGCAAGCCCAAGGTGATCGAGAACTCGGAGGGCGCGCGCACCACGCCTTCGATTGTCGCCTACACCGAGGACGGCGAGATCCTGGTCGGCGCGCCTGCCAAGCGGCAGGCGGTGACCAACGCAAAGAACACCGTCTACGCGGTCAAGCGCCTCATCGGCCGGAAATACGATGACCCGGAATCGCAGAAGGCAATGAAGCTCTCGCCCTACAAGATCGTGCGCGCCGACAATGGCGACGCGTGGGTCGAAGTGCGCGGCAGGAAGATCGCGCCGCAGCAGGTGTCGGCGGAGATCCTGCGCAAGATGAAGAAGACCGCCGAGGACTATCTCGGCGAGGAAGTCACCGAGGCGGTGATCACCGTCCCGGCGTACTTCAACGACTCGCAGCGCCAGGCGACCAAGGACGCGGGCCGCATCGCGGGGCTCGACGTCAAGCGCATCATCAACGAGCCGACCGCGGCCGCGCTCGCCTTCGGCCTCGACAAGGCCGGCAGGAAGGACATGAAGATCGCCGTCTACGACCTGGGCGGCGGCACGTTCGACATCTCGATCATCGAGATCGCGGACGTCGAGGGCGAGAAGCAGTTCGAGGTGCTCTCCACCAACGGCGACACCTTCCTCGGCGGCGAGGACTTCGACCAGCGCTTGATCGACTACGTGGTGACCGAATTCAGGAAGGACCAGGGCGTCGACCTGTCGAAGGACGTGCTCGCGCTGCAGCGGCTGAAGGAAGCCGCCGAGAAGGCGAAGATCGAGCTGTCGTCCTCGCAGCAGACCGAGCTCAACCTGCCCTATATCACGGCGGACCAGAGCGGGCCGAAGCACCTGACGATGAAGCTCACCCGCGCCAAGTTCGAGTCGCTGGTCGACGAGCTCATCGTGAAGACCATCGAGCCCTGCCGCATCGCGGTCAAGGACGCGGGCGTCAAGCTCGACGAGATCAACGACGTGATCCTGGTCGGCGGCCAGACGCGCACGCCCAAGGTGATTGACAAGGTACGGGAGTTCTTCGGCAAGGAGCCGAGGAAGGACGTCAACCCCGACGAGGCGGTCGCCATCGGCGCAGCGATCCAGGCCGGCGTGCTCAAGGGCGACGTCAAGGACGTGCTGCTGCTCGACGTGACGCCGCTTTCGCTCGGCATCGAGACGCTCGGCGGCGTGATGACCAAGCTCATCAACAAGAACACCACCATCCCGACCAAGGCGACGCAGGTGTTCTCGACCGCGGAGGACAACCAGAGCGCGGTGACGATCCACGTCCTGCAGGGCGAGCGCGACATGGCGGGGGGCAACAAGTCGCTCGGCCAGTTCAACCTCACCGACATCCCGCCGGCGCCGCGCGGCCTGCCGCAGATCGAGGTCACGTTCGACATCGACGCGAACGGCATTCTTCACGTCACGGCCAAGGACAAGGCCACCGGCAAGGAGAACAAGATCAAGATCCAGGCGAGCTCGGGGCTCACCGAGGCCGAGATCCAGCGCATGGTGAAGGACGCCGAGGCGCATGCCGAGGAAGACCGCAAGGCGCTCGATCTCGTCAACGCGCGCAACCAGCTCGAAGCGCTGGTGCACTCGATCCGCAAGTCGCTCAAGGATTACGGCGACAAGCTGGAGGCGGGCGAAAAGGAGAGAATCGAGGCCGCGCTGAAGGACGCCGAGGGCTCGCTCAAGTCGGAAGACAAGGCGGCGATCGACGCCAAGGCGCAGGCGCTCGCGCAGGCGGCGCAGAAGCTGGGCGAGAAGATCTACGCCGAAACCCAGGCGCAGGCGGGCGGCCAGCAGGCGCAGGGCGCCGCCCCGGGGGACGCCGGCAAGAAGGACGACAGCAACGTCGTCGACGCCGAGTTCACCGAGGTGAAGGACAAGAAGACCGGCTGAGCCCGGGCCGCAGGAGCTGGGGAGCAGCGGGCCGCGTATAAGGCGTGGCCCGTTTTTGTATGGACGGGAGCATGGCGAAGCGCGACTACTACGAAGTGCTCGGACTGAACCGGGACGCCGCCGAGGAAGACATCAAGAAGGCCTACCGGCGCCTCGCCATGAAATGGCATCCGGACCGCAACCCGGACAATCCCAAGGCGGAGGAGCACTTCAAGGAGGCGAAAGAGGCCTACGAGGTGCTGTGCGACGCGGCGAAGCGCTCGGCCTACGACCAGTTCGGCCACGCCGGTGTCGACCCGCAAGCCGGCATGGGCGGCGCCGGAGCCGCGGGCATGGGCGGCTTCGGCGACATCTTCAGCGACATTTTCGGCGAGATCTTCGGCGGCGGACGCCCTGGCGGCGGGCGCAGTACCGTGTACCGTGGCGCCGACCTGCGCTACAACCTCGAGATCTCGCTCGAGCAGGCGGCGCACGGCTTCGAGACCAAGATCCGCATCCCCGCCGTGGCGGCGTGCGAGAGCTGCAAGGGTACCGGCGCACGCCCCGGCTCGCAGCCGAGCACCTGCCCGACCTGCCGCGGCGCCGGGCAGGTGCGGGTGTCGCAGGGTCCGTTCTCCATGGCGCAGACCTGTCCGCGCTGCCACGGCACGGGCAGCATCATCCCGAATCCCTGCACCGCCTGCGGCGGCACGGGACGCGTCAAGCTGCAGAAGACGCTCTCGGTGAGAATCCCGGCCGGCGTCGACGAGGGCGACCGCGTGCGCCTGTCCGGCGAAGGCGAGCCCGGTGTCAACGGCGGCCCGCCCGGCGACCTCTATGTCCAGGTGCACATCAAGCCGCACCCGGTGTTCCAGCGCGACCACGACGACCTGCACTGCGAGATGCCGATTTCGTTCAGCACCGCGGCGCTCGGCGGCGACATCGGCATCCCGACGCTGGACGGCACGGCGCACATCCGCGTGCCCGCCGAGACGCAGACCGGCAAGACCTTCCGCCTGAAAGGCAAAGGCATCAAGGGCGTGCGCAGCCACCTGCCGGGCGACCTGTTCTGCCACGTGGTGGTGGAAACGCCGGTCAGCCTCACCGAGCGCCAGCGCCAGCTGCTGCGCGAGTTCGAGTCGATCAGCCAGCAGGACAGCGCGCGCCACAACCCGCGCGCCAAGTCCTGGCTCGACAAGGTCAAGGAATTCTTTGAAGGTTGAGAAATCGGGGTCAGAGCCCGATTTCCTGACCCGCGCGCCAAGTCCTGGCTCGACAAGGTGAAAGAGTTCTTCGAAGGCTGAGAATTCGGGGACGGAGCCCTAACTCCGAAAGCTGCGCGTCGCTGGAGTTAGGGCTCCGTCCCCGAATTTCTCACCCCGAACAATAAGAATACCAAGCAAATGAGCTGTCTCATGTCTGCCTCATTTTCCGCGCCGCGAGCTTCACGGCCTCGATGATCTGCGGGTAGGCCGCGCAGCGGCACAGGTTGCCGGAAAGATAGTGCCGGATGGTGTCGTCGTCGGGCTCGGGGTGCTCCTCGAGCAGCTGGCGGGTCATCAGGATAAAGCCGGGCGTGCAGAAGCCGCACTGCAGGCTGCCGCATTCGATGAACGCTTCCTGCACCGCGTCGAGCCGGCTGCCGGCCTCGATGGTCGATACTTCGCCACCCTCGGCGAACGACGCGAGATACAGGCAGCCGGACACGGCGCGCCCGTTAACCACTACCGTGCAGCAGCCGCACAAGCCCTGCCCGCAGCTCTCGCGCGCGCCGAAAAGGCCGAATGCGTCCTGCAGGACCTCGACCAGCGTCTCGTGCGGCGCCACCTGCGCCGACACCGCCTCGCCGTTCAGGCGGAATTGAATGCTGCGCCTCATTTCGCTTTTTGCAGTTCCATGAAAATGGATTCCGGATTGAGCGGGAGCACAGTGAGTCTCACCCCAACCGCGTCGTGGATCGCGTTGGCGATGGCCGGGGACACGCCGAAGGTCCCGGTCTCGCCGACGCCCTTGGCGCCGAAAGGCCCGGAGCGCTGCTCGGCGCTCACCGCTTCATTGATGATCTCTTCGGGTATGTCCAGGAAGCCTGGAATCTTGTACTCCGCGAGCGACGCATTGCGCAGCTGGCCGTGCTCGTCGAACAGCATTTTCTCGAACAGCGTGAAGCCGAGCTGCATGATCGCCGCGCCGGAGAGCTGTGTCTCGACGATCTTCGGGTTGATCGGCGTGCCGACGTCGGCGACGTTGACCAGCCGCGCCACCCGCACCCGGCCCGTCTCGGTGTCCACCTCGATCTCCACGCCGCTGCCGCCGACCATCCAGAACGGCGTCGCGTCGCTCGTCAGGCCGGTGGCGTAGTCGGGCGGCGCGTAGCTCGGGATGAAGCTCCCCGTGCCGACAACGTTCCCTGCCTGCATCCCGTATTTCTTCTTGAAGATTTCAGGGATCGCGGCATCGGGCGGCATTTGTAATTCGCTTTTCAACTGATTTAGTTTCTTCAAAGCGTCCTCCGCCGCCAGCTTGACCGCGTTGCCCATGTGAAACAGCGAGCGCGAGCCGAGCGTCGCCATGTCGTAAGGCGTAACGTCGGTGTCGGAATGCACTACCCGCACCGTTTCGGCGGGCAGGTGGAGCACTTCGCCGGCAATCTGCGCCATCGCGGTGTCCGAGCCCTGCCCCATGTCGACGGTGCTGCAATAGACGATGCAGCTGCCGTCGCCATTGACGTTCACTGCGGCAAGCGAGGTGGTCGGCGACACGCAGGCCTTGAAGCCGATGGCAATGCCGCGGCCGCGCCGCACCACCCCCGTGCCTCGATCAAAAGGACGATTCCATTCCAGCAGAACGGCAAGGCGGTCGAGGACCTTCTCGATCGCCGCGTCGCGCATCAGCGTGCCGGTCGCCTGCGGCCGCCCGTCGCGCAGCAGGTTCCTGCGGCGAAACTCGATCGGGTCGATTCCCAGCTCGCGCGCCATCATGTCGGTGTGGCACTCGTAGGCCCACACCAGCTGCGGGATGCCGAAGCCGCGCAGCGCGCCGGCAGGCGGCAGATTCGTGTACAGCGCGTACGAATCGATCGCGACGTGCTCGATGTCGTAGGGGCCCGCAGCGGTGAAGCCGGACTTCTGCGTCACGCGCGGCCCGATGTCGGCGTAGGCGCCGCCGTTCCACCAGACCTCGCACTCGCGCGCGCAGATGCGGCCGTCGCGCGTAACGCCGCTCTTGATACGGAAGCTGCTCGCGTGCTTGGTGATGGTGAAGAACTGCTCTTCCATGGTGAGCGAGATCTTTACCGCCCGTCGTGTGAGCAGCGAGAGCACCGCCACCAGCGCCTCCAGCTTGATGTAGAGCTTGGCGCCGAAGCCGCCGCCGAGAAACGGCACGCGCACGCGGATCCTGTTCTCAGGCCAGCCCAGCAGCCGCGCGACCTCGATGCGCACGAACGAAGGGCTCTGGGAGGCGGTATGGATGGTGAGCGAGCTGTCGGTCGACTCGGCGACCGAGACGAGCGGCTCGAGCGGCGTGTGCATCACCTGCTGGGTGCGGAAGCGGTGCTCGAACACGCGATCCGCCGCGGCGAGCGCCTGCGCGGCGTCGCCGCGCCGAAGGTGGAAATCGAGCGCTACATTCGTGCCGGTCCTTCCTTTCAGGTGCTTCAGGTCCGGGAACGTCCCTGCCGGCTTGAGCGCGTCGTGGACGATGGCTTTCGAGGTCATCGCCTCGAGCTCGTCGTAGACGGCGGGCAGCTCCTCGTATTCTGCGACGATCAGGTGCGCCGCTTCCTCCGCCACGTGCGGGTCGGCGGCGAGCACCACCGCGACCGGCTCGCCGACGTAGCGGACCTTGTCCACCGCGAGCAC
>Ga0209472_1000486_pt1 | contig 23647 bp, 22 predicted proteins | sample GraSoiAngelo_130_FD_185887 | JGI IMG/M metagenome (GOLD analysis project Ga0209472, IMG submission 185887) | Grasslands soil microbial communities from the Angelo Coastal Reserve, California, USA - 14_0929_02_20cm (SPAdes) (version 2) | ecosystem: Environmental > Terrestrial > Soil > Grasslands ...
GGCAGGCTTGGGCGAGATCGCGGCCTGTCACGACTCCCAATTTGATGGCCAGGCTCTGCAGCAGAACAGCCATCAAATTGGACAGCATGACGACGGAAAGCAAAGTGTAGTTATAGCGGGAGCCACCGGCCAGATCGGTTGCCCAATTGCCAGGATCCATGTAACCGACGGCGACCAAAAAACCCGGGCCAGCGAAGGCAAACAGCTTGCGAAGCCGGCCGGCGGTCCTCGGAACGTGCAGGCTGCGGTAAACTTCCGGAAGGCTCGGGGCGAGCGCTTGATTGCGCCATGTTTCGGCTTGCGGATTGAGTACGTCAGTGCCCATGCAGTCAGACCTGCCCCAGAAGTTAGCGTAAGTATACAACAGGGAGTAAACCATGGTTAATTACTTTTGGCCAGCAGTAAGGAGAAGTTTTTCCACAAAGGGACGGATAATTCATAGTTCAAGAGAGCTTGACTTTTAACTTGAGGGTGGCTTCCGCGAGCCAGTCTTGGCTTCATTGTGTACCCAGACCCTCTGCGTGGCAGAGGAGCCAAGGGAGACGGTTCCTGCATCGGTCGAGAGTGTAAGCGTCTGATCGTAATTGCGCCGAGAGACGTACACTCGTGCACAGGGACGAATGCCACGTTCCTCGAGAAATTCGAGCAGGCGTCGGTCGCGTTCGTAAATGCCACTCACCGTATAGTTCTTGTTCGCCTCGGCGTCCGCTAACAGTAAAAGTCCACGCTGACGGCGACTGGCAGGGCTTTCCTGTTCGCTGAGATTACCATGCGGACAAGCACCGCCACGGCCCAGCTTGGCTAAGAGTTTCGCTTCAAAATCGGGAGAGACAGCGTGCTCCAGGCGTTCGGCCTCATCATGCACTTTGTACCATTCCATGCCGAACATTTCCGAGAGCATGCGTTCGATCAAGTGATGGCGCAAGGTGAGCTTGCGCGCGATTTTGCGGCCCGCAGAGGTAAGACTCACCTCGCCGCCTTGCACTCGCACCAAGCCGTCTTTCTTAAGACGTCGGAGCGCCATGGTTACTGCTGGCGGGGAAACCGAAAGCCAGTGGGCCAGAGTAGCAGAGATGACTGAGGCGCCTTCACTCTCGGCCTCGAGGATGGCCTTAAGATAGTCCTCCTTGGAGACGGTAATCATTGCAAATCATTATATGGCGGGTTAAGCACGGTTAACGGATTTCTGTAGTATTCCCATTTAACTACGAAGGGCACGAAGGCACACGAAGGAGGCTTTTGGGATTCGACCCTTTGTGTAACTTCGTGTCCTTCGTGGTTTATGAAATTAGGAGTCAACTCGGACTTCTGTAGGCAGCCGGGCGTCCAGTTGGAGTCGAGGATCGCGAATCGGAAGATGTAGTGCCTGTTTGACATAGTTTCCCTCTGCCCCTAACCTGTCTGTCTCTGGCTATGAAAGTCCTGGTGATCGGAAGCGGCGGCCGCGAGCACGCGCTGGTTTGGAAGTTGCGGCAGTCGCCGCGCGTGAGCAAGGTTTATTGCGCTCCGGGAAACGGCGGCATTTCCGATGAGGCCGAGTGCCTTCCGGTTGATGTCAAGAGCATCGATTCGCTGGTCGCGTTGGCCACCCAGATTCATCCTGACCTTACCGTGGTCGGACCGGAACTGCCTCTGACCTTGGGCGGAGTCGATGAGTTCACCCGGCGGGGCTGGAAGATTTTCGGTCCGACGAAAGCCGCAGCGAGGCTGGAATCCAGTAAAAGCTTCGCCAAAGAGTTCCTCAATCGCTACCATATCCCCACCGCCCACTACGCGATTTGCACTTCCTTAGATGAAGTCCGAGCGACGTTGCCGCGCTTCCACCCACCCGTGGTGGTAAAGGCGGATGGGCTGGCGGCGGGCAAAGGAGTGGTACTGGCAAAGAGCAAAGAAGAAGCGATCTCGGTATCGTCCGAGATGCTGAGCGGAAAGATGGTGGGCGAAGCCGGGGCGCGCGTAGTGTTGGAAGAATGCCTGCAAGGCGACGAGCTTTCATTTTTGGTGCTGAGCGATGGTGAACGCGTGGCGCCGCTAGTGGCCGCGCAGGATTACAAACGCATCGGCGACGGTGACACGGGGCCGAATACGGGCGGAATGGGAGCCTATTCAACGCCCACGATGCTGGACGATCAGATGACGCACTGGCTGGTGCAGCACATCGCTCTGCCGGTCGTGGCGGGCATGAAAGCCGAAGGCGCGGAATATAAGGGAATTCTTTATTGCGGACTCATGATGACGGCGCGGGGCCCAATGGTGCTGGAGTTCAATTGCCGCTTTGGTGATCCGGAGACGCAGCCGATTCTGATGCGGCTGGAAAGCGATTTGTGCGAAGCGCTTGAGGCATCGATTGAAGGGCGCGTGAGCGATGGCGATTTTCGATGGTCACCGGATGCCGCCGTCTGCGTGGTGATGTCGTCCGGCGGTTATCCCGGAACATTCGAGGTGGGCAAGAGGATTACAGGCCTCGACGAAGCGGAGAAGGTCGAAGGAGTTAAGATTTTTCATGCGGGTACGACCAAGCACGATGATGGTTATTTCACCGCCGGTGGCCGGGTTTTAGGCGTGACTGCTCGGGCGTCGGACTTAACGATGGCAGTTCAGCGGGCGTATCAGGCCGCTGGAAAGATCAGTTTCGAGGGTGCGCACTATCGGAAGGACATCGCGGCGAGGGCGCTGAAGAAATGACGAGTTGGGATCTCGAAAATTCTTTATTGGCGCACTCCGCGAAAAATCAGTAACCACGAAGGGCACGAAGGTACACCAAGGAAGTCACTAGAAATTTTGGCAGTATGGAGACTGGGCAGAGGATAGATGAGCAAGCCACTGGTTTCGATTGTGATGGGCAGTGATTCTGATTTCGAGATCATGCGTGAGGCGGGAAAAGCGCTGGACGATTTTGGAATTAACTACGAGATCGACGTGACTTCGGCGCATCGGTCGCCTGACCGGACGGCCGATTACGCCCGTAATGCGGCTGGTCGCGGCATTCGTGTGATCATCGCCGGAGCTGGAGGCGCGGCGCATTTGGCGGGAGTGATTGCGGCGCACACGACATTGCCGGTGATTGGGGTACCGATACCGTCGACGCCATTGAACGGATTGGATTCATTGCTCGCAACTGTGCAGATGCCTGCAGGAATCCCGGTGGCGACGGTTGCGATTGGAAAACCGGGGGCAACGAATGCGGGGATTCTGGCAGCGCAGATGATTGCGCTGGCGGATTCATCTGTCGCGAAGAGGCTAGAGGCTCACAAGCAGAAGCTGGAGGCGGGAGTCGAGGAAAAATCGAAGAAGCTGAGAAGTGCGCTGAAGTAGGCAAGCGCAAAAGGCAAAGCCGGCAGGATGCCGGCGCTACAGCTTCAAATCTTTTAGGTATTTCCGCAGTTCTTCGCCCAGGTCGGGTCGTTTGAGCGCAAACTCAATAGTGGCTTTTAGGAAGCCAAGTTTGTCGCCGGTATCGTGGCGCCTGCCTTCGTAGACATAGGCGTACATCTTTTGCTTCTTGAGGAGCGCGCAAAGGCCATCGGTAAGCTGTAGCTCGCCGCCGACGCCAAACTGGGTTGTGGAGAGGGTTTCGAATACCTCTGGCGTCAGGATGTAGCGTCCAATTACCGCCAGGTTTGAAGGGGCGTTTTCCGGCTTCGGTTTCTCTACGAGGTCCAGTACTTCGTAGAGGCGACCGTTGAAACGTCCGTCTGCGGGTTTGACTTTGAGCACACCGTAAGCGGAAATTGCATTTCCTTCGATCATCTGGGTGGCCAGCACCGAACATTGTGTTTCCTCGAAGACCTGCATCATCTGCTTGAGGACCGGGACGGGGGCATCGATGACGTCATCAGCCAGCAGTACAGCAAACGGCTCGTTGCCAACCAATTCGCGGGCGGTGAGCACCGCGTGGCCAAGGCCCAGAGCTTCTTTCTGGCGCACGTAGGCAACGTGGATCATGTCGGAAATCTGGCGGACGATCTGGAGCAGATCGGTTTTCCCTTTCTCCTCCAGCATCTTTTCCAGCTCATAGCTGACATCGAAGTGATCTTCGATCGCCTGCTTGCCGCGGCCGGTGATAATGATGATTTGATCGCAGCCTGCCGAAAGCGCCTCCTCGACGCCGTACTGAATGATGGGCTTGTCCACCAGCGGCAGCATCTCTTTGGGTTGTGCTTTGGTGGCGGGAAGGAAGCGAGTGCCTAATCCTGCCGCGGGGAAGACGGCTTTGCGAACTTTCATCATGAAGTGGTCGTTGGTCGTTAGCCTTTAGTCGTTAGCGACAGCGAAGCGACTGGAAATTGTAATTGCTACGCTTGACATTGGCCATCGCAGCAGGTGGAACCTGCCGAGCTTCGCTCGGCCCGACAGCCGAGGGCGGCTGTCCCTACATGGTCCAAGGCTATCCCTGCGTGGTCGAGGGCGGCCGTGCCTACGTGGCTGGTGCTGGGACCTCCTGAGCCGATAGTTCCTCAAGCAAGCTCCGCAGTTGACCCAAGATTTCCGGGGCACCGCTCACCTTCAGCGAAAACTTGAGGTTCCCGTCCGGGGTGAACTGCGCGCCACGCTGCGAGGAAACAAATTTCGCCAGCCTGCCAGGATCAATTCCCGCGTTCTGCCGGAATTTGATGTTTACCAGATCGCGCTTGCGATCGATTCCGCTGGCGCCCACGCGGACTGCCAGTAGCTTGAGCGCAGCGTAATCCAGCAGATTGCGGACAGCGGGCGGCGGCTCGCCGTAGCGGTCCTGAAGCTCGGCACGAACGTCGTTCAATTGCGATTCTGTTTCTACACCCGCCACCCGCTTATACATCCGCAGGCGCTGATTCTCCTCCGGAATGTAATCCACTGGGATGCGGATATTCAGTCCGAGGTTGAGTTGAGTCTCAGCTTCTTCTGGCGCGGTTTCGCCCTTCATCTCGCGGACGGCGCGGTCAAGCATTTGGGTGTAGAGCTCAAATCCGATGGCTTCGATGTGGCCGCTTTGCTCTCCGCCCAGGAGATTGCCAGCGCCGCGTAGCTCGAGATCGAGCGCGGCGATCTTGAAGCCCGCTCCCAGATCGGAAAACTCTTTCAGCGCAGCCAGGCGGCGGCGGGCGATGGGCGTCAGCTCAACTTCAGCAGGAACCAGGAGATACGCATAAGCCCGGCGGTTCGAGCGGCCCACACGTCCGCGCAACTGATAGAGCTCGGACAAACCGAGTCGGTCTGCCCGATTGATCAGAATCGTGTTGCACAGTGGGATATCGAGACCGTTCTCAATAATCGTGGTCGCCACCAAAATGTCGGCTTCATGATGCATAAATTTCAACATCACTTTTTCCAGTTCGCCTTCGGACATCTGGCCGTGCCCGACGGTGATGCGGGCGGCGCGCGGCACCAATTCCTGAAGCTTGGCGGCAATTTCCCAGATAGTGTCAACACGATTGTGAACGAAATAGACCTGGCCGCCTCGGTCGAGTTCTTGTTCTAGGGCAGATTGAATCAGCTTGTCATCCCAGCTTGCGACGACGGTTTGGATCGCCATGCGGTCTTTGGGTGGGGTTTCAATCACGCTCATGTCACGCAAGCCGACGAGCGACATGTGAAGCGTGCGCGGGATGGGCGTGGCTGACATGGTGAGCACATCCACCTGCTTACGCATCTGCTTGACTCGTTCTTTGTGGCGAACGCCGAAGCGCTGTTCTTCGTCCACCACCAGCAGGCCGAGATCGGCGAACTTCACGTCTTTGGAAAGCAGGCGGTGCGTGCCGATCAGGATGTCGATCTTGCCCGCCTCAACTTTTTGCAGAATTTCTTTCTGCTGTTTGGCCGAGCGGAAACGGCTGATCATTTCGATCAAAACTGGGAATGCGGCGAAGCGCTGTTTGAAAGTCTCATAATGCTGAAAGACCAAAACCGTGGTGGGCGCGAGCACCGCCACCTGCTTGTTGTCACTGATGGCTTTGAATGCCGCGCGCATGGCGACTTCTGTCTTGCCGTAGCCGACATCGCCGCAAAGCAGGCGGTCCATCGGCTGCTGTGTTTCCATGTCGCGCTTGACGTCGACAATCGCGAGTTCCTGGTCTTCGGTCTCGCTGTATTCGAATGCGTCTTCAAACTCGCGAATCCATTCGTTATCGGCTGAGAAGGCGTGGCCTTCTGCGGTTTTGCGCTCGGCGTAGAGCTTCAGGAGTTCATCCGCCATGTCTTTCATGGCCTTGCGCACTCGGGCCTTCGTCTTGGCCCAGGCAGCGGTGCCGAGGTGACTCAATGGCGGCTTGGCACCTTCTGACGATCGATACTTCTGGACCAGGTCAAGACGCGTGAGCGGGACATACAGCCGCGCTCCTTCGGCATACTCAAGCAGCATGAACTCGGCGTTACCGTCGCCCTGATTGATCTCTTTCAGCCCCTGATACTGCCCAATTCCGTGTTCCACGTGCACGACGTAATCGCCAACCTGAAGATCGCGGAAATCGGAGAGAAACGCAGACGTTTTCGATTTCTGTCTTTGCGGGCGTGAAACAACGGATTCGGACTCATCAAACAGATCACGTGCGCCGAAGATGGTGAGATTGGCGTCGGGCAATGCTACGCCGTCTGGAACGTAGGCTTTCGCTAACGTGGTGGTGAGCACTTCTCCGGCGAAGTATGCAGTCTCGTCGGCATAGCTCTCGCCGCTGCGGGTGCGGCTTCCCAAGCGGAAGGAAACGGCATATTCGGTGAAAATGTCAGCCAGGCGCTCGATCTCACCTGTATTCGGAACAGCGATCAGCACGCGCTTGCCTTCAGCAGTTTGCTTTTGAACTTGCTCCAGCATCGCGGGAACCGAGCCGTGGAAGCGCGGCGTGGGCTGCGAGTGGAACGTCACCGCCTCAGCTTGTCCGGTGCGCTCGATCCCAAGGTGTTCAACGTCTGCTCCTCGCAAAGTGCCGAGCTTGGCCCACCACTCTTCGGGCGAGAGATACAGATCGGCAGGCCGTACCAGATTGCCGACTCCACTGCGTTCATGAGCTTCCTCTATACGCGACCAGGTGTGTTCGAACTCGGGTTTCAGGTTCTCAGGTTCGTCGGTGATGACGAGAGCGCGAGGGAGCAGATCGAATATGGTGCGATCGGCGCCGGCAACGGGAGCATAGAACTCCCAGCCAGGGAACACGGTCACTCCGCCAGAGCGGACTGCCTGCTCGACAATCTCTTCGGCGCCGGTAATTCGTTTTCCGGAAAGTCGGGCATGAATTGCGCCGAGAAGGTCGTCGCTAACGGGAGTTTCGGTCAGCGGCAGGAGGATCGCTTCATCCACGGGATTCGAGGACCGCTGGGTTGCCGGTTCGAACTTGCGGATGGACTCAACCTCGTCGCCGAAAAACTCAACGCGCACAGGACGGTCCGCTTCGGGCGAGTAGACATCGAGAATGCCGCCGCGCAGCGCGTATTCGCCGGGCATTTCGACCACATCGGTGGATGTATATCCGACGGTATTGAGGTGGCGCAGCAACGGATCAGTATCGAACGTGTCACCTCGCCTCACGATGCGAGCCAGGTCCGCATAGTACTCAGCGGAGCGCAGGCGCAGGGCCGTCGCCGTGATCGGAGAGGCAATGATCGAAACCGCGCCGGTGGCGATCTTCCATAGAGCAACGGCGCGCTCTTCCTGGAGCTCGGGATGTGGCGAGAGGTTCTGAAAGGGAAGAACGTCACGCGTGGGAAGAGCAACGATGGTCTCCGGATCGGCGGCACCGGTAAGCTCGCAGAAAGCCTGCAGCAGCGGGACGAAGTCTTCCATGCTGCGATTATCGGAACCCACCAGAATCAGCGGCCGGTCTGCCGCTCTTTGCAGCAAAACCAGCAGCAGGGCTTTGGCCGTCGGCGTTAATCCAGAAACACTAATCCGCCCCGTGCCCTCTTTCAGATGGGAGGCTACACGCGCGAAAGCGGGCAATTTTTCCACGTCCGTGAAGAGATCCCGGACGAACGGAAGAACCATCGCTTTTCTATTCTAACAGCCGGAAAGCGCTCTGGAATGCGATGAAGGCGAGAAATGGAAAAGGCCGGCTCATCACCGGCCTCCACCGCTAGGTACGGCAGAAAAAAATTAACGCTGCGGGTTTTCGTTCTTTTCGTACTTCTGCTCCCGTTTCATGAAAATCTGCGGGTGCTCCTTGACTTGCTCTCTCACTCCCGCATGGGTGCTCAGGAATTGCCTCAGCTCCGGATGACTATTCAGATAATTTTGGTCATCCAACAAGCCTGGGTTTTTCTGAAGGTCTTTGGCTATTTGCGGATGTGAATCGAGAAAGGCGTCGAAATTCCGCAGTTCGCCGTTGGTGATATCCTCGCCGGAATTCTCGAAACGCTTCTCGCGCTGCATGAAGCCCTGAGGATTCTCGCGGATCTCCTCGCGCACGCCTTGGTGATTCTCCAGATATCTCGCGAGGTTGGGATGTTTATTGACGAAATTCTGGTCGTTGACCAGCGACGGGTTCCTAGCTAATTCGCGCCCCACGTCGGGGTTCGAGTCCAGAAACGCGTCGAAGCTGTCCAGTTCGCGATGGGTAATGTCATTATCGGGTCGGGTCGCTTGCTGGCTCTGCGCTTCATTGCGCCGTCTGTGCTCGTCGCGATCTTTATCCCGATCGCGATCTTTGTCCTTATCCTTGTCCTTGTTGCGATCCTTATCCGGTTTCTCAGCCGAGGGCCGATTCATGTCGTCATTGTCAGGTTGCTGAGCCAGAGCGCGGGGCGAAAGGCACGGCACCGCCAAGAACAACGACAGCACGAGGAAAGTACTCAGGAAACTACGCCGCAGCAGTGTGCGGGGTGAAATCTCTAAGGTCATTTTGGTTCCTCCGGTATACAGTTCCCTCCCCGCTTGTGACCATTGAAAAGGATGCAATTGGCGTACCGTCACACAAGACGCGAAGTGGTTGTGAGGCAAGGGCTAAGGTCGGGCATCATTATGAACGAGCACGCGCTACCGTGTAGTTTTGCCTATCAGGATCGCTGAAGAGGTCTGGTCAGGCAGGTAGGACCTCCGCTGCCGTTGATGCACAGCTCAGATCCAGGGAATGTGGATACATGGAATCCTGTATCCCGAAGCTTTTGGTTAGTTTTCCTGTTCTCCTCTAGCGCAAGCAGTCGCCGCTCTCCCAGAGAGAGTACGTTACAGGCAAGCGTCTCACGCTCAGAGTAGTCGATTTCCACAAAGTGATAGCCGCGGGACTTCAGCAGTTCCACAGTTTCGACCGCGAGCCAGGGCAAGTCTACAAGAGCTGTGCGCTCATCCAGGAGACTGATAAGAGACATCAAGTGCAAGCAGGCAGAAGGCCCGGGACCGTAGGGCAGCGGTGCGGAGAGAACCTGCACGCCTCTGGGTGCAAGCAGATCGCGCATTTGTGCGATGCCTACCGCATTCGTGCGGTAGCCGTGGCCGATGAGCAATGTTTTTTCATCGAGCCAAATCATGTCGCCGGCTTCGGTCGTGCCAGGAGGCACGATTTTGATGAATGGAATGGCATTACCCAGCAGTGAGCAGAAAGACCTCTGGTGTTTGCCTTCGGGCATGCGGTTTGCTTTTCCAGGGCGCATCACGATCAGCCCGAAATCGGTTGGGAACAATGCGTCATGCGCGTAGACGGCGTCGAGCGAGAGATCCAAAGCGGGAGGCGATTCCACCACTTCGGCGCCCGCAGCTTCAAGTTGTCGGCACATTTCTTCATGCTGCGCTTGGGCGGTGTTGAAATCCGGGGGATGGTGAAACCCAAGCTCACGCCAACGAGCCGCTCGCTCCGGCTGATTCCAGCCGGCAGTCCGTGGCGAGCAGACCAGCACACACTCCAGCTTCCCAACCATGGAATGGCCGTTGAAAAGGCGCAAAATCGTATCTGGAGCTTCGTTTGTCACAATCCTGAGTAGAGTAATAGCATTAAAACTGCAAGTGCAAGCGGAAGCGGAACTGGCACTTCGCCGCGATCGCGCCGTCGCGGCAATTGGTGGTCACGGCCTACACCTCGGTTCCCTTGCCTGCCCAGCCCGGCATGCTTATACTCCTGTACTTGTCCGCCTCCTCCGGAATTAAAATCGGCCCCGGCCGCATCTTATAGATTAGTGCGCTAATCGGAGATCATCATGGTTACAAAGACCGTGTCCCTCGAACAAGAAATCAATCCCTGGGAGGCGCAAGCCGCCCGCTTCGACCTGGCGGCTAACAAGCTGAACCTGGACGAGGGATTATGGAAGGTGTTGCGCTACCCCAATCGCGAAATCATTCTGCACATCCCCGTTGCAATGGACAATGGCAGCCTGGAGGTTTTCACCGGTTTCCGCGTGCAGCACTCGATTGCGCGCGGGCCGTCGAAAGGCGGCATCCGGTACGCACCCGACGTCACCCTTGATGAGATCCGCGCTCTAGCTAGCTGGATGACGTGGAAGTGCGCGGTGGTGAACATTCCGTTCGGCGGGGCGAAGGGTGGTGTGATCTGCGATCCGCATAAGATGTCCATGGGCGAGCTTGAGCGCATGACTCGCCGCTACACCGCCGAGCTGGTTGAGTTCATTGGTCCGGAAAAAGATGTCCCGGCTCCCGACGTGAATACTAACGAGCAGACCATGGCTTGGATTATGGATACGTACTCCATGCACATGCGCCAGACGGTGACTGCGGTTGTAACCGGCAAGCCGCTGAACATCGGCGGATCCCGCGGGCGGCGCGAAGCTACTGGACGCGGCATCATGGTCGTGGTGGATGAGGCGATCAAGAAGCTAGGGCTGAGCCGCGAGTCAAGCCGTGTGATCATTCAGGGTTTCGGCAACGTGGGATCGAATGCGGCGCGCTTAATGGCGGAGGCCGGCTACAAGGTTATTGGCATCGTCGAAGTTGATGGCAGTTTGTATAACAAGAATGGCATCGACGTGGACGCATTGTGGGAATTCCGCCAGCGCAATGGCACCGTCCTGGGCTTCCCAGAGGCCGAACCGGCCAATCCTGCTGATCTGCTGGTCACTGATTGCGAGATTCTTATTCCTGCGGCAACCGAAAACCAGATCACCAGCCGGAACGCCGACCGTGTGAAGTGCAAGATTCTTGCGGAAGGCGCGAACGGCCCGACTACGGCTGCTGCAGATGAAATTCTTGCTGACAAACGGGTGTTCGTGATCCCGGATATTTTGTGCAACGCTGGTGGCGTAACCACCTCGTACTTTGAATGGGTGCAGGACCGCCAGGGATACTTCTGGAAGGAATCGGTTGTAAACGAGCAGCTTGAGCACATTATGAAGACTGCCTTCGATGATGTCGCTTGCTACGCCGAAACTCATAGCGTGAACAACCGCATCGCGGCTTACATGCTGGCCATCGATCGTGTGGCATACACGATCCGCCAGCGCGGAATTTACGCTTAACTGTCAGTCCTTGGCGCAGGGCAGAGTGACTTCGGTTCCGCTATTGCTGCTTCCAATTACTTGGAACTTGCCACGCGACTAGAGAAAGAAAATGAAGTTCAGTCTCGCCTTACTTCTGGTCTTCTGCCTCTCGCCATTTCTGATAGGTCTGCAAACTGGTTCGCCAAAGGCTCAGGCGAATTCTTCGTCCGCGAGTCCCACGAAAACTGCTGTTCCTGATGCGGACATCGCCGCTGCGAAAGCAGCCGGTAAGGTCTGGGTTAACCTGGAAACTGGCGTGTATCACAAAAGTGGTCGCTGGTATGGGCGCACGAAAAACGGCAGGTTCATGACTGAAGCCGAGGCAAAGAAGGCCGGGTATCGGGAATCCAAGAGGCAGTAGTAAGGAGGAGCCATGCGGAAAAACCTGCTCACCCAAATTCTGCTTTCGTTTTTAGCACTCGCGCTTCTGGCGAGCGCAAGCCCAGCCCAGAGCACCGAGTCCACGAAGGGGACTCAGCCCGCTGCAACTCCGAAGACAACAAAGCCCAAAACTAGCGCGAAAAAAGCCGCTTTGGTTGACATAAATTCAGCCAGCAAAGAGGAACTGGACGCGCTACCGGGGATCGGCGACGCGATTGCACAGACGATCATCGATGGGCGTCCGTATCGCAGCAAGAGGGAGCTTCTCACCAGGAAAATCGTTTCTAAATCCGAGTACGAAAAGATTAAGGACCAAATCGTCGCCAGACAAAAAAAGAAGTAGCCCAACATCAGTTGGCTTATTGTTAGTCGTTGGCCAGCGACTAAAGACTGACGGCTAGCGATGGGGTTTCATTGCTTTCGTCATTCCCCGTGGAGGATAATTCCAGCAGGGCTGCCTCGCAGAGGTGAGGCAGCGACATGTCCGCAGTGAATCTGCCCAATTCCATTACGCTCACCCGCATTTTCAGCATTCCGCTGCTGATCTGGATTCTTTCTACCAGCAGATTTCACGGCACAGGCGGCGAAAAAGAGCTGCTGGCTTCAGCGCTGTTCATTGCAGCTTCGATCACGGATGGTATCGACGGCTACCTTGCGCGGAAACGTGGCCAGATCACCACCATCGGCATGCTGCTCGATCCGCTGGCCGACAAACTGCTTATTGCCGCCGCCTTTGTGACGCTGGTTCAGTTCAATCCCAGTCTGGTGCCGGCATGGGTAGCGGTCGTCATTATTGCCCGCGAATTCCTGGTGAGCGGGCTGCGTTCGATCGCTGCCTCAGAAGGCTTCACTATCGAAGCCAGTGACCTGGGCAAGTTCAAGATGCTGGTGCAGATCGTTTCCGTAGTGGCTGTGATTCTTGATCACCGCTGGAAGCAATGGCCTGTAGGGCCGTATATTTTCCCCGTTCACTGGATTGCTTTTCTCGCGATCTGGTTCATGGTGTTTCTGTCTCTGGTATCGGCCGTAGATTACTTCGCCGCGTTCTGGTCAAAAATTGACCGCCGCGTGGTGAAGCGCCGCCGCCGCGCCTTCGTCCTCAGCCGGCGGAGGAAACGCGATGTCCCCGCAATCTGAAAACGCCCACCTCAGTTGCAGCTCCGAGCCGCGCGAATTCTCCCTCGAAGAGCGCAAAGTCCTGCTGAACCTGGCGCACGAGGCGATTGACTCTGCGCTGGAAGCCCGTGCAATTTCCCTGATTCCCCCATCGCCGCACCTCGCCGAGCCGCGCGGCGTTTTCACAACGCTTTACCATCGCGGTGGGCTGCGTGGCTGCGTGGGCTACATTTTTCCCACAGCAGCGGTTTATCGAACCGTGGCGGAAACCGCCCGGGCAGCAGCGTTTGAAGATTCACGCTTCTGGCCGGTCACTCCCGACGAAGCTCCGGAACTCGAAGTTTCCCTCAGTATCCTTTCCCAGCTCAAGCCCATTCGCGCCGAGGAAGTCGAAATTGGCAAGCACGGCCTACTGATCAGCATGGCAGGTCATCGCGGCCTGCTGCTGCCCCAGGTCCCAGCCGAGCACGGATGGGATCGCATCACTTTCCTCGAACAAACCTGCAAGAAAGCGGGCCTGCCGCTGAACGGGTGGCAAACAGGTGCGAAGCTCGAAGCGTTCACAGCGGAAGTTTTTGGCGACCGCGACCAGCCTTGCTTGTAAGATTGCGGAGACGCGGACCTCCTCGGGCGGCATGAACTTTATGTTCTCTGACCTCCTCCCAGTGATTCCAACGCTTTGACAATCTGTCCCGACCAGTCAGCCACTTCATCTTCGCGCAAGGTGCGTTCGCCAGATTGAAAAGTAGCACGCAACAAAATCGAATATTTTCCCACCGGCACCTTACCGCCTCGGAAAATCTCCACAGGAACGAAGCTGCGCAATTCCCGCAGCCCGAGTGCGCCGACGGCCTGCTGAATTTTCTCGAAAACGACGGAATCAGGAAACAAGAACGAAAAATCCCGCTCCACCGCCGGATATCGTGGCAAAGCTTCATACCGCGCCGCGCGCAATGGATGTTTGTACAAGCGATCGAGATAGATTTCGCCGAGGTAAACGTCCTGCCGCAGCTTGCGTTTCGCTGCTACCTCAGGATGAACCTGCCCGAGCTGCGCTACGCAAATGCCATCCATTATGGCGCGCGCCGAGCGCCCGGGATGGTAATACTCCGGCGTTTGCGAGTCATAACAAATGGCATCGTGGTGGAAGGCGCGGAGCAACGTTTCGATATCGCCCTTCAGATCAAAAAATGAGATTGGCCGCGAGGCCTGGTTCCAAGTTGGCGGTATCGCACTTCCAGTTGCACCGAGGGAAATACTCTTCAATTCGGCTGCACCGCGATCCACAGCCTGGAATATCTGACCGGCTTCAAACAGCCGCACGTTATCGATTCCCCGGTTCAAGTTATAGGCAAGCATGTTAAGCATGCCGGGAACCATCGAGGTTCGCATGATGGAAGCTTCTTCGCTGATGGGATTGGCCAGCTCGACGACCGGTGAGTCAGAGAACGCCTCCGCATCCTCGTGCGAGATGAAAGTGAGCGACACCGCTTCGTTGTAGCCCAACCCGAGCAGGAATGACCGCAGCTTTGCATCCTTTTCTGCGTCCGGCCGCTCGATGACCGCACCCGCGAACGCAGGCAGGGTATTGGCGAATTTATCGTAACCGTAGAGTCGCGCAATCTCCTCGATTAAATCAATTTCGCGTTCCACGTCCAAGCGCCAGCTCGGAATGCGCACGGTAAAATCGGCGTCGCCACCACGCTCCGGCATCACATCGAAGCCCAGCTTGCTCAGAATGCGATATATTTCGCGTGCCTCAAGCGAGGCGCCGAGAATGCGGTGTACTTCGGAGATGTGCAGCGCCACCGGCGCCAGATCCACGCGCTTGGCGACTACGTCGATCACGCCGCCCTGCAACTCACCTCCGCCAGATTCCAGAATCAACTCGGCAACACGGTCGCATGAAAGTGCTGTTGATTCAAAATCGGCGCCGCGCTCGAAGCGGTGGGAGGCATCGGTATGCAATCCGTGCCGCCGCGAGCTCTTGCGAATCGTCACTGGATCCCACCATGCCGATTCGATCAGAACATTGCGGGTCTTCTGCGTGATCATCGTATCGAAACCGCCCATCACGCCAGCGAGAGCAACCGGCTTGCGAGCGTCGGCGACGACTAGGTCCTCTGGAGTGAGCTTGCGCTCAACGCCGTCGAGCGTCTTCAGTGTTTCGCCTTCTTGTGCACGGCGAACCATAATTTTCCCGCCCTCGAGCAGATCGAGGTCGAACGCATGTGTGGGCTTGCCCATTTCCCATAGCGTGTAGTTAGTGGCGTCGACAGCATTGTTGATGGGCCGCTGATCGAGCAGACTGAGGCGACGAGCAACTTTCTCCAATGAGGGTTTGATCCTGATGCCATGCAGCACGCGCGCCGTGAACCGGGGGCAAAGATCCGGTTCTGCAACTTCTATAGCAAACTCAGCTTTGCTGCTCGCAGCCGGCAGCTTCGGCTGCACCGGTTTGAGTGGCAGATCGTAGATTGCCGATGCCTCGCGGGCGACGCCGTAGTGATTCATCGCGTCGGGCCGGTTGGTGCCGATCTCCATTTCGAAGACGGTATCCTCGCCGGAGCCGTTGATCGCTTCCACAGCAATGCCCGCGGCAGTAAGATCCTCTGCCAGCCGCCGGTCATCCACCCGAAGCTCGACAAAATCACGAATCCATTGTGGAGAAAGTTTCATTTCTGGCTTTCAGCTCTCAGCCATCAGCTTTCAGCTCTTTTCGTGCCCACGTATACCTCTCGGATCACTGAGGGCTGAGAGCTGATAGCTTCTTATCCAAACTGCTCCAAAAACCTGACATCGCCTTGGAAGAACAACTGAATGTCGTCCACGCCGTACTTTAGGATCGCAAGCCGGTCTGCTCCCATCCCGAAGGCAAATCCTGAAACTTTCCTGGGATCATAGCCGTTGTTTTTTACGAACTCGAACACATTGGGATCTACCATGCCGCAGCCCAGGATTTCAATCCATCCTGTCTGCTTGCAGGAGCGGCAGGGCTCCGATCCTCGCTTTCCGCTCCCGCCGCAGATGAAGCATGAGATAAGCATCTCCGCACTCGGCTCGGTGAAGGGAAAGAATGACGGACGGAAGCTCGTCTTCACACTCGATCCAAACAGAGCCTTCATCGCATGATCGAGCGTGCCTTTCAGATCGCCGAGGGTAATGTTGGTATCAACCGCGAGTCCCTCGATCTGGTGAAACATTGGCGAGTGGCTGGCGTCGGGCGGATCGTTACGGTGTACTTTGCCGGGAATCACGATGCGCAGGGGCGGCTTAATTTTCTCCATTGTGCGAATCTGTACCGGAGACGTATGCGTGCGCAGTAGCAAGCGATCGCGCAGCGGCTTGGACTCCTGATTAGCGACGAACAGTGTGTCCTGGGTGTCACGCGCTGGGTGATTGGGCGGGAAGTTCAGCGCCTCGAAATTGTAATAGTCAGTTTCGATGATCGGGCCTTCTTCAACCGAGTAGCCGAGATTGCGAAAGACGGAGACGATTTCGTTCATCGTCTTGATGACAGGATGCTCCGCGCCGAGCGGACGCCGATTGCCGGGGAGGGTGATATCAACTCGGGTGGGCCCGACAAAAACGGGATCAACGATCGTTGCGCCTGCCAATTGGCTGGCTTCCATTCCAGGGCGAAAGAGGCGAGCTACATTCTGATCGTCCGGGGCGAGGGTGCCGCCAAACTCCAGCGATGCTTTGGTTTCCCTCACCCGTTCCGTGATTCGTGCCTTCAGTTTGTTGACGCGAATTCCGGCTTCTCGCTTTGATTCTTTCGGGGCGCCCTTCAGCCAAAGATCGTTGATCTGCGTTAGCACGCCGTTCTTGCGCGCCATCCAGCGGTCACGGAATGTCTTCCAGTCGGACTCAGTCTTAATGTCAGCCGATTCCTTTTTCAGCGCAGCCAGCAGTTTTTCGGCTGCCTTGTCGAGCGCCCCTGGCGAAAAGTCTTTTAATTTTGGAACGGTGTATGCCATTTTTGGAGACCTTGTCATTCCGAATGGCTCTAGACAGCCGAGGGCGGCTGTCTCTACGTGGTCCGTGAACCAACTGATAGCTGACGGTTGAAAGCTGAGAACTGAACTACGCTGCCCCGCCGAGAGCGCCCCTCGCCTGCTCGGCGAGGCTTTTAAAGGCGGCGGCGTCGTTCACTGCCAGATCCGCAAGAATCTTGCGATCCAGTTCCACTCCGCTCTTCTTCAGCCCGTGGATGAACTGGTTGTAGCTCATGCCGTTCAGCTTGGCGGCAGCGCCGATACGCACGATCCACAATGAGCGGTACTGGCGCTTTTTCTGTCGGCGTCCGGCGTAGGCGAACTTCAGGCCGCGCTCAACGGCTTCTTTCGCCGAGCGATACAGCTTTGATTTTGTGAGGAAATACCCGCTCGCGCGATCCAATATCTTTTTGCGCTTGGCGCGGCGTTTCGTCCCGCGTTTTACACGAGGCATGGCTTGCTCCTTTTTCCTTCTATTTGGCGGCTGGAGGCAGGATGTGCCTCTTTACTCGCTTTGCTGCATGCTTTTTACCATGCAGGGAAAGGCGGGCGAGGACGCCCGTCCTCCATTCATTTTTCTAATACGGAATCATTCTCTTTACTTTGGGCGTATCCGCGTCGCTTACCAGATCGCCGCCACGCAGCTTGCGTTTGCGCTTCTTGTCCTTCGAGGTCAGGATGTGGCGCAGAAACGAATGCCCGCGCTTCACTTTCCCGGTTGCAGTTTTCTTAAAGCGCTTAGCAGCGCCTTTGTGAGTCTTTAGCTTTGGCATAAGAACCTCAGCAACCGACAATGAGCATTTAACCCTCAAGCCCCGATCCGAATCCGAAGGGCAAAATGCCAGCGGCCAATTGCTAAATGCTGGTTTTATTACGCTTGATTCATGCGCTGCATCGGCGGTTGCGCCGGCGGTGATGCTTTTTGCTGCGGCTTCGGCGCGGCATCCTTCTTTGGCGCCAGGATCAAATGCAGGGTGTTGCCTTCCTGGCGGGGACGAAACTCCACGATCCCCTTCTGGTCGACGTCTTTGATCAGCCGCTCCAGAATTTCCCGGCCCAGGCCGGTGCGCGTCATCTCGCGCCCGCGGAAGAAAATGGTCGCTTTGACCTTGTCTCCCTCATCCAGGAACCGCAGCACATGATTTTTCTTGGTCTGGTAGTCGTGCTCGTCCACATTAATGCGGAACTTGACTTCCTTGACCGTAATCGTCTTCTGATGTTTCTTGGCCTCGCGTTCTTTCTTCTCTTGCTGATACAGAAACTTGCCGTAGTCCATGATGCGGCATACGGGCGGGTTCGCAGTGGGCGAGATTTCTACTAGGTCGAGGTTTTTTTCGCGGGCTTTCTTTAGCGCTTCGAAAGGCGGCAGAATTCCAATTTGCTGGCCCTCATCATCTATCACGCGGATTTCCCGCGCGCGAATACGCTCGTTGATGCGGATAAAACGTTTGTCGATACAATCCTCCGTCCAGTGATTGAACAACTGGAGACAAAAAATTATAGCATGGCGCCCTGACGATCGTTGTAGGCAGACACCAACTCTCGCGCAGCCTAACCCACAAATCCGGTTAGCGTGTCGCCATCGACTGATGCGATTTTGGCAGTAATCCAACGGTTGGGCTCGTGGTAACCGTGTAGGCGCAGCTTCAGATAGTTGTCAGCGAGAGCGGAGGTGAAGCTGGATGATGGCTGAAAATCTTCGGCCGAGCTTTGCTCGGCTGGACCGCCGAGGGCGGCTGTCCCCACGTGAGTGTTTAGCGTGATGGCTTCGATGGTCTTCCCAATGAAGCTCCGCATGAAGAGTCCATGCTTCTCGCCCGCAAGATCGCGCAGGATCCGGTTACGCTCGCGGGCGACGTGCAGCGGGGTCTGATTCGGCAATGCGGCTGCGGGCGTCCCGGGTCGCGCCGAGTAGGTGAAGACGTGCAGGTAGGTAAAAGGCAGTTCTTCGATGATGCGGCGCGTATCTTCAAATTCAGCGTCGGTTTCTGCGGGGAAACCGACCATGACGTCGGCGCCGATTGCGGCGGTAGGCATGGCGGCGCGAATCTTTTCAATCTTTTCGCGATAGTGCCAGGGGCGATATCGGCGGTGCATGCGCCGGAGGACGGAATCGCTGCCGGACTGCAGAGGCACATGCGCGTGCTTGGCGATGCGTGTGCTCTCTGCCATGAGGGCGATGAGCTGGTCCGACCAATCCATCGGCTCGACCGAGGAGATGCGGAGCTTTTCGAGTGGAGTTTCGGCGAGGATGGCGCGGATTAGATCCTCAGAGCGGTATGATCGCGCTGCGCTGGTGAGTTCCGTGGTGCCCGAAGCAGAGGAATAAGGAACGGTCTCTTTCGCTCCGGTCGAGTTGCCGGCGAGCTGCGCTCGCCCGGACAGCCGAGGGCGGCTGTCCCTACGCGGATCGTGTAAATCGCGGCCCCACCGCCCTAGATTGATGCCAGAGATGACCACCTCGCGGTAACCGGCTTCAACCAGCGCATTTACCTCGCGGATCACTTCTGCCAATGGTAGCGACCGGCTATGGCCGCGCACGCTGGGAATAATGCAGAATGAGCAGCGGTTATCGCATCCGTCCTGGACTTTGAGATTTGGCCGCGTCCGTTGATTTGCAGAATCGAAGACGGGCGCTGCCAGCAGTTCGGTATGGGCAAAAATATCTGAAACAAAAACCCGCTCCTTAGCGAGTTCCGACAGCGGGACAAAACCTGTCTGGCGAATGAGCTTTGCCAGCTCATGTTTATGCGAGTTGCCGATGACACGGCTAACTCCCGGCAGCGCAGCGACTTCCTGTGGGGCGCGTTGGGCATAACAGCCGGTAACAATAATCTGCCGCTCGGGATTCTGACGGTGGAAGCGGCGGATAGCAGCTCTAGCGTCCCGGTCAGCTTGGGCGGTTACCGTACAAGTATTAATAACCACAATGTCAGCTTCAGCAGAATCTGGCACCGGGCGCAGGCCTTGATCGAGGAACTGACGCTCAATTGCCGCGCCGTCAGCCTGGGTGGCCCGGCATCCGAAATTCTGCACGTAAAAGCGCGACATGGCTCTATACTAACGTAGGTTGCGGGGGCCGGACGACCGATCCCGGAATGGAATTTTATGAAGAGGCGAATCCTGCTGGTAGATGACGATACCGCCGTGCTGCTGACTCTGAAAGCCGTGCTGGAGATGAATCAGTTTGAGGTGGACACCGCCTCCTCGGCGGTTGAGGCGGTCGAGAAAATGCGTGCCGGAATTTATCAGATGGTGATTACCGATGCGCGCATGGAAACCGATGATGCCGGATTTCACGTGATTCGCGCCGCTCGCGAGCAGTCTTACAATCCGGCCACTGCACTGTTAACAGCGTATCCGCCGCTGGACGGCGATTGGCGGCATCGGGGCTCCAGTTCGGTGCTGGTGAAACCTGTAGGCACGGAGGATCTCCTGCGCCAAATCGAAGCTTTGTTAGTGACGCACGAAGATGCAAAACACTTGCCGCGCCACACTACTGAAGAGAGTATGCGTGCTTCCGCTTTCAATCGGGAAGGCGGGAGGAAAGCGAGCTAAACCGCCCATCCTGCGAGTTCCGGAAGTTGGACGGGCTGGACGCCCGTCCTTTAATCGCAAAAATTGAATCAGGCCGTAGCTGCCTCCCGCCGTTGCTGGAAGCACTCGCGGCAGAAGACCGGTCGGCCCTGAGTCGGCCTGAATGGCACCGTGGTCTCTTTTCCGCACTGAGAGCACGTGGTGCGGGTTTCGACCTTGCCGAAACCGCCTCTGTGATTGCCGCTGGGAACGGCTCCCAGCACGGCCACACGCTTGGCCTTACAGGCTTTACAACGCTTGGGTTCGTTCCTGAACGCCTTGTCGTGAAAGAACAGTTGTTCCCCAGCCGTGAAGACAAAATCCGCGCCGCAGTCAATACACTTTAAAACCTTGTCCTGAAATTCCATTGAGGAGCTCCCTTCAGCCTGATCCCCGCGCTTTGCACATGGCGCACAACGGCGCAGGTTTCGATACCCCCTCAAACTGCACTTGGAAACAAACCCATGGACTCGGCCCGCCATGCCCGTGTATGGACATGGTTACTGCTGTGTAGAACGGCGGAACGCGATGGAGAAAGGAATGGGCCACTCGGGGAAGGAGCGGCCCAATGGATCACTAATCCTGTTCTTTCCGTGCCTTCTTGCGACTGCGTTTGCGCGCCAAAGCTTCCTTTACGCGCTTTTTCTCGCCCGGCTTCAGGTAGAAGGAGTGACGCTTAACCTCCTTGATAATATCTTCCTGCTGCACTTTGCGCTTGAAACGGCGCAGCGCATTCTCGAGGGACTCACCCTCTTGAATTCTGACTTCCGCCAACTGGCTACACCCCCAAACTGGTCCCGTTTGGACCCGATAGTTATTGCAAGGTTCGTGCGGCAAGTCAAGTGGTATGTGTGATTTTTGTGCAGAAGAAACGCCCTTCTGCAGCACATTGAGACATTGTTCTCAGCTAATAAATCAGCTTCAGCGCCAACTGCATTTGTCGCGGCGCGTAAGCGTTAGTAGCGTGAAGAAAGTTGTTTGGAATACGGTATTGGGCTGGAAAGTAGTTGATTCCAATGCGCTTATCTGTCTGGACAAATGATGCCGAATTGCTCTGAAATCCGTCCTCCGTGATGAGCACGCGTCGATTATCGCGGTTCAGGAGATTGAAAGATTCGCCAACTAATTCCATCTTCAGACGATCTCCGGCGTAAATTCGACGCGTCAGCCGAAGGTCGGTAGTAGCGTAATCGGGACCAGTAAATGAATTGCGTCTCACTCCAGGAAGACGATCGTTCGTGTTGTTGCCGTCCTGGTTCGCGTCTCCTGTAATGGTGGCATTTACCGGACGGCCGCTGCCATATGTCGCGATCCCTGCTATTTTCCAGTTGTTGAACATCGTGCCCAGCCACTCGTGACCCCGATGAAAAGGCCTGGGTGCCACCACCCAGGAGAACGCCAGCCGCTGCCGCTGATCGGTGACACTGGAGCCGCGCTCGGAGTTAGGCGTGTAGGAGTTCTGGACTGTCGCCGGCTGGCCCGCCACGAGAGCGTCCTGCCCGTCGTCGATCGCATGGGCAAAGGTGTAAGACAGCATGAAATAAAGTCCGCCGGTCATGCGGCGGCGAATCGAGAGCGTCGCCCCGTTGTACACGCTGGACGCGGCACTTTCGAAGAGATCAACGGCGCCCAGTTGCGAAATCGGCCGTGCGAGCGGATTGATACAGGGAGGGAAGGCGCAAGTTAGCGACGGACTAAACTGCCAACTGGAAAACGACGCCACATTATAGTACGTGCCCAGAAAATTGTCTCCCGAGGCATCGTATACGGGATAGGTCACATTCACCGGCGAAGGCAGGTTCACGTCGCGAGCGCGAATCAGATTTTCGCCGTGCACGTACATGTAAGAAACGCCGACTGCAAGGCGGTGCGCGACTTCGCGCTCTATGTGCAGGCTGGCTTGCTCGACTTTCGGGGTCTGGAAATTGGGAGCGAACGCGGCCAGGTCCGGTTTAAGGAACTGCGCCAGCCCTGCTGGAGGAGTACAAACAACGGCGTGTATCGGGCAATTCACCAGCGGATTCGGATATTGCGGAAAAACCTGGCGAGCTAAAATATCGGTGTTGTTGAGGAAGAGGAACCAGTTGCTCAGTCCATTATCGCTCTTGATGGTAGACGTATAGATCTGCGGAATGCGCGTATAGAACAAGCCATATCCGGCGCGGATCACCAGCGGTCGGTCATTTCCAACTGAGTAAGCGAGTCCAATCCTTGGCGCGATGTTGTTAGTGTCAAATGGAACCTTGCCTGAACCCTGCCAGAGCGGATTGGCAATCAGCCCTTTTGTACTGAACGTCTGCAGATCGTAGCGTGCCCCCAGGCTGAGCGCGAAATGATCGTTAACGCGAATTGTGTCCTGCGCAAATCCGGCATACTCGTTTGTGTCCGGGTGAGTGACCGCCGAGCCGAAGCTCTGAAGATAATAATGCGGCACCTGGTGGGCGTAGGCACGCAAAGGCGTAAGTTCCAGGCCGCCTTCGACCGGCTCAAAAGTGAACGGATCCACTTTGATTGGGTCGAAAATGTACTCCCCGCCGAACAGCGATGGAAAGTAGTTGTAGATCCATGTGAGCAGCGCGTCGCCGCCGAATTTCCAGGAGTGGCGCTTGCCATCCAAACTAATGGTTTCCGCAAAGTGGGCGCGGTGCTCACGAGTTTGCCGCGGCAGGATGGACGACCGGCCAAAGCCATCGATGATAGTCGGAATGCGCGTGATCGGATCGGAAGAGTTGCTGCTCGAATCCTGCAGATCGCGTGAGAATTGAGCGCGAAGATGGCTGATCAACCTGAAGGAAAGATTGCTGGTCAACGAGATCGTTCCCGTCTCCGTGTACACATCCTCTTCACCGTTTTCACTGACCCCGTAGCTCGTCAGCGGGCTGGCCGTGTCGAGAAATACATTGTTGTGCCCGTAATAGCGCGACCTACTCAGTCGCGCGGAAAGATGATTATGCTGTGAAAGGGAGGCATCAAGTTTCAGAAATCCGGCGTTGCCAAGCATTGACGCAGGATAAATGCCAGCCTGCTTTGAAAGCTGGGTGGCCGTTGCGAAGACCAGAGCCTGATCGCTCGGCTCATAATCCCCAGGAAATGCTGGGTTCAAAGTCGCTAGCGGGGTCACGACTGAGCTTCCATTCAGAAACCGCACCACTGCCGGAATATGGAAAATGTGCTGGTCGAATCCGGCA
>Ga0209472_1000487_pt1 | contig 23585 bp, 19 predicted proteins | sample GraSoiAngelo_130_FD_185887 | JGI IMG/M metagenome (GOLD analysis project Ga0209472, IMG submission 185887) | Grasslands soil microbial communities from the Angelo Coastal Reserve, California, USA - 14_0929_02_20cm (SPAdes) (version 2) | ecosystem: Environmental > Terrestrial > Soil > Grasslands ...
TCCACCGACCGTGTCAGGTGGAATTCATGAACGTTCAAGGGATCGCCCTTGCCGTCGCTTCCTTCTTGCCGCGCGAACTCTAGGTCGTGGTCTTCTTTGTGTTTCACGTACAAATCCGTCGCGCTCAGCGCCATCGGACTGTCTACGTAGACCGGCAGGCGCGGGATTCTTTGCTGGTCCTCCAACTGTCGCAGGTAGTACATGAACGTCTGGGTTCGCCCTATGGCGAAGGAAGGAATCACGATTGACCCGCCGCGCTTTGCCACGCGATTGACGATTTGCGCCAGCAATTCCGCGGGATCGCCTTCGGGATGCTCGCGGTCACCGTATGTTGACTCGCAAATCAGCACGTCCGCGCTCGATGGCGGCGTGGCCGGGTCTTTCAAAATCGCCTGGTTGTATCGCCCGATATCGCCGGAGAAGACCACGACAGTCTTCTTGCCGCCTTCGGTGATCGTCAGTTCCAAGCTGGAAGATCCCAGGATGTGCCCGGCGTCGTAAGACGTAACGCGAAATTCCGGACTGATATCGAAGCTGCCGCTGCGTGGCATCGTCTTGATCAGCTTTAATGTGGGATCAACGTCCTCGGCCGTGTATAACGGCTCCGGATTGGGGTGGCGGCTGTCTTTATGAATCCGCGCGTGCAGCGTGTCCTCTTGCTGCAAGTGTGCGGAATCCTTCAGCAGGATTGTCGTAAGCTCAATCGTCGCGGGATTGGCGTAGATCGGTCCGCGATAGCCCGATTTCACCAGCACCGGCAGCCATCCGGTGTGGTCCAGGTGCGCGTGGGTGAGAACGAGATAATCGATCGTTTTCGGGTCGACCGGCAGGGGCTTGTAGTTGCGGTCCTGAAGCTCCTGCGAGCCTTGAAAAATTCCGCAATCCACCACCAGCCGCTTGCCGACTGCGTCGACCAGATACTTCGAACCCGTAACGCATCCCGCTGCGCCCAGAAAAGTGAGTTTTGCCATAGGCCTGACATTCTACAGAATTCAAGCAACTGGCACACCTCAACGACTGAGTCCAGAAAAAGAGAAACGAGGCGAGTCACTCGACTCACCCCGCTGCACTGACCTGACTCAGAGTTTCGAACTGAACAATTGCGCCTGATTCAGTCGGCCGCGCTGGCCTGTTTCGATTTCGCCACGATTGATGCGATATTCAGCCCCAGCCCCTTTGCCACGCCGGTTCCATATGCCGGATCGGCCTTGTAAAAGTGCTGGATTTGCAGCTCTTGAATGCGCTGTGGCACGCCATTGCCCAAGCTGGAGACGATGTTGTCAATGAGACGCTGCCTCGCGTCCGCGGGCATCAAGCGGAACAAATTCCCGGGCTGCGTGTAATAGTCACTTTCGGTGCGATGATCGTGCCGTGCGACAGTCCCGCTGACGGCACGCGGCCGTTCGACATAGGAACGGTCCTGGGTCGGGCCGCCGAAGCTGTTCGGCTCGTAGTTCACTGCTGCCCCGCCGTTTCCATCAAATCGCATCGCCCCGTCCTTGTTGTAGGTGTGGTACGGGCACTGCGGTTTGTTGACCGGCAGGGAGTCGTAGTTGACGCCTAGGCGATAGCGGTGAGCATCGGGATAGGAGATCAGCCGCGCCTGCAGCATTTTGTCCGGCGAAAAACCCATACCCGGCACGATGTTGCGCGGCTCGAATGCGGCCTGCTCTACTTCGGCGAAATAATTCTTCGGATTGCGGTTTAGCTCCAGCTCCCCAACTTCATGCAGCGGGTAGTCCTTGTGCGGCCATACCTTCGTCAGATCGAATGGGTTGATGTGATAAGTCTCCGCGTCTTTCTCCAGCATGATTTGCACGCTCACGCGCCATTTCGGAAAGTTGCCTTCCTCGATGGCATGGAAAAGATCGCGCTGCGAATAGTCCGGATCGGTTCCTTCCAGTGCACCAGCCTGCTCGCGGAAGAAATTCTTGATCCCTTGTTTGGTCTTGAAGTGCCATTTCACATAGAACAGCTCGTTCTTCGCATTGATCAGGCTGAACGTGTGGCTGCTGTAGCCGTTCATGTGCCGGTAGCCGTCCGGAGTCCCACGGTCGGAGAAGAGAATCGTCACCTGATGCAGCGATTCCGGCGAGAGCGACCAAAAGTCCCACATCATGGTCGGCGATTTCAGGTTGGTCTGCGGGTCGCGCTTTTGCGTATGGATGAAATCGCCGAACTTCAGCGGGTCGCGGATGAAGAAGACGGGCGTGTTGTTTCCTGTCATATCCCATCCCTCTTCGGTATAGAACTTCAGCGCAAACCCGCGCGGGTCGCGCGCCGTGTCCGCCGAGCCCTTCTCTCCGCCAACGGTGGAGAAGCGCAGGAACGCCGGCGTCTTCTTGCCCACAGCGCTAAAGAGTTTTGCCGTCGTGTACTTGGCGATTTCGGCGCTGGTGCAAACGAAATGGCCGTATGCACCCGAGCCTTTGGCGTGCACTACGCGCTCTGGGATTCTCTCGCGGTTGAAGTGCGCCATCTTTTCGAAGAGCAGAAAGTCTTCGAAGACTACCGGGCCGCGCGGCCCCACAGTGAGCGAATTCTGATTGTCGCCGACGGGACGGCCCGCGTCCGTCGTCATGATTTTCTTTTTTTCTTCCGGCATGGATCCTCCTCAGTTTGACGGCAATAGTCCCGCGAAGCGAGATTCCTGCCACCACAGCTCTAAGGTAGAAGCCCGCGACCTATACTTCCAATATATAGTTCGGATACGATAGATAGGTATAGCCTATGGAACTTCACCAGCTTCGTTACTTCTGCGCGGTGGCCGAAACCGGCTCGTTCAGCCGCCCATGTTTCACAGCCGTCGCTTTCGCAGCAGATCCTCAAGCTGGAGGATGAACTCGGAGCCCGCCTTTTCGACCGCCTCGGCCGCTCCGTCCGGCTCACTGAACTTGGCAAGACATTTCTCCCGCGAGCGCACGCAGTTCTGCGCGAACTGGAAGCCGCCAAAGGCGATGTCGTCGAAGGGAAAGAATTCATCGGCGGTCCCATCTCTGTTGGCGTAATTCCCACTGTCGGGCCTTACTTTCTTCCGGCGCGGCTCACGGCCTTCTCGCGCAAATTCGGCCAGGTTCGGCTCACCGTCGTCGAAGAAATTACGCCCATACTTCTCGACCGGCTCCGGGCCGGGACGATCGACGTTGCCATCCTGGCGCTTCCCCTCCGTGGCCACGAATTCGATACTTTTCCACTGCTGACCGAGCGGCTCTTTGCCGTGCTCCCCCAAAAACACAAACACGCATCACGCCCGTCACTTTCGCTCAAGGATCTCCGCACAGAGCCTTTTCTGCTCTTGCGCGATGGTCACTGTTTCCGCGATACGGCCGTGGCCGCCTGCGATCGCGCGCGTCTGCATCCCCAGATCGTTTTCGAGAGCGGCCAATTCAGCAGTCTTCTCAGCATGGTCGGCGCGGGAATGGGAGTTTCCATCGTCCCGGAAATGGCCATCGAGAAAAAATCGCAATGCCGCTACGTGCGCATCGCCGATGAACAAGCCGTTCGCACCATTGGCGCCGTCGTCCTCCGCGGCCGGTCCCTGACGCGCGCGCAGAACGCCTTTCTGGCTCATCTTCGGACGCCCTCTCCTCAACCGTCCTCCTAGGACGAGACACTGTTCTGCACCGAAGTACCAAGGGGAGATAGACGCAACCATCCCGCTGATGTAAAATCTCTTAAGTTCTTCATCCCGGTGGACTGTGGCGCACTTTGCGATGCGTCCCGGTGAAACCGGGAAGGTCGTTGGTTTTGCATCGGTGGGGCCGTGGCGCAGTTGGGAGCGCGCCTCGATGGCATCGAGGAGGTCGTGGGTTCGAATCCCATCGGCTCCACCAAAATTGACGTGTTCTCTCCTCGCGCAAGCTATTCAAACGCATTCTGATAGGCACAGCGGCAGCGTTTGCCGTTCTGTATGTTAGCGACTACGTATCTGTTCTCATTCGCGCGATGCACGCAAAAGCTGACGACCCATTCGAATCTCTCAAGAGCCTGCGCGTCCTCGCCATTCCGGAAAAGAATGGCAAAACGGAATACGAAGTGGACGCTCAGAATCCGGAGCAGACTGTCACGTGCGTTCACTCGCTCTTTCCGCACGACGGCTATTCGCCCTGTTGGTATGTCAAACCGAGGATCAATCGGCCGGTCGCCATGTGATCGATTTCGTTTCAGAAATCTCCATCGCGTGACCCGCAGGATGGAGAGCAGTTACTTTGCTGGGGGATATTTCGGAGGGATTTCCGCGAAACCCGGCGTGGCTTCTTTGAGATTCACATTCACTTGAGCGCTGGCGTCTCCGATGGACCAGCGGATTCCGCCGGCGAGCAAATTCAGAAAAAACTCATTCTTCCAATTCTCAGGCCGGTCGCCCATCGCGGTATAGAAAACGCGGCCTTTTCCATGCCGCCGTGCCCACGTCGCTGGGTAGGGCGCGCGCTGGTAGCACTCGCCCTTCATTCCATGGGTGTCTAACGTAAGGATCACGTGCAGATCGGGCGTGAAGTCTTTCAGTGAGTACCACTCTTCATTGAAGCTCACCGGCGAGGTCACGCCTTCGAGGCCTGGAAACTTCGGGTCGTTCACGATCAGGTTGGCATCCTGCAGCCGCGGCTCCCGCCCGTGAATAATGAACTCGCCGCCGAGCATTTTCAGGTACGGATCTTGCTGCTCTCCGTGTGCGATGTAGCGATTTGCGAGGTCAGGCGTGTCCGGTGGCGTGTGAAACGTGTCCGCCGCCGCGTGCACGCCAACAAACCCCATTCCATTTCTCACTGCATCCAGAAGCCCCTCTTTGCCCTTCGGCGACATCGGCGGTTTGCCGTCGGTGCCCATCGTCGTCAGGTCGCCCGTCGTGAAAAACACGAGGGCGGCGTAGGAGTGGAACTCCTTCGAATCGAAAATGCGCCCGTCCTTGGTCACGCCGACCTTGAATGCATGCTTATTCCCGAGTTCGGTCACTGTGTCATCCATGATGCTCGGTTTCCCGTCCACTCTTTTCACCACGGCATGCTCGAATCCCGAAGATTTTGTGAACACCAGCACTGACTTTTCGGATGCCGCCGCCAGTCGGTTCGCAAGTGTCAGGCCCGCGCCAGTTAACGTCGCGGCACGCAGAAATTCCCTGCGATTAGAAAATGTGTTCATACCATCCCTCTCAGTGATGTCCTTCCGGGTGCTCGCAACCCGGAAAACTGGCAAACACGCGGTCCGGCGTCCAGCCCAGCTCTTTCATTCCCATTGCCGACGAGTAATACGCCCCCGCGACCCAGCCCTTCAAGTTTTCGAAGTGCTTGTGGAGCCCGGCAGAATTTTCTCCCGCGCCTTCTGAATTCTGTTTTGCCGCAGTTGCCGACCCATCCGTCAGCAATTGGTTTTTCTGGCCCTCATCCAGGGCAGGGAAGCCCTTTGCGAATCGCTTCTGCGACTCTGCCTCGAACGCCGCAAGTGAGTCAACGAAGCTTTTCTTATGCTCGGAAGCATCCACGCTCAGCAGCAGGTCAATGAACCTGTTCACCTGCGCCTTGGTTGATCCCGGCACGATGCTTTCCGCGATCGCGATCAAATTCTCGTTCTGTTGGGCGCTCAGGACAAGCGGCTTCCAATCTGCAGCTCCTAGTTTCTCCGCTTCGTCAAGGGCCGCATCATTCCTCAAAAGCTCATAGATGGGATGTGAAGCCGCCACAAGCGGCCATGCCGTACCTGCCGCCGTCAGGCGCCGCACCATTTCCCGCCGCGTAAGCTGACCACTCGCCGCAGCCGTTTCGTTGATCGCCGCCAATGTGCTCTTTGTTCCTATCGCAATTTCTCCAGCCTTCAGATTTCGCGCCGATGGTATCACCCCGCAACAATCGTTCACAAGAACAACACAAATTCTTTTCTTTTCCTTGATTGACCCGCCGAAGCGCAATTGCTAGCATCCGCTTTCGGATTTTTATCCTATGCCCCAGAACAAGAATTATTCCTTTGACGTTATCGTTGTCGGCTCCGGTGCATCCGGCGGCTGGGCTTGCAAACGCCTTGCGGAGGCCGGCCTGAAGGTCGCGCTCCTCGAAGCCGGTCGCCCGCAATCCGACAAGAATTTCACGGAACACCAGCCCGCGTTCGAATTGAAGTATCGCAACCGCGCGCCTGAAATCATCCGCAAGACGCGGCCCATCCAAGTCAAATTCGGCGTTTGCAACGAATACACGTACAAATGGTTTGCTAATGATCTCGAAGAGCCCTACACAACGCACGCCGACAAGCCCTTCGACTGGATGGGCCGCGTTCGAATGACCGGCGGCCGCACCAACGTTTGGGGCCGCGTCAGCCTGCGCTTCAGCGATTGGGATTTCAAGTCAGCTTCTCTCGACGGTTTTGGTGAGAACTGGCCGCTCGGTTACAAAGACATCGAGCCTTACTACGATCTCGTCGAAAAATATGTCGGTATCACCGGCTCCGCCGAGGGCCTTGAGCATCTCCCCGACGGCCATTTTCAACCGCCCGTCCCGCTCACTTGCCAGGAAGATCTATTCCGCAGTCGCGTCAAGGAAAAGCTTGGCCGCACGATCATGCCCGCGCGTTGCGCGAATTTGACCAAACCCATCAACGGCCGCGGGCCTTGCCACTTCTGCGGCCCCTGCGAACGTGGGTGCATGACGCATTCCTATTTTAATTCCGCGTTTACTACTGTCGCCGACGCTCTGGCGACCGGCAATTGCACGCTTATCTCGAACGCCATGGCTTACAAAGTCTTGATGGATTCCGAGCGCAACCGCGCCCGCGGTGTTCTCTACATCGACCGCAACACTCGTCAAGCCCGCGAGGTTTTTGCTCGCGTCGTAATCCTGTGTGCGCAATCGCAGGAGTCCGTTCGCATTCTGCTCAATTCCGCGACGCCGCAGTATTCCAATGGTCTCGCTAATTCCAGCGGCGTACTCGGCCACTACCTCACCGCGCACGTTCGTAGCGGCGGCGGCAGCGGCGAATTTCCTTCGTTCGGCGCAAGGCCTTCTTTAGGTGGGCCGAAAAAACCTGTGGGCATTTACATTGCGCGCTTCCGTAATTTGCCAAACACGCCGCCGTACAAAAAATTCCTCCGTGGTTTCGGGTACGAAGGTGGATCGTCAGTGGGATTCGGCTGGGGAGCGCCCGGCTTCGGCGAAGCCTACAAGAAAGCCATTCTCGAACCCCGCACCAGCATCGAGATTACTGGTTTCGGCGAAGTCCTCCCGCGCTGGGACAACTTCGTCGAGCTCGACCCTCGCGTCAAAGACCTCTACGGAATTCCCGTCCTCAAAATTCATATGTCCGACGGCGAAAACGAGCGCGCCATGATTCAGGACATGGGCGACTCCGCCGGCGAAATGCTCGAAGCCGCCGGCGCAAAAAATATTCGCACTTACGCGCATCCTTCCGCTCCGCGCTGGGCGCTCCACGAAGCCGGCATTGCCCGCATGGGCGCCGACCAGAAAAAATCAGTCCTCAATCAATTCCAGCAGACTCACGACATCAAGAATCTTTTCGTGATGGACGCTTCCGGCTTTACCTCGAACCCCTGCCAGAATCCCACGCTAACTATCATGGCGCTGTGCGTCCGCTCCTGCGACTACCTCATGTCCGAACTGAAGCGCAACGCTATCTGAAATCGGCGGCTGCGCAAGTCCTAGGCATCTGACACATCCATCTCGCTCACTCTTGCGGTGAGCGATTTCTTGTCCTGACTTAGATTTTCAAGGATTTTTTGCTGCGATTGCGGCTCTGCTCGGACGTAGTTTCAACTAATGCGCACGGCTCTCAGTGCAAGCGGAAATTATCCCGACTGCTTCTGCTTCTCCTTCTCCGCTTCATCCAGCCAGCGCTCCAGCGCCGCCTGAGATTCCGGTCCCACTTCTAGAAAGCCCACGCCCGCGCCCATATTCGGCTGCTCATATATGACTTTCGCCTTGGCCTCGAAGAAGGCATCGCCCGCGGCAATTTTCACTAGCACCAGGGTACCCTTGGGAAATGGGTTCATCATGTCCAAATAGCACCCGTGCAGGCTCAATTCGCTCACCCGCGACGCGATGCGCACGTCGGCTTTCTCTTCAATCAGCTCGGCGCTCGCTACGAACGAGTACCTCGGCGAACGGCGTTTCTCTTGATAGGCGATGGCTGCCTCCGAATGCAAATCGTGTAAATATGATACGACGCTTACTCTGGCCAACCTCGAAAGTTCCCCAACGGAATTATCCAATTTGCAACCTCTGTTTCCAGAGCCTCCGTTTTGCTAGCACCTCCTGGTCTTGACGACAGAGTTTGCAATGACTCAAGTATCGGCAGGTTGTCCAGACCATTTTCGAATCGACGTTTTCTGTGGCCGACGACCGCAGCGGAAGCTAGAATCGCCTGAAATGAAAGATCGCGCGAGGGCCCGCGAGCTAGCCGCGGAATTCAATCGTAAGGGTGACGCCACCGGCTGGTTCGAGCGGCTTTACCAGGAGTGCGAAGCAGGGAAGAGCACTGTTCCGTGGGCGAATCTTTGTCCCAATCCTCATTTGCTTAGCTTTTGGAAGTCCCATCCGCAGCCAACCGCGGGAAAATCGGCGCTAACGATCGGCTGTGGCTTGGGCGATGATGCCGAACAGCTGGCCGCCTGGGGCTTTCGTACCACGGCCTTTGACATTTCGGAAACTGCGATTCGCACTTCCCGCAAACGCTTTCCAAATACAAAAGTGGAATACGCCGCCGCCAACCTCCTCGAACCGCCTTCCGCTTGGCGTCGCGCTTTCCATTTTGTCTTTGAGGCCAATACTCTCCAGGTTCTGCAGGCCGCTTTCCGCCTGCGGGCCATCGAAAATATTGCGGGATTTCTTTGCTCCGGCGGTCTTCTGCTCGTCATTGCCCGCGCCCGCGAGCCGTCCGACCCCGAAGGCCAAATGCCCTGGCCTCTCACTCGGGTGGAACTCTCGGCCTTTACAACTGCCGGTCTCGAAGAACTTTCTTTCGAAGATTTTCTCGATCTCGAAGATCCTGGAGAACCAGCCGTTCGCCGTTTCCGCGCGCTCTACCGTTTCACAATTTGAGTATTTTTCCTCGTACGCGATCCACATCTTGTTTGGCGGGAATCCTACCAGCCGCATCGCATTCTTTTCCAATTGCTCCGCAGGCAGCGAAAAAAATGATATTCTCTGGCAGCCAGTTGCCTATCCCTCAAATTCATAGAGAAGGAGACGGCCACGTTTCAAAAGCTCATGAACACCACCGACGACTACATAATGACCCTTCTTCGACTCGCGCTTGGAATCGTGTTCTTCGCGCACGGCGCGCAAAAGGTCCTGGGCTGGTTCGGCGGATTCGGTTTCCGGGCCACGCTGGGCTTCTTCACTCAGCAGATGCACATTCCCGCGGTACTGGCCGTTCTGGCCATCGCAGCCGAATTTCTCGGCGGCATCGGTTTGCTGATCGGATTCCTCGGCCGCGTGGCTGCTTTTGGCATCTGCACCAACATGGTAGTCGCGGTCATCCTCATCCACCGTCACTTCGGTCTTTTCGCCAACTGGTTTGGCAACCAGAAGGGCGAAGGCTACGAATACCACATCCTGGCCATTGTCATCTGCCTGGCCATCATGATCAGGGGCTCCGGAGCGCTCTCTATCGATCGCTCCGCTTCCAGACAGTTGGCCTGAGCCATCGTCGTCTTGAGATCTTAACCAAGATTCCTGCGCGTTCTGGCGCGGGTCGCATAGAGTCTTTGCTGCTGCTCGCCACGGGAGGATTCATGGTTCGGAAATCGATTTCGATCCTTCCGATAACTCTCGTGCTTCTAGGTGCGGCCGGCTGCCGTCCGAATTCTCCTGCGACCGCACAGGAATCTGCCACCTCTGCCAACGTGGACGCTCCACGCTTGATCAATGCCGATCAGCAACCCGGCAACTGGATGAGCTACGGCCGCACTTACAGCGAGCAGCGCTTCAGTCCCTTGAAGCAAATCAATGATCAAAACGTCGGCCAGCTCGCTCTGGCTTGGTACGTTGACTTGGACACGCGCCGCGGTCAGGAAGCGACTCCTATAGTGGTCGATGGTGTGATGTACTTTACTACCGCTTGGAGCAAAGTCTTCGCCGTCAAAGCGGCAAACGGGGAGAAGCTTTGGTCCTACGATCCAAGAGTGCCTCCGGAGTGGGCCGTCAATGCCTGCTGTGACGTCGTCAATCGTGGCGTCGCCGTCTGGCAGGGCAAGGTTTTCGTCGGCACCCTGGATGGCCGTCTTGTCGCGCTCGACGCCGCCTCTGGAAAACCTGTCTGGGAAATTCTAACCATCGATGCGCGCTTCCCTTACACCATCACCGGAGCTCCTCGAGTCGTGAAAGGCAAAGTGTTGATCGGCAACGGCGGCGCTGAGTATGGCGTGCGCGGCTATATCTCTGCTTACGATGCTGCCTCCGGAAAAATGGTCTGGCGCTTCTACACCATCCCCGGTGATCCGTCGCAGCCCTACGAATCTCCTGTCCTCGAAAAGGCCGCCAAAACTTGGACAGGCCCACCGCGCAAGTTGGCCGGCGGCGGCACCGTTTGGGACTCCATTTCCTACGACTCCGACCTTGATCTCGTCTACTTCGGCGTGGGCAACGGCACTCCTTGGGACTACCATGCCCGCAGCCCCCAGGGCGGTGACAATCTTTTCCTGTCTTCCGTCGTCGCTCTGAAAGCCGACACCGGTGAATACGTCTGGCACTACCAGGAAACTCCCGGCGATGCCTGGGATTTCGATTCCGCCGAATCCATCGTCCTTGCCGACCTCACCATCAACCAGTCTCCGCGCAAAGTTCTGCTTCACGCGCCCAAGAATGGTTTTTTCTACGTTCTCGATCGCGCCACCGGCGAACTCATTTCCGCGAAACCCTACACTGCCGTCTCCTGGGCTACCGGTATTGATTTGAAAACCGGCCGTCCCATCGAAAATCCGCAAGCCCGTTACGAAGGAGGGAAGCGCGCTCCGGTTGCTCCCGGTCCCCCTGGAGGCCACAGCTGGCATTCCATGTCCTTCAGCCCGCACACAAGACTCGTCTATCTGCCCGTTCAAGAGACAGGGTTCCTTTACAAATCGGACGAACATTTCCAGAAGAAAGCAATCGGCTATAACGTCGGCATTGACTTCGTCGCTGGCGGCATGCCGCAGCAGCCGGAAGTCAAGAAAGCCATCCTCGGCACCATTAAAGGCCATCTCTCTGCGTGGGATCCCATTCAACAGAGAGAAATCTGGCGCGTCGATCGTCAGAGTCCTGTCAACGGCGGACTCCTCTCGACCGCCGGAAACCTTGTCTTCCAAGGCACAGCGCAAGGCAACCTTGAAGCCTACCGCGCAGACACCGGCCAAAAACTTTGGTCCGCCGACGCTCAGAGCGGCGTGGTCGCTTCTCCTATGACATACACTGTGGGCGCCGAACAATACATTGCCGTGCTCGCCGGCTGGGGCGGCGTTTTTCCGCTCGCCGCTGGCGAAGCCGCGCTCTCTTCCGGAAGAACGCAAAATATCAGCCGTCTGCTCGCCTTCAAACTAAACAGCAAGGCAAGTCTGCCCTCGCTTCCCCCATTCACCCCACCGCAGCTGAATCCGCCGAAATCCATTGCCACCGCCGCCACCATCCACAGAGGCGAAGCGCTTTTTCAGCCATTCTGTTCGCCGTGCCATGGGGACGTTGCCGTCGGTGGCGGAGTGCTTCCTGATCTGCGTTATTCCGGCTCACTGGATAACGATCAATGGTTTGAAATTGTCCTGAAGGGCCAGCTCAAGCAAGCCGGCATGGTTTCGTTTGACAAGGATGTCTCCCATGATGACGCCGCGGCCATCCGCGCCTACGTCATCTTTCGCGCCAATCAAAGCCTGCCGCAGCCAGCATCCGTGACGAAATAACAGGCCAGCTTCTCGCCTCAGTGCGCCGCCCTCCAGCGAACGTACCAACAAAACAATTGACATGCGCTCGTTGCTTTCTTACATTTTCCCTATGGCGGCGAGCACCAGCCTCCGTGCGGCGATTCTCTGCGTATTGATCCTTGCCTCCATCTGCGCGCTCGCCCGCCCCAAGGACAAAGAGCCCGCGCCCCGCTTTAACGCCACCACGACTGGTGAAAAATTCAACAACGAAACCATCAAAGGCAAAGTCGTCCTCCTCGAATTCTGGACCACTTGGTGCGGCTTCTGCGCCGACGAAGCCGCCTTCGTCGACAAGATCGGCCACGACCTTGCCGGCAAAGGTTTGATCCTTCTCGCCATCGACGTCGGCGAGTCCAAGAAAACCGTTAAAAAATATCTCGAACAGCATCCCCGCAACTGCAAGATCGTCATGATGGAAGACACCAATCTCGCCGCCATGTACCAAGCTAACGTCTATCCCATCTATGTGGTGATCGACCGCGACGGCAATATCGCCGGAACCCAGCGCGGAGCCGGTGGCGAAGAAGCCCTCCGCAGCCTCATCGCCCGAGCCGGGATCGAATCCGCTGACGACGACGCTAACTGAAACGTCGACTCTACTTCTCCTCCTGTCATTCCAAGCCAGTCATTCTACTGCTCTTACGTGACAGTCTTCTCCAAACTGTGCCGCAGCGGAGTGATCCTATCAACCTTCATAACTCCGATTTGGCACAGCAAACGACCCCGTCTTATCAGTCAGTAGCGTTTTGGAACCACCTGTCCGTTGGGCCAATTTACGAGGGTATTTCCAAGCCTCATAAAGGTTCTAGTGGCTCGGTGTGTCCCCGGGCCGAGGAGGGGGCAATGTTTCGCAATCGGTTCCTTATTCTCCTGGGGGTATTTTTTCTCGCAGCTTCAGCCGCTCTAGCGGACGATATCGGCTTCATTGATTGCTCCAAGAATGCCGATGGCGCACAAGTTTTCGCCAAGCCCCGGAGGTCTCCGGACGTTGTGGCTTCTCTGCCTTGCGGCGAGCGCTTCACCATCCTCGTTTACGGCTTTGTCTTCTCTCGAATTCAGACCAGCGATGGCAAGGTAGGATTCGTGTATTCGAGCGTGATCGCTGTGGATCGTTCCGGCGCTACCGTGCAGCAAACTTCGTCACCGCGAATGGTCACCGCTTCCGATAAAGTCGCCGTCAAATCTGCACCGGTTGCCCAGCAGGCTCAGCCAGTGCAAGCGCAACCTCAGCCTCAGCCCACGCCGGCCCAGGCAGCTTCTGCCTCCGCGTCGGTGGCGGCAACCCAAGCGCCCGCACCTTTAGCTCCTGCAGCAACTACGGCGGAAGCAAGCGCCTCCGTCGCGCAGCCGACTCTGCCAACTGCACGGCCTCAGCCAGTGGCGGCTCAACCCGCTCCGGCGCCTGTATCCGAAGCAGCCGCGCCCGCATCGGCTTCACTCGCGCCAGCACCGCCCGCGCCTGCTTCAAACGCTCCTGAGCCAGCTGCACCCGCTGCACAGCCTGAATCGCCCGCAGCAGCACAGCCCGAACCTGCGCCTGCTCCTCAACCCGCAGCGCCAGCCATTCGCCCTGCGGAGGTGAGGTCGACCTGGGAGAGACGTAACCCAGGTGGTGTTCGCCGCACTCCTTTGATTGAAGTTTTTGGCGGCTATGCCTTTGCCCGTCTCGACGGCGGCGCGGGCTATTGGACCAACATGACCATCGGCGGCATGGGTTCCGTCGGCTGGAATTTCAAGCCCTGGTTGCAGATCGTGGCGGACAGCAGCTACAGCACCGTCACGATTAGCGGCACTAAGAACGTCCTGTACGGAAATCATTTCGGTCCGCGCTACTTCTACCACAGCCGGAATCGCTGGGGCATCACTCCATTTGTCGAAGGCCTGGCGGGCGGATCGCGCGCTGACACGACGGTTCCCGGCGCAGGCGGCTACACCGCTTCGGCCAACTGTATCTCTTATAAAGTAGGCGGCGGAGTAGATCTCCACCCCTCCCGTCGCTGGGAAATCCGCCTGCTTGACGTTGACTACTACCGGACTTCGTTCGGCACTAACCTTCACCAGAACAACTATTGGGCTTCCGCCGGTATCGTTCTCCGCCTCTTCGGCGGATCATCCGACTACTGAGACCGATCCCTATGATTGCCCTGTGGAGGCGGCCAAGTTTCGGCCGCCTCTAACTCGCCTTTTCGCTAACATCTTCCAGCATCGCTGCTCGCAGCAAAGCGTTCGCTCTTGTTTGGTAACCCTTGCCCTGCCGCCGCAGCCATGCAATCACGTCGGTGTCCAGTCGCAGCGTGAGCTGCTTCTTAACCGGCCGGTAGAATGGATTCCGCGCGGCGTTTCGCCAGAACTTTTCCGTCAATTCCGGAATTTCGGAAAAATCAATCTGGCTGTCGGGCCGCTGAGCGAGTTTCTTCAGCCGCCGTTTGCGCCCCGCGTTCACGCGGATGTCAGCGAGAGTTTTCCTAACGATTTTCGTCATAGCGTTTGCACTCCTTCCTCGCGGCCCTTCGAGCTGAGATGATCCGAATGATTTCATCCTCGCCCTAGTCCCTGACGGGGTGTGCCACCAGTAGCAGCACCACACCTCCAGCCAAGCCAATGGTCTGCCAGCGCAATTCACCGCCTTCGATGCGGTCCTGTTCTGTTATGGCAAAGGGATCAGCAAAAACAAGAATCGCATCGTCGAAGCGGACGCCGTGCTTCCGTTCGTTTGTCTTTGCCTTGGCCTCATCCCATTCAAACCAGACCATGACACCAACAGTATAGCTCCACTTTTGTTGTTATGTAAATGTAACTACGTAAGTGTAATCCGCACGCTGTCCTACGGCTGCGCGCCCGCATAAACCGGAATCGCCCTGCGCGAAACATTCTTGTAAACCACGCCGCCCTTCATCACGAACACCACGCGCCGCACCGCCGTAATGTCCTTCAACGGATCGCCATCCAGCGCGATGATGTCTGCCTGCAAACCGGGAGCAATTGTCCCGATCTGGTCCGCCATTCCTAGCGCTTCCGCCCCCAACGAATTGGCGGACACCATCGCCGCCATCGGGTCCACTCCGCCGTCGCGCACGCGGTCAACGAACTCCTCCGCGTTGCGCCCGTGCGCCCCTGCCACGGCGTCCGTTCCAAAAACGACTTTCAGCCCCGGAGTTTTCGCCGCATGCTGCACCAGCTCGTGGTTCATCGGCAGGATTTTTTCCATCGCAGCAAATCCTTCCGCCGTGTAGCCCGGCGTGCCCAGATACTGTTCCTTGTGAAGCAAATAATTCTCGATGACTAGCCCGGCCTGCGGGTCCAGATACGTGCCTTTCTCGGCCATCAATTTCAAGTCATCGTCCGTCGCCAGCGTTCCGTGCTCGATTTCCGTGCATCCCGCAAGAGTCGCCGCGCGCACCGCATCCTTGTAAGCATGTACTAGCGTGCACAAACCCTGCTTTTTCGCCTCATCACATGCTGCTTTCAATTGCTCCTGCGAAAGCGTCATCCCTCCGCCTTGCCGGATGCTCTGCGAAGCGAAGATTTTGATCACGTCCGCCCCGGCCTGCTTTTGTTTCCGCACAAACGCGCGAATCTCTTCCGGCGTCCCCGTTTTCTCTCCCTGCCCGAACAGCGGCTCCACTGCCGTAAGAATCCTCGGCCCCGCCAATTTTCCTTTCGCGATCGCGTCGCGCAGCGGAATATCATTCGCCGCGCCCGGACTCTGTATCGTGGTGAATCCTGCCATCAGCGTCACCCACGCGTTTGACGCTGATTGATACGCATCCTCCAGCGACGTTCCAGCCATCCCCGCATTTTTCCCGTCTTTGCCGAAGTTCCAGGTAATGTGGGCATGCGCGTCAATCCATCCCGGCAGCACCGTCAGCCCGCGCAAGTCGTAGTCGGCCGGCGCCGCTTTCGCATCGGCTTTGGTTTCAACCGCGGCAATCTTCTCGCCTTCCACCACGATGCGCGCGTCTCGCAACACCTTGCCCTTCCCATCCAGCACCGTGCTCGCCGCGATCACAATCCTCTTGCCCTTTGCTGGCTCTTGAACCGGCGTCTGCACAGAAACCCGCTGCGCTATCCCGCTCACGCCCAGTACTCCGAGAATCCCCGCAATAATTTTTACGCCCCGCATGTTTGCTCCTCCTTTCGATCGATCACGCTGAGTTCAGCGTGCGCTTGCCGTTCCGGCCCCAATTCCTCCAACTGGAATCGTCACCGCTATCCTGTCGAACGCCGCAACTAGCGGCTTGGATTGCGGAATAGCATTCTTGACCGCCGGTAACGAAAGGGAAGCATCATGGCTTGCTTGGCTGTCCCACACTTCGGTAACCCAGATCACGTTTTCATCCACCGAGTCTTTCGCCACTACGTAGCTTGAGCAGCCCGGCATATCCACCGCGGCCCCCGTCAACAGCTTGATCATCTCATTGCGCTTCCCGGCTACAGCCGTCAGTTTCACGATTAACCCATACATGTTCTTCGCTCCTTGTGGTTCCTCCAGTGCAGACGTGCCAATCACTGATACTGCGGCCAAGCATTTCAAGAATCCCCTCCGGCCCGTTTCCATCCGCCTAGCATACAAGCGTTGCACTCCCTCAACGCCTTTGTTCTCGTGGCGGCCCTCTAAGGTTTTCCACAACCGCTCGCTTTGGCTTAACCCTGCTCTTGTGTTAGAAATTTAAGTCAAGCAAAACGTATCGTTGGTGTGAGCGTTCGGCTCTTGCGCGATGCTGCCGTTTTTTTTTGACTTCGCGGCTCCTCTCTTCACCCCAGAGCGCCTCTGCTGCGGACCTGAACGCAAGAAGTCTCGACCGCCCTCTGAAGGAGAACTGCTGTGAACATTTCTGAAACGCGCACGGCTTTCTTGCGCTGTTCCCTCGCATTCCTTTTTGCCTTTTTCCTAGTCTCCCCTTCCGCACGGCCCCAGGGGAATCAGGGCACCATCGAAGGCATCGTGGTCGATCAATCCGGTGCCGCTCTTCCCGGTGCCAAGTTGACGGCTACTAACGATGCGACAGGCATCCACTTTCTAGCCACCAGTGATTCCGACGGCCTCTTTACCTTTCCCGTCCTTCCGGTAGGCACCTACACCATTGAAGTCGAAGACCCAGGTTTCGCCAAGCTCACGCAAAAGAACGTCGCGCTCAGTGTCGGCGCCCGGCTGAACCTGAACCTCTCCCTCTCGGTGGCTGGACAGACCCAGTCCGTCACCGTCACGGATGAACCCCCCATCGTCGAAACCACTCGTAGTCAGGTGAGCTCCTCCGTGAATGATGTAGCCATTGAAAACCTCCCCACAAACGGCCGCAACTTCATCAATTTTGCGCTCCTCACTCCTGGCGTCACCCTCGACGTGCGCGGCGGCGACATCAGCTTTGCCGGACAACGCGGCACTCTCAATTCCCTCATCGTCGATGGCTCGGACAACAACAACACGTTCTTCGGCCAGTCTGTCGGCCGCACGGGCTCGGGCCGCGCTCCTTACCAGTTCAGCGAAGACGCCGTGCAGGAATTCCAGGTCAATTCCAACGCCTATTCCGCCGAGCTCGGCCACGCTGGCGGTGCTGTGATCAACGTGGTCACCAAGTCCGGTACCAACGATTTCCACGGTGCGGCCTTTGAATTCTTTCGCGACCGGAGCCTGAATGCGAACGACCCTATCAATATAATCAAAGGCCTTAGGAAATCGCCGTATCACTTCAACCAGTTCGGCGGAGACGTCGGCGGTCCAATCGTCCGTGAAAAGCTCTTTTTCTTTTTCGATTACGACGGACAGCGCAACACACTCCCCAATCTGGTGTTTCTCCCCGTAACCCCACCAGCAACTCCCTCCGCCAATCAGCAAACAGCGCTCAGTTATCTCCAGGCCCGCGCCAACTCCTGGATTCGCACGCAAAACCAGAACGTCTACCTGGGCAAGGCGGACTGGCGGCTTGGCAATAGAGAACTCCTGAGCGTTCGCTACAATTCCCAGCGTTTCGTCGGCAATGGCTTTGAAAATGGCGGATCGCAGAATTCTAGCGAGCACACCGGCGCGTCGGATGTCACTACGGATACCGTGTCTGGCTCACTCAAATCCACGATCTCATCCAGCATAGTCAACGAAGCGCGGGCCGCCTTTGCACGCGACAACGAGCCCGGCTTGGCTAACAGCATCAATCCTGAAGCCACCATCCGTGAGGGTGGGGTCACGGATCTCGTTGTCGGCCGGAATTTCTTCAGCCCGCGGTTCACCAACATTCACCGCGGCGAGGTTGGCGATACAGTCTCTTTTGTCCGCGGGCGCCACACCATCAAAACTGGCCTGAATATTCTCGTCGACAAGATCGCCAACTTTTTCCCGGGGAACTTTTCAGGAGCTTACCTCTTCAATAGCCTCGAAGGATTCGGCTGCAATTTGAATGGAGGTGGAGCGGCCTGCTTCACCGGCGCGGACGGTTCGGATAATTTTGCACAAGCGTTCGCGGGCGCGGGCACCACCGGACCCACCACGAATCCCAATCTTCAGGAATACTCGGCTTTTGCCCAAGATGAATGGCGCGTACGAAATGACCTCACTCTGAACCTCGGCCTCCGATATGATCTCGACCTGATCGCCCAGCCGCCTGTGCTCAACCCCAGCGCCAGCCTTGCCGCTGCGGGAATCTTCACCAACAGCATTCACAACGATCATGCCAATTTCGGCCCCAGGCTCGGCGTTGCCTGGACGCCACTCGGCAAGAAGTTGGTCGTTCGCACCGGCTATGGGATTTTCTACGGTCGCACTCCTGCCATCACCGTCGGTACCGCCTTCTCGAACAATGCTCTAAACGTGCAGACCCTCAACTTTACCGGCGTAAACATCCCGCAGTATCCCGCCACCAAGTGCGGCGCTCCCGTCGCGGCTCCAAGCTGTGCTGCGCCGGTCGGTGGCACCTCGGGCGCTCCCACTATCTATGTCTTCCAGCCCAACTATCACGGGCCCAACGTGCAGCAGGCCAACCTGGGCCTGGAATACCAGATTCAACCCAGCATGTCAGTTCAAGTCAACTATCTGTGGGTCAAAGGCACACATCTCACGCGCACACTGGACATCAATCAACAGGGTCCCGAGACCCCGGTAACCGTCGGTTTCGCTAATTCCACTCAAACCGCCACGGTGAACCGCATCACTCAGCCGCGCCCCATCGCCGGCTTTGCTCGCATTGAGGAATTCCAAAGCAGCGCCAATTCCATCTACAACGGCCTGACTGTGCAACTGAACAAGCGCCTTTACCACAATTACCAATTCCTTGCTTCCTACACCTTTGGCAAAGTCATCGACGACAACCCGGACGCCACTTCGGTCGTTCCGTTCTCTGGCGACGACGCCAAGATGGTGCAGGACCCTCTCAACCTCCGCGGGGATCGCGGCCCCGGCGTGAACGACCAGCGCCACCGCCTCGTGTTGAGCGCCATTTGGGACCTTGACTCTTACTCCCATTCGCTTTCGCACTCAATGCGTTACCTGCTCGGCGGATGGCAACTTAGCGGTATCCTGACTGCCGAGACCGGGCAACCCTACTCAGGCATGGTCAACTCGGACCTGAATTTAGACAGCAACAGCCGCACCGACCGTACCCCTGGACTCGGCCGCGACACCTTCAACCTTCCCAACTTCGTTTCCCTCGATCCTCGAATCACTAAGAACATCCCGATCCATGAGCGCGTTAAGGCCCAGCTCATCTTGGAAGCCTACAACTCGCTAAACCGCACAAACTATACTTCGGTGAGCCCCACCCAATTCTCCACGGGTGGGACAAACTGTGCTGCCACCGCGACCATCTGCCTGGGGCCACCGCCGCCAAAGACGCCGTTCCAGACGCCGTTGAGCACGCAGCTCAATTTCAGCCCGGGCTCCAGAATCGTCCAGCTTTCCGGCAAAATCACCTTTTAAGTCTGGTAGGACAGCCATTCTGGCTGTCCTCCTGCTGCCTAGCCAGATGTACCGGCGAGTTTGCCTCGCCACTCCTGCTTACCCTGAGCTTGCCGAACGTGAGCGCAGTCCCCGCCCGCTCCTGGTTGCTTACGCTTGGTCAAGAGGGCTAGCGTCGTTTTCTATTGACGCGACTGGCAGGAGGGGCTACGCTCTCAGGCAAGTATCAAGCCGAGTCGCAGGGGTCGACTTGCGAAGCTTGAAATCCGATCGTCCGAAACCGTGACCTCGGAGTCTCCAATTGAACCCCGTGTCGTCTCAATCCATCTTCAGGTCAGGCCCCAATGTCAACTTAAGCGTGAGGAAGTACCATGCGTTGTATTGGGAATTGTCCCCAACCGTCCCAACTTGCGCCTGCCCTAAATCACCGTCAACTGCGATCATTCCGCTCGCTGCATTTTCGATTAAACAAAACTCTACTACTCTTGGTCATTAATGTTGGTGCCATAGTTCCGGCCTTCGGTACATGCACAGCGCCACGAAACCCGATCGAAGCAGAAAACTGTCTGCCCGGCACTCCTTCTAGTGTTTGGTACATCGCCGATGCTGGCTCGCCCAACATTCAAGGCTTTACCACCGACATCAGCGTAAATGTTGGTCAGTCCCTGTTCTTCAAAATCCACACCAGTGCCTTAGCCTATCGCATTGACGTTTATCGTATCGGTTTTTATCAGGGCAATGGAGCCCGTTTGGTGGCCACTGTATTGCCTTCGGCGCCGTTACCGCAAACGCAGCCTACTTGCCTTACGGATAGCGCGGTCGGCCTCACGGACTGTGGCAATTGGGCCGTTTCCGCGTCCTGGGCAGTGCCCAACAACGCCACTTCCGGAATCTATTTTGCCCGTCTCGTGCGCTTGGACACCGGCGAGGCAAGTCCTATTCTTTTTGTGGTGCGCAACGATGCCAGCCATTCTGACATCTTGGCGCAGTCGTCCGACACAACTTGGCACGCTTACAACGACTACGGCGGGAGCAGTCTTTATACGGGGCCGATCAGCCGCGCCTACAAAGTTAGCTACAACCGGCCTTTCAACGTCCCGAACGGGTACACCTGGTTTTTCAGCGCTGAGTACCCGATGGTTCGATGGCTCGAGGCGAACGGCTACGACGTCAGTTATTCCACGGGCGTAGATACAGACCGCCGCGGCGCTCTGATCACTCAGCATAAAGTCTTTATGTCAATTGGTCATGACGAATATTGGTCGGGCGGGCAGCGATCTAGTGTGGAAGCTGCCCGAGCCGCCGGCGTAAATCTGGCGTTCTTTAGCGGCAACGAAGTCTTCTGGAAGACCCGCTGGGAATCAAGCACTGATGGCTCAAACACGCCATACCGCACGCTGGTCTGCTACAAGGAAACAAACGCAGACAGTGTGATCGATCCCGCCGATCCCCCTACTTGGACGGGCACTTGGCGCGACCCACGCTTCAGTCCACCAGCCGACGGGGGCCGCCCGGAGAATGCGCTGACCGGCACGGTCTTCTGGGTGAACTCGGTGCGAAGGGACGCCATTACGGTACCCCAGGCAGACGGCAGAATGCGCTTCTGGAGGAACACCAGCATTGCATCCCTGGCGCCCGGACAAGTTGCCACCCTTCCGACGGGAGTGCTCGGCTACGAGTGGGATGTGGATGCTGATAACGGATTTCGTCCCGCTGGGCTTGTCCCGCTTTCGACTACTACTTTGACCGTGTCGACCTATCTCCTCGATTATGGCCATACCTTTGGCACAGGCACGGCCACGCATCACCTGACTTTGTATCGCGCTCCCAGTGGAGCATTAGTTTTTGGGGCTGGCACCGTGCAGTGGTCTTGGGGGCTGGATAATACCCATTCCATAGACAATGTTACGCCCATCGATCCCAATATGCGGCAGGCCACCGTAAACCTCCTCGCGGACATGGTAGTTCAGCCAGCTACTTTGCAAGCGGGGCTGGTACCTGCGACTTCTTCCACCGATATCACGCCCCCTAAATCAACGATCATCTCGCCTGCTTCGGGTAGCACAGTCACTATCGGCTCCACGGTGACTGTTTCTGGTAGTGCCCTTGATTCCGGCGGCGTGGTGGGTGCCGTGGAGATCTCTGTAGATGGGGGAAAAACTTGGCACCGTGCTGTCGGTCGCGAGAATTGGAGCTATAGCTTTACCGTTGGCAATACCGGAAGCCTGAGCATACAAAGCCGGGCAGTCGATGACAGTGGCAACATTGAAGTTCCCGGCCCCGGCATTACACTTGTAACTCCGCTCTCAGTGAGCACGACGTCTCTGCCGAATGGGACACAGTCGGTGGCTTACAACCAGAGCCTCGCGGCCGCTGGAGGCACAACACCCTACAGTTGGTCGCTGATCTCCGGGGCACTGCCGGCAGGGTTGTCGCTATCTTCAGGCGGGCAGATCTCGGGCACGCCAACCACAACGGGGACAAGCAATTTCACAGTGCAAGTGACGGACGCGAGTACTCCTGTGCAGACCGCCACACGAGCGCTGAGTATCACGATTGTAGCTGCCAGTGGCGGCTGTCCCTGCACGATCTGGCCGAGTACGGCGGTGCCGTCGGTGGCGGATGTGGGGCCGGATTCGCCAGTAGAACTGGGGGTGACGTTCCGAGCGGACAGCAACGGGTATATCACGGGGATTCGCTTTTACAAGAGTACGGGGAACACCGGGACGCATGTCGGGAACTTGTGGAGCAGCGGGGGAACGTTGCTGGCGAGTGCGACGTTCACGGGGGAGAGTGCCTCGGGATGGCAACAGGGGAATTTTTCCAATCCGGTGGCGATCACGGCGAACACCTTCTACGTGGCCTCTTACCACACCACCATTGGGCACTACAGTGTGACGGGGAACTATTTCGCGACCACTGGAGTGGACAATGCGCCGCTGCACGCCCCAGTGAACAGTAGCAGCACTCCGAACGGGCCGTATGCGTACGGTAGTACCAGCACATTTCCCAGAAACACTTACAACTCCGCCAACTACTGGGTGGACGTGGTGTTCAGCGCCAGCCCGCATTGACGAGGCCGGTGGTACAGCCATTCTTGGCTGTCCTCCTGGTGCCGAGCCGAGTGCAGCGGCGAGTTCACCTCGGCGCTTGGAGCACCCTTAAAATGAGAAGACGAATTTGGATCCGCATCCCTTTCCGGTTTTGGGAAAGGGCGCGGTATTTGGCTTGCTTTTTTCTTGCTCGTGTTCAACGGACGAAACCGTTCAACCCGCCCCAGCTACCGTTCAACCCTCAATTTCGACCATTCACTGCTTTTTACTTAACCAATCCAGACAAACGTGCTATTCTCTCCCGTGTGCGCCAAGCCCCATCCTTGCCGGACTCTTGCTTCCTCCTCCCGCCTAACCTTTGTTTTTACCCCGACCACCTCAGGGAGCCTATCCAAGGGATCCTCTAACTACTTCAGTGCCCATGCGCCCGAGATTTCCCCGCGTTCAGATGTGCCTTTTGCATCCCGCATCGGATTGAGCGACCTAAGTTCTTTAGAACGTGCAATTACAGACAAACACCGTGTTTTGCCGGTTTTTAGCCGCAATCGTCCAGGGGTAAATCCTTTATATGCAACATTTACGAGCATCCATGTATGTGCTGATTCTAAATGGTTTACAGGAAGGCTAAGTCTTTTAGAATCTGCATTTACACCAAACACGGGGGGCCTTGCTGCCTCCGCTCTGTGCCTCCGTGTCTCTGTGGCAAACGCGGCCTTTCCATTGGCTTGCGATCCGGTCTCTGCGCCGGGGCCCCTGT
>Ga0209472_1000492_pt1 | contig 23446 bp, 24 predicted proteins | sample GraSoiAngelo_130_FD_185887 | JGI IMG/M metagenome (GOLD analysis project Ga0209472, IMG submission 185887) | Grasslands soil microbial communities from the Angelo Coastal Reserve, California, USA - 14_0929_02_20cm (SPAdes) (version 2) | ecosystem: Environmental > Terrestrial > Soil > Grasslands ...
ATTCCGCGATCACGCGATGCGGATCATGCGGAAATACGGCTTCGAATTTCTCGCGCTTTGGGAAGCCAGGTCCGATAAAGAGACCGAGTTCGTCTACCTGCTCAGCTGGCCGGACGAGGCGACCAAGGAAGCGGCGTGGCGCGACTTCCTGGCCGACCTCGAGTGGAAAGAGATCAAGCGGGTAACGAACGCCGAGCACGGCGACCTGGTCGGCGAGATCGAGGATCGCGTCCTCACCTCGACGGTGTACTCACCGCGCCCGTTCGGGTCATTGACGCGATGAGCGTCTTCACCCCGGCTGAGATTGCCTATCTGCAGGGCCAGCGGCTCGGACGTATCGCGACGGTCGGCCCTTCTGGCCAGCCGCACGCGGTGCCGGTCGGGTTCCGGTACAACGCCGGCGAGGACACGATCGACATCGGCGGTCATGGCTTCGCCAAGAGCAAGAAGTTTCGTGACGCTCAGGCGAACCCGCGCGTCGCCTTCGTCGTGGACGATCTCGCGTCGGTTTCCCCGTGGCGACCGCGCGGCATCGAGATCCGCGGGGTCGCGGAGGTGCTCGCGTCCGGGGGCGACGCCTTCGGTCGCGGCTACGATCCGCAGATCTTTCGCGTTCGACCCAGGCGGATCGTCAGCTGGGGTCTGGAGGACGAGCGCCGGAGCGCTACGGTGCGGCCATAGGGAAGCTCTACCTCGTCGCGACACCGATCGGAAACCTCGAGGACGTCTCGCTGCGCGCGCTCCGGATCCTGCAGGAAGTGCACATGGTCGCGTGCGAGGACACGCGGCATACGCAGATCCTGCTCCGCAAACACGAGATTCGCGCGAAACATCTGACGAGCTACACCGAGTTCAACCATCGCCGCAAGGCGCCTGAGCTCGTCGGGCAGATGGACCGCGGATGGGACGTCGCGCTGGTGACCGACGCTGGAACGCCCGGTCTTTCCGATCCCGGCGAGCAGCTCGTTGCGGCTGCGATCGCGGCGGGTCACGAGATCGTCCCGGTTCCGGGCCCGGCCGCGGCGATCGCGGCCCTCGTCGCGTCCGGTTTGCCGACCCGCGAGTTCACGTTTGTCGGCTTCCCCGAAAAGAAGAGCGGCGCCCGCCGCCGCGAGCTCACAGAGCTTCTCGGCGCGGGACGCACGCTCGTCATCTACGAAAGCCCCTTCCGAGTAGGCGATCTGCTCGCGGACCTCGCCGCGGTCGCGCCGGATGCGAGGGTCGCGGTCGCGCGCGAGATGACAAAGCTGCACGAGGAGATCGTCCGCGGGTCGGCGTCGGACCTCGCCGCGCACTATGCTTCCGAGCGCCCTAAAGGCGAGATCACGGTGGTCGTGGCGCCGGCCAAGAACGCGGGGGAGCAGGTGCGTGAGGAGCGGGAGCCAGGATCAGAGCGTTGACGTCCTCGTCGAGATCCCTCGAGGCTCGCGCGCCAAATACGAGCTGGATCAGAAGACCGGGCGCATCCGACTCGATCGTGTGCTGTTCTCATCGGTGCATTACCCAGCCGATTACGGCTTCGTCATCGACACCATCGGCGGTGACGGCGACCCGCTGGACGCGCTCATCGTTGTGGAGGAGCCGACCTTCCCCGGGTGCGTCGTGCCGTCGCGTCCCATCGGTACGCTCCTCATGCGCGACGAGCACGGCGACGACGAGAAAATCCTCGGCGTTCCTGTCGGCGATCCACGGTTCGACGAGGTGAGAGCCCTGAGCGACCTTGGGAAGCACTGGCTTCGCGAGATCGAGACCTTCTTCGCGACCTACAAGGAGCTCGAGAGCAACAAGTCGGCCGACGTGAAAGGCTGGCACGACGCCGATGTCGCCTGGAGGCTCATCGGCGAGGCGCGCGCACGTGCACGGCGGACGTCATGAAGCGCGAGTACCGCAAATGGTGGAGTCCCGCCCTCGGTCGTGACATGGAGCTGCTCGTCTTCGGCGACCGTGGCGCTCCGGTCCTCGTCTTTCCGACCTCGATGGGCCGCTTCTATCAGTGGGAGGACTTCAGCCTTGTCTCGCACATGGCGCCGCGGATCGACGCGGGCTGGCTGCAGCTCTGGTGCGTCGATTCGATCGACGGCGAGTCCTTCTACAACAAGACGGCCGCGCCGCAGGACCGCGCCCGACGGCACCTCGCGTACGAGCGGTACCTCATCGAGGAGGTCCTTCCCGCGATCCGGTATGCAAACGCGGTGGATCACCTGATCGTCGCCGGAAGCTCGTTCGGCGCGTTTCACGCACTCGCGTTCGTGACTCGGCGTCCCGGCATAGCACGCAAGGCGGTGGGCATGTCCGGCGCGTATGACACGGCGAAGTGGCTGGATGGCGAACGGGACGGCGACGCGTACTTCGTGAACCCTCTCGCGTTCCTTCCGAATCTCAACGACGATCGTTTCCTCGCGCCGCTGCGGGAGACCGAGATCATCATCGCCACGGGTCACGATGATCCAAACGTGGACGAATCCAAGCGCCTCGCGGGCGTCCTGCAGCAGAAAGGCGTCCCCGCTGAGCTTCATCTCTGGGATGGTTGGGCTCATGACTGGCCGTATTGGAAGGAGATGGTCGATGACTACATCTAGGGAAAAAGTCATCGGACTTCTCATCGGCCGCGAGAACACCTTCCCCGGCCCGTTCATCGAAACGGTCAACCGCAAGGGCGCGACGCAGGGCGTCCGTGCGGAGATGGCGACGCTCGGTGGCGCGCGCGAGATCGAGCCTCAGCGCTACGCGGTGATCGTCGACCGCATCAGTCACGAGGTCCCGTACTACCGCGCCCATCTAAAAAGCGCGGTGCTACAGGGAACCGTCGTGGTGAACGACCCCTTCTGGTGGGAAGCGGACGAGAAGTTTTTCGAGTGCACACTCGCTCGCGAGCTCGGCGTCGCGGTCCCGAAGACCGTGGTCCTCCCGAACAAGGCGTACATCCCCGACATCTCGGACCAGTCGCTCCGCAACCTCCAGTACCCGCTCGACTGGGATTCCCTCATCGAGTACACGGGCCTACCTGCGATCCTGAAGCCGAACACCGGCGGCGGATGGAAGGACGTCTATCGCGTCGACACGAAGGACGAGCTGATCTGGGCCTACGACCAGTCCGGGGGTCTCTCGCCGGGGTACCGGCCGAAGACGATGATCCTGCAGGAGTTCATCAAGTGGGAGGACTACATCCGATGCATCGCCATCGGACGGAAGGACGTGCTCCCGATCCGCTATGACCCAACGGCGCCGTTCCACGAGCGCTACGTCGTCAGCCGGCCCGTCGAAGGCGAACTTCGCACCCGCGCCATACTCAACGCGATCCGCCTCACAGACGCGCTCGGGTACGACATGGACACGGTCGAGTTCGCGGTCCGCGACGGCGAGCTGTATGCGATCGATTGGCTCAATCCGGCGCCGGACTTCGATAGCTTCTCGATCAAAGAGGCGAACTTCGAGTGGGTCCTCGAGAAGATGAGCGATCTCGTGATCGGGTACGCCACGGGGCAGGCGGAGCCGCCGTGGAAGGGGGAGCATCGGTGGTGGCGGCACGTGCGCTGACACGGCGGAGCTCGAGGGCCGCGCGCGACCCCCTGGTCGCGTACCACGAGCTCCTGGAGGATCCGAGCCTCGCTGACGCGAGCGCGTCGGCGCTCGCCGAAGGGCAGCGAGAGCGTCGGCTCGTGTTCGGGGACCGGCCTCTCTGCGTCTCGCTTCGGCCGAACCTCATCAGCGATTGGCAGTACGCCGCCGTGAACGAGGCCTCGCAGACGATCTATTCGGCGTTGGGCCGGCTCGAGCGCGCGCTTCTGGACGACGACGATCTCCGGCGGCAGCTCGATCTCGACCCGCGCGAGGAAGCGCTCGCGCTGCGGGATCCCGGTTTCCGCGCCGCGTCTCCGTCGGCGCGGCTCGACGGCTTCATCGGCGAGGACGGCGTCATCCGCTTCGTCGAATACAACGCCGAATCACCGGCCGGGATGGCCTACAACGACGAGCTCGCGCAGGTGTTCGCCTCGCTGCCGGTGATGAAAAAATTCCGGGCCAAATTCCCGTGCCAGGTCGTCCCCACACGGGGACGCCAGCTCACCGCGATGCTGCGCGCTCATCGCTCGCGCTCGGAGACCGCGCCTGCCATCGCAATCGTGGACTGGCGCGGTCTGCCGACGCTCACCGAGTTCGAGATGTTCCAGCGGTACTTCGAGTCGCGGGGGATCACCACCGTGATCTGCGCACCCGAGGATCTGACCTATTCGCGCGGCGCGCTTCGCGCGAACGGCAAGACGATCAACCTGGTGTATCGCCGTGTGCTCACCAGCGAGCTTCTCGCGAAGGACGACGTCTCGCGGCCGCTCGTTCGCGCGTACCTCGAAGGTGCGGTGACCGTCGTCAACAGCTTCCGGGCAAAGCTCCTGCACAAAAAGATGAGCCTGGCTCTCCTGTCCGACGACCGTTACGCCGCCCTCTACACGGCCCCGCAGCGGACGGCGATCGCCAAGCACATCCCGTGGACGCGCAAAGTCCGCGAGGGACACACGACGTACGCGGGCAAGGTCGTCGACCTGGGCGATTTCGTCATCGCGCGCCGGACCCAGCTCGTTCTGAAGCCGAACGACGAGTACGGCGGAAAGGGCGTGGTGCTCGGCTGGACCATCGACCAGCACGAGTGGGAGCAATCCTTCCTCGCGGCGCTCGCGAGCTCGTATGTCGTGCAGGAGCGCGTCCCGGTCCCGCGTTATCCATTCCCGGTGGTGCTCGACCGAATGCATTTCCTCGACCTTTCGATCGATCATGATCCCTACCTCTTCTGGGGCCGTGTCTCGGGGACGCTGGCGCGCGTGTCCTCGAGCGCGTTGCTCAACGTCACGGCAGGGGCAGGCAGCGTCGTGCCGACATACGTCATAGCCGGTGGGCGGAGGGCCCTGCGGTCGCCGGCCGCCGCACGGACCGACGCATGACCGGTAGGGTGATGGCCGACGCTCTGGCCCACATTTACACGCTGAACCATCGCAACGCGCTCGAGGCTGTGGCCGACCTGGACGAGGACAAGCTTCGCTGGCGGCCGCCGCGGAGCAATTCGGTCGGCTTCAACCTCTGGCACATCGCGCGGTGGGCCGACCACTTTCAGTCGATCCTTTCGACCATGACCCCGACCCTGCGCGAACGTATCGGAGCAACTCCGGAGGTTTGGACGCGTGGTGGATTCGCAGCGAAGTGGGGCTTTGTGGAGAGCGGCCTCGGAACCGTGCAAACCGGCATGGGCATGGACGAGGACGCCTCAGCGAAGCTCGCCCTTCCACCGAAGGTTGAGCTCCTCTCGTACGTGACGGGTGCCTTCGAGGTGGCCGACAGGGCTACGCGCATGCTGCGAGACGACGACCTGACACAGCCCGCCGAGCTCGAGGCCGACCGGGTCCCGTGGCTCTCGTCACCGACCCAGTACGGCACGGTGGGGATCTGGATCGCGACCGGGATCCGACACGAAGCCCGCCATCTCGGGATGATCGAGGCGCTCAAGGGCGCGAGCGGGCTGCGAGGGACGGTGACTGTTTGAAGGTGACCAACGTGCCGCGCCTGACGATCCGGACCTCGGATGCGACATGAGCTTCGAACCATCGGCCGGCGAACGAGTGCTCTGGCAGGGGCGGCCCCATGGAATCAGGGGATTCATCCGTCCGATGGACATCTTCTTTCTCCTGTTCACGCTTCTCATCGGATTCCTCTTCGGCAGCACGGCTGCCGCCACGCCCAACGCCGGACTGTTCTTCCTCTTTCCGGTCGTCGTCTTCGGATTGCTGTTCGCCGGTCCCCGCCTCATCGGAATCCTCCGAGAGTCGGCGGGGGTGTCCTATATCGTGACCGACCGCCGCATCTTGGTCCGCAACAGGGGGAGGCTGGTGGAGCTGGACCTCGCGAATCTGCCTTACCTCGAGCTCGAGCGATCCTGGCTCAGTGGACGGTTGATCTACTTCGGGCCGCGCCAAATGTACGAAGGTTGGGGCGGCTTCTATGGCGGCTCGCCTGCGCCGGCTTTCCGCGGTCTCGTCGACGCGGATGCGGTGTATCGCACCATCAGCGATGCGCGAATGGCGGCTCGGCAGCGATGAGGCAGTCCAACGTCCCGCGCCTGACCATCGGGATCGAGGAGGAGTTCCAGATCGTCGATTCCGAAGGGCAGCTCAAGAGCCACAGTGAGACGCTCCTCGCGGCCGCGCGTCCGCGCCTGGGCGAGCAGATCAAGCCGGAGATGATGCAGTCGGTCATCGAGGCGGGCACGAAGATCTGCGCCGATGTCAGCGAAGCGCGCGCGGAGATCTCGACCCTGCGGGGCACGCTCGCGGCGCTCCTTCAGCCGGTCGGCCTCCGGATCGCCTCCGCGGGCACGCACCCCTTCTCGCATTGGCAGGACCAGCAGGTCACCGAGGCCGAGCGCTACAAAATACTTGAGGACGAGCTGCAGGACGTCATCCGCGAGCTGCTCATTTTCGGTCTGCACGTGCACATCGGGATCCCGGACCGCGAGGCTCGCGTCGAGGTGATGAACGAAGCGCGCTACTTCCTGCCTCATCTCCTTGCGATCTCGACGTCATCGCCGTTCTGGCTCGCGCGCAATACCGGCCTGAAGTCCTACCGGCAGGTCATCTGGGGCCGCTTCCCCCGCACCGGGACCCCGCCGGACTTCTCGAGCTACGACGAGTACGAGAACTTCGTGGAGCTCCTCGTGAAGACCGGGTCGATCGACAACGGCAGGAAGATCTGGTGGGATCTGCGGCCGCACGCGTTCTTCCCCACGATCGAGTTCCGCGTCTGCGACGCGGCCACGCGTATCGAGGAGACGCTGTGCATCGCCGCGCTCGTCCAGGCCATCTGCGCAAAGCTCCTGGTGCTGCGAGAGAAGAACCAGGGGTTCCGGCGCTACCTGCCGAGCCTCATCCAGGAGAACAAGTGGCGCGCGATGCGCGGCGGCATGGACGCGAAGCTCATCGACTTCGGAAAGCAGACCGAGGTGCCGATGAAGGACCTCTCGGTTGAGCTCCTCGAGTTCATCGACGATGTCGTCGACGTACTCGGTTCGCGCAAGGAGGTCCAATACCTGGAGACGATCGCGCGCGAGGGGACCAGCGCGGACCGTCAGATCCGCGTGTGGAAAGAGACCGGCCACCTGCACAAGGTGGTCGATCTCGTGGCGTCGGAGACCGTCGCGGGCGTTCCGGCTGTGGCGCTCTGATGCCGACGGTCACCGAAGCCGTCGAGGCCCTCGTCCAGGCGACCGTCGATCTGCCCGATTCGGAGATGGGCCGCACCTGGGTCTGGCGCGAGTACGACGACGAGGGCCTTCGGTTCTCCCTCCTGATGGCGCAACACGAGCTTCGCGACCTCGCCGTCCGGCTTGCCGCTCTGCGGCCCGCCACACCGACGCAGGCCCAGCGCATCCTCGGGCAGTACCACCATGCATATCGCGACCTGACGGGCGCCCTCGCAGGCGTACTCAATGAGGATCTCGACCGGGTGCCGCGAGAAGGTGAGTGGCCCCTCCGCGAGGTCCTGCGGCACATGCTCGGTGCCGACCACGGATTCCTCGGCGTCATCCGCTTCGAGTTGTCGCCGGAACGCCCGCGTGATGCGAAGGATGCCGAGGAACGTATGAGCTTGTGGCGTGACGAGCACGGCTATCGTGGCCCGGCGGCCCTCGAAGGTGATGTCGCCGCGGTTCGCAATGCCCTGTACGAGATCCATCGCCGGGTCCTGCGCGAGCTCGATGACCTGACCGACGCCGATCTCGAGCGGAACGCGATGTTCTGGGACGGCCCCAAGCCGATCCGGTTCCGAATGCACCGCTTCGAGGCGCACATGATCCAGCACACGGTGCAGGTTGATAAGACGCTTGTCTGGATCGATCGCGCGCCGACGGAAGCGAAGCGTCTCGTGCGCGTCCTGTATCGCGATCTCGCCGCGGTCGAGATGCTTTCGTCGAGTTCGTTCGGCCAGAAGGAACGCGACGAGGTCGCAAAGACGATCGGCGACCGCGCCGCGGATATCGGCACGATCTAGGGCGCGGTCGCGAGATCCTTCGCGACCTGAGTGACGACGTCCCCAGCTTTCTTCAGGCGACTCTCCTCCACCACGGCGGGCTTGTCCGCATACACGTGAAGGATGTAATCCCGAGTGCCTATGAGGACGGCAGGGACCCGTCGGCGCGCGAAGCTCGTCTGGTCACTTCCCCCTGAGCCGGTCGCCTCCGCGGAGACGCCGAGGCCGCTCGCGGCGTCGAGCACCCGACGCTGCAGGTCCGGCGCTTCACTCGAGACGATGAGCGTGTCGCTGCAGCAGCCGATAACGTCGAGGTTCAACACCGCGACCAGGCTCTCGACGCGGCCGGGGGCGACCGCCATCTGCGCGATGTACGCCTCCGAGCCGTAGAAACCTTCCTCTTCACCCGCGAACGCCACGAACACGATCGAGTGGTTGAGCGACGACCGCGACGCGGCGAGCGCCCGCGCGACCTCGATCGTGACCGAGGGCCCCGAGGCGTTGTCGTTCGCGGCCTGGAAGACCGCACCGTTCGGGTCGGTACCGACGCCGTCGAGATGCCCACCGACGAGGACGGCACGCGCCGCGTTGTTTGGATCCGGCGAGCGGAGCACTCCGACGACATTCATCGCGTCGACGTCGTGGACCGGTGTGAGCGACACGCTCATACGCACCGTCGTCGGAACGTCGAACCCCGACGCCGGCGCACTGGAGTCGCTGCGGTGCGCGCGCACGAGAGCCTGAGCGGTCGTGAGCGTCCTCCCCGTCGGCGCGAGCAGCTGGTTCGCGACGTCTTCGCTGATCACGAAGGTCGGGATGGTCTCGCTTTGCAGGCGTGGGATATACGAGTAGCGGAGCGTGGCGCCGCCGACGAGGAGCACGCCGATCGCGCCCTCCTGGTAGGAGTTCTCGACGGAGCTACCCCCGGCCGGCGCCGCGGGGCCGGTCACGAGCGCGATCTTCCCGCGCACGCTTGCTCCAGCGAAGTCGTTCAGACCAGCGCTGCGTGCGGCGCCTCCGACCGCGGCGATCTCGGCTTCGGCCTTGCCCGAGCCCGAACGGCCGCCAACGCTTTCCGTGAAATCCACGCGCGGCTGGTACGTCTTTCCGCCGGGTCCCGTGAGCGTCGACATCTCGGTAAGGTCGACGACTGGCATGGTGAAGTGCTGGAAGAACGTGCCGTCGTCGCCGATGGGGTCGAGCCCGATCTCGCGGAATCGGTCGGCGACGTAGCTCGCGGCGTCGCGATACCCGGCCGAGCCGGAGTAGCGGCCACCGCGGGCGGGATCCGCTAGATAGTTGACGTGAGCCTTCGCTCGGGCGGCGTCGAACTCAGTTGCGACGGGGGTGGCAACTCCTGACGCGGTCGGAGTGCTGGTCGCGGGCGCCGGCGGTGCGCAGCCGGCGAGCGCGATCGCCGCGGCGAGCCAAAACGCCCGGAGGCGCCTCACTTGCCCCCGCTTTCCTCCATGCGGCGGAGCTCCTCGGCAACGACGACATCCGGGTCGAGCTTCTTGAACAGCGGCTCCGGCGTGCGGAGCTTTTGCCCCACGGGTAAGCCCGGCGGTGCCCAGGTCCCGACCGACTTTGTGTAATCGCCGGTGAGCACGTCGTGCGTCAAGCCGTCGGATTCACGGACCGTCCGCCGTTCCGGGGCGCCCGCAACTCTCCCGTCGTAGCCGAGATACTCGTGCAGCTTCTGGCTCGAGAAGGGGAGGAAGGGAGCGAACATCACCTTCAGAGCATCCACCGAGCGGAGCGCGACGTACAGAACAGTTCCGGCTCTTTCTCGATCGGTCGCGATGAGCTTCCACGGCTCGTTCTCGGTGAGGTACTGATTGACGAGCGCGGACAGGTGCAGCAGCTCCTGCAGCGCTGAGCGAAATCGGGCGGCCGCGAGATCCTCGCCGACCTTGCTGAATCCGGACTCCACGGTCTCGATGAGGACCTCATCGTCCGGGGTGAGCCGGCCCGGCTGAGGGACCTGGCCAAAGCGCCGGTGCGCGTTTACGAGTGTGCGATGCGCGAGGTTTCCCCAGGTCGCGACGAGCTCATCGTTATTGCGGCGAACGAAGTCGGCCCACGTGAAATCGCTGTCCTGCGTCTCGGGACCGGCCAGCATCAGGTAGAAGCGCAGCGCGTCGGGGTCATAGCGCGACAGAAAGTCGTTGACGTAGATGACCACCCCACGGCTGGTCGAAAATCTGCGGCCCTCCATCGTCAGGAACTCGCTCGAGACGACGTTGTAGGGGAGCTGCAGCGGCTCGCCCCGGCCGCCTGCGACCCGTCCGCCGTTGCCGTAGCCGAGCAGGATCGCGGGCCAGATCGTCGTGTGGAAGACGATGTTGTCCTTGCCCATGAAATAGAAATGGCGCGACTTCGGATCTTGCCACCAGTCGCGCCATGCATCGGGCCGTCCGACCATTCCCGCCCACTCGACCGCGGCGGAGAAGTAGCCGATGACCGCGTCGAACCACACGTACATCCGTTTGTCAGGGCGGTCTTCCCAACCTGGCAGTGGGATCGGCACGCCCCAGTCGATATCGCGCGTGATCGCGCGCGGCTTCAGGTTCGCGATGTAGTTCAGGGAAAAATTCCGCACGTTCGGCCGCCAATGCGATTGCTCGGAGATCCAGCGCGCGAGAGGGTCAGCGAACGCCGGCAGGTCAAGGTAAAAGTGTTCGGTCTCCTTGAAGATCGGCTTTGATCCGTCGATCTTCGAGCGCGGATCGATGAGCTGTTCCGGGTCGAGTTGGTTCCCGCAGTTGTCGCACTGGTCTCCTCGGGCATTCGGAAATCCACAGATCGGACACGTGCCTTCGATGTAGCGGTCGGGGAGAGTTCGGCCGGTGGCCTCCTGGAACGCGCCCATGGCGGTCTTCTTGATCAGATAGCCCTTGTCGTAGAGCGTCTTGAAGACATCCTGCACGACGAGGCGATGGTTTTGCGTAGTCGTTCGAGTGAATAGGTCATAGGAAAGTCCGAGCGATCGCAAGTCTTCGCTGATGATCCGGCTGTACTTGTCGACGGCCTCCTTCGGAGTGAGGCCCTCGGCGTCCGCCTGGATCAGATTGGGGGTCCCATGCTCGTCCGTGCCGCTGACCATCAGCACGTCGTTGCCTACCAGGCGGTGATAGCGCGCGAAGACGTCGGAGGGAACGCCGAATCCGGCGACATGCCCGAGATGGCGCGGCCCATTCGTGTACGGCCACGCCACCGCGACAAAGATGCGCTCCGCCATCAGTGAACGTTACCCTCCCGCCGTGATCGACGCGCATGCACATCTCACCGATCGTCGTTTCGCCGGCGATCTCGCCGACGTGCTCGAGCGCGCGCGGAAGGCCGGCGTCGAGCGGATCCTCACGGCGGCGGAGGACGTTGCCTCGAGCGAGGAGGCACTCGCCCTCGCGGCGCAGCACAGCGATGTCCGCGTGGCGGTCGGTGTGCATCCGCACCGCGCCGCATCGTGGAACGTCGACGCGCTCTCGCGTCTGACCGATCTCGCACGCGACGCGCGTGTCGTCGCCATCGGCGAGATCGGGATGGACCTCTCCGGGCGGAGCTCACCGCCGGCCGTGCAGGAAGCCGCTTTCCGCGGTCAGCTCGCGCTCGCGTCGCTCCTCGACCTGCCGGTCGTGATTCACGTGCGCGACGCCGGCGACCGCGTGCGGGCGATACTCGGGGAAGGGCTCGGCGTCCGCGGGATGATCCACTGCTACAGCGAAGGGCCCGACGAGCTGCCGGCATGGCTCGAGCTCGGGCTCTTCATCTCGTTCGCGGGTACCGTCACGTATCCCGGAAGCGAGGCGCTAAAGGCCGCCGCAGTGCGAGTCCCGGCCGGTGGGCTCCTCGCGGAGACCGACGCCCCGTACCTCGCGCCGCAGAATGCCCGCGGGCGGCGGAACGAGCCTCTCTACGTGGCGGCGACGCACGCGGCGCTGGCGCGGGAGCGCGGCGCCGAGATCGGGGACCTCGCCGGGCAGATCGCCCGTAACGCCCGGGACCTCTTCGGGGGGCGTTGGGGAACCTAGCCTGCCCGCCTGACGTCTTGACTGGCAAGACCGCTGAAAGCTGGTGAAGACGATGCGCAAGCTCGCCCTTCTGATCGCGGCCCCACTGGTGTTGATCGCTGCCTGCTCAGCCGCGAGTACCACGACTCAGGGACGCGGGTCGGAGGTCGGCGCGCCGGCGCCGGGCGCTGTCGACTCGGGCTCCGGCTTCAGCGTCAATGCCGCCAGCGCTCCCGACAAGGGCATCCCGACGGTCGTCGTCAGCGCCGACCGCAACCTCATCCTCACCGCGAAGATCGACATGCGCTCGAAGGACCCGTGGGCGACAAGCGACCGCGCCCAGGCCATCGCAAGCGGCCTAGGCGGCGATGTCCTCAACCTGACCCAGAGCGGCAGTGGTGACACGCGGAGCGCCAGCCTCACCATCCGAGTCCCATCGAGCCGCTTCGCCGACGCTTTACAGCAGCTGCGGACCCTCGAAGGCGAGATCCAGACTTCGGGCGTGAGCGCCCAGGACGTCACCGACCAGTTCGTCGACCTGCAGGCGCGTCTCGCCGCCAAGCAGGCGGAGGAGCAGCGCTACATCGCCATCTTGAACCGGGCGAACACGATCGACGAGATCCTGAAGGTGGACGCGTCGCTCTCCAACGTTCGCACGCAGATCGAGCAGCTCACCGGTCAGATCAACAGCATCAAGCAGCGGACCGACTACTCGACGATCTCGATGTCCATCTCGACCATCGCCGTCCTCCCTGGCGACACGACGACCAAGGCCTGGGATCCCGCAAAGACCGTGACCCGCGCGCTCGCTGCGCTTGGCGCGATGATGCAGGTCTTTGCCGACGTCGTGATCTGGCTCGTCGTCTTCGGATGGCTCCCTCTTCTCGCGCTCGCCGCCGTGGTATTCGCAACGCGGATGCGCCGCCCGACAGCGCCCCAGGCACCGACCGCCTAAGCAAGCACCTCGCTCTTCACGACGAGCCCGCCTTCGGCAAGGCGGGCTCTTCGTTTTGCGTCGGCGCTTTGCGGAACTACCCTCCGACCGTGCGCCCACCGGCCGACGCGATCGCGACGCTCTCGCTCATCGTCGGCGCCATCGCGCTCCTCATCTTCATCGGTGTCGAGGGCGCGCTCGTGTACGCGATCTGGCGCTATCGCGCAGCGCGGCACGTCGCCGGAGAACCCGCGACCTTCGAACGCAACCGTCGTCTCGAGATCGCGTGGACCGCGGCGCCCGCCGTCATCCTCGCCGTGGTCTTCGTCCTGACGCTCGGCACCATGGCCGAGATAAACGGCGCGGGGGTCGCGCCGGCCATGCGGATCGCCGCCACCGGCCATCAGTGGTGGTGGGAGTTCAGCTACGCGGGTGTGGCGACCGCGAACGAGCTGCACATTCCCGTCGACACACCAGTCGACCTCGAGCTCACCTCGGCCGACGTGATCCACAGCTTCTGGGTACCCGAGCTTGGTCCGAAGATGGACATGCTCCCCGGCGTGACCAATCGTCTTCGGCTCTTCGCCCGCCGCGCCGGCTCGTACGATGGGCAGTGCGCCGAGTTCTGCGGCATCGAGCACGCCTGGATGCGGATCCGTGTCGTCGCGCAGTCGCGGGCCGAGTTCGACACATGGCTGAGCGCGCAGGCGGCACCGGCGCCGCACGGCAGTGAAGGCGAGCGTGTCTTCCTCGCGAACATCTGCGTGAACTGCCACGCCGTCCGCGGCACGTCGGCGGCGGGGACGGCCGGCCCCGACCTCACGCACGTGGGCGCTCGCACGATGATCGGTGCGGGGGTCCTTCCGAACGACGTGGCGCGGATGCGCGCGTGGCTCGCCGATCCAGAGCGGTACAAACCGGGCACGCTCATGCCGAGCGTGCCTCTCTCGGACGCTGACCTCGACGCGGTCGCCGCGTACCTCGTGAGCCTGCGATGACGGCAATACCGCTATGGGTCCGCCGGCCGGCCGGCGAACGCGTCGGCTGGCTCCGAACCGTCGACCACAAGGAGATCGGCGTCCTCTACATCGGCATGGGGGTCGCGTTCTTCGCCCTCGGCGGGCTCGAGGCTCTCCTACTGCGTGCGCAGCTGGCCAGACCGGAAGAACGCTTTCTCGATCCCGAAACCTTCAATCAGGCTTTCACCGTGCACGGCGTCACGATGATCCTGCTCGCGGTCGTCCCACTTCTCGTGGGTTTCGCGAACTACCTCGTACCTCTGATGATCGGCGCGCGCGACGTCGCGTTCCCGCGTCTCAACGCCCTGTCCTTCTGGCTGTCGCTCGCGGGCGGGATCGTGCTCTATTTCAGCTTCCTCGCCGGAGGTGCGCCCGACACCGGATGGTTCTCGTACGCCCCGCTCGCCGAGCGAGCCTTCGCGCCCGGCACGGGCGTCGATTACTACATCGTCGGTCTCGCGGTGAACGGCGCCGGCACGATCATCGGCGCCATCAATCTGGCCGTGACGATCCTGCTGATGCGCTGCCCGGGCATGGCTATCTCGCGCGTCCCGCTCTTCGTCTGGATGACTCTGATCACGAGCATCCTCATTCTCGGCGCCTACCCCGCGCTCACGGCGGCGCTGGTCATGCTTCTCGTCGACAGAGGGCTCGGCGGCCATTTCTTCGATCCGGCCGGCGGTGGCCAGGCGGTGCTGTGGCAGCACCTCTTCTGGTTCTTCGGACACCCCGAGGTCTACATCATGATCCTGCCGGCGATGGGGATGATCTCGGAGGTCATACCGGTCTTCAGCCGGAAGCCGATCTTCGGCTACGCCTTTGTCGCGGGCTCGAGCGTCGCGATCGCCTTCCTGTCCTTCGGCGTGTGGGCGCACCACATGTTCGCGGTGGGTCTAGGCGATACCGAGAACGCGATCTTCTCCGCGACGAGCATGCTCATCGCGATACCGACCGGCGTGAAGATCTTCAACTGGATCGCGACGATGATCGGCGGCCGCCTTCGCATGACGACAGCGATGCTCTTTGCGGTCGGCTTCATCGCGATGTTCGTCATCGGCGGCCTCTCGGGCGTGTCGCTCGCCGTGGTTCCGATCGACCTCGCCGTCACCGACAGCTACTACGTCGTGGCGCATCTGCATTACGTCCTCTTCGGAGGGACCATGCTCGGCATCTTCGCCGGCGCGTACTACTGGTTCCCAAAGATGACCGGGCGGCTCCTCGGCGAAGTCCTGGGCCGGTGGCATTTCTGGACGGCGTTCGTCGGGCTCAACCTCACGTTCCTGCCGCAGCACTGGCTCGGCGCCGTCGGGATGCCGCGGCGGGTGTTCACGTACGCGGCCGACACCGGCTGGGGTCCGCTGAATCTCATATCGACGATCGGCGCGGCGATCCTCGCCATCGCGATCGCGATCTTTCTCGTGAACGTCGTCCGCAGCCTGCGTTCCGGTGAGATCGCCGGAGACGATCCCTGGGACGCGTTCACGCTCGAATGGTCCACCACGTCGCCGCCGCTACCCGAGAACTTCGCGACCATTCCGGCCGTGACCGGACGTCGCCCGCTCTGGGATCGCAAGCATCCCGAGCTGCGAGACGCGCGATGATCGCGGCTCGGCCCGCCGTCGCGACGAATCGGACGCTTCTCGGCGTCGTCATTTTCATCGCGTCGGAGTCGATCTTCTTCCTCGCGATCGTGCTCGCCTACATCGCGTACCGCGAGGCCGGGCTCGCGACCGCGAAGGCGACGCTGGACCTTGGCCGGACCGCGATCTTTTCCCTCGCGCTCTTTGGAAGCAGCGCGACGATGGTGCTTGCGACGCGGGCCGAGAGTGGCCGCTGGCTCGCTGCCACATTCATCCTCGGCGCGATCTTTCTCACAGGGCAGGGCGCTGAGTACGCGCGTTTGCTCGGCTCCGGGATCGGACCTGGCAGCGCGCTCTTCGGCACGACGTTCTTCACGCTCACCGGTCTTCACGGGCTGCACGTCCTGGCCGGCCTTGTCGCGCTCGGGGCGCTCTTCACGGCGAGTTTCCGCGGTGACCGTGCCGTGCGCGCCGTGGCATGGGAGGCCGTGGGCATGTACTGGCACTTCGTCGACGCGGTGTGGGTCGTCGTGTTCAGCGTCGTCTATCTGGGGACGCTGTTATGAACGGACACCCCCCGACGCACGGGCCGGCCCCGTCCATCTGGCCGGTGACGCTCGCGACCGGTGTTGGCCTCGCCGCGGTGGGCGTCCTGACGAGCCCCATCGTCGTCGCTGCCGGCGCGCTGATCGTGGCGGCGGCTTTGATCGGATGGGTGCGCGAAGCCCTCGACGAGGCCGCGCCGTGAACGAGATCTCACGCCGACGGTTCCTCTCGCGCATCACGCTTGCGCTCACCGCCTTCATCGGCGGGATCGTCGGTTTCCCCATCCTCGGGTATCTCCTCGCGCCACTTTTTAGCGCGCCGACCGACGAGCTCGTCCCGGTTGGTGCGATCATGGATTTCCCGGTCGGCGAGACGAAGCTCGTGTCGGTCCGCGACCCGAGCCCGCTCGCGTGGGCGGGTCAGACCGCGGACACCGCGCTCTGGGTGCGCCGCCGTGAGCAGAGCGGACCGCAGATGTTCCAGGTCTTCAACGTGAACTGCACCCACCTGGGATGTCCGGTGAACTGGCAGGCCGGAGCGAAGCTTTTCCTCTGCCCGTGCCACGGCGGCGTCTTCTACAGCGACGGCACCGTGGCCGGCGGGCCGCCGCCACGGCCGCTCTTCGAACGCGAATGGCAGGTGAGCGGCGATCGGCTTCTCGTGCGCCAGCAGCCGCTCCCGACGGTCAAGCAGGGATGAGTCGGCTGCGGGAAGCGGGGAAGCTGCCGGGCCGTGTGGTCACATGGCTCGGCGAGCGCTTCGAGCTCGAGGACTCGGTCATGGCGGTCCTGCGCCATCCGGTGCCGCGCGAGCTCGAACGGCCGGTCGGGTGGTGGTACGTGCTGGGTAGCGCCACGCTCGCCGTCTTCATCGCGCAGGTGGTCACCGGTGTCGGCCTCGCGATGACGTACGTGCCTGCGCCGAACAGCGCGTACGACTCGCTCCAATTCATCAGCCACGGGGCAAGCCTCGGAGCGGTCGTCCGCGGGATGCACTACTTCGGCGCCGGCGCGATGGTGATCCTCGTCCTTGCGCACATGACCCAGGTCTATCTCTTCGGCGCGTTCAAGTTCCCCCGCGAGGCGAACTGGCTCACCGGATCGCTCCTCCTTCTTGCGACGCTCGCCATGGCCTTCACCGGGCAGCTCCTGCGCTGGGATCAGGACGCGTTCTGGGCCGTCGTCGTCGCGGCGGAGCAGGCCGCGCGCGCTCCGATCATCGGCGAGTGGCTGACACGCCTGATCGTCGCGGGGAACAACGTCGGCGGCGCGACCCTCACGCGCTTCTACGCCACGCACGTGTTCCTGATCCCCGCCGCCATCTTCGGCCTCATCGGCATGCACCTCTATCTGGTCGTGAAGCGCGGGATCTCCGAGCCGCCGGTGGCGGGCCTGCCGGTCGACCCGCCGTCCTATCGCGCGCGCTATGCCGAGATGCTGCGTCGCGGTATCCCCTTCTGGCCCGACTCCGCCTGGCGTGACGCCGTGGCGGCGGCGGCCGTCGTGGCCGCGGTCGTGCTGCTCGCCGCGATCCTGGGCGCGCCTGATCTCAACAAACCCGCGGACCCGACGAATGTCGTGGCCGATCCGCGGCCCGACTGGTATTTCCTTGGGTACTTCGCGATCCTCGCGCTGATCCCGCCGGCGACCGAAGCTGTCGTCATCGTCGGGCTCCCGCTCTTCGCATTCACGTTCCTCTTCCTGGTACCGCTTCTCTGGCCCGATGGAGAGCGACACTGGTCGCGGCGGCCCGCCGCGATCGCGGCGGTCGCTCTGCCCTTCATCGCGTATGCGGCGCTCACCGTGGCCGGGATCGAATCGCCGTGGGTGCCGAAGCTCGAGGGCGGAACCCTGCCCGGATCCGTGACGCAGGGTCTGACCGAGCCCGCGCGCCGCGGGAGCGACCTGTTCGTTTCGAAAGCGTGCGTGGCGTGCCACGCGATCGAAGGGGCGGGCGGTCGGCGCGGGCCGGACCTTAGTCATGTCGGCTCGCGCTTGAATCGCGACCAGCTCACCGCACGGATCGCGACCGGAGGTGGCGGTATGCCCGCGTTCGCCGGGAGCCTCACACCGAACGAGTTGGATGACCTCGTTACGTTCCTTACGACGCGCCGGTAGCCGTATCGCCGTGCGTTGCGTCGAGTTTGACAACTGCGGGAACAGACCGGGACCGTAGCCTCCGCCGATGCCCCTGTCGCGGTACGTTTGCATCGGCCTGGTCTCCGCCGCCGCCCTCCTCTTCCAGGTAGCGCAGACCCGACTCTTCAGCGCTTCGTACGGCTATCACCTGACGTATCTCGTGATCAGCGTGTCGCTTCTCGGAGTGGGGAGCGGCGCGACCCTGAGCGGCATTTTCGACTCGCGCGCGAGACGTCCGGGGGTCGCCACTCTCGCCCTCGCGGCGGCGGCGAGCGCCGTTGCCGCACTCCTGCTCGAAACGCACATCGACCCGGGTGTCGCGCTGGCCGCAGCCATCCTGGTCGCATACGTCGCCGGAGCCCTGCCATTCGTCTTCGCGAGCTGGATCGTCGTTCGCAGCCTGCGCGAGGACCCACGCCGCGCAGGCCGGCTCTATTCCGCGGACTTAGCGGGCGCCGCCGCCGGGAGCCTTCTCGCCTTCGCGGGTTTGCCGCTGCTTGGTGGGCCGGGCTTGTATGGCGTATCCGCGAGTCTCTCCGCGCTCGCGGCGCTTGCCGTTGCCGGCCTCCGAATGCGGACCATCGCGGGCGTCGTCGCGGCGTCGGCCATGACCGTCGCGTTGACGTTGGCCGGTGACGCGATCGCTCCCCCGCAGAGTGGACCGGCCAAAAGACCGGTGTACGGCGAAAACATCACGCACCTTGCGACCCGCTGGGATCCACACGCACGGGTCGATGTCCTCTACTACGACGGACTTGCGGCCGGCGAGATGTATCGCAATCTGATCGATCCCGCTTACGCCGCGTCGCGCCCCGATGCGGACTTCATGCTGCTCGACCAGAGCGCAGCCACGCAGATCCTCGAGGGATCAGGCGACATGAGCGTTCTTCGTGCCAGCATCATCGCCGCTCCCTACGAGCTGCTGACACGACCTCACGTCCTGATCATCGGCCCCGGCGGCGGCATCGATATTCAGAACGCGCTCATTCACGACGCCTCGCGGGTCGACGCGGTCGAGGTGAATCGGGGCGTCTCCGCGCTGATGCGCGGTCCCCTCGCCGCCTACAGCGGTCACGTGTACACCGGCGATCGTGTGAGCGTCGTGGACGACGAGGCACGGAGCTACATCAGGCGGTCGTCGGACCGATACGACCTGATCCTCATGACGGTCGTCGACAGCTATGCCGCGCTGGCGAGCGGCGCCTATGCGCTCTCCGAGAGCTACCTCTACACGGCAGAGGCTTTCGATGATTATCTCGGTCACGTAGCGGACCACGGCGAGTTGGCAGTCGGGCGCTTCTATCGCGATCCGCCGGTCGAGATGCTCAACACCGCGGCTCTGGGGGTGGACGCGCTCCGCAGGCGCGGAATCGCCGACCCACTCGCACACCTCATCGTTCTGCGCTATGCGGACTTCGGGCTCCTGATCGTTCGGAGTGACGCGTTCGACCTCGCCTCGGCCGGCGCCATGCGCCAGTTCGCAGCAGAGCACGGCTTCACTGTCGCTTTCGATCCGCTCGATCGCACAGGCCCGTTCGCCGAGGATCTGGTCGGGACACCCGTGCCGGCCACTGACAACCGGCCCTTCTTCTTCGCGAACGATCCCGGAGCCCACGTGCCGGTCGCGTATCTGATCCTGTTCGGTGCGCTCATCCCCGCGGTGGTGCTGTCCTGGGGGCTGCTCCTGATTCCACTTCGCAAGGTCATGGGTGCGGCGCTCATGACCGAGCTCGGCCGGCGAACCACGATTCAGGCTCTCGCGGTCGGCTTCGGCTTCATCGCGGCCGAGATCGTCCTGCTCCAGCGACTCACGCTGTATCTCGGTCAGCCTGCGCTCGCTCTGGCGCTTGGACTCGCCGCGCTCCTTGTCGGCGCAGCTGGCGGATCAGCAGCGTCAGCCGGCGGCAGACTGGGCGTTACCCGTGCGGCGCTCGCGAGTGCCGTCGTCGTGACGGTGGCGTTCCTCGCGTTTGACCGCGTCGCGGCCGGCACTCTGGCGTGGCCGCTCCTCGCCCGAGGCGCCGCCGCGTGTCTTGTGGCCACAGCGATCGGGGTGCCTCTTGGCACAGTCTTTCCGACGGTCATCGCCTCAGCCGGCATGCGTAACGACGGTCTGGTCGCGTGGGCCTGGGCGGTCAACGGCGCCGCCTCGGTCGTCGGATCGATCCTTGCCGTCGTCGCCGCCATCGCGATCGGCTTCAGCGGGGTCGGATTCCTCGCGGCCGCTTGTTATCTCGTTGCGGCTTTTCCGGCGGTGCGAGGCGTCAGGCTGCGGACCGGCGCGGAGACCTTGCCTCAACCCACCTGAATCGCGCGCTGGGAGGTCGGTGCAGCCGCACCTCACGGCCGACGCGCCAGTAAACTCCGGCGATGGCGGACGCGCGCGTGCGACCGATGACCGAGCTCGACATTGAAGGCATCTGCCGTATCGACGAACGCATCACCGGGAAATATCGACCCGAGGTCTGGGAGCAACGGGCCGCCTATTACCTCCGCCGCGACCCCGACTCGTCGCAGGTGGCGGAGGCCGATGGGCGCGTGGTCGGCTTCATGCTCGGCGAGGTGCGCGGCGGCGAGTTCGGTCTCGAAGAGCCGACCGGCTGGGTCGAGTTCTTCGGCGTCGACCCGGCGGCGCGCGAGAAGGGCATCGGCCGCCGTTTGATCGAAGCGCTCCTCGGCCACTTTCGGGCGAAGGGCGCGCACGTCGCGCGCACGATGGTCGCGGCGCAGGACAAGGAGATCGCCGCCTTCATCGCGGCGATGGGCTTCGCCCCGGCGCCGCTCACGGCGCTGGAGAAACGGCTCTAAACCGCGCCACGGTGACCGACCGGCTCGTCGTGCTGATCGCATCGCCTCTCGAGGCCGAGCACGTCGATCGGATCCGCGCCGTCGATCCGCGCATCGAGGTCCTGCACGATCCCGATCTCTTGCCGCGGCCGCGTTATCTCTCGGACCACACCGGATCCCCCACGACGCGAACTCCCGACGAAGAAACGAGATTCCTCGAGATGCTTCGGCGCGCCGAGGTCATGTTCGATTTCCCTTCCGGGCATTTCCGCGACCTTGCGGCGGTGGCTCCCCGCCTCCGTTGGTTACAGGCGACCAGCGCGGGCATCGGCCAGTTCGTGCTGCGGCTCGGGCTCGACCGCACCGACATCACGTTCACGACGGCGAGCGGTGTTCACGCGCGGCCGCTCGCCGATTTCTGTTTGATGGCGATGCTCATGTTCGCGAAGAACTACGCCCTGATGGAGCGCGACAAGAACGCGAAGCGGTGGGAGCGCTACTGCGGCGAAGAGCTGACCGATAAGACGCTCGCGATCGTGGGCCTCGGCCGCGTCGGCCAGGAGATCGCGCGGCACGGAAAGCGGATGGGCATGCGCGTGACCGGAATGCGCCGATCGGACGAACCCGTGGCCGATGTCGACAAGGTCTTTGACCGCGCGGGCCTTCACGCGTTGCTTCGAGAGGCGGACTTCCTTGTGCTCGCCGCGCCACATACCCCCGAGACCGAGGGCATCATCGGCAAGGACGAGCTCGCGCAGCTCCGGCCGACCGCGGTCGTCATCAACGTGGGCCGCGGGGCGCTCCTCGACGAGGAGGCGCTGATCCGGGCGCTTGAGGAAAAGCGTCTGGCCGGCGCGGCGCTCGACGTTCTGCGCGACGAGCCACCCCCACACGACTCGCCGCTCTGGGACATGCCCAACGTGATCCTGAGTCCACACTCGGCGAGCACGGTCACGCAGGAGAACGCGCGCATCACCGAGATCTTTTGCGAGAACCTGCGCCGGTATCTCGGGGGCCAACCACTGCGCAACGTTCTTGATAAGAAGAAGCTGTACTGAGCGCTAGCGCCGGACCGCGGCCTCTTGCCGATCGAGCGCGGGCCGCAGCTCTCTCTCCCAGAAGTCGAGGAAGCCGTCCTGGTCCGGGCCGACCTGATGCAGGCCGACGTGGTCGAAGCCTGCGTCGACGCACTTCTGGATCGCTTTCACATAAGGCTCGGGGTCCGGACCGACCGGGGCATCCTTCGTCGACTTCTCCATGGTGATCGGCTCCGCCGCGGCCTCGAAGTCGGCGGGCCGGCGGATCTCCTGCGCGAGCTGGCCCCCGAGCGCGCCGGTCGGCCAGAGCTCGTGCACGAGCCGGCGCGCGGTAGCGGCATCGCGGCCCCAACAGACCTGCACCTCGATGTATCTCGGTTTCCCCGCACCGCCGGCGCCCTCGAACTTGGCGACGGTCTCACGATTGGGCGCGCTCGAGATGAGGCCGTCGCCGATGCGCCCGGCGAGCTGCGCCATCTTCGGTCCGCCCGCCGCGACATAGATCGGCGGCGGAGTCTCGCCGAGCGTATAGAGGCGCGCGTCCTCGACGGTGAAGTACGTACCGCGGAAGCTCCGCTCTCCGCCGCGGAAGAGCAGGCGCATCACCTCGATCGCCTCCTCGAGCATCTCGCGGCGCGTCTCGAGTGGCGGCCAGCCGCGACCGACGACATGCTCGTTCAGGTTCTCGCCGGTGCCGACACCCAGGAAGAAACGACCATCGAGCATCACGGATGATGTCGCCGCAGCTTGAGCGACGACCGCCGGGTGGATCCGGATGGTCGGGCACGTTACCCCCGTGCCGACCGTGAGCTTCGTCGTCGCCGCGATGCCGCCGATGACCGACCAGACGAATGGGCTCTGGCCCTGCCGGTCGATCCATGGATGGAAGTGGTCCGAGAGCTGGACGTACGGAAAGCCCGCCTGCTCCGCACGCTGTGCGGCTCGGACGATCTCGCGCGGGCCGTGCTCCTCGCTCGAGATCCAGAATCCAATCTGCACCTGGCCGGTTGTTGCATGTGCTGGGCCACGCGCCGAGCGGTCGTGCCTCACCTCGCCCAACTCTGACTGCGCTCGATCGCGACCGTGCGAGACTGCACAGCCTTGGCCGAGCACGCCGTCATCGCCCACCTGCGGCTCTCCGAATCGGGCTTCGGGACGCCCGCGGACCGCCAGCGCATCGCGGAGCTCGAGGAGCGGCTAGAACGATCGATCAAGAAAGCGCGCGTGGGTGAGTTCGATGGGCACGAGTTCGGTGAGGGCGAATGCATCTGGTACATGTACGGGCCTGACGCGGACGTCCTCTACCGCATAGTCGAAGGGATCATCCGCGAGGCCGCGACCCAGGCCGGCTCGTTCGTGGTGAAGCGTCGCGGCGCCGCCGACGATCC
>Ga0209472_1000496_pt1 | contig 23404 bp, 20 predicted proteins | sample GraSoiAngelo_130_FD_185887 | JGI IMG/M metagenome (GOLD analysis project Ga0209472, IMG submission 185887) | Grasslands soil microbial communities from the Angelo Coastal Reserve, California, USA - 14_0929_02_20cm (SPAdes) (version 2) | ecosystem: Environmental > Terrestrial > Soil > Grasslands ...
GCCCCTGGCTTTGGCGGCGGTGCAATTCCTGGGCAGCCAACTCTACGGATTGAATCCGTATGACCCTGCGGAGATTTTCGTGGCCGTTCTAACACTTGGGTTCTCGGCGCTGGTCGCATCGTTAATACCGGCGTTGCGGGCAAGCCTGATTTCACCCTCGGAAGCGTTACGAACTGAATAGGACCGCCCCCTTTTTCTTGTAGAGCCGCCGGGCTTGGGAACAAGTCGCGTCTTCACCACCGTACTCTCGGGCTACGACGGTCCTATCGGCCGCAATAACCAACTTGCGCCGGGACCTGGCTAGTCAAGTGGTGTTTATCAACGATGGCGCATCTAAATTGCCTTCCTACTGGAGGAGGCTGCGGGGTTTCCCATTGCCGCCGGCGTCTCGGATTCAGTTTGGGAATGCACTTTTCGGAATCGGCAGCTCTCATCACGCTATCGATTCGGGTTCGGCGTAGCGGATGCTCTCCTCTCGGTCGGTTACCGGCTCGGTGGAGATTTCCGAGCGTGGCTGCGGGCTATCGAGAATGACCACTCCCTGATCGTCGAGCACGCGGAACGTTGGGGATATTTCGTAGAGTTCTTCGAACGAGCATGCCGCAGCTTCCAGTTGCGATTCTTCCGCGGCAAGCCCTTCCGAGTCGCGCAAGACGAAGAATTTGCTGCAGAGCCTGCGCACGGTGGAGAGGCGATGCGTGATGATGAGGGCGCCCATGTGATCCCCAAGCACCTCTTCCATGCCCTTCTGCACGGCCTTTTCCGTGGTGGCATCGAGCGAGGCGGTGGCTTCGTCCACGACCATGAATATGGGCTTACGCATGGCGGCCGCTCCGATCATCAGCCGCTGTTGCTCGCCGCCCGATAGTTCAATTCCGTGCCGGCCGACTCGTGTGTCGAGCCCGTCGGTCAGGCGGTCCCCAAAATCGATCTTCAGCTTTCGCATGATGCCCCACAGTTCTTGATCGGGGACATTGATGGGTTCATCGGTGAAACGGTACAGTAGGTTGTCACGGATGGTCCCATCAAATACCTGCGCCTGTTGCGGCACGTAGGCGATGAGATTGAGCCAGGAAGACAGTCGCACATCGCGCAAGTCGTGCCCGTCGACCAGCATTGTCCCTGAGGTCGGATCCATATAGCGCATGAGCAGGCGCATGATCGTGGTTTTGCCCGCGCCGGATGGGCCAATCAGAGCGGCCTTCTCGCCAGGCGCGATGGTGAGGCTGACATTGCGGAGAACCGCCGTCGCCGGCTTGGCACCTCCGTTCGTGGCAGCGGGCAGGCCAGGCAGGTCGCACTTCTCCGTGGCGTATGCGAAGGAAACATTGCGCATCTCTACGCGCATGCCATTTTTTCTCTGGAGCTCGATGGCCTTCGCCTTATCGGTGATGTCCGGTGGAACCGTCAGCGTGAGCATCGCGGTACGAATCGCCGGCATGTTCCAGTTGACCTGATGTTCGATATGACCGATATGCCAGATGCTCTCGCTGACTTTGGTGGCGTACATCAGGAGCGGCACGAAGACACCGTTGGACCAGTCTCCTCGCCAAATCAGCCAAGCACCATAGCCGAGCGTGCCCAAAAGGACCAACCGGTTGGAATATCCGCGCCAGGTGACCTTTCTGATGAACCAGAGCCAGAATTTGCGCTCTTCCCCCAGGACCTTTTGAAAAGACCGATTTTGGTAGGCGATCTCCTCACCCTCTTTTGCACACGTTTTGACACGCTCGATTTTCTCCCAGCGTTCATGCTCCCAGCGGTTGATGCGCCGGAATTCTTTATCGAACGGCGCGCAGTTTTCGGAAATGTTGCGGTTCAGATACACGAGCCAGACCAGGTAGCTCGCGAGAAGTAGGGTCATAAACAAGCCGGCGGACGGCACGCGGAGCCACAGGAGCGTCAGTGCGACGGTAAGCGAGATCATCGAGGAGGAGCCCTCGAACATGAGCATATTTTCGAGTTGCTCGATGCGTCCCTTGCCCCGCTCGATGTTTGCTGTGTTCAGATAGGAGCTTTCCTGCAGGTGCTGGCCCATGCTCTTCTCAAAGAACAACTCATTCATGCGGCGCTTGAGCTGCGTGAGATTCGCGCCCTGCGCGTACTCTCGCGCGATCATTTGCAGGCTGTCGAAATAGCCGTATATGACCACGAATGCAGCCATGCCGAGGAAGCTCATCTTGACGGCGTATGCGTCGTGCCGAATGAGTCCGTCGACCAAATATTTCGCCAACCAAGCGATGCCGTTCAAGGCGGTGACGGAAATGGCAAGAGACACAAGCATCCGCTTGGTCCAATGACGGCTTTCGGGAGTGATGAATTCGTGATAAACCCAGCGAGCCACCCCCAGGCTTTGCTTCATTTCGTGGAGGTATTCGCGCCAGGTTCGGGAGATTTTGCGCGTATCTTGCGGATCGACAATCACAAAACAACCCCTGGAGCAGGTTCGCCAACCGCCAAACGACCACTTAGCTTAGCAGTTGGTCTGCAGAATGTGCTTCGTCTAAATTGTACGGCATGGAGCGAACCGCTTGATGAGACAATTTTGCGGAGATGTCTCATTTGCCCCCCAAAGAAATGCGCATTCGCCAAAGGCGGATCTGATTCCGAGAACGACTAAGCGGCGGTAAAAATTCCTGGAGAAAAGCCGCCGAAGGCCCAATGACCGAGCTCAGCTTGCGGGTGTTTAGCGAAGAGCTCGCACTCCAAAGCAAACGGCCGATCAAGGGGACTTCTGTCGAGCGGGCGTACGAGCAAATGCAAGCTAGAATCGAGCTGCCTGACCCCGACCGGCCCGCTCGCGACGTTCTTCGCCAGATACTCGGTGAGAGTCGCAGGAGCTTCCTGGCGCGTTCACTAGGATCCGGACCTCCGAGGATTTATGCTGGTTCTCCGCTCTGACGCCTGGTGATCGCCACTCGGAAGTGCGGCTGTCGATCCATCTGGCGTTCCATCCGGCCGCGCCCGAGGATCGCAAGCAGCCAAGAACGGATTCGCCAGAATGTCATCCGTCTTGTGCCCGAGGCATTTCCGATCAAGGGCCGCGGCGACTAACTCACCATGGCTCGCATCGGAGCGATCCAACCGGCGACGCTAAGATTCGGTGTACACTCAGGGACAAAGATCGAGGTAACACAAGATTTCGTGCGCACCTAAAACGGCATCCACTCGCGCCGGCGACAGAGCCCTTGGCATGGAAGCGCGCATCACCCGCCGCGATTTCCTCGGCTCCGCTTTGTTGGCCTCGGGATCAATGTTACTGGCGGGCGCGACCCCTCGCCAGCTCCTGGCGGGAAACGACGAGTTTACCGGTTACGGCGGCATTGGCGACTACAGCAGCTCGAATGGCAATACCTGGAATGTCCTCGAAGCCGGTCATGCGATCCGCGATGGCCGGTACGACGCCCTGCCCAAGGACATGGTCGAGACCGGCGAGAACTACGATTGCGTCGTCATTGGAGGCGGAATCAGTGGGCTCGCAGCTGCTCTTTTCTTCCAGAGGAGCGCCGGTCCGGGCGTGAAATGCTTGATTCTGGAAAATCATCCCATCTTCGGTGGTGAAGCAAAACAAAATGAATTTCTCGTAGATGGCAAGCGGCTGGTTGCACACCAAGGCTCGGCCATCTATCAGATCCAATACCCACACAGCTTCCTGGCCCGTTTCTACGATTCCATCGGGTTGCAAGCACCCAATCTGACGTATCAGCGATGGGCTGGCTCTGAACCGGAATTCCCCCTTTCCAAGACTCCCTATGAGGCCATTGGCTTGCGGCATGGACAGTACGGTTTCTGGTTTGGCCGGAGATTCGGCCACAGCCCAGGAATGTGGCTGATTGATCCTGTGGGAAAAGACCTGCAGGGCGCTCCGGTTTCGAACGAAACTCGACTGGAATGGTTGCGCTGGCTGAAGGGTGAAGCGGTTGAAAACAGGAAATTCGAACATCCTAAAGTCGAAGGGGATGCGATTTCGCGATATCTCGATTCGATCACGCTGGAACAGCACTATATGGAACGCTTTGGGCTCGGCCGCGAGACCGTCCGCACGTTCCTCTCGCCAGTGGAGGGCGGGGGCTCAGGCCTCGGTCCTGATGCCTTGTCTGCGTACTCGGACTATGCCTTTGAGCTGCTGTACCCATTGCCCGAAGAGAAAGGCGGTTCAGATCAGATGTTTCCGGGCGGGAACACGACGATCGCCAGATTAATGTTGAAGAGTCTGATTCCCGGCGCAATAGACGGCAGCGACACGGTAGAAGGAGTTTGCCGCGGTCGAGTGAATTTTCCTTCACTCGATATTCCAGGAGCCGGGACGCGAGTTCGCCTGTCATCGACCGCGATTCATGTCATGCATGACGGGGAAGCCGACAAAGCCGATTCGGTTACTATCGCGTACCTGAACGCAGGCAAGCTGTACAAGCTGAAAGCGCACTCGGTTGTAATGGCGGGCGGATCCTGGACCGCGAAGCACATCGTCAAGGATCTTCCGGAAACTCACCGCACTGCCTACGCCCAGTTCTACCGTTCTCCCTGCATGATGGCGAACGTTGCCGTGAGGAATTGGCAGTTCCTGTACAAAATGGGAATGAGCGGTTGCCGATGGTTTGAAGGGATCGGCAACTATATGGAAGTTCGCAAGCTGGCATTAACCGGCGTCGAGGACCCTACTATCAGTCCAGACTCGCCTATCGTACTCACCTTGAAAATTCTGTACTCCTATCCCGGGTATGCAACCGAAGAACAGGGGCATCGAGGTCGCAGAGAGATGTTAGGAACGTCGTTCAGAGACTATGAAAGACAAATCCGAGAACAGTTCAGCGACATGTTTGCGCACGCCGGCCTGAATACTGGACGGGACATTGCCGGGATCATACTTAACCGGTGGGGGCACGCCTATCTAAGTCCACAGCCTGGGTTCTTCTTCGGCCGGGACGGTCGACCGGCGCCTCGGGAGATTCTTCGTAGAGCACCGTTTGGCCGGATCGCTTTTGCAAACACGGATCTGGCAGGCGCCATGGACCATCGCTATTCCATCCTCGAAGCCCAACGCGCTGTCGGCCAACTATTTGACCAGGTTTTGACATAGCGAAAACTGGCTTGGGGATCCGCCAGTCCTTCCGTTGCAGTCTGAGCTGCGGTCTTATCCACGGGCAAGCCTGCCAAGTTTCATCGGGTGATACCATCTCTCCGGGAAGGAGCTAATCAGTGCGCACAAGTGGCCGATTCTCTCTGTCTTTCCCGTGCAGGCCACATATAACTGGGCAGCAACGTCATCCGGCGTCGCGCGACGCGATCCTGTTGTCTCGGAGAAAGTTCCTGTTAGCTGAAATTCGTGTAGGCAACCTGCCTGGAGCGGGGTTTATTTATGATGTTGTTTGCGTCGTCCTGTCAGGATTTGTTCACCATGGTGATCGCGGGCACCTTGGAGCCGTGGTTGGCGGTGAATGGCACCAACGGCTGCGAACGGGCGATTTCGGAAGAAAGCTCGAAGGGCAAGGTCGCCTCGAAGGCAGTGACGTCAGCGTTGCTGTACCAGGGCTACCTCAAACCGGGGGGATCCAGCGAACGGCGGCGGGCAACTCGCTTCCGCCTCAGACACCGACTTTCTTTGGAGCACGATTCCGATTGCCCTTTGAGCTACTTTCCCGCTTCTTCCTTCAGGTACGCCCTGCTGAGGGTACTCTTTTTCTTGGCAATCTCTAGCAGCGTCGGATAAAACTGCACGAAAGTGGTGTCCACGGCGCCGTGCTGTTCGTGGCAGGAGTAGCAGTCCATTTCCTTGGGCAGCAGCTTCCCGGTCACTCCGTCTTCGACATTGAAAAAAGCCCATTTCCCGGCCGGGAACCGCGCTTCATCCTTTACGTGCACTTCAAGCCCCATCACTTCTCCGGTCTGAAAATGTCCGTTCTTATTGATCGACACTTTGGTCCCTGCCTTGCGCCCCTCCAGCACCAGCATGGTCTTGTCCGGCCACGTGCCGTTCTCGAGGAACTCCTTGTACGCCTCCGGGTTAGCGAACACGTTGTCAAACATCGAGTGATCCATGTTCATGGCATTTGGGCTGTAGCTCATGTCCAAGCCCGACGACAGGTACACCCACTCCCGGTAATTCGCGGGGAGCTTCAGGCTTCCGTCTGCCGTATACACCGGTGCGTTCACGCTGTTCTCTTTATTTGCACCCGCTTGCGGCATGCTTACCGCCAGCAACAAAGCCGCTGCCAAAAGAAGGATCAAGATCCACGTAGTTTTCATCGACACGTCTCCTGAAATCAACCTTCCATCCCCTCGAGGGTTGTGGCCTCACACTAACGAACACCCTTGCCGCGCGTCTAGAATAAAGACAACCTCCTTGGTGAGGCTCCTCTATGTCTAACGCGGGAGTCAGTTCAGGTGTTTCCAGCGTGTCCCGAGCCCGACACATGTCCGCAGGTAGCTTCTTCGGCACGATCCAAGGCAAGCGCGAACAGTGTGGGGCCATTTTCACCGATTTGCGCCATACCGCTCCCCGCAAGCTCCCTATGCACTCTCATGAACTCGCCTTTTTCGCCCTCCTGCTCGACGGTCTGTATGCTGAACGCTACGGGCGCCGCCAAAGCCAGTACGGACCGTTCACCCTTATGTTCCGGCCGGCGGGCATTCCCCATCAGGACGAAATCGGTCCTCGCGGCGTCCGCCTTTACGAAATCGAGATCCGCGCCGCGTGGCAAAAGCGCCTCGCGGATTGCTCCGCCGCTCTAGACACTCCCCGGGACGACATCGGCGGCGGCCCGCTGCTCTGGCTCGCTATGAAACTCTTCCGCGAAGTACAGAGTCCCAGCGCCGTTGACGATCTCGCCGTCGAAGGCCTGCTCGCCGAAATGCTCTCCTTCGCCGCGCGAGCGTCCCGGCATGAAAGCCGGCACGTCCCGGGCTGGCTCTCCCGCATCCAGGACAAACTAATGGCAGAACATTGCCGTCGCCTCACCCTCGACGAGCTCGCACGCGAAGCCGGTGTCCATCCCGTGCACCTCTCACGCATCTTCCGCCGCTCGGTTGGTGAAGGCATTGGCGACCATATCCATCGCCTCCGCGTCCGCACCGCTTGCGAACGCCTGCTCGATCCGCACGCCTCGCTTGCGGAAGTCAGCTTTGCGACCGGGTTCGCCGATCAAAGCCACTTCACGCGTTCGTTCCGCAGAATTACCGGCATGACGCCCGCCCTATTCCGCTCCGTCGTTCTCCACGCGACGTGAGCCCATCTTTTTTTTCTCGTTCGTGCAACACAACCCCATTTTCTCTGCGTCTGAAGACGGGATGCTCCAGCGCCCTACTGTTGCCGCTATCGGGCTAGTTGCGACTGCGGCCCGTGCAAAATCCTGTCTTGGACACGGCAACGATCGTACCGCGCGGCGAGCAGCAACCCTAAGCAGGGCGCAGTGAGTATTTGCCCGCAATCTCGGGATTCCTCCTTGGGCCAGCCATAATGGCTACGATCCACAACGAACGTGGTGCTTGCTTTTTCGCTCTCAAAACTAAAGACTTACCACGGGAACAGAGGCGAGAGAGCGGCGAGAGAAACTCGCCGCTACAACCCCATGGACAAACGCATCGCTTCCGCCGACGCGGCCATTGCCAAGCTCGCCGACGGTGCCACCATACTCATGGGCGGCTTCGGCCTCTGCGGCATCCCGGAGAACCTCATTGCCGCCGTCCGCCGCAAAGGGACGAAGAACCTTACCATCGTGAGCAACAACGCCGGCGTGGACGACTTCGGCATCGGCCTGCTGCTCCAGCAGCGCCAGGTGAAGAAGATGATCTCGACCTACGTGGGCGAGAACAAACTCTTCGAACAGCTCGTCCTCAGCGGCGAACTCGAGGTCGAGCTGAATCCGCAGGGCACGCTCAGCGAACGCCTGCGCGCCGGCGGCGCCGGCGTCCCGGCGTTCTACACGCCCACCGGCTACGGCACCATGGTCGCCGAAGGCAAAGAAACCCGCGAGTTCGACGGCCGCATGTACGTGATGGAGCGCGGCCTGCGCGGCGATTTCGCGTTCATCAAAGCGTGGAAGGGCGACCGCTGGGGCAACCTCATCTACCGCAAGACCGCGCGTAACTTCAACCCCATGATGGCCACCGCCGCCGATTACGTCATCGCCGAAGTCGAAGAGCTGGCGGACATCGGCCGGCTCCCGCCGGACCAGATTCACACGCCCGGGATTTTTGTGGACGCGATTTTCGAGGGCCCGAAATACGAAAAGCGCATCGAGCGCCGCACGACGAGGAAGTCATGAGACAAAGCTATGTTCGTGCGGCGTTCAGTTTAGCCTTAGCGGTGCTATGCGCTCGAACGGCTCGACAGCTCTCGGCCGATGTAAACCCCGCATTCGACGGGTCCCGCGCATACGAACACGTGCGGCATCTCGTAGAGATTGGGCCGCGGCCGCCGGATTCTGACGGCATTCGCCGAACGCAGGCCTACATTATCGGCCAGCTCAAAAGCTACGGCTGCCCGGTCGAGGAGCACGATTTTCACGCTTCTACGGTTCTCGGCAATCTGGCGATGAAAAACATTGTGGTCAAACTGCATGGCACGCACCCCGGAATCATTCTCTACACCACGCACTACGACACCGTACGCATACCCAACTTTGTCGGAGCCGATGATGGCGGCTCCGGCACCGGAACCATGATCGAACTGGCGCGCCTGTTCTGCGCGCGAAAGCATTTTCTCAACGTCTGGATCGCCTTCTTCGACGGCGAAGAAGCGCAAGGCAACTGGACTGACGCTCGGAACGTTCACTGGAACAGCGACGGCAGCAACAACACCTACGGCAGCCGCGAAATGGCCGCACAAATGGCTCTTTCCGGCGAACTCAAGCGCGTCAAAGCCATGATCCTGGCCGATATGATTGGCCCGTCCCATGTCAGGATCACGCGCGACAGCGGCTCTACGCGCTGGCTCGTCGATTTCATCTGGGAAACCGCAGCTCGACTCGGCTACAAAAACACCTTTGTCGATCAAGACTATGCCGTCGGCGGGGACGATCATTTTTCCTTCATCCGCCGGGGCGTGGCCGGCTGTGATCTCATCGATTTCTCGATCCCCTATTGGCACACGACAGAAGACAGGCTCGACAGAGTTGATCCCAAAAGCCTGGGCATCGTTGGCCAAGTTCTGGCGGCAACATTGCCTAGATTTGAGAAAAAGTTTCCCTGAAGTTGTACTGGGCGGGACCGGCGTTTTCAATTTTCGACGGTGGACGGATTTTATGCCGCTAACGGAAGAGCAAAAACGCGAACGGATTGCGCGGCGGATCGCGCTGGAACTGCGTGACGGCTATTACGTCAATCTGGGCATTGGCATGCCGACGCTCGTGGCCAACCACGTGCCCAAGGGCATGGACGTGATTCTGCAATCGGAGAACGGCATGCTCGGCGTCGGCGCGTATCCGCTGGAATCCGAAGTCGATCCCGACCTCATCAACGCGGGCAAGGAGACCGTCACCGAGCTTCCCGGGACTTGCTATTTCTCGTCGGCCGACTCCTTCGGCATGATTCGCGGCGGCCACATCGATCTCACCGTTCTGGGCGCGTTGCAGGTCGACGAAAAGGGCACGCTCGCCAACTGGGCTATCCCCGGCAAAATGCTCAAAGGCATGGGTGGCGCCATGGACCTCGTCGCCGGCGCCAAGCGCGTCTTCATCGCCATGGAACACGCGACGCGCGACAACAAACCGAAGATCCTGAAAAAATGCACGCTACCGCTCACGGGAGTCGAAGTCGTCGACCACATCGTCACCGAACTCGCGGTCATCGACGTTACGCCCAAGGGCCTGCTTCTCCGCGAACTCGCGCCCGATACCACGCTCGATCAAGTGCAGTCCCTCACCGAGCCGAAGCTTATTTTTGCTTCCGGTGGCCCCAAAGTCATGCCGATTTGAGACCGAGCGCGGCGCGGGGATTTCGGGAAAGGACGGCAGTTGTGAAAACGCGGTTGACCGAGCAATTCGGAATTCGCCATCCGATGCTGTCCGCGCCGATGGCGCTCGTCGCGGGCGGGCGCTTGGTCGCTGCGGTCTCCGATGCCGGCGGCCTGGGAATCCTGGGCGGCGGATACGCCGGAGCACTCGGCGGCGAGCCGGACCTCGCGCAAGAGCTTAGGCTCGTCGAGGGCCGCAAGTTTGGCGTGGGTTTCATCACCTGGGCGCTCGATCGCGCGCCGCAAGCGCTCGATGAAGTGTTGAAGCGTTCGCCGTACTGCGTGTTTCTTTCCTTTGGTGACCCGCAACCCTTCGCGCGGCCAAGGTTCATGACGCCAAGGCCAAGCTGGTCTGCCAAGTGCAAACCTTGCGGCATGTGGACCAAGCGCTCGATGCCGGAGCCGACGCCATCGTGGCACAGGGCGCGGAAGCTGGCGGCCACGGAGCGGCCCGCGCGACGCTGCCTCTTGTCCCCGAAGTCGCGGATTATCTGGCGAAGCGTGCGCCAAAGACGTTGCTGCTTGCGGCGGGAGGAATTGCCGATGGCCGAGGGCTTGCTGCCGCTTTGATGCTGGGAGCCGACGGCGTGCCGATCGGGACGCGCTTCTGGGCTTCCGCGGAGGCTCTCACGCCGCAGGCGATGACCGATCGCGCCGTGCGCGCCACCGGAGACGACACCGTTCGCACAAAAGCGATCGATCGATTGCGCGGTGTTCCTTGGCCGCAGGAGTTTTCCTTTCGAGTTCTGAAAAACAAGTTCACCGACGAGTGGGCGCACCGGGAAGCCGAAGGGGATAGCGCGCGGCAGCCTTGCGAGCGCGTACGCCGAAGCCCGGGCGAAGCAGGATTTGGATATGTGTTTGACGGTCGTCGGAGAAGCTGCAGGGCTGCTGCACGACCGCCCTAGCGCAGCCAGGCTCATCGAAAATATCGTCCGGCACGCCGAATCGCTACTCGAACGCGGCGCTTCGCTGGATTTCCGCACTTCCCGGGCTGCTTCGTGACTGCCCGAGGCTCGTGATGAAAGCGAAGAAGGCAAAACGGAATCGGCCGGCCAAGCAAAACGCGCGAAGCATGCGGGACCGGCCGAAAATGCCGCCGATTTCCGAAGAAATGAAACAGTGGTCGGCGATGCTGAAGACGGAAGTGAGCGGCTGGCCGCGAATCTCGACCAAGCCCATGTTCGGGATGATGGGCCTCTATCGCGGCAAGAAAATCTTCGGCGGCCTGCCGGTCACGCGGGGATTCGACACCCCCAATTCCGTCATTTTCCGGTTCGATCCCATGCCGCAGGATTTGCTGCAACGCGTGCTGAAGGACTCGCGCATTACACCCGGAAAGCGCTGGTTTTCCTTCGAGGTTGCTTCGACAAGTGATTTGCGCGATGCCTTGTGGTGGCTGAACCAGGCCTACGAACGGGCGAGGTGAGAGGTTTTCTTGTTTTGGCCCAAAAAATTTGCAGCAGTGTCATTCCGAGCGAAGCGCGGAATCTGGTCAGACATTACCGCCTCCTGCTAGTGAAGTGTCCGAGAATTAGCTGGGCAATCGTTTCTTCGACTTTCGTGTCCGGGGTGAGGTGCATCCCGGCTTAATCTTCTCCAGGGTTTGGCGGCATCGAGAGAGTTTCTCGACAATTGATTCGACCGTGGCGGTCCAGACGAAAGGCCGTGGCTTTTCATTCCAAGTCTGCAAGAATTCTTCAATGGCTTTCTCTAAGTCGCCTACGCTGAAGAAAGCACCCCGCCGGATTCGTTTAGAGGTCAATTCTCCAAACCATCGCTCGACCAGGTTCAGCCAACTGGAACTGGTAGGCACGAAGTGCAATACGAAGCGGGGATGACGTTTCAGCCAGCCACGTACCTTCTCGTGGCCATGCGTGCCGTAATTGTCCATCACCAAGTGCAACGGGACTTCGCCGGGAAACTCTTCATCCAGTCGCCTAAGAAATTTCAGAAACTCTTGGTGCCGGTGGCGCTCGTAACATTGTCCGATCACCTTGCCTTGCAGCAGTTCCAAAGCGGCGAACAGGGTCGTTGTGCCGTTGCGTTTGTAGTCATGAGTCATCGTGCCACAGCGCCCCTTTTTCAACGGCAAGCCTGGTTGGGTGCGGTCCAGCGCCTGAATTTGGCTCCTTTCATCCACGCACAAGATGATCGCCTGTTGCGGCGGATTCAGGTACAACCCCACCACATCGGTCAATTTCTCCAGAAAACGCGGATCGCGGGAGAGCTTAAATGTCTTGACGCGGTGTGGCTTGAGATTATGACTCCGCCACACCGTATTGACGGTGGACTTGCTGACACCCAACTGCGCGGCCAGCAATCGGCAACTCCACTGGGTCATGCCCTTGGGTTTGGTCTGTAAGGTGGTATCGATGATTTCCTGGATCTTGTCGTTCCCATACGTAGGTTTGCGTCCACGACCCGGCGCCACTTCCCACAAGCTCTCCAGTCCTTCCTGCGCAAATCGTGTCCGCCATAGCGTCACAGTTTTGCGGTTCGTGTCCAGTCGCTCGGCAATCGCGCTGTCCGATTCGCCGGCAGCCGATGCCAACACAATCCGGCTCCGCAAAGCCACTTGTTGAGGTGTGCCAAACGCCGAGAGCCACTGTTGAATCCGCGCCTCATCGGCGTCCTGGAGGATGAGGGGAGCAACTGAACGGGGCATGCTCTGAGCATATCCGAACCCCGCCCATTTGTCCAGTTATTTGCTGGACACTACACTGGCACATCCGTTTTCCTCGCTTTCCGTGGTTGTCTCATCGAGCAGCGGATGGGTGAAGGCCTCGTTGCGCTTTGGGCGAACACCCGGTCTCTCGCGTGATCTTGCCTAATTCCGCAAGGGAAGCCATCGCGCATAGACAAATGAGTTAGTCTAACGGGAGGACGCTCCTAATCCATGGACTCGCATTCCATCGTGATCGTGAGCCTGCACTCGCCCAAGGAAAAAATATGGGGCGAATTGCTGGTCGTCAACCCTTCCGGGGTCACGCTGCGCGGCATCGACCTGAATTCCTTCGATCATTTCATCCGTCAGATGAATGAGCCCGACGGCGAGCGCGTGGGATTCCCCACGGTGTTTTTTCCCATGCATCGCGTCGAACGCATTTCTCTCGACGAGCCCTCGGGATCTATTCCTTCGATGAACGAACTTTTCGCGCGCAAGCTGGGCCGCTCGCTGAAAGAGTTCCTTGCCGAATTCGCCTGAAGCGGCTTGCGAAAACCACCATGTTTAATTTAACAACGTCGTTTTGCATCGGCCGAGTTGCCTCAAACGAGCTCCTGAATTACGCTATTTGTAAACGCAATGAAGGGCCGAATCTGGACCGTACCCAATCAAATCACCTTCCTCCGGCTTTGTTTCCTGCCGTTCTTTCTGATTTTCATGTCCTATGAGAAGTACAAGTGGGCGTTGCTGATTCTGGTGATTGCGGGCTTTTCCGACGGCATCGATGGCCTGATCGCACGGAGATTCAACCAGCATTCTTCGCTCGGAGCTTATCTCGACCCCATCGCCGATAAGCTTTTGCTCTCTTCTTCCTTTGTCGTTCTGGCGTTTGAAAAGCAACTGGCGTGGTGGCTTACCATTCTGGTGCTGAGCCGCGACCTGCTCATTCTCACGGTGGCGGTGGTGATTATTCTGGCTTCCGGCTACCGGCCGTTTCCGCCGAGCATCTACGGCAAGTTCACCACGTTTTCGCAGATTGTCCTGGTTTTTGCGGTGGTGCTGGGCGCGGCTTACCCGGCCTTCCATCTCGATCTCCTGAACCGTTTCCTCGTTTACTTTGTGTCGGCCCTGAGCGTCATCTCGGGAGTGCACTATTCCTTCACCGTCGCCCGCCGCCTCAACCTGCCCTCGCAACCGCTTTAGAACCGGGATTTCAAGAAATCAAACAGGTCTTGCGGATAGCCATTCGAGCCGAGGGAGCCAGGAGCTGTCAGCGGCCGGGAAGCGGATCGTGATAGTGCAGAAGCATCAAAACGAAACTCGCGATGATGACGACTCCAGCGAGCCATCCCAGGGCGTAGGCGGTGCGCCGTTCGCCGGCAGTCACCGGCTTACGGTCGGCAAACAGCTTGCCGAGCAGGAAGCCTGCGGCCAGCCCTCCGCCGTGAGCGAAGTTGTCCATGGCCATGAAACCGGAAAACCCCAACGCAAAAAGAATGACCACTTGCGTAAGCAAGCGCGAGCGTATTTCGCGCATGTAGGCGCCGCCGCGTTTTGTAGTGATCGCCAGGAGCAAGCCGACAAGCCCCAGCAGCGCTCCGCTGGCTCCCAGCGAGAAATGGCCGGTGGCCGCGCTCACGAAGAAACCGAAAGCGCCCGTCACCATATAAAAGAACAAATAGCGGGCCGAGCCGTAAAGCTCCTCGAGCGGCGGGCCGAGTTGCATTAACGCCATCATGTTGAATCCGATGTGCACCAGGCCGGCGTGAAGAAACATCGCGGTGACCGGTCTCCACCACTGATTTTCAAAGAAAATGGCGGGACCAAAGCTTGCCCCAAGGCGGTATTGCGCTTCACCGACCAATCCCCACAATATGGTCAGACCGCCTCCCTGGCCGGCGGCGGCGAAGGAAAGCCAACTCACGCCGAGCATCAAAATGTTGGCGATGAGCAAGGCGGTGGTGGCGGGAGCCTCGTTCTCGCCGAATAAGCGGGAGAGTTTCTTGCTCAAGGCGGCGAGAGAAAAGTGCAGGTTGGCGCCGCATTCGTGGCAGCGCGTGGCTTTGACGCCTACAAGCGCGCCGCAAACCGGACACAGTTTCGGGCGGGGTTGCTGCTCGCCGCCGAAAAGTCCGGTTTGCGGCGCGCTTGTAGGCATCAAAGCCACGCGCTGCCACGAATCGCCACTGCCAACCGTAGGGTAGGGGCAACCATCCTCCTTGCGACCGGATAAGAGCCTTTCTATAATACAGAAATCGCGCGGAATGTCGCGCCAGAGGCAACTATGGGCCGATTGGAAGAGTTCGGCAGGCGCATCGACGAGGAAGTGGCGAAGTTGAAACAGATTCACAGTTTCGAAGATTTCGGGAAGCGGGTAGACGAAGAACTGACCCGCTTGAAGGCCCTCTTGAAAGAAGATATCGCTCCCGAAACGGAAAAGCGCACAGCGCAATTCCTGCGTGAAGTGTCCGAGAAGCTTGGCGAGGCGGCGAGCTGGCTCGAAGAGCGCAATGCCGCGCGCAATTCGCAGAAAGCCCAGAAATCCTCCAAATCCTGAATCCAGGCGGGCCTTTGAAGACTTCAGTCAAGAGGTCTCGCAGAGCACGGAAGGCAAGCGGGCGGCGAGCTGGCGCTCGTGAGGCGCAAAGCCTCGGCGGAATTCTCTATTTCTTGTCGACAACTTTGTTCCTGTTGGCCTTGGTCGGCTCGGGATGCGCGGGGCGGAGGCCCGTTGCGAGTCGGCCGCCGACGCAACCTACGAGCACGCCACCGAGAAGGGAAGAATCCGCGAAGCGTTCGACGGACGTGCCCGAGACGCCGTCTGGTCCGCGAGCGCGACATGATAGACCGACGCCGGCCCCAGCTCCGGCCGGGTACGCCGAACAGGGGAATGCTTCCTGGTATGGCGAGCCGTTCAACGGGAGGCGCGCTTCAAACGGCGAAATCTACGACATGTATAAATTCACCGCGGCCCACCGCACCCTGCCGTTCGATACCATGGTGCGTGTGACCAACTTGAACAATGGAGAAAGCACGACGGTCCGCATCACGGACCGGGGACCGTTTGTGGAGAATCGCGTCATCGATCTTTCCCTGGCGGCGGCGCGGGAAATCGATCTGGTGGGGCCGGGGGTCGCGCCGGTGCGGGTGGAAGTCCTCGGCAACGTGGATCCCGCCGCGGGATTTTTCACCGTGCAGGTGGGAGCGTTCCGGGATCGCGGTAATGCCGAGCGGCTGCGCGACCGTCTCAACCCTTCCTATTCGCCGATTTTCATTCAGCAGTATGACGCACCGGATGGAACTTTCTACCGCGTACGCGTGGGTAAAATCACCGGCGAAGATACGGCCCGGCAGTTCGGCGACCAACTGCGTTTGCGCGAGGGTTTTACACCGTTCGTCACGCGTCTGGATCCTGAACCGCCCGCGGGAGGAATTCGATGAACAGGGATTGTTTATTTTGCAGAATTGGGGCGAAGCAGATTCCGTCGAAGATGGTGTATGAAGATCCCGAACTGTTCGCGTTCGAGGATATCAGCCCGCAGGCGCCGACGCACATCCTGATTTGCCCACGGAAACATTTCGAATCGTTGACGGACGCAAGCGAGGAGGATCAAGTGGTACTCGGAAAGCTGCAGCTGGTCGCCGCGCAGCTTGCTCGGGAACGCCAGCTCCTTCAGGGCTACCGCACGGTGTTGAATAGCGGCGAAGGAGCCGGCCAGTCGGTGTTTCACCTCCATTTACATTTACTGGGCGGGAGACCATTCCGCTGGCCGCCGGGGTAACCGCTCCTGAAGTGCGTTCCCTTAAGGAATTCGACTGAACCTCGATGAGACGTTTGGATTGGAAATGGGTGCAGCGACTTGAGCGCCTGCGCCTATTCTGCCGCACCATGCGGTCGCTTACCGGCGCAAGAGAACTTGCCTTGTCGATTCCGTAGCCGCCTCGCTCGGATCCCGCACACCTGGCCATGGTGGGGCCGGGATTCGAAATCAAAAGTTCAAACCCTTCTGCGAGACAGGCTCTATAATCCCGAACGCGGAGGTGAACGTGTTCCTACGGGGGATTGCCCTTGCTCTCATTGCCGTCGGCTTGTGCGCGCCGGCCCCAGCGCGCGCGCAACAGACAGGACGGGAAAAAGAAAAAATACTCTGGCAAAAACTGGAGGCCAATGTCCAGGAAGTGGACCGCCACCTGGACGGCGTTATCGGCGTGGCCATCCTGGATCTGGCCACCGGGCAGAAGTACTTGCTGCATGCCGACGAAGTCATGCCAACGGCAAGTTCGATCAAGATTGCGATTCTGGCGGAGCTTTACCGCCAGGCGCAACAAGGCAAGGTCAAGCTCACGGACTTCTACACGCTCGAGCAGGCGGACCTGGTGGGGGGAAGCGGCATCTCGAGCGTGCTGACGCCGGGGATGACCCGGCTGACGCTCGGCGACGTCGCCGGCCTGATGATTTCCGTGAGCGACAATTCGGCCACCAACGTCATCATCGATCGCCTTGGGATGGAAAACGTCAACGCGCTGGTCGATTCACTTGGGCTGACGCACACGCGGTTGCGGCGCAAGATGATGGACCTGAAAGCGGCCGCGGAAGGACGAGAAAACGTCGCGACGCCGCGCGAGATGATGCTGCTGCTCGAAAATCTCTATCGCGGCAAGGTTTTGAACCAGCAGATGACCGAGAACTTTTTCCATTTGCTTAGCGTGCACAAGGAAAGTTACATCCCGCGCAATTTGCCCGAAGACTTGAAAGTGGCGAACAAACCGGGCGAGCTTGAGGGCGTGCGGAACGACTGCGGGATCGTTTTCGCGGGCAAACGGCCCTACGTGATCAGCGTGATGACCACCTATTTGAAGCGCGAACGGGATGGTGGAGACGCCATCACGAAGATTTCCGACGCCGCGTATCAGATGTTCGATCGCCTGGGCCGCTCGTCGGAATTGGGCCGCGTCATCTCGGCGCACGACACCGGCAATCCCTGAACGAACTCCGGGCGCGGCTGCTTCAGGGCGCGACTACGTCTTTCAGTCTTGTTTTGACCTGCACGGCGGCGAGGCTCGAAGCGTCCCATCCGCCACCAAGGGCCTTCACAAGCAGAACGCTGGTCACCAGGCGCTGGCCGCGGATTACGGCCAGCTCCTGCTCGTTATTCAACAAGGTCTGCTGGGCGTTTACGACATCAAGATAGTTGACGAGGCCCCCCACGTAGCGGCTCGTGGCGATATCCACAGTGCGGCGGGCCGAATCAACGGTCTTCTCTTGCGCGAGAAAAGCCTGGTCGAGAACCAGCAAGCCGGTCACGTCGTCCTGCACCTCGCGGAACGCGTTTAAGACCGTGTCGCGGTAGGAAGCCACGCTCGCCCGGTAACCCGCTTTGGCGAATTGCGTTTGCGCGCGCCGCGAACCGCCGGTAAAGATGGCTTCCGCCACGTTGGCTCCGACGGCCCAGAAGGTGCTCTGCACATTCAAAAGCTTGGCGATGTCCGCCGCTTGCCATCCGCCGTTCGCAAAAAGATTCAACGAGGGGAAATAGGCCGACCGCGCAATGCCGATCTGCGCGTTGGCGACCGCCATCTGGCGCTCGGCCTCGGCGATGTCCGGACGGCGCTCGAGAAGGTCGGAAGGCAATCCCGCATCGAGCGCAGGAGGCTCGGCGTTCGATTCTTTCGGCACGAGGTGAAAATCAGGCGCAGGTTTTCCGAGCAACACCGCGATGGCATCCTCAACCTGTTTGCGTTGTTGTTGCAGCAAAACTGCCTGCGTTTTCGTGGTGTTTAGCAGGGTTTCTTCCTGGGCGACGTCCAGACCGGAGGCCAGGCCGCCGGCGTGGCGCGATTCGACCAGTTGCAGGCCTTTTTGGAGCGTGTCGACGGTGCGATTCAAGATGTTCAGCTCGGAATCGAGCTGGTGGAGCGTGAAGTAATCGCCCGCAAGTTCCGCGGTGATCACCAGGCGCACGTTTGCAAGGTCGGCGGCGGCGACCTGGTAGGAGGCCTGGGCCGCTTCGATGGTGCGCCGTCGCTGCCCAAACAAGTCCGCTTCATAGCCCGCGACGAACGGAAGAGAGATGTTGCTTTGAGAGACCGCGCCGGTGATCGGAAAGTTGCTGCTGCTCGGCCGATTCCCGGAGAGCCGCTGGCGCTCGGCGCTGGGCGAGGTGGAAAGTGTCGGAAACTGCGTCGCTACTTCGAGCGCGGCCGCGGCGCGTGCTTGCTCGAGACGCGCAACGGCCACTTGGATGGTCTGGTTCGCGTCGAGCGTCTGCTTTTCAAGGGCGGACAGTTCGTCGCTCTCGAAAACGCTCCACCATTCGCCTTTGGCGACCCCGTCTTTGGGGGCGCTTTCGCGCCACGGCTCGGTGACATCCCACTTGGCGGGAACGGGAGCGGAAGCCCGCTGGTACTTCGGCCCCACGGTACAGCCGAATAAGAAGACAGCTACGGTACCGAGGACCGCGAGATGCTTCACCCTCATCATTACTATTTGTTGGAACCCGGTGTCGGTGTTTGCGGCTTCCCGGGTGCCGGGGCGGCGGTATTCATGGCGATTTCTTTCACGCGCACTTCCTGGCCTTCTTCGAGCGAATCCTCCGGATTGAGGACAATCCAATCCTTGGGATCGAGGCCCTGCAAAACCTCGAGGTTCGTGCCATAGTCGCGCCCGACAGTAATCTGCCTCAGATGGATTTTGTGATTGGCGTCCACGACGACGGCGCGAAGGCCCTCGGAACGGAACAGCAAAGCGTTCACCGGTACCTGCAACCGCGAACCGGTCACTTTGACTTCCAGATGCACCTGCGCGTAGCCGCCGGGCAGCAGCGTGCCATCGCGGTTGGGAACGTCCACTTCGGTGTTCAGCGTGCGCGTGGCCAGGTCGATTGCTTCCGCGGTGCGCACGACCTTTCCTTCTATTTTTTTGCCCGGATACTGCGTGACCTCGAGATACCCTCCGAGGCCCGCATGAATGGTGTTCGCGTAGATTTCCGGCACGCGCACGTAAACCCGCAAAGGACTGGTCTGGGCCAGGAAAAACAACTGCTCGGCGGATCCGGTGTTTCCGGCGTTGATCAACATGCCGATGTCCGTGTTGCGGCGCGTGATGACCCCGGAAAACGGCGCGTAAATGTGCTGAAAGGATTTCATTTCCTCCAGGCGGTGCACGTTGGCTTCCTCCGATTGCACGATGGCGCGCTTGGCCGCAAGATCGCCGGCGGCGTTATCGACCTCCTGCTTCGATACGCCGTCCGTTTTCAAGAGTTCCGTATACCGGGAAGCGGTAATCTCCGAAAGGTGGGCATTGGCCTCGGCCGTCGCCAGATCGGCGCGCGCTTGCGAGAGCTGCTGATCCACTTCCGGAGTGTCGATGTCCGCCAGCAGGTCGCCCTTTTGAACGCGGCTGCCGATGTCGTGATACCACTTTTTCAGGTAGCCATTGGTGCGCGCGTAAATCGGCGATTCCACGAAGGCTTCCATGGTGCCGGGCAGAACCAAATCTTCCTCGCCTGCCTCCGGGGTCGCGTGAATGACCCCGACCGTTTGAATCGCCAGCGTTTCCGTTTCTTCCGCGAGGGTGCGGTATTCCGCACGGCGCTGGAGCATCGTAAACGCACCAAGCACCACAAGCAGGAGCGCCCCGCCGGTAAGCACCTTGAACAACTTCGCCCCCCTTTCGGGAGCCTGACTGCCGCCTTGAAGACTCATCTCAACTCCGTACTGCATTGCAAACTGCGTCTGCCGAACTTGCTCCGGGATGCGAATTCGCTCCGCACGCCCATCAGGGTATTACCGGAGCGGTGGCTGTTTCCAGACCCCTGCGGCGCTCCCGCCGCCCGTGGATGATGGAAAACACCGTGGGAACGAAGAACAGCGTGGCGAAAGTCGCAAAAATCAGGCCGCCGATCACCGCGCGGCCGAGAGGAGCATTCTGCTCGCCGCCTTCACCGAGACCGATGGCCAGTGGAACCATCCCTATGATCATCGCGAGCGCGGTCATGATGACCGGGCGAATGCGCACAAATCCCGCTTCGAGCGCGGCTTGCCGGGCGGGCTTTCCTTCCTCCATCTGCTCGCGCGCGAAAGAAACCACCAGGATGCTGTTCGCTGTGGCCACGCCCATGCACATGATCGCGCCAATCATCGAAGGCACACTCAACGTCGTGTGCGTGAGGAACAGCATCCAGCAGATGCCGGCCAGCGCCCCGGGCAGGGCGGTGATGATGATGAACGGATCGAGCCACGACTGGAAATTCACAACGATCAACAGGTAGGCCAAAACGATCGCGCCAACAAGCCCGAGAGCGAGACCCTGGAACGAATATTTCATCGTTTGTACTTGGCCGCGAACGGTGATGTGGCTGCCTCGTGGCAGTTCCTTCTCGATGTCGTGGACGCGCTCCGCGATTTCGTCGGAAACCGCGCCGAGGTCCCGCCCGTCCACGGCAGCGTAAACGTTGATCAGCGGCTCGATGTCGTAGTGGGACACGACCGCGGGCCGCATGGCCGAGGAAATGCTTACCAGGTTGCCAAGAATCTGCGGCGGCTGGTCTGAGCCAGACGCGCCGGCGCCGGTGACCGGAGTGTTCGCGAGCGCCTGCATCGAGTCAACCCGGTATTGCGGAGTTTGCACCGCCACTTGGTAAGTGGCGCCGTTTTTCGGGTCCATCCAGAGGACGGGAGCCGTCTGGAAGCTCGAACTCAGCGAGACCAGCAGGTTCTGCGCAATGTCCCGGGCCTGCAATCCGACCGACTGGGCGCGCGTGCGGTCAATCTCCATGTGCAGGGTGGGATCGTCGAAAGCTTGTTGCACGTGCACGTCGACGGCTCCGGGGATGTGCTGGATCTCGGTCACGAGCTTTTCTGCAATTTGATAGTTGCCTACCAGATTTTGTCCCATAACCTCGATGTCGATGGGCGCGGGCATGCCGAAATTCAGGATCTGGGACACGATGTCGGGCGGCTGGAAGAAAAACTGCGTCGACGGGAACCGCTGGGGCAGCAATTCGCGAAGTCCCCGGATGTAGGCTTCGGTCGAGCTTCCGCGATCCTTTTTCAACTGCAGGAGAATCTCGGCGTCGGATGTGCCGATGGTGCCCGCATTGCTGTAGGTCATGTTGATGCTGCTGTACGGCAAACCGATATTGTCGAGAATGGTGACCAAATCCCTCTTGGGAATGATTTCCTTGACGGCGGTTTCCACCTGGTCCGCCAGCCGCGCGGTCTCTTCGATCCGCAGCCCGGAACGGGCGCGCATGTGCAGGCGAATCTGGCCCGCGTCCACGCTCGGAAAATAATCACGGCCGATCACAAAAGTGAGCCCTCCGGACAGAACACAAAAGCCGAGAAAGCACCCGGTAAATAGCCAGGAGTGATGCAAGGCGGTCGCGAGCGCGCGCCGGTAGCCATCCCGGAAAGCCTCAAAGCGCTGCTCGAATCCCTGCTGGTACCGGCGGAAGAATCCCATTTTTTCGCCGACATGCTCGTCGGCGCGATATTCGTCTTCCGCGGAAAGAAGGTACATCGCCAGGGTAGGCACGATGGTTCGCGACCAGAAATACGAAGCAAGCATGGCGAAAATCACCGCTTCGGCGAGGGGCACAAAGAGGAATTTCGCGACGCCGGACAGGAAGAACATCGGAATGAATACGATGCAAATGCAAATCGTCGAAACGAACGCCGGCACGGCAATTTGCGCTGCGCCGTCCAGGATGGCCTGCATGGTCTCTTTTCCCATGGCCAGGTTGCGGTTGATGTTTTCAATCTCCACGGTGGCGTCGTCGACCAGGATGCCGACGGCAAGCGCCAGGCCCCCCAAAGTCATGATGTTGATCGTTTCTCCCAAGGCGCCCAGGGCGATGACGCTCACCAGGATGGACAAAGGAATGGAGATGGCGATGATCAGCGTGCTTTTCCAGTTCCCGAGGAAAAGCAGAATCATGACCGCGGTTAGGCAAGCAGCAATCAGCGCTTCACGGATCACGCCCTGGATGGCCGCGCGCACAAACAGCGACTGATCAAAAAAAGTCGTAACGTGCAAGCCTTCCGGCAAGGCCCCAGAGTAGTATTGCAGAATTTCTTTGACGCGGGAAACCACTTCCAGCGTGGAAGTGCCGCCCGTCTTCAGAATGCTCATGATCACGCCGCGCCGTCCATTGGCGCGCACGATGTTGGTCTGCGGGGAAAAGCCGTCGCGGACGTGCGCCACTTCCTTCATGTAAATGGTGCTACCGTTCACGCTTTTGACCGGCAGATCGTTGAGCTCCGCCACGGTGCGCGGGCTCCCGTTCATCTCCACGTTGTACTCCAGCTGGCCGAGCTTTGCGGTTCCCGTCGGCAAGATGAGGTTCTGCTGGTTCATGGCGTTCACGATATCCACGGGAGAGAGGCCCTTCGATTGCAAAGCCGCGGAATCGATATCCACCGAGATGAAACGCTGCTTTCCACCGTACGGCCAGGGAATGGCCGCGCCGGGCACGGTGGTGAACTTGGGACGAAGATAGGTGGTGCCGAGGTCGAACAGCTCCTGCTCGCTCATGGTGTCGCTGGTGAGTCCGATTTGAATGACCGGAACGGTCGAAGCGGAGTAAATGATCACGAGCGGTGGAGTGGCGCCCGGCGGAAGCCACTTCATCATCGTCTCGGTGGCGGCGGCCGTTTGCGCCAGCGCCGTAGAGATATTGGCTCGCGGATGAAAAAAGAGCTTGATGATGGTCATGCCGGGAAGGGATTGCGACTCCAGGTGCTCGATATCGTTGACCATGGTCGTCGCGCCGCGTTCGATGGTC